>Ga0102949_1000044_pt1 | contig 11522 bp, 8 predicted proteins | sample SalPon2A_B_D1_MG_FD_78503 | JGI IMG/M metagenome (GOLD analysis project Ga0102949, IMG submission 78503) | Soil microbial communities from South San Francisco under conditions of wetland restoration - Salt Pond MetaG R2A_B_D1_MG | ecosystem: Environmental > Terrestrial > Soil > Wetlands | place... | reverse complement strand
GGGACAGCCTCGGCGACGGCCAAGCAGCGGCGGGAGACGCGGCGGCGGCGCGGGCGAGTTGGGAGAAGGCGCTGGCGCTCGACCCGGCGGCGGCGCACACGCGGGAGAAGCTCGACCGGCTGGAGGCTGGCGACGAGCCCTGAACGCAAGAACGCCCGCGGCCGGTGAGGCCGCGGGCGTCGGAAGAATCCTTCTTCGGGGGGCGATCAGGCCGCGTGGCGGCTCTCCCAGTCGTCGACCTGGCGCTCGGCCTCGTCGACGGCGACGCCGTAGCGCTCCTGGATCTTGCCGAGGAGCTGTTCGCGCTTGCCTTCGATGACGTCGAGGTCGTCGTTGGTCAGCTTGCCCCAACGCTCCTGGACGTTGCCCTTGAACTGCTTCCAGTTACCTTCGATCTGGTTCCAAGCCATGGTGTGTCTCCTTTGTAGTTCGTGCTCGGTGTTGGAACGTGTCGCTTCGTTTTTTCCGGGCCGCCGTTGCCGGTCGGCCTCGGTGTAGCTTCGGTGTAATGACGTTGCAAGGCGCGTTCCTGGTGGCTCGAAACCCAGGTGGGCGGAGCTGTAGCGGCGAGCCTCGCGCTCGCCCTCCGTGGTGGATCGGCCCGCCGAACCGAAGCAGGGACGAGGGCGGGCGCGAGGCCCGCCGCTACGTGGGTTTCCTCTTACCCCGCCCGCCCGACCAATCGCTCGACCAGCGCCCGCGGCAGCACCCGGGCGAGCAGGAACGGCACCGCGATCCGCATCTGCCAGGGGAAGGCGACCTCGCCGCGCTCCTTCTCGATCGCGTCGGCCATGTAGCGGCAGGCACGGTCGGTCTTCCACAGGAAGGGCATCTTGTAGGGGTTCTTCGCCGTCAGCTCGCTCTCGATGAAACCGGGGCAGAGCGTCGTCACCGCGATGCCGCGGCGTTTGAGCGACGGGCGCAGGCTCTGCAGGTGCACCCGCATCGCCGCCTTCGAACCGCAGTAGGCGGCGTTGCCGGGGAAGCCGACGTAGGAGGCCAGCGAGGCGACGCCCACCAGGTGGCCGGCACCCCGTTCGAGGAAACGGGGCAGCACCCAGTCGACCAGGTGCAGGAAACCGAGCAGGTTGGTGTCGTAGATCGCCAGCGCCTTGCCGGGCTGGAAGCGCGACATCGGCTCGGTGCGGTTCCAGCCGGCGTTGGCGATCGCCACGTCGGGCTCTCCGAGGTCGGCGGCGAGGCCGTCGCAGGCGGCGTGGAGCGCTTCGCGGTCGGTGACGTCGGCTTCGCGCCAGGCGGCGGTGTGGCCGGCGGCGGTGAGCTCCTCGGTGAGCTCGGTGAGGCGCTCCTCGCGGCGTGCCAGCAGGCCGACGGCGGCGCCGCGCCCGGCCAGCTCGCGCGCCAGCTGCGCGCCGATGCCGGAGGACGCCCCGGTGATGTACACGGTCTTGCCCTCGAAACGCATGCTCGCCTCCCTCTCTGGCTGTGAACGGACGCGCAGACGGTAGCATGCGCCTGTCGTGTCCACTGCCGTTTCGCCGCATCAACGGGTGGAGGAGAGAGAACCATGGCGAACGGACACACTGAGACGCTCACCGAGGTCGACCGGCGCAGCGAGCGGCCGGCGCGGCGGGTGCGTTGGATCGACTGGGACAGCGGTTTCCGCGGCACCGGCCTCGCGGTCGGCGACCGCGTCGTCGGCGACGGTGGCATTCCCTACACCGCGGAGGAAGTCGAGAAGGGCGAGACCTTCGGCGGCCCGAGCGAGAGCCGGCGCTTCGAGCGCCTCGGCGTCGGCGAGGCCGGCGACCGGCTGGTGCTCACGTTGCTGCGCGACGGCGAGGAGGTCGAGGTCGAGGGGCGGCTGGTCGAGAACCGCTCGACGCGCGACGCCGACGGCCGCCGCGCCTTCGGCGAGGACGGCCCGGCCCACTCCGAGAAGGACGGCTTCGACTACTCATGGGCCTCCTGGTACGACCGCTTCCAGGACCTCGCCGAGACGGTGCTCTTGGGCTGGGACTACACCGCCGGCTTCGACAGCCGCCGCTACGCCACCCAGCAGGCCGAGCACGCCGAGCGGGTGGCTTTCCTCGCCGACAACTACCCGGGCGCCTTCGCCACCGCCGTCGGCGACGACTTCGCGGCGATGACCGCCATCCTCTCCGGTGAACCGCGCGAGCTGAGCGAAGACGACCTCGAGTACCGCCGGCTCGGCGAGATCCGCGCCGCGAAGGTGACCGCCGCGGCGGACGCCGCCTGGGAGGCCTTCCGCGGCGAGTTGGGCGACGACCTGCTGGCCGAGCCGCTGCCGTTGCCCAACCCGTTCGAAGAGGACGTCTCGGCGTTCGTCGGCAAGACGGTCGAGCTGCCGGAGATCGGCGACCGCGACCTGGTCTACGAGACGCAGCGCTCCTGGTACAAGGTCGGGCGCGACGCCGACGGCTGCTACTTCCTCGACCGCCACGGCAGCGCGATCCGCGGCCTCTACGCGGCGAGCAGCCGCTACGTCGAGAAGGTCGACCCGTTCATGGAGAACCGGCGCGTCGTCTTCGTCGGCGTCGTCGAACCGCAGGCGACGATGGTCGTCGACACGGTGAGGAACCAGACTTTGCTCGGCCTGCGCGTGCGGCCGATCGCGGCGCGGGTGACGGTCGGCGGCGGCGAGCACCGCTTCTTCGTCGACCTGCGCCACCCCGAGGGGGTCGACCCGGGCGAACCGGCGCCGGAGGACGAGACCTTCGCCGGCGAGGCCGAGCTGCTCGGCGTCCACCGCCCGGCGCTCGCCGAGGGCCTCGGCCCGGACGGCGTGCTCGACACCTTCTTCGCCTGCCTCAAGGTCGGCGACATGGAGACCTGGAAGGACTGCTTCGCCGACTGGCGGGTGCGCGACTCCTACTACCGCGGCGACGACGGCCGCGAGACCTCGCACCAGTGGGTCGACCGCACCTGGACGACGCTGAACGACCGCGACGCGATGTCGGTCTGGGACCGTTCGCGCGAGTTCCTGATGCGCGAGGTCTACGACCTGGAGGTGGCGCGCCTGTCGCCGCCGCGCGTGGTCTACGACGCCGGCACGCAACCGGAGGGGATGGTCGACGAGGAGCTCGGCCGCCGCGTCGAGCGGGTGGAGGCGACGGTCGACCACGTCGGTCTCGTCGACGGCGACTACCGCACCTTCGCCGGTGCCCAGCTGCACCGCAGGTGGACCCTCGAACGGCTCGACGACGGGCCGTGGCGGATCACCAGCGCGCAACCGATCTGAGGCCGGGGAGACCACGATGAGCTACGAAAAGTACGAGAAGGAGCTGCTCGACCAGCTGAAGGAGTTGCCCGGTCTCGAAGAGGACCACCGCGACACCGTGCGCCGCGCCGTCGAGAGCTACTTCAACCAGCGTGAGGGGCGGCTCGAAAACCTGCTCGAACGGCTGGAACCGGGCAAGGACCCGAAGCATCGCGACTGGCTGGACAAGGCGAAGGCGGCGAGCCAGCTGGCCTACGACGAGTTCGAGAAGGTGCGCGACGTGCCGGTGGCGGCCAAGGACTTCCTGTCGCGCGTCGCCTTCCAGGAGAACCGCTTCTTCTTCCTGCTCGCCATGTCGCAGATGCCGGTGGCGCGCGACCGCATGGTCGCCCAGACGCAGAACCTCGAAAAGGCGATGAAAGAGTTCGACGCCAAGTGGGACAAGCTCTCCGACCTCGACGACGGCCTCGACGACCGCCTGAAGCGCGCCGCCGAGCAGTACGAGAAGCTGCTCGTCGAGGCGGCGCGGGACGCGGCGAAGACCGAGAAGCAGGTGCGCGAGGGCTTCGCCGGGTTCGTCTCCAAGGCGGTCAGGGGCGGCCTGCTGCTGGTCGATCTCGGGGTGGTCGAGCGGGTGATCAAGGGCGCCACCACGGCGATCACCGCGACGATGGACAAGACCGAGGAGCGGCGGCTGGAGATCTTCGCCCTGCTGTCGCGCGAGGAGCAGGTGATCCACTCGTTCAGAGACGGCCGCCACCTGGTGGCCGAGTTCCTGGAGGACCACAGCTACGCGATGGTGAAGGCGGCCTGGGGCGACGGCGAGGACGCCGCCGAGGCCTTCACCAAGAAGATCACCCTCGACGGCCAGAAAGAGGACGCCGCCGAGTTTGCCAAGGCGGCGGAGAACGAGCTGTCCAAGGTCTTCTCGGTGGCCGAAAAGGCCTACCGCGAGTTCGCCAAGCGCCACGAGCACCTCTTCTTCGGGCCGCTCGGCTCGGGTTACGTGCAGGAGCTCTCCGAGATCGACACCTGGAAGGACAAGTCGCGGCGCTGGGCCGACCTGCGCGAGGACTTCGACGACCTGCTGCGCGAACGGCTGCTGCAGATCAACGACAACGACGACCGCATCTTCGACGTCAACATGGACGGCATCGTGGAGGCCGACCGGCGCCAGATCGCCAAGCAGCTCAAGGAGGCGTGCAAGAAGCTGCTGCGCGCCTGGAACGCGTGGAAGGACTGGAACAGGAAGGACCCCGACTTCATCCTGGAGAACAGGGAGCAGATGCAGAGCATCCTGAAGGCGTTGCGCTGAGACGGCGGCGCTGAAACGAAACGGGCCGCGCGGTCACCTCCGGTCGAGAGCGTATCCACTCAACCGCTGCGAGGAGATCCGATGCCCGACCTGAAGTCGATCGTCCGTTGCGCCGTCCACCCGTCCATCGGCGTCGCCCGCGTCGGCAACGCGCCGGCCGGCGACCACTACCTGGCCCCCGAGGTGCCCGGCGTCCCCGCCGACCCCGGCCCCACCGGGCGCTACAAGAACGACAAGGGCGAGGTGAGGAAGGAAGCCGCCCGCTTCCGCGTCTACGGCTACGACGCCGACGGCCACGTGGTCGCCGAGCTGACCGCCGACGACGCCGAGATCACCTGGCAGGTCCACCTCGCCAACCGGAAGAGCGCCTGGTACCAGTTCGCCAACGCGATGGACCTGAAGCAGTTCGCGCTGTCGACCGGGTTCAGGAACGCCGACGTCCAGGGAGCGGCGCGCCGCGAGCTGGTCAACGACCCGGGGCCGGTGTCGATCTCCGGCCGCGAGGTCTCCGGGCCGGGCCACCGCTTCGACCAGGGGTACGTGCGCTGGAACGCCGGTTCGCCGATCCAGGTGCCGCTCGGCGAGCTGCGCACCGACGCCGACGGCCGGTTGATCGTGCTCGGCGGCGACGGCGACTCCGGTTCGGCGTTCAACCAGCCGCCGACCACGTTCGCCAACAACGAGGGTTGGTGGGACGACGTGTCGGACGGCCCGGTGCGCGCCACCGTCCGCCTCGACGACGGCCGCGAGCTCGAAGCGACGCCGGCGATGGTCGCCGTCACGCCGCCCAACTTCGGCCACGGCCTCTACGGCGTGGTGACGCTGTTCGACGTCATCTACGACCTCTTCGTCCGCCGCGGCTGGACCGAGCCGCCCGAGACGGTCCGCTTCTGGGAGCAGATCTTCCCCATCTTCGAGCGCATGGTGAACAGCCAGTGGGTCAACGGCGGCATGTTCTTCCTCTTCGGTGAAGGCTCGCCCGGCGACCTGCTGGCGCCCGAGCGGCTCGCCAGGCTGGCCGACCCGGGCGAAGGCGGCCGCGCCGAACGCGAACGCGTCTTCTCCTGGTTCCGCCAGCCGCCCGAACCGTGGGACGAGGGTGGCCGGCGCGCCGACCTGCCGGCGCCGCAACCGGCGAAGCTGCCGCCCTTCTACGGCGACGGCTTCGGCGAGTACAGCGGCATCGCCATCGACGAGCTGGCGCTCACCGTCACCCAGCACGGTTGGCTGGAGCGCTGGGCGGCGGGCGACTTCGAACCGGGCGAGCGCCGCCGTCCACCGCGCAAGCTCTCCGACCTGCCGCTCGCCGAGCAACCGGGCGCGCTCGACGTGGCGCCGCTCGACGACTGCCTCGGCGGTCCGTTCCACCCCGGCATCGAGCTCACCTGGCCGATGCGCGTGCCGCGCATGTGGCGGCCGCCGGAGGAGGCGGACGGTCTGCTCTACCGGTTGGTCATCCTGCCGCCGGGCGAGTCGCCGCGCGACGACTTCGGCGAGGTGCTCACCCCCGACGTCTGCCTCGGCCCCGACGGTCCGCTCACCGCCAGCGGCCCGGGCACGCTCACCCGCTGGCTCGGCATCCCCTGGCAGACCGACGAGGCCAGCTGCCTCGCCGGCTACGACCTGTCGAACTACCTGCCGCTGCCGTCGTTCTGGGCTGCGCGGGTGCCGAACGACGTGCTGCCGCAGGGCGCCTTCGAGCAGGCCACCGACCTCGATCTGTCGACGCCGCAGCGCTTCAAGCACCTCAACCATCGGCAGTTCTGGCTGCGCGACCTCCAGGGCTCCGGCTACAGCGCCCGCATCGCCAACATGGTCGCCGAGTGGAACCTGCTCGGCATCGTCGCCGAGCGCGAAGCGCCGGAGGGGGCGGCCGGCGACGGCTTCCCCGAGCGCTGGTGGGTCGAGACCGAGCGCGCCCCGCAGTTCAGCCGCGCCGACCCGACCTGGCGCCAGCTGCTGATGATCGAAGGCGACGAAGCGCAGAGCCCGCGCCTGAAGCTCGCCGCCCTGTCGGTCGACGAGGTGGCCGAGAAGGAAGCGGTGGGGAGCGACGAGGTGGTCCACCCGCGGCGCCGCAACATCCGTCAGGACGAAAGGTGAGCCCGGTTCGTGGCGAACGGGTGGTGGTGGTCGGCGGCGGCCCGGCCGGCGCCGTCACCGCCCTCGTCCTCGCCCGCCGCGGCGTGCCGGTGACGGTGCTCGAAGCGGCGCCGGAGCCGGCGGCGAAGGTGGGGGAGACGCTGCCGCCGACCCTCGCTCCGTTGCTCGCCCACCTCGGGCTCGACGGCGTCGTCGCCGCTGGTGGCCACCTGCGTGCGCACGGCAACCGCGCCGCCTGGGGCAGCGCCGAACCGTACGACGCCCCGTTCGTCGCCAACCCGCACGGTGCCGGCTGGCACGTCGACCGGCGCCGTTTCGAAGCCGACCTGGCAGCGGCCGCGGTCGCCGCCGGGGCCGAGTGGCGCTGGGGCGCGAAGCTCGAACGGTGCGTGCGCCGCGGTGCCGGCTGGCGCCTCGCCCTCGCCGGCGGCGAACGGCTCGGCGCCGCCTTCGTGGCCGACGCCACCGGCCGCAAGGCCCGCGTCGCCCGCCGGCTCGGCGCCCGGCGGGTGCGCTACGACCGCCTGGTCGGGGCGACGGCGCTGCTCGAACCGGTGGGGGGCGGCGTCGCCGACACCTACACAGACATGGCTTGCACTTACACCTTGGTCGAAGCGGCCGAGGACGGCTGGTGGTACTCGGCGGCGCTGGCCGACGGGCGGCTGGCCGTCGCCTTCCTCGGTGACGGCGACCTGCTCGACCCGGCGCTGCGCCGCGGCGACCCGGCGGCCTGGTGGCGGCGCTTGACGGCGAGCGGCGAGACGGGGCGTCGCGCCCGCCGCCACGCGGCACCCGGGGCGGTCCGGCTCGCCCCGGCCGAGACCTCGCGCCTCGACGCCATCACCGGCGACGGCTGGCTGGCGGTCGGCGACGCGGCAGCCGCCTACGACCCGCTCTCCTCGCAAGGCATCGGTTCGGCGATGGGGGGCGGTCTCTACGCCGGCCACGCCATCGCCGACCACCTCGCCGGCCGCACCGAGGCGCTCGCCGCCTACGTCCACCTGCTCGCCGACGCCTACCGCCTCTGCCTCGACCTGCAACGCCGCCACTACCGGCGCGAGCGCCGCTGGCCGGGGTCGCCGTTCTGGAGCCGGCGGCACCGGGCGGGCTACGCGGTGGAGCCGCTCGCCGGCGCCGGTCGCCGGGCTGCCTGAGGGCTCCGCTTCCGTTATCCTCCCGCCATGGAAGGGCATTCACCAGGCCGCAGCGCGACGTGGGTCCGCCCGGTGCTGTCGGCGACCAGCCTGCGCTGGTGGTCCGGCCTCTTCGGTGCCCTGCTCGGCACCTTCATGCTGGTCGACCCCGGTCAGTTCGACGCCGCGGTCTACGAGGCGTTGCAGGACCGCGTGCCGCTGCTCGGGCTGGTGATCCTCGCCGGCGGCTGGGCGATGCTGACGGTGGCGGCGCTGCGGCCGCGGCAGTCGGTGCACGCCGCCGCCCACGTGCTGCTGATCTTCGCCTTCGTCCTCTTCGCCGCCGGCTTCGCGGCCAGCCACGCGTGGACCGGCACCGCGGTCTACGGCGCCCTCGCCGCCGCACTGGTCGTCTCGGCGTTGCTGCCGGCCAGTCAACTGGCGCCACCCGGGGTGCGGCGCGGCGACCTGCTCGCCGCCGGCACCGGCGCCGCGATGGCGCTCGCCGGGCTGTTCCTGGTCTCGGTGCCGCTGCGCGAGAGCGGCGTCTACTCGGTGCTGGAGGGTGTGTCGTCGCGCGTCGGCGCCCTGATGCTGGTCACCGGCCTGCTGCTCGTCGCGGTGCAGGCGATGCCGCGGCTGCGCCGTCGCTGGACCCTGGCGGTGCACGTCGCCGCCGGTGCCACCCTGATCGCCGCGGCGGTGCTCGTCTCGGCGCGGATCTCGGCGTGGAGCGGCGTCGCCCTCTACGGCGGCCTCGGTCTGCTGCTGCCGCTGCTGCCCTGGCTGCGCCACCGCTCGCGCTACTTCGACGCGGCGTCGCTGGCCACCCGCCTCGCCCTGCTCCTCGCCGGCGCCGCCTCGCTGCCGCTGGCCCTCACCCTCGGCCTGCTGGTCGACGACGAGCTGGTGGGTGGCGAGGCAGGGCGCCTGACGGCGTTCCTTGCGGTCCTGCTGATCATCGCCCTGGCGGCCGTCTTCGGCATCGCCGCCGGCCGCTACATCGCACGCCCGCTGCGCCGCCTCGGCGAGGCTGCCGACCGGCTCGCCGCCGGCGAACCGGCGGTGCCGCTCGAACGCTCCGGGATCAGCGAGGTCGACCGCCTGTCGGCCAACTTCGGCCACATGCGCGACCACCTGCTCGAACGAACGCGGCGCGCCGAGGTGCTGGCGGTCGAGCTGCGCCGGCGCGCCGACGAGCTGGCCGAGACCGACCGCCGCAAGGACGAGTTCGTCGCCATGCTGGCGCACGAGCTGCGCAACCCGCTCGGTGCGGTGTCGAGCGCCGTCCACCTGCTCGCCGACGGCGGCGCCGAGGACGCCGGCACTGCGGTCCGCGCCGCCGACGTGGTGCGCCGCCAGATGCACCACCTGTCGCGCCTGGTCGACGACCTGCTCGACGTCTCGCGCATCACCCGCGGCAAGGTGCCGCTGCACCTCACCGAGGTCGACCTGGTGGAGGTGTTGCGGCGCGCGGTGGACACGGCGCGTTCGCAGTTCGCCGACTCGGGGGTGGAGCTCGAGGTCGACCTGCCGGCCGGGCCGGTGCGGCTCGCTGCCGACCCGACGCGGCTCGAACAGGTGTTCGGCAACCTGCTCGGCAACGCCGCCAAGTACGCCCAGCGGGGCGGCCGTGCCTCGCTGACCGCGGTGGTCGAAGAGGGGCGGGAGGTTACGGTGCGGGTGCGCGACGACGGCGTCGGCATCCCGGGCGACGTGCTGCCGCGCGTCTTCGACCTCTTCTACCAGGGAGCCCCGACTCTCGACCGCGCCGACGGCGGTCTCGGCATCGGCCTCACCCTGGTGCACAAGCTGGTCGAGCTGCACGGCGGCGCGGTCGAGGCCCATTCGGCGGGCAGCGACCGGGGCAGCGAGTTCGTCGTCCGCTTGCCACTTTCCGGTTGATTGTCTAGTTTCTGTCCATATTTCTAGGGCTGATTTGCTTCAATATATGGACACAGGCTTGACAATCAGGGCTCACGTGCGTATTCTCTTTCTTGCGTGAGCCCCTCACTCCGAGGGCTTTCAGGGGCCGTTCGGTACGACTCGCCGGACGGTCCCCTTTTTCTTCCCGGCCTCCGACGTGCAAGACCCATCCGAGATGAGAGACGGCGACGACACCCCCCGCCCCACGGCCGACCGCGGCCGCGTCCTGGTGACCGGTGCGACCGGCTACATCGGCGGCCGGTTGGTGCCACGGCTGCTCGACGCCGGTTGGGCGGTGCGCTGCCTGGTGCGTTCGCCACGCAAGCTGAACGACCGGCCGTGGATCGACCACCCGCGGGTCGATGTGGTGCGCGGCGACCTGGCCGACGACGGTTCCGACCTGGTCTCGGCGCTGGACGGCTGCGTGGCGGCCTACTACCTGGTCCACTCGATGGTGGCGGTGGGGGAGGACTACGCGCGGCGCGACCGCGAGATGGCCCAGCGCTTCGCCACCGCGGCGGCCGAGGCCGGGGTCGGACGCATCGTCTACCTCGGCGGTCTCGGCGAGATGGGCGACGACCTCTCCGAGCACCTCGCCTCGCGGCGCGAGGTCGAGGAGGTGCTGGACGCCGGGCCGGTGCCGTTGACCGTGCTGCGGGCGGCGATGATCGTCGGCTCCGGTTCGGCCTCGTTCGAGATCCTGCGCTACCTGGTGGAGCGGTTGCCGGTGATGGTGACCCCGAAGTGGGTGCGCACCGAGTGCCAGCCGATCTCCATCCGCAACGTGCTCGGCTACCTGGTCGACTGCCTCGACGTGGAGGAGACGGCCGGCCGCCGGCTCGACGTCGGCGGCCCGGACGTCGTCTCCTACCGCCGGCTGATGGAGATCATGGCCGAGGAACGCGGCCTGCCGCGGCGCTGGGTGCTGCCGCTGCCGGTGCTGACGCCGAAGCTCTCCTCGCTCTGGATCCACCTGGTGACCCCGATCGGCGCCCGCCTGGCGCGGCCGCTCGCCGAAGGGCTGCGCAACCGCGTGGTGGTCGACGACGACGGCGCGGCGCAGCGGCTGATGCCGCAACCGCTGCTCGGCGTCGGCGAGTCGATCCGCCTGGCGCTCGACAAGATGGCGCAGCGCGAGGTGGAGACCAGCTGGTCGAACGCCGGCCCGATCCCCGGCGACCCGGACTGGGCCGGCGGCACCGTCTTCACCGACCGCCGCGAACAGGCGATCGACGCACCGCCGGCTGCCGTCTTCCGCGCCGTCTGCCGCATCGGCGGCGGCAACGGCTGGTACGCGGCCGACTGGCTGTGGCGGCTTCGCGGTTGGCTCGACCGCCTGCTCGGCGGCCCGGGGCTGCGTCGCGGCCGCCGCGACCCGGAGCGCGTCTCCTACGGCGAGGCGCTCGACTTCTGGCGCGTCACCGGCCTCGACCGCGACCGCCGGCTGGCGCTGCGTGCCGAGATGAAGGTGCCCGGCGAGGCGTTGCTCGAGTTCACCCTCGAACCGCTCGGCGACGGCCGCACGAAGCTGGTGCAGACCGCCCGCTTCCTGCCCAAGGGGTTGCTCGGCCTGCTCTACTGGTACGCCGTCCTGCCGTTCCACGCCGTCGTCTTCCGCGGCATGATGAACGGCATCTGCCGTGAGGCGGAGAAGGCGGCGGAAGGCGGGGAAGGGAACTCCGAGGCCACCGACCGGGTCCAGTGAGGGTGATGAGAGCACCCGAGGGCTTCCGGGGCGGAAGGGTTGCCGACTCAATTGCCGGCGATGCAGATCGGGCGCTTCGGCTTCTCGATCTCCTCGATCAGCTCAGCGGTCCAGGGGCAGAAGTAGCCCAGGTGGTCG
>Ga0102949_1000043_pt1 | contig 11546 bp, 10 predicted proteins | sample SalPon2A_B_D1_MG_FD_78503 | JGI IMG/M metagenome (GOLD analysis project Ga0102949, IMG submission 78503) | Soil microbial communities from South San Francisco under conditions of wetland restoration - Salt Pond MetaG R2A_B_D1_MG | ecosystem: Environmental > Terrestrial > Soil > Wetlands | place... | reverse complement strand
CTCACGGGCTTAATGGCGGAATCGTGGGAAAAAGATCAAGGCTAATTTGAATCAAACATCCTTGCGGCAGAAAACACAGGATAGCCAGGCTGATTGTCATTGAATTGTTACATTGCTCAACTATAGTGAACTATTTTCAGTTTGGGATACTGTCCATGAACATCCTCTACCTGTGCACCGGAAATTCCTGTCGATCGCAAATGGCGGAAGGCTGGACGCGCAAGCTCGCCGGGTCGCTGGTGGAGGTGCACTCTGCCGGCATCGAAGCGCACGGCAAGAATCCGCGGGCCATTGCGGTGATGAAAGAACGGAATGTGGACATTTCCGGTCAGGACTCCAACGTGGTGACCGGAGAAATGCTGGATCGCGCCGACCTGGTGGTCACCGTTTGCGGCCATGCGGATGAACAATGCCCGGTGCTTCCGGCCGGAACAAAAAAGATTCACTGGCCTTTAAGTGATCCGGCAAAGGCGACCGGCAGCGAAGAGGAAATCATGGACCAGTTCCGCGCTACCCGTGACGAGGTGCGTGAGCGGGTGTGGAATTTGCTTCAGGAGCAGGGGTTTGAAATCTGGGTATAGCCCCGGTACACACCCCCGTCACTCCAACCGCATCCTCGTCATCCCGGCCATTACCCGTAATGCGTCACTTCGATGCGCATCCCATCCGGGTCTTTAAGGAATAACGCTGTTTCAGAACCGAACTCCTGGATTTCAGGAGCCTCGAATCCCGCAGCTCTCATTTGCCGCTGAATGGACAGCACGTCCTCGCGGCTGGGTGCTGTGAAGCCCATATGATTCAGGCCGGGTGCGTGGCGGCGGTAAGCGTGGTCTGGTTCTCCGGCCTGCTTTAGATCGATGAAGACGCCTTCGGCGTTGCCAAAAACATGATCCCGGTCTTTGCTGAATCCAATAAGGCAAAGGAGTTTTTCATAGAACGGCAGGCTGCCGGACAAATCGGAAAGCAGAATCACTAGGTGGTCAAGTCGCATTTTGTCTCCTTCAGGTGCGATTCTTGTCGAGAGTGTATGGCACCACATGGGGACAACGGGCTGTGCTTGCAACTTTTCGAAAGTAAAGGAAAAGTTAAAAAAGCTTGTTATTTCCGGCTCCTACGAGTATTCTTGCCGGCACTGGATCAATGGTTAGTCGTACGACATACTGTTGTACCGCCGGTCCAGGTATAAGGTTTTTGCACGTCTATTAGGTCTACTCAGAAGCTTCACTTCGGTAACTCCTGTAAATCACCTTTTTTGAGATCTGCAATTGCTAAGTTTTTCATTTTTTTGTAAAGGTAATTAATAATGACGACAGGTACCGTAAAGTGGTTTAACGATTCCAAAGGTTTTGGATTTATTGCTCCTTCTGATGGCAGCGCTGATGTATTCGTACATTTCTCAGCTATCCAGGCCGGTGGGTTCAAATCCCTGGCAGAAGGTCAGGCTGTAACTTTTGAAGTAGAAAACGGCCCTAAAGGCCTGCAAGCCACCAACGTAACGCCAGCTTAACTGATTGGTATTACAGTCAAGTCTGAAGAAAGACCCCGCCTTTGGGCGGGGTTTTTTTTCGCCCACGAAAACTGAGGCATCGCCATGTTGAAAATGTTTGTAGGTAATCTTCCACAGGACGCCAGCCAGGAATCCGTGCGCCAGTTGTTTGCCGCTTTCGGCCTGGTGCGTTCAGTGACCGTGGCCGCGGATATTTTCACCGGCAAGTGCAAGGGTTTTGGATTCGTGGAAATGGAAGGGCACGAAGCCCGCGCCGCACAGGCTGCGCTGGATGGCAGCCTGGTGGGTGGAGATCATTTTCTGCGGGTGAGTTTTGATAACCCCCGTGGCTCTCGCGGACGCGAACGCCGCTAAACGTTAGGTCGACCGCTCAGTGAATTAAGGTCGTCGCGACGAGTGACTTGAGCCCTGGCGCCTGCGCTGCCCGCCAAATCCGCCACCGTTGCGGCCGTTTTTAGCGCCGGCATTTTGCTTGCGCGCCTGGTTCTGGCCGTTCCGCCTTCCGCCTGGCCGGGAGTTCCTTCCCGAACGCTGCTTTCCGCCGCCCATCTTGATGGGCTCTGCACGTATGGACGGGTCGGGTTCATAGCCCGGAATGGTGATCTTGGGCAGGCTGCGTTTCAGCAAGCCTTCTATATCCTTCAATAGCTGGTGCTCATCGATGCACACCAACGACATGGCCTGACCTTCATTGCCGGCGCGGCCGGTGCGGCCAATCCGATGTACGTAATCTTCCGGCACATTGGGCAGGTCGTAGTTCACCACGTGCGGGAGCTGGTCGATGTCCAGGCCACGGGCCGCCACGTCGGTGGCCACCAGCACGCGGATATCTCCGTTCTTGAATTCAGCCAGTGCACGGGTGCGTGCGCCCTGACTCTTGTTACCGTGGATGGCCGAGCTGGAAATACCATCAAGCTCAAGTTGTTTGGACAGCCGGTTGGCGCCGTGCTTGGTGCGGGTAAATACCAGCGCCTGTTGCCAGTTTTGCGAACCCACCATGAATGAAAGCAACTCGCGCTTACGCTCGCGATCTACGGGATGAACCACTTGCGATACCAGTTCAGCGGGCGTGTTGCGGCGCGCGACTTCTATTTGCGCCGGTGAATCCAGCAGGGCGTCGGCGAACTTGCGGATTTCCTCGGAATAGGTGGCGGAGAAAAGAAGGTTCTGACGCTGCCTGGGCAGCAGGGCAAGAATCTTACGGATATCGCGAATAAAACCCATGTCCAGCATGCGGTCGGCTTCGTCGAGCACCAGCACTTCCACCTTGGTCAAGTCCACGGTTCTTTGTGACACGTGGTCCAGCAGCCGACCAGGTGTGGCCACCAGGATATCCACGCCGCGGCGCAGTTTGTGAATCTGCGGATTGATCTTCACACCGCCAAAGACGACGGCGGATTTCAACGGCAGGTGTTTGCCGTAATCGATCACACTTTGCTCCACCTGGGCTGCAAGCTCGCGAGTGGGTGTGAGAATAAGTGCGCGCACCGGCCGCCGTTCGGGCGACAGGGAAGGGCGGTTGCTGAGAAGGTGCAACAGGGGCAGGGTAAAGCCTGCCGTTTTGCCGGTGCCGGTTTGGGCGCCTGCCAGTAAGTCACGGCCTTCGAGAATCACCGGGATGGCCTGGCGTTGCACGGGTGTGGGTTCACTGTAGCCTTGATCTGCGACAGCACGAAGAAGTTCGGCCGAAAGGCCGAGTTCGTTAAAAGACATAATTTTTTTCTCTTTGGATCAGCCTGCCAATGACTCACGTCAAAGGCCGGTCCAGGCGGAAGGGTTTGTTGTTATTCGAGGATGGCCGAAAGAGGTTACCGCGAGGGGTCGGGTGCGGACCGAAAGCACCGTGATGCGGCGCACTATACCGCAACCCCCGCGGGAAAGCGATGGTTATCGATGGCTTAACAACTCATCGGAGGCTCGCCATTCGCAGTGGCAACATAGCTGCCCCACTTCAGCAGGTTCTTGTTGCAGTCATCCCGGTCGATGAACACTTCGATAAAACACAGGCCGTCAAAGTCCTTTGCCTCACTGATGGCTGCTTTCAGTTCGCCCGTGGTGCGGGCTTGCCTGGCCAGGGCTTTGGCATTTCCGTCGTTATTGAATACATCCACCAGCCCCGCATAATTCCAGTTGTTGATGGTGTTGTAAGGGCCGTCGTGAATTTCGACTTCGATGGTGTAGCCGCCGTTGTTGAACAGGAAAATTATCGGCTTCAAGCCATAGCGCACCATGGTGGACACTTCCTGGGCTGACATCTGGAAAGAGCCATCGCCAATCAAACCCACGACCCGTTTTTTTCCCGCCACTGCGGTCTGGCAGCCGAGCAATGCGCCCACGGACCAGCCAATGGAGCCATACTGCATCTGGATTTCGAAACCGCAGTTCTTCGGCAGTTTCAGGCGCAGGGCATTGAACCAGGAATCGCCCGTCTCGGCCAATACGGTCATTGTCTCGTCCAGCATGTCTTCGATCCTGGCGAACAGGTAACGGGTGGTGATGTCCGCCTCATCGCCCGGGTCTGCCGGCGGAGGCGCTTCGCCACGAATGCGGTCGTACGCCACCAGCGAGGCATCGTTGTGTTCGACTTTCTTCGCCATGGCGGCAAGAAAATCACTCATGCAAACCTGGTTGTAAGTGGTCTCGGCGATTTTTACAGAGTAGGGATTTACGGTGATGAGCTTCTGCGGTTTCAGCAGCAGGTTATAACCCACGGTGGAGTAGTCATTGAAGATGGCGCCGGCAAACAGGTAGGCATCGGCGGAGTCGACAATTTCCCCGCAGCCGGGCGAGCTTACCGAACCCCAGTAAGTGCCCATGTATTGTGGCGAGGTTTCGTCAACAAAGCCCTTGGCGGCCGCCATGTTTGCCATGGCGTAGCCGCTGGCTTCCGCCAGCTGGGCAAATGGCTCAATCGCGCCCCAGGAGCGAATGCGCGGGCCAGCCACCAGCACCGGTTTCACCGCGTTGCCCAACAGGTCGGTGGCGTGGCTAACGGCGTGCTCCAGCGCTTCTTCCGACGATATGTATTTCGGCACCACCAGCGGGCAGGTGGGGGCGGAAATTTCCAGGCCGGCAATATTGCAGGCAATTTCGATATAGACGGGCTTGCGATACAGCATGGCCAGGCCGATGGCGCGGTCGATCTGCTGGCTGGCCTGGTCAGGATGCTTAACGATCACCGCGTCCACAGTGACGTGGGCAAACATGTCCCTCACGTACTCATAGCTGACTTCGGCCAGCGTGTGGTGCAGTAATCGATTTTTTGCCGCTGCATTGGTGTTGGGCCCACCGGAAACAAACACCACCGGCAGATCTTCGGCGTATGCGCCCGCAGCGGCGTTGATGATGCTGAGGCCTCCCACGCTGTAGGTGACAACAGCAGCCGCCACGCCGTTGGCCCGGGCATAGCCATCGGCTGCATAACCGGTATTCAGCTCATTGCAGCAATAATGTCCTTTGAAATCGTCAACCTTCAGCAGTTCATCCAGCAGGATCAGGTTGTAGTCACCTGGAATGGCAAAATACTCCTTGATACCAGCCTCCCTCAACCGCGTTGCCAGGTAAGCGCCGATCGTCACTGCTCCATGTTCCGCCATGTGTCCTTCTCCGTTAGTGAAGCGTCCGAGTCTGCATAGGCCCACAAGAACTGTCAACAACACGGACTCCCCCTGTGCCTCTTCCAGTACAATCGGGCACAGGTCATCTTTGGGGACGTGGGTTTTGGCTATCGGAAATCGCGGGCTGCTCTTGCTGTGTACCCTGGCCTTATGTGTCGGGCTTGTGGGTGGTGTAGGCGCCTGGGTGTTTCGCCTGTTGATTGGCTTCTTCCACAACCTGCTGTTTCTCGGCACGTTTGATCTGCACTACAACGCCACGATACATACGCCAAGCGATGTCTGGGGCGCGTGGATCATCCTGGTGCCGGTGATCGGCGCGGTAGGGGTGGCCTGGCTGGTCAAAACCTTTGCTCCCGAGGCCAAGGGGCATGGCGTACCGGAAGTGATGGACGCGATTTACTACAATGATGGAAAAATCCGCCCCATCGTGGTGGTGGTCAAGTCGCTGGCCTCTGCTTTGTCCATCGGCAGTGGCGGCGCCATCGGCCGGGAAGGCCCCATTATCCAGATAGGCGCCACCTTTGGTTCCATGATCGGCACCTGGGTGGCCATGCCCGCGCGTCAACGGGTTATTTTAATGGCGGCAGGCGCCGGCGCCGGCATCGCGGCCACGTTCAATGCGCCACTGGGCGGCATTATTTTTGCCGTTGAATTGCTGCTGGTGTCCATCAATGCACGCAGCATCCTGTTGGTTTCCATAGCAACCGTGGTCGCTTCCTACATTGGACGCCTGTTGCTCGGCCCTTATCCCGCATTTGAAGTGCCGGCATTGCAAATTCCTTCGTTTGGCATTGAACCCGGCTGGAGCCTGCTGGTGTTCCTGATCTTTGGTGTGCTGTGTGGCCTGGCGGGAACGCTGTTCGTCAAGGCCATTTATTGGGCTGAGGACAGGTTCGATGCCATGCCAGGCAATTACTACACCCGGCACATGCTGGGCATGGCCATCGTGGGCGTGATGATTTACCTGGTGCAGCGCTACGCGGGGCACTTTTACATCCAGGGGGTGGGTTACGCCACCATCATGGACGTGCTGATGGGCGCGCTTTCTGACCCCGGCTTCCTGTTGCTGTTGTTTGCGCTGAAGATGATCGCCACTTGCCTGACCCTCGGTTCCGGGGCTTCGGGGGGTGTTTTTTCACCCGGCCTGTTCATGGGTGCAACCCTGGGGGCCGCGGTGGGGCAACTGGTGCATATGATTTCACCGGAAATTGGCGTGGGGATACCGGTGTTCGCCATTGCCGGCATGGCCGCCATGATCGGATCCACCACCGGCGCCGTATTCACCAGCATCATCATGCTGGCCGAGATGACCGGTGATCACAACATGATCCTGCCCACCATCCTGTGTACCGCTTCGGCCTATGCGGTGCGCCGCCACCTCTCACCGGCGAGCATCTACACGCTGAAGCTCAACCGGCGCGGTCATTTCGTACCTGAAGGGCTGACCGCCGCCGTACTGTCGGCGCAGCAGGTGCAGGCCATGATGAGCAAGGAATTCACCGTGCTGGAGAAGCACGCCGCTCTGCCGGATTCGCCCGGCATCGTCGTATGGACTGAGAACGGTAAAATTATCAGCACTGAGCGGCGTTTCGTCTCACTGGAACGGCCGGAAGAAAAACTCAGTGAAGGGCGGAACCGCTGTTTCGTGGTGCTTGCGCCGGATTGCAGCCTGGTCGAGGCACTCAATGAATTGACGGCGCACGGCGCGGACGTCGCCCTGATTTCAAGCCAGCCAGGTTCCCTGCAGGCAGACGCGCTTGTTGGCGTGGTGACCACTGCTGAGCTCGGCAGCGCATTAAAGCTGGCTGCCCGGTTGCAGTAGTGTTATTCGCAGTTCAGAACGATTCAGCCGAGGCTTTGTCCCAATGCTCTGAATACTCCCGGTGTTGCGTTCCGTTGATCAGTTCACCCTCTTCCAGGTAGTCGTATAGCTCATCAAAGGCCAATTCGGTCTCGTTGGCCACCCGTTGGAAGATGTGGTGGGGCGTCAGGTCATCCGGGTTGTCCAGGCCGCAAGCGCCGACCAGGTCCATGAAACTTCCAATAGTGGCCTCGTGAAAATTGGCCACCTTGATCTGCCGGGTCTTCACGTCCACCGCCCTGGCGCGCGCTTTGTCCTGCGTGGCGATTCCCGTGGGGCAGGTATTGGTGTTGCAGCGCAGGGACTGAATGCACCCCAGGGCAAACATCATGGGCCGGGCCATGTTGCACATATCGGCTCCCAGCGCGATTTTTTCCATGATGTCGAAGCCGGTGACGATTTTGGCGCTGGCAATTACCTTGATGTGTTGGCGCATGCCAATGCCCACCAGGCAGTTGTGCACAAAAGACAGACCCTCGTTGAGGGGCACGCCCAGGCGGTTGGAAAACTCCAGCGGCGCGGCGCCGGTGCCACCCTCGGCGCCATCCACGGTGATGAAGTCCGGCGTAATCCCGGTTTTCAGCATGGCTTTACAAATACCCATGAATTCGCTTCGCTTGCCAACGCAGAGCTTGAAGCCCACCGGCTTGCCCCCGGTTAGTTCGCGCAGTTTCACCACGAACTCCAGCAGTCCGACGGGGCTTGAAAAGGCCGTGTGCGCGGGTGGAGAAATGACATCATGGCCCATGGGAACGCCGCGAATTTCTGAAATCTCCTTGCTCACCTTGGCCGCCGGCAACACACCGCCATGGCCCGGCTTGGCACCCTGGGAAAGCTTGATTTCTATCATCTTGACCGCGTCTTTATTGGCGTTTGCGGTAAACTTTTCAGTGTCGAAAGTGCCGTCGTCCGCACGGCAGCCGAAGTAACCCGTTCCAATCTGCCAGATGATGTCGCCGCCACCGGCCAGGTGGTAGGGGCTAAGCCCGCCTTCGCCGGTGTTATGCGCGAAGTTGCCCCGTTTTGCGCCGGCGTTGAGGGCGTGGATGGCCGTGTGGCTCAGGGCACCAAAACTCATGGCGGAGATGTTCAGGCGGGAGGCCCAGTAAGGCTTCTTGCAATCCGGGCCGCCCACTGTCACCCGGTTGGTTTCGTGTTTAGCGACCTTGGGCGCCAGCGAGTGACTGGCGCGCAAGTAGCCTACCTGCTGGATATCGTACTGGGTGCCGAAGGGTTGGCTGTCCAGTGTCTTGTCGCCCCGCGCATAAATCAAATGTCTTTGCTGGCGATTGTAGGGTCGGCCGCTTTCATTGGACTCAATAAAGTACTGATGGATTTCCGGGCTGATAAATTCCAGCGCGTAGCGCAGGTGCCCAATCACCGGATAGTTCCGGAGCACGTTGTGCCGGGCGAAATTCAGATCCCAGAGTCCCAGGAGTATGTAGGGAACCAGCAAAACCAGAAACCAGGTGACCGGTGGCCAGACAAAGTGAACCAGCACGACGAAAACAATGCCAATGACGGAAATGATGTAAAAAATCGTACGCGCCATGGTTTCAAGCCTCGGTTATGTGTCCGGCCGAATGGAAGGTGCCATCAGTCGAACACCTGGCCGTGACGGAACTGCTCGTCCTGGCCGGCGGCTGCTGTCAGTTCGGCCACGTTGTCCTTGGTGAAAAATCCGTCGAAGCCATGGCAGCGTTCCACATACTCGGTGATCAGCAGGGTGTTTTTTGAATGTTTGGAAAAAATCTGCTTCAGGTTGGGCTGGTCGGTGCATTCACCCACCACTTTGGCCAGGAATGCGACGCCATGGTCTTTCATGGCATTCACCACGAAATCCACATTCTTCTCGCCCGCCATGTGATCCCCGTCCTGCACTTCGATGGCCACGTGATGCATGCGGCGGCCGAAGTTTCGAACAAACGTTTCCGTTGGCATGGGTAAATCGGCAAAGGAGTTAACGAAAGAAGGCGTATTGTTGGCGGTGAACACCTTGGCAGGTGAAACCTTGTCGTCGGTCACGGTCGGGTTGCGATTCACATTGGTTGACGAGTTCATGTCGGCAATGTTGTACGCACCCCAAAAGTAGTAGGGCACCTGGGTGAGAAATTCCAGTATGGCGTCTTCCCGGTCGGGCGCCAGGATGCGCGTGGCCATGTGATCCACCCCCAGCAGCAAGGGCCCGATGCCCGAGGATTCGGAAAACTCAGCGGCCTGGTCCAACAGGCCGTTTTCTTCCGCGGTAAGCTCAAATTTGCCGCCGAGGCGCAGATTGTCCGGGTCGTTCAGGTCAAGGTTGCTGTAGCCAATCCGGTTGCCGGTGAAGTCCGACGGCATGGAAAACAGAAAGCCGTTGGCCGTGTAGAACGGGTTTTCCACCTCACCGGGGTATTCGAAACGCACGCTTTGTTCTTCCAGGGTTGATCGCGTGGTTTCAAGGTCGCTGCAGGCATAAATCTCGCCGACATAACGGGTGTGGGGGGTGCCACGTGAAAGCGGATACATGCGGTTGATGCGGCAGATGTATTCCTCGAACGAATCGCTCAGGGGCTCCATCACGATCAATGCCGGGAACTCCGGCCGGTTGTGTAATACGTAAAACTTGTGGGTGGCGCCTACGTAGCTGGCGGAATATCGGTAGGGCGTCATCACGTACAACTCGGCCATGGTGGCCACACCGGTGCCCGGCTCAACCTGGGTAACGTAGGCGCGCATGTTGCCCACCAGGCCATCAATGCCACTGCTGTTGCGGCGCTGGTAAATTTTCAGGCGGTACTCATCGAAAAATTCAGAATTCTTCTTATCGCCCTTGGGCCGATACGTTTCAAGATCAAATGTCATGGTATTCCCTACCGTTCAGTTTTAGAGTTCCGTGTACGCAGGCGTCCAGAATTTCTTTTCAATGAGTTGATCCAGTTGCGCTGCGCCACAGGCCGGGGCGACGCCATCTTCCTGGGCTTGCTGTGCCACGGCCCTGGCCACGGCCTTGCTCACCTCGCGAATTTCAGCAATGGGCGGTAGCAGGGACGCATGATGATCGGCCAGCGCCGGCGAGAGATCAGCCAGGGCGCGCGCGGCGGCCATGAACATATTGTCCGTGACACGGCTGGCGCCACAGGCCAGGACCCCCAGGCCGATGCCGGGGAAAATATAGGTGTTGTTGCTCTGCGCAATCTGGAAGGTCTCGCCCTTGTGACTTACCGGGTCAAACGGGCTACCGGTGGCGATCAGGGCCGCGCCGTCCGTCCACTTGATGATGTCCTCGGGAACTGCCTCCGCGCGGGACGTTGGGTTGGATAAAGGGAAAATGATCGGGCGCTTGCTGTGGCTGGCCATTTCCCGGATGACTTCTTCGGTGAACAATCCAAACTGGCCCGATACGCCGATCAGGATGCTCGGTTTCGCCGCTTTTATCACGTCCAACAGGCTGATGGTTCCATCGCCCGAACTGGCCCAGCCTGCAACTTCCGCATGGTCCCGCGAAAGTTTTTGCTGGAACGACATCAGGTCGTCCATTTCCGAGTGCAGCAGACCATAGCGGTCCACCATGAATACGCGCGCCCTTGCTTCGGCATCGCTCAGGCCTTCGTCCATCATCACGCGGATCAATTGTTCGGCAATGCCCGCGCCGGCCGAGCCCGCGCCCAGGAAAGCAACCCGTTGCTGGCTAAGGGGCTTGTCCAGAATTTTGCAGGCGGCAAGCAGGGTGCCCGCCGCAACAGCGGCTGTACCCTGAATATCGTCGTTGTAGGTGCACAATTCATCGCGGTATTTTTCCAGCAATGGCTCTGCGTGGGGCAAGGCAAAATCTTCGAACTGCAAAAGCACCTCAGGCCACTTTCGCTTAACCGCTTTTATGAACAGATCAACAAATTCAAAATACTCGTCTCCCGTGATACGTTCGTGCCGCCAACCGATGTACAGCGGATCTTCCAGGCGCTCCTTGTTGTTGGTGCCCACGTCCAGGAGGATGGGAAGCGTAACACCGGGGTCCACTCCGCCAGCGGCGGAGTACAGCGATAACTTGCCAATGGGAATGCCCATGCCGCCGGCACCCTGGTCGCCGAGGCCAAGAATTCGTTCCCCGTCCGTGACGACGATGGCCTCCACCTTATCGTTTATGGCGTTTCCCAGGATCTCTTCAATGTCATGCCGGTGAGGCCAGGGGATAAACACACCGCGCGGATGCCGGTAAATTTCACTGAATTGTTCACAGGCCGCGCCCACCACGGGCGTGTAAATCAATGGCATGATCTCCTCTACGTGCGCGATCACCAGGCTGTAAAACAGAACCTCATTGGTATCCTGCAATGAGCGCAGGTAAATATGCTTTTCAATATCCGAATCCTTGGCGCTCAGTGCTTCATAGGCCCGAATGGTTTGTTCTTCCAGGGTTTCTATGTGCGGCGGCAACAAACCCAACAAGCCGAATTTTTTGCGTTCTTCTTCGCTGAAGGCGGTGCCCTTGTTCAGTATGGGTTCGAACAACAGGTCAATGCCTGTCAACTGTTTTGCTGGGCTGCTCTTGGCTTGGGTGGTCATGGGTGTCCTGCGGTGG
>Ga0102949_1000042_pt1 | contig 11557 bp, 15 predicted proteins | sample SalPon2A_B_D1_MG_FD_78503 | JGI IMG/M metagenome (GOLD analysis project Ga0102949, IMG submission 78503) | Soil microbial communities from South San Francisco under conditions of wetland restoration - Salt Pond MetaG R2A_B_D1_MG | ecosystem: Environmental > Terrestrial > Soil > Wetlands | place... | reverse complement strand
GGCCCGCATAGCCGCATATCTCGGCGGGGTGGCCGGTGGCGGTGATGCTGTAGGCCAGGGGGTCACCATCCGGCAGCAGGGCCGGATCACTGATGGATAAGCGGATGTTTCCATCCGGGATGGCTACGGCGATATTGGTCAGGCCGCAACCGGCCACGGGCACCACCGGCCCGGTCAGGGTGGATATGAGCGGCGTTGGCGTGGGAATCGGGGTCCGCGTCTCGGTCGGGGTGGGGGTAATCGGGTTAGGCGTCCACGTCGGATAGGGTGTCCAGGTCGGGGCCGGGGTGTAGGTCGGGTAGACAGTTTTACCGGGGGTCGGGATGACCGGGCGGGGGGTGTAGGTTGGGTAGGGCGTCCAGGTGGGCTGTATTTGGATGGTCGGCGTAGTGGTGATGGTCGCCGTCGGGGTGGGACCATAATTCGGCCCGATGGGAGAGCGGGTGGGCGTGTTGATGCGCCCGCCGAGGCCCCAGGGCCGGGTAGCTGTGGTGCTAACGGTGACCGTGCCGGTGATCGTCGGCTGTGACGTGGCCAGCGCCGCCGGCGTGGCCTGGCTGTCGAACCAGAATACCTGCTCCACCATCAAAACCGGGTGAGCGCAATCGTCAAACTCTTGCACCCAGCCCCGTAGGTTGAGCATCTGCATCAACGGGTCCCGCTCCAGCGGCTGCTGAAAGTACAGGTAAAATGCCTCACCCTGATAACCGCTCGTCGTAAAACCGAGATTGGAGACGGTGCAGCCCGGCTCATAGGTGACCACGCCGACAAACAGCGGCGAGGTCTGGGGGTTCGAGGCGGGCCGGTTGATCGCGGCGATAAATGTGGCCGTGGCCTCGATTTGTGACGGTTCCAGGGGCGTGGTTGGCGTGACGGTGGGCGGCTCCTGGGGCGTGGGTTGGGTGGGTGACTCGCCGGTGATGGGCGTCACGATATTCAGCGGGGGCACGGTCTGGACCGGGGCCGGGGTGGGCGTCGTCTCCTGAGCGGCACTGCTGCTCGGCCAGAATAGCCAGACAACGAACCCGATGGAGCCACACAACCCGGTGGTCAGAAATAGCAACATTAACTTTTGGCCCAGGGTGATCCGGCTCCACACCCCGCCGCGTCGTCGATAGCCGCCGCGCTTATGTCGAAACGGTTCAGTGGGTGGCCCCCCTGCGTTGATGGTTTGCATAGCCTAATCCTCCTATTTGAACGGGTTCCGAAAATCGTTTTTTGCCCGGCGAATGGACCGCGCCCCACCGCGCAGTCCGCCCGACAAGCGGCGATTGTTGCTGGCCTGGCCCCGGTAGCGATCCGCCTCCGCGCCGAGAAACTCACCCCCGGCCCGCCGTGAGCGGTTCTCATAATCCACGGCCCGCTCCTCGTAATAATCGGCCTGCTGGTCGATCATATCCGCGCCCAGGTTGGCCGCGTCGGTAAATTTGAGGCTGACCCGGCCCGGCGTGTCCGTGACAAACGTCCACAGAGCAAATAGAAGGCCAATCGAGACCATAATGATGACCATAATGGCCAGGAACCGATACTCATCGAACAGGGCAACCACGGTCAGGCCGATGGAGCCGACATAGTTGATCCAATCGGTATCGGTGAAATCGACGGCGGGCAGCGGCTCGGCGTCGGGGCTGTCCAGGGTCAGGGGGGCGAACTCATAGGGGATGGTGACCGCTTGCGTGGCCTGAATTTGGTAATGATGTGGATCCGTGCCGGCGGCGGGGCCAATACCAAAAGCAGGGGGGTCGGGGGAGAACAGGATGATAATTAGGGCGGTGATTAGATACATAAAAAACCTCCTACGCGAACGGGATCATATCCCAGATGTCGCCGATGAGCCTGATTATCTTGATGACGAAATTGAGCAGGCTGATAATCAGGTTTTTGATGAAATTGAAGAACTTGAAAAATAGGACGATGGGAAACATCACCAACAGCCAGGCCAGGACCAGACCCAGCGGCCCGGCAAACAGGACTAACGCCCAGAGCGATTTGAGTAGCTGGAACGGCAGCGAGGCCATATAGCCGACAAACCAGGCCCACTGGCTATAGGAATAGCGGGCCGTCTCATCCTGACCGAGCGTCTCGAAGGTCCAACCGATGTCGGCCATCTCGCGGGGTAGCTCCGGGGCGTACCAAGCGGGGGCGCTGGCAATGGTGAATGTGCCCGTGGGGTTGATGGCAGCGGTCACCCCGCTGATATAGGCCGTGTAGCTGACCACGTCGGAAATCAGCGCCCCCGCGCCACCGATCAGGGTGTTAGCCGTGGTCAGATACACCGAACCGGTCACTGCCGCCGCGCCCAGAGTCAGGGGGGTGGTGTAGCTCAGGGGGATGGTTGATGAGATACTATTGAGCGGGACGGCGGTCGGGCCGGAGACGGCAGGCGTCTGGAACGCCTCGGCGGTCACGGTCGGGGTGAAGGGGCTGGGCATTGCAAATGGTGTTAGTTGTATCCCCTGGTCGGGGTTGGGGATGTCGGGAAACTCCGGCAGCGGGATCGAGGTCGGTGCCTCATATTGGGGGTTGGGAAAATCGACAGTCGGCGGAAACGGGACGGCGGTGGGCGTCCCGGTCATAGGCGTTGATGTTCCGGTCACGGTCGGGAGGGGGGTGGATGTTTCCCAACATTCAAAACCACATTGGGCTGATGACGTGGCCGGTAAACCGGCCAGGACCATCACCACAGCAGCCAAAGCCAAAATGATGGCTAGGCTAAATCGACAGTAGCGAGTGACCACACGAGCCTCCAAAAAATTAAAATCGTGGCGATGATAATGCCGACGATGACAATGGGATAGACAATAGAGTGGGCCGTGACCTGGTTGATGAGCTGCATCCCGGCCAGGAAGTAGCACCACCATTCGAGGCCGCTGCGACATTCCAGCAGGAAGGCGAACGCGGTCTCATTCAGACCGGTGTCGAAGGCATAGTAAAAATTGATGGGGATGTTGACGCCGAGCAGGACATTCTCCCATATCCACAGGGCCAACATCCTGAACAGGGCCCAGACGGCCAGGATTAGATCAAAGAACAGGACGCCCAGGGTCAACAGGGGGAACCAGCCGAATATTGCCGCCAGGACGGGGATCAGGGAGCTATTCCAGATGTAGGTGATGAAAACATCCAGCAGCGTGGAGAAAATCGCGCCCAGGGCCTGTGTGAACAGGTTCCAGGCCGGGATGATGGCGTTGATTAGGTTGGTGATGACATTGCCGATCCACATCGCCACGGCGGGGATGAATGCGGTGAAGAACCAGACGAGGACATCACCGATCAGGCTGATGAACCAACTGATGATGTAGCCGACAAAAACGAAAATATTACCCCCGCTGAGATAGAACCAGGTCAATATCTCGACGAAGGCCAGGCCGATCCAGACGATGATATTTGGTAGAGAGGCCAGGAGCCACGTCCAGGCCAGCCCCAGCCAGGTCAGGGTAGCCCCAGACAACCTGATAAAAAAATCAGCGACGTTGAGGCCGTTGGTCAGGACATACTCAATGACCCGGACTAGGGCCACGAACGCGGCCACGAATAGGCAGGCATAGGTGGCCAGGATGACCCAGAAGGCCGCCACCAGCCAGGGCACCCAGCCCGATGGGTCCCACACGGAGGCTCCGGCCTCGTATTCGGCCCGGTACTGCTGGATGTTGACGCCAAACGAGGCGAAAATGCCATCAACGTCATCACAGGAATAGTCAAACCCCAGATCGACGGGGGGTGTGGCGTCGGGGTCTGTCGGCGTGGGCAGTTGGGCCGGGGTGTCTGATAGAAAAATGCAGACATTGTCGAGAAATAGATCGCCGACCGCCGCCGCAAATGTGTCGTGGCCGGAGTTGGCGAAACCTATTTCGACCGTCTCACCAGAAACAGCGCCGATGTCCACCTGATATTCGTATTGCTGGGGGTAGACATCGAAAAACCAACTGGCCTCATCTGCCGAGGTGACCGAGGCCACCCGGCCCGCAACCACGGCGGGGGTCTGGTCATCGCCCTGAGAGTCGAATTCGACGAGTAGGTATTCTCCTGTTGAGGGGGTGGGCATTGAGTAGGTGTCTGCGGCCAGCACGATGGCTCTGTCGGCGTCCGTGCCCTCGTTAAATGGCAAGAATGCATTTTTACCGCTGACATTGTAGGATGAGCCGCGCAGGAAATCCCAACCATCGGCGGTGTCAAACTCGCCGTTGGTGGGGGCGATGCATTGCTGTCCCTCATCGCCACCTCCCTCTGATGGAGACAAACAGGTGTAGGTGATCTCAATTCGGACAAAGCCGGGGTCATCGGCGTGCCGTAGCTCGTATCTCAACGAGTCGGTCAACACGCTCGGTGTGGTAAAGGTGGCCGTGTAGGTGGCCGCAGCGGTGCCGATGTTCAAAGTCTGCGTCTGATCGCCGAGGGACACATCCAACAACGTTGGATTCTCCGCCGTGGTCACGGAGATGATGGCAGTGTATGTTATGTTGGGGGTCAGGAAGTCTACATCCTGATAGGCAAACCCACCGGGGTTGAGCAGTAGTCGCCCGTTTGACTCCCCGGCCCCACCGTCAAATGTCCAACCGGCTATACCGGTGAATGTCGGGTTATCTAGGAGCGGGCAAAAACCGGTTATGTCGGGGTAATCACCGTCGCCACAGACGACATCCAGGCCGCTATGCCACCGACTATCGGCCATCTGAGCGTTGATGAGGGCGATACCATCACAGGTGACCCCATTCGGTATCGAGTCGTAGGTGGCCCCGGCTTGAGGTAATTGTTGCCAGGCTCCGGTCTGCCCATTACGGCAATACAGCCACGCTCCCGTGGCGTTGTCGGATGCCGTCCACGGATAGCGCCGGTATTTTGTTTTTGTCCCGGTAATGGGGGATGAGATGACAATGTCGAACGAACGAACCGAGAGGGTATTGCTATCGCCACTGTGTTCGCAATCAACCGAACGGGCCACACGCTCGGAGCTATCCCACGTCCCCAACGGTGACACCGCACACGACACAACCGTCTCGCCGTCGCCTGGTGTTTGGATGGCATTGTGTGCCGCCAGGTCGTTAATGATGAATTCGGACCATACCTGATCGAACGACAGGTTGACCGTGTCGGTCATTACCACCTGTCCGTCGATGGAGACACAGTAATTATCCGGCCCTTGAGCGCAGGCCGGAGGCGGCTGAAGCAATTGAATTGTTGATGCTAACAGGATCGCCGCCAGCGCGAGGGGTAAAATTAGGCGGCGCATGGGAGGCTCCAGAGGCAGAACTCAGGTTCGAGTTCGAGTCTATAGATGGCACATCGTTTTTTGTCGCTCATGAGCGCTGTCCTATCGTGAATTTGGTAATGCTGATAAACCCGATAACCATCAGTAACACCACGCCGCCCGCCCCGGCGATGACGTCGCCATAGGTGGCCCGGCGAATGAGGTGGAAATCGTTGCCCGTATCGAGGGTGTAGGTGTAGGCGTTGGTCAGGGCCTCGGTGATGGTGACCGAACCGGTGATAACCCCGGTCAGGGGTCCGCCAGCAACCGGGGTCGGGGTCGGGTTTTGACAGACCCCGGTGTAAATTATGTAATTGATCGCCATATAGGGCTGTAGGTTGTTGTGGGGCTGGTCACCGCCCACGTCGAGGAGGAATGGCAATAGCGGCCCCTCCTCCGTACCGCCGCTACCCATCACCAGCCGGTTGCCTACGCCGGGGTTGGACGAGAAAACGACACCTGTGAAATAGTTCCCGGTTTGGGGGCGGGCATACGGGTGAGTATGGCTCGGCATCTCATCGACCGTCAGGGTGTGGGTTTTTTCGCCACCCTGGAACGAGACCGGCCAAAAATCCGTATCAGCCGCATCAGCGCCGACAGGCACGCGGCCCCGCATATCGGGCACGTTCACGACGTCGCCAAATGCCGTGTAGTCGAGGGCTTCGGCCAGGAGGGCGTATTCATCGAGGTCTAACTGTTGACCCTGAGCGAAAATCCAGCAATCCGGGGCGGTCGATCCCCAGAACATCCTCATTTCCCCGACGATGTTGTAACCGGCATCAATATGGTGGGCCACCCCGGTGGCCACGGGGGTGGCCGTGGCGGTGGCCGTGGTTGTTGCGGTCGGGGTGTTGGTTGGGGTGTTGGTGGGGGTGGGCGTCGGGGTGGCCGGATTACAGGTGTGGAGGGTCGAAATCTCCGGCCCGGACAGCGCCCGGCGATAAACCCGCCACTCGTCCAGTAGACCATCGTAGTGATTGACGACGGTCCCGCTATTGAACTCCGCCCCCAGCAGGAAATCAACCGAGGGGTTGGAGAGGACGCTGCTAAACCCGGTCGAGGCGGAGCCGTCCAAAACGCCGTTGACGTAGACCCGGCCCTCCTGAGCCGCGCTATCAAACACGGCGGCCACGTGATACCATTGGCCGGTGCTGAGGACGGTTGAGCCGTCGATGGCCACCCGGCCCCCGGTGGTGCCGTCGCTGGATACGTAGAGCCGTATCTGGTCGGAGGCGGTATAGGTTATCTCGTAGCTCCGCAGGTTGTCGCCGTAGTCATATTTCGAGGTGATGATCCGGTTGGTGCTGATGCTCTCCGGGTTGATCCAGCCGACTAATGTGAATGATGTGCCCGACAGATCGAGCGGATCGCCGCCCGACGCCTGTAAATATTCACTGTTTCCCCGTTCCAGGTCAACCGCGTTGACAATATGGCCGGGGGCGTTGGGGGGATCGCTGGGGCCGGGGATCAGGGCCGAGCCGCCGATGATGCTGTTGATACGCGGCCCGCTGGCCTCGTCGAGGTCCCAATGGCTGTCAAGGCTGGTGGTACTCTCCCCGCAATCGCCGGGGGCCTGGGCTAACGCCGGGCCGGGGCTGTGACCGGGCCAGGCCGCGACGACCATCGCCAGGACGGTCACAGCGGCCACCACGATTTTATAGTTCATATCGACTCCTATTTGGTAATCCTCTAAAAAAGCCGATACTAATCAGTATCGGCTTTCATTTTATCATGAGGTCTTGCATTTTGTCAAGATGGTATAAAATATCTTGTCTACCATCTTGACAGCTTGTCATAGATGTGATACTATACCGTTGTTACTATACAACGGTATTTTTATTTGGAGGCCCTAATGAACCAGAAATATTTTGACAGCGTGGTGCTGGCCGCGCTGAATGAACGGCTGGAACAGAAGCAGCCGACCAGCGTCAGGAGTCTATCGGAGATGATCGGCTCCAGTTTTTCAACCATCATCGCTGCCGTCCGCCGCCTGGAAGCGGCGGGGCGGCTGTCTGTGGAGCGGACGGACGGTGTGGACAGCAAATACACCATCCTGGACGGCCCGACGCCGTTGGAGCGGCAAACCTTGGTGATGCACCTGGCTCACCGGGAGGCGGCGTGATGGTCACAGCATTTGAGCAAATCGCCGAGACATTGGCCCCGGGCAAGGACAAAACGGAGATTGGGCAGCAGATCAACGCCCTGCGCCGGTCGATGATGGCGCAGATTGCGACGGGCGTCCCGGATCGAAATATGACCGGGGATATTTCCGCTCTGGCCGCGCTCTATTGGTGTCAATTTTATTTCGATTGGGATGAGGCAATGGAGCAGGCCATCACATTCGTCAAAAATGCGAGGGCGGGCCGATGACTATCGACGAGGTGATTTTTTTGATTGCCTCAGTGTTGAGTATCGGCGGGTTTGCCTCGTTGGTGACCTATATTTTGTGGTTTGGTCCATTTGAAAATGTTGAAAATGTTGAAAATGAGAAAGGAGACGACGACGATGAGTGAGTATCCTGTGGGCCTGCTGTGGCAGGGGGAGGGGCGCGACTGGCGGGAGGAGGTCCGCGCCGCCGCTGCTGCGTATCAGACTAAATTTTGGATACCGGCGGATGTCTGTTATGTGCGCCGGGAGACGGTCACAAACGAGAGCCGGACCTGGCTAGGTGGCCCGCCTGAGTTAGTAGCCGATGTGGACGGGGTGGCCGTCTACGTCAAAGATTCGGACCTGCCGAAAAATCATTTTTTTGTGTTCAATTCGCGGGTCGTTGATCCTCGGAAGGCCCGCAAGGGGGCGGAGGCGCAGAGGCGCAGAGGCGCGGGGGAGCCGGTAGAGGCTGTGCAGGGGAGTTTGTTCTGATGGCAGAGTACAAATCACGCTGGAAATTGTTCACCATAACCGGCGAGGGCGGCAGTTATGAACTGTCTGACAATCGAGGGAACCGTATCCGGTTAACCAACGAGAGTCTAGCCCAATTGACGGCCCTGCTCGTTGATGTCAACCAGAAGGTTCAGGAGGGTTTTCAGGAGTTCTTAGATTCAGAGTCGAGGGAATGGGAGCGGATCAGGCGAGAGGAACGAAATTTTGCAACAACCGGCGACCCTGATGTTTCGCCAGAGGAACTGTATGGAGAGGTAGACATCGAACACGACAACCCGGACGAGTGGGATAAAAATTTCGAGGTTGATTTTTGGTAAAAAATAGCCCCCTGACGCACCAGAGGGCTATTGTGGGGCTGGCGGATGGATGACCAGCCCCATCCTGATTCTAACACAGAAAGGATGGATTATTAAATGACGACAATCCAAATTATTCAGTACAACGACTACCGGACGCCAGAGCGGGCGTCGTCATTGTTGACCTGGCTGCTGGGGGCGCTGATGCTGGCAATGGCCGGGGTGGTGACCGACCTGGCCCTGACCGCCTCGGCAGGGGTGATTGCCCTGCCCTTTGTGGCTACGGCCCTGGGGGTGGTGCTGGCCGTGTTGGTGATGGAGGTGAATGATGCAACGGGTTAATTATACCATTATCGGCTCGGTGTTCTCCGCGACGCTGGCCGCGCTGTTGGCCTGGTATGCCCTGACGATGCTGGCCGCTGAGGTGGCCCTGACGATGCGGGCGTTGTTGGCGATGGCCGTATTTACGTTTTTTGTGGCCTGTGGGATGGGGCTGGTCTTTCTGTGGCAGATCGGCAGCAGCGAACGGGATAAACGCCGGGCTGAAGCGAGGCAGGCTGAGGCTGAGGCTGAGGCGAAGGCCAGGCACGTCGTAACGGCCAAGCGTGACGATCAGATTATCCTGATCGAGGGCGGGGTGGCCAAACCGCTCCACCTGTCGCCGACGAACGTCAACGGCTCCATCATCCAACCCAGTGCCGAGGAGATCAACCGCTGGCTCTATTTTCACGCCCAGCGGCCCGCCAACCAGCAGCCGGTGATCGAGGTAGAGCCGGGCTGCCCCCACCCGCTCCTGCTCGGAGCGCCGCCCGCCAACACGGTCGAGTTGCTGGCCAGGGAGCAGCGGCTCTTGCTCCAGGGGCCGAGCGGCAGCGGGAAATCCAGCCTGCTCCGCCATCTGGTCAACCATCAGGTGACGCAAGGGACGCGGGTCATTTTGTGCGATCCCCACGGGGCACGGCCCAAGTGGGGGACGGGTGTCGATGCGGTTGGGTTTGGAGAGCGGTATGGCGAGATTATGGAGACGTTCAGTCAGTTGGAATGGCTCCACAAGGAGCGATTACACCAGATCGAACACGGCCACCCGGAGCGGGCCTTCGAGGGCGTCCTGGTGGTCATCGAGGAGGTGCAGGGCCTCGTTGAGGAGATGAACCACCAAAAGCGGGACGTGGGGCGCTACGTCCGAATGTTTTTGACGCGGACCCGCAAAACTGCGATTGACATTTGGGCCGTCTCTCAGGAGGGCACGGTCGGGGCATTGGGTCTCAAGGGATTCGCCCGTAACCGGGAGGCGTTCACCGTCGCCGAAACGATGGGCCGGGATGGACGGGACCATCAAGTGAAAATAACCGACAACGGCGAGGAGATTATTCTGCCCGCGCCGCCGCTGTGGCCCGATACCAAACCGGTCGGGGTCGAGCCGCGCAGCATTTTCGACCCGCCCACCGCGCCGAGTGACGACGAGCGGGCCGTCATCGAGTACCTGCGAAAAAACCCCGGCGCGTCCAATTATGCCGTCTGCCGGGATGTATTCGACGACAAACGCGGCGAGAGCCGTTACCAGATGATCGACGAGATCAGAGAGGGGATGGAGGCGTTCGATTATGGTTCCTGAGCCGTTCTCACCGGTACCGAAACCGGGTTTTGAGGGCGGACCCACCGCCCCCCGGAACGCCGCCAGCACGCCCTCAGCACGCTGGCGGCACGTTGAGAAATTCGCCGCGCTGGTCATCGCCAGCCCGGTGATTATTGTCTGTTCTGTCTTACTGGCCCTTATCAGAATAAAGGAGTTTTTACGATGAACAACACCCACAAATTAGAACAATGGACCAGTTGGTTTTTAGTGGCCCTGGCGGTCGGGGCCTTTGTATTGAGTTTCGCCGGGATGTACGCCGTCGCGGTCGATGCCGGGTATGACTGGCTGTCGTTTTTGTGGCCGCTGGTGACGGAGACGGCGGTCGTTATTTTCTCCCTGGTCTACCTGGTGGCCAAGCTCAAGGCGTATCACAACCGCTGGTTGATGCCCTTGATCGTGGCCTGTACCTCTCTCTCTGTGGCGTTCAATGTGGTCCACGCTCCCGCCCCCGATCTCCTCAGCCGGTCGGTGGTCGCATTGCCGCCGCTGCTCCTGTTTGCCGCGTTCAAAACCTGGATTTGGAAAGTCGAGCTAGATGTGACGAGACAGAACGCGGTGGTCAGTATCGACGAATTGAACGATACGTTTACCAAGTTACAGTTGGAGTTTTCGCAGTTTGAACGGGATGCCGAGCAACAACGTGACACCTTAACCGCTCAGGTCGAGCGGGAGCGTGAGCGACTGGCCGACATCTTGAGCGATCAACGGGAGGCCAAACGAGCGACAAATCGGGCAAATGTCGAGGAAATGAACGCGGCGCGAGCGACAAAAATTGAGGAGCGGCGCGAGCAAGTGTTCATCCTGAAACAACAGGGTTGGGAAAATAGCGACATCGCTGATGAACTCGACGTGAGCGCGGCCACGGTTCGACGCGACATCAAGGCCCTCAATGGGCGGGTGAGGGTGGCATAATGTTAACCATCGGGAGTTGCCCACGTTGTCACAAATACAAACTCAGCCCTGAGAGTTGTCGGTGTTGTCTATTTCGTTATTGGCAGGAGGGTGAGGAGCCGGAGCCGCTCTACGCTACCGACGCCGAGGACGCGGCAGAGGCGGCGGGCCGGGTGTATTTCGATCAAGAGCCGGGTGATGATGAGATGGAGATTTTTATCGAGGATGTCTCCACCGGTGAGGTCACCCGCTGGACGGTTCGCCCCATCGTTTCCATAGATTTCGATGTAACTCAGGAGGATTAGATGCCAGCCAACGATATACACGCCTATTTGTTCACCCGCCGCGTGGCGGAGTTGTTAGAAATCGACGAGGCCACATTGTTCAGCGCGATGACAACAGCTCTATATGAACGGAGTTCGACGTTGGTCATATTCAAATCGGACGGGACGGTCGATGTTGAGGGGCCGTATGGAGTCAATCACAAGAGAAACAAGAGAACAACCGCCCGCGATTTCGAGGCGGCCGCCCGCCGCCTGGGGAGGTTGCCCCGATGACACCCTGGCTGATGTTTCTGACCTGGTTTTTGCTCGGCACACTGAT
>Ga0102949_1000041_pt1 | contig 11607 bp, 6 predicted proteins | sample SalPon2A_B_D1_MG_FD_78503 | JGI IMG/M metagenome (GOLD analysis project Ga0102949, IMG submission 78503) | Soil microbial communities from South San Francisco under conditions of wetland restoration - Salt Pond MetaG R2A_B_D1_MG | ecosystem: Environmental > Terrestrial > Soil > Wetlands | place... | reverse complement strand
TAAGCGACAGGGAGACCTCGTCTCCCGGACCCGCGTTCGTAGACTGCGCTTGCTCTGGACGGAGAACCGACCTGCGGCTCTGCACCTCGGGCTCGCCCGAGGGGTAACCCGCGCATAAACCGGTTTGCCCTTGACAAGGGGTCGCTCCATATCAGCGGCGGGCCTCGCGCCCGCCCTCGGCCTGATTCGCGTCGTCCAGCCGATTCAGCAACGAGGGCGAGCGCGAGGCTCGCCGCTACGTCCCCCCGCCGCCCCCTTACGACTCCTGCACCGCCTCCGCCGCCCGCTGCCGCTTGCCGCGCCGGCCGAGGACGCGGCGGGAGACGCTGCCGACCCGCTCGCGGAAGTCGTCGAAGACGGTGTAGAAGACCGGCACCACGAGAAGGGTGAGCAGCGTCGCCGAGGTGAGGCCGCCGATCAGGGTCAGGCCGAAGCTCTTGTAGGAGAGGCCGATCTGCGAGGTGCCGCCCAGGGTCAGCGGCACCATGCCGCAGATGGTGGTCATCGCGGTCATCATGATCGGGCGGAAACGGCGGTCGGCGGCGAGCAGGATCGCTTTCGTTCTCGCCATCCCCTCGCTGCGCAATCGGTTCACGTAGTCGATCAGCACGATGCCGTTGTTGACCACGACACCGATCAGCAGCACCAGCCCGACGACGCCGAGGAAGTCGATGTCGCGGCCGGCGAAGAGGTGGATCCAGACGACGCCGATGCCGGCCATCGGGATGGTGGCGAGGATCGACAACGGCAGGATGGCGCTCTCGAAGAGGAAACCCATCAGCAGGTAGATGAAGACGACCGACAGCAGCGCCGCCATCCCCATCGCCGCCAACCCGCCGTCGTCGCCGCCGCCGCGCTGGCGCGGCGCTCCGAAGGCGATCCCCTCCGGCAGGTCGATGCCGGCGGCGCGCTGCATCAGGACTCCGCGCGTCTCCTCCTCCTGGCCCTCGGCGAGCTCCAGGGTGATGGTGCGCGCCATCCGCTGGTCGATGCGGCGGATGACGGTGGCCGAGTCGATGAACCGGGTGTCGGTGATCGAGGCGAGCGACACCTGCCCCTGCTCGGCGTTCGGGTCGCCGACCGGCACGCCGAAGCTCTCCAGCTGCCCCAGCGTCTCGCGATCTTCCTCCTCGAAGCGCACGCGGACGTCGATCTCGCGGCCGTCGCGGTAGAACTTCGGCAGCTGCTGGCCGCGCAGCGCGTAGGAGACGACGCCGGCGATCACCGACGGGTTGATCTCCTGGCGCTGCGCCCGCTCGCGGTCGACCACCAGCGCCATCTCGGAGGGCGCCGGGTCCTGGCCCGAGCCCTTCAAGCCGAGCACGCCGGGCACACGCACGAACAGGTCCTCCAGCTCCTCGGCCACCCGTTCGAGCTCGTCCGGGTCCTCGCCGTAGAGGGTGAAGGCGTGCACCGACTCCTTGGTGTCGGCCTGGGTCTGGTTCTCCATCCCGGTCTCGAAGGTGACGCCCGGTTTCTCGGGCAGCGCCGCCTGCACCTTCTCGATCACCTGGCGCGGCGTCAGCTCGTTGGAGCGCGGGTTGTTGAACCAACCCTGCAGCTCGCCGAAGCGGGTGCGGTGGAAGAAGAAGTAGCCGTCGAGGTCCCAGTCGTCCTGGTTCGCCTCCAGCACCTTCTCGACGTCGAGGAAGTACTGCTCGGCCTCCTCGAAGGTGGTCGAGTCCGGCAGCTCGACGTCGATCTCGAAACCGGGGCGCTCGTTCTCGTCGTTCTCGACGAAGCGCACCTGCTCGGAGCCGACGAGCCCCATCGACAAGGCGCAGACGACGAGGATCACCAGCGCCAGGTCGAGGCGGCGGCGCAGCACGACGCCCAGCAGGCGGCCGTAGAAGTGGTTGACCGCGCCGAGCGTGCGGTCGTAGGCGACGCGGAGCACCGCGTTCAACTTGCGGTGGGCGGCGTCGAAGGCGCGGCGCAGCGGTGTCGAACGGCGGCCGTTGCCGGCCGACGGCAGGGTCAAGTAGACCGAGAGCGGCACGAAGATGAGCGCCACGAAGAGCGACGCCAGCAGCGACACCGAGATCGGGATCGACAACCGCAGCAGGAAGAACTGCGCCTGGCCGTCGACCAGCGACACTGGCAGGAAGACGACGATGGTGGTCAGCGTCGCCATCACGATGGCGAGCGCGATCTCGCCGGCGCCGCGGATCGCCGCCTGGCGCGGCGGCATCCCCTCCTTGTGCATGCGGAAGACGTTCTCCGCCACCACCACGGAGTTGTCCACCAACAGGCCGACGCAGATCATCAACCCGAGCAGCGACAGGATGTTGAGCGTCTCCCCCGCGAAGTACATGACGGTCAACGCGATGACGATCGACAGCGGGATCGACAAGGTGATGATCAGCGTCAGGCGCAAGCGGCGGAGGAAGAAGAAGAGCACCGCGACGGCAAACAGCGCCCCCACCTTGCCGCTGTCCAGCAGCGTGTTCAGGCTCTCCAGGATGACGTCGCCCTGGTTGAAGATCATCGCCAGCTCGAGCGCCGCGACGCGCGGGTTTTCCTGTAGCTCCTCGACCACCGCGTCGACGCGGCGGCAGACCTCGAGCGTGTTGGCGTCGCCCTCCTTCATCAGCGCGATGGCGATCGCCGGCTTCGAGTTGACGCGGATGCGGAACTCGCGGTCCGGCTGCTCGTAGGTCACCCGGGCGATGTCGCGCAGACGCACCGACGGCGCCACCAGCCGGTCGTTCAGCTGCTCCAGGTTCTCGTAGCGCGCCACCGAGCGCAGCAGCATCTTCTTGCCGCCCGAGTAGACCTGCCCCGAAGCGAGCGAGAAGTTGTCGCTGCCGAGGTCCTGCGCCAGGCGGTAGATGTTCAAGCCGGCCGCTTCCGTCTTCTCGCGGTCGACCTCGATCAGGATCTCCTTGTCGACCAACCCGTTGGCCTGCACCGAGGCGACGCCGTCGATGCGTTCGAGGCGCGGGATCACCTCGGTCTGGATCAGGTCGTAGGCGTCGGCGACGCCGGGGTCGATCAACACGCCGACCATCGCCACCGGGATGCCGGAGGCGTCCTCCTTGCGGATGAAGATGCGGTCGGCGTCCTCCGGCATCAACGCCCGGGCGCGCTCCACGCGGTCGCGCACCTCGCGGTAGGCGACGTCCATGTCGGTGCCGTGCTTGAAGCGCAGCGCGATGCGGCCGAAGCCGGTGGTCGAGAAGCTCGACATCGAGTCGAGGCCGCGCACGCCGGAGACCTCCTCTTCGAGCGGCAGCACCACCTTCTCCAGCACCTCCGGCGCCGGCGCGTCGGACCACGGCACCGAGATGGCGAGGAAGGGGCCGGTGAAGCCGCGCGGGAAGAGCTCCAGCGGGATCGACACCGCCGCCACCGTGCCGACCACCAGCGTCGTCGCCAGCAGCACCAGGACGGTGATCCGCCGGTTGAGCGAGAAGCGCGGCAGCATGCCCTCCCAGCGGCTGTGCTCGCCCCCCTCGCCGTGACCGGGGTGCTCCAGCTCGACGTCGGTGACGTGGGGCTCGTTGGGATCCTGGCGGCGTTCGTCGCTCATCCGTGGGCTCCTTCCGGTGTCAGGCCGCCGTGGCCCGTCTCGCCGCCGCGTTCCTCCACCGCCTCCGCTTCGTCGACGCCCGTGCGCTCGGCGGCACCGCCGAACAGGCGGTCGCGGGCGCCTTCGACGAGGTCGTAGATCGACGGGATGACGATCAGCGTCAGCAGGGTCGAGGTGACCAGGCCGCTGATCACGGCGATCGCCATCGGCGTGCGCAACTCGGCGCCGTCGCCGACGCCGAGCGCCATCGGCAGCAGACCGAGGGCGGTGGTGGCGGTGGTCATCAGGATCGGCCGCAGGCGCACCTGGCCGGCGGTGACCAGCGCTTCGCGGCGTTCGAGGCCGCGAGCGCGCAGGGTGTTGACGTAGTCGACCAGCACGATGGCGTTGTTGACCACGATGCCGGCCAGCATGATCATGCCGAGGAAGACGACGATCGACAGCGGGATGCCGAACAGCCAGAGCGCCAGCATGGTGCCGAAGAAGGCGAGCGGGATGGTGAACATGATGACCAGCGGTTGCAGCAGGCTCTCGAACTGCGCCGCCATGATCACGTAGACCAGGAAGATCGACAGCGCCAACGCCAGGTAGAGGCTGCCGCGACTCCTCTCCCACTCCTCGTTCTGGCCGCCGATGAAGTAGGTCATGCCGGTCGGCCAGTCGATCTCGGCGTCGAGGCGGCGCTCGATCGCCGTCACCGCCTCGCCGAGCGAACCGTCGCCCATGTTGGCGGAGACCACCGCCACCCGCTGACCGTCGATGCGGCGCACCTCGCTCGGACCTTCACCGAGGCGCACCTCGGCCACCGAGGCGAGCAGGATCGGCCGCTCGCCGCCCGGGTTGACGCGCAGGTCGCGCACGTCTTCGACCGAGCTGCGGTCGGCTTCCGACAGGCGCACGATGATCGGCACCCGGCGGTCCTTCAGGTTGTACTTGGTCGCCTCGAAGCCCTTGACCTGGTTGCGCACCTGCTCGGCCACCTGGCGCAGGTTCAAGCCGTAGCGCGACAGCAGGTCGCGGTCGTAGAGCACCTGCACCTCGGGGGCGCCGGAGACCAGCGAGGTCTCGACGTCGGCGAGCTGCGGCATCGAAGCCATCACCTCGCGCACCCGGTCGCCGTACTCCTTCAAGCGCAGCAGGTCGTCGCCGTGCACCTCGATCTCGATCGGCGTGCGGGTGGAGAACAGCACCGGCCGGGTGACCCGGGCGCCGAGGTCGGGCACCTGGGCGAGGCGGTGGCGGATGCGGTCGATCACCGCCTCCTCGGTGGCCGGCGTCGAGTCTTCGAGCAGCATCTTGAAACGCGCCGTGTGCTCGCCCTCGTCCGAGCGCTGCGAGTTGGCGGCGTCGAAACCGACCGAGACGATCAACGCCTCGATGTGCTCGCGTTCGGCGAGGATCGCCTCCTCCACCGGTTGGAGGATGCGGTCGGTCTCTTCGAGCGGCGTGCCGACCGGCAGGTCGACCTCGAAGGTGACCTCCCCCTGGTGCACCTCGGGGAGCAGCTCCGAACCGAGGCCGCTGGCGGCGAACCAGCTGACGGCGAGCACGCCGGCGACCAGCACCAGCACCGCCACCGGCCGCGTCAGCCACCAGCTGAGCACCTTCGGGTAGCCGTTCTGCAAGCGGTCGAGCCCGTAGCTGGTGACCCAGAGGACCGGCCGGAAGAGGAAGCCGAAAGCGAAGCCGACGGCGCGGACGACGATGGCCCCGACGAAGAGGACGGCGGCGAAGGCGGCGACGAACAGCGCCGCGATCAGCTCGCAGGCCAGGGCGATCAGGAAGCGCACCACCGCCCACAGCGCGCGCAGCACGAAGGCGACGAGCCGCAACGGCAGGGCGAGCAACCAGAGCCACTGCCGGCGCTCGTGGCGCCAGCGCATCAGGCGCCGGGCGCCGGCGAAGTCGTCGCGCAGGGTGGGCAGCGCGCGAAAGCGGCCGAACAGCCGCCGCTCTCCGCCGCCGGCGGAGAGCACCTGGCCCCACTGCCGGCTGGCCAGCATCGGGATCAGGAACACCGACACCGCCAGCGAAGCGAGCAGCGACACCACCACCGCGATGCCGAGGTCGCCGAACGCCTCGCCGGCCACCCCTTCGACGAAGACCATCGGGAAGAAGACGGCGATCGAGGTCAGCGTCGAGGCGACCACCGCGCCGCGCACCTCCTCGGTGCCGCGGATCGCCGCTTCGACGATCCCGTCCCCCTCCTCGCGGCAACGGAAGATCGACTCCAAGACCACGATCGAGGAGTCGACCAGCATGCCGATGCCGAGCGCCAGGCCGCCGAGCGACATGACGTTGAGCGAGATGCCGAACATGTTGAGCGGCGCGAAGGTGATGAACAGCGACGCCGGGATCGACACCGCGACGATCGCCGTCGAGCTGAAGCGGCGCAGGAAGAGGTAGAGGATGAGCACCGCCAGCAGGCCGCCGAAGACCGCCGCCTGGACGACGTCGTCGATCGAGCCCTCGATGAACTGCGAGCGGTCGGCCACCACCTGGAGCCGCACGCCCTCGTTCTGCCACAGCTCGGCGGCGAGACCGGCCGGGCCGCCCGGGCCGCCGGCACCGCGGCCGCCGCGACCGCCGCCCGGAGGACCGCCGCCGCCGCGCCCCGAGCCGCTGGCGCCTTCACCCGCCGCGGCCCGCTCGGCCGCCTTCTCGGGGTCGAAGTCGCCGAGCCGCCCGCGCACCGCCGCGGCCAGCGCCACGATGTTGGCGTCGGCCTCCTTGAAGACGTCGATCTGCACGCTCTCGCCGCCGTCGGTGCGGGTCATCAGCTCGCGGTCGAGGTGGCCGGTGCGCACCTCGCCGAGGTCGGCGATGCGCACGTCGCGGCCGTCGAGGCGCGTGATCACGGTGTCGGCGATCTGGTCGAGGTCCTCGTACTCGTTGAGCGTGCGCACCATGTACTCGGTGCGCCCCTCGGTGATCGTGCCGCCGGCGACGTTGATGTTCTCCTGCGCCAGGCGGTCGATGACGTTCTGGATCGACAGCCCGGAGCGGCGCAGCTGCTCCTCGTCGAGGAAGACGTGGATCTCCTCTTCGAGGCCGCCGCGCACGCGCACCGCCGCCACCCCCTTGATCGGCTCCAGCTGGCGCTTGATCTGGTAGTCGGCCAGGCGGCGCAGGCGGCGCAGGCCGTCCTCGCCGCTGAAGCGCTCCCCCTTGCCGGAGAGCGAGAGCTCCATCACCGGGTCGAGCTGCGGGTCGTAGTGCAGCACCAGCGGCCGCTCGGTCTGGTCCGGCAGGAAGACGAGGTCGAGCTTCTCCAGCGTCTCCTGGGTGGCGTCCGAGATATCGGTGTCCCAGGTGAACTCGAGCACCACGTCGGAGACGCCGGCGCGGCTGATCGACGAGATGCGGCGCAGGCCGCCGATGACGCCGAGCGCCTCCTCGACCGGCCGCGAGACGTCGTTCTCCACCTCCTCCGGCGCTGCGCCCGGGTACTCGGTGCGCACGGTGAGCGTCGGGTAGCTCATCTCCGGCATCAGCGTCACCGGCAGGCGCTGATAGGAGAAGAAGCCGAAGACGGCGGTGGCGAAGACCACCATGCAGACCGCCACCGGGCGGCTGGTCACGAAGCGGGAGAGGCCGGAACCACCGCTGCCGCCGGCCGGCGGCGCCGGGCGCTCGTCGGCCGGTTCGGCTTCGGGTTCAGGCGCCGGCGGCAGGTTCTGGTCGTCGCTCACTCCGCCCCCCGCGCCGCGTCGTCGTCTTCCACCGCGTTCGGGTCGGGCTCGCCGGCGAGGCGCACCAGGGCGCCGTCCTTGAGCCCCGCCTGCCCGGCGACCACCACCGACGCACCGGCGTCGATGCCGTCGCGCGGCTCGATCATCGTCTCGTTTTCGAGCGCCGGCACCAGGTAGACGCGTTCGACCCGCTTCTCGCCGCCCTCCTGCTTCATGCGGTAGACGAAGACCTGGTCGTCGTCGAAGACCAGCGCCCGCTTGGGCACCAGCACGGCGTCCTCGCGCACCGCGGTGACCAGCTGCACGTCGACGTACATGCCGGGGCGCAGCCCCTGCTGGCGCGGGATCGCCACCGTCACCTTGACGGTGCCGCTCCGCGGGTCGACGATCGGGCTCAGGCGGTCGACCGAGCCGCGGTAGACGTTGTCGCGGCCGAGCGCCGGCGCCACGATGCGCGCCGGCTGGCCGCGTTCGAGCCGTGCCAGCTCCTTCTCGGGCACGTAGACGCGGGCGACGATCGAGTCGAAGTCGACCATGTCGAAGAGATGCTGGTTGACCGTCACCGTGTCGCCGACGCTGACCATGCGCTGGGTGATGGTGCCGGCGATCGGTGCCTTGACCTCGGTGTAGGCGAGCTCGCGCTCGGCGTCTTCGAGCTCCAGCTCCAGCTGCTCCAGCTCGTAGGTGGCGTCGTTGAAGGTCTGCTCGGCGATCAGCTTCTGCTCGAAGAGGCGGCTCTGGCGGTCGTACTCGCGGCGCGCACGGGCCAGCTGGCCCTTGACCTTGGCCACCCGGTTGCGCTGCTCTTCGTCCTGCAGGCGGACCAGCACCTGCCCTTTCGAGACCCGGTCGCCCTCCTCGGCGAACAGGCGCTGCACCTGGCGCGAGGCCTGCGAGAAGACGCCCACCGCCTCCTCGGCTTCGAGGTTGGTCGAGAAGCGCAGCACCGCTTCGATCGGGCCGCGTTCGAGCGCCACGACCTCCACCGGCACCGCCTGCTCCTCGCGCTCCTCTTCGCCGTCTTCGCCGTCCTCGCCGTTGCGGCGGGCCTGGCGTTCGCCGTCTTCGTTGCGCTCGGCGGAGTCGCCGTCGCCTTCGTCTGCGGCACTGCCCGAACAGGCACCGCTGCCCACCGCCAGAGCGGCGAGCATCAGGACACACATCGAGATCTGAAGGATCCTCTTCACTGGCTTCTCCCCGAAAAGCTATTCGATCGGCGAAACGTCGCCGCTGTCGTTCGGTGAAACGCGCGCCGGCCGGATCAAAATCCGTGCCCCCTGGCGCTCTCGCCTATCCTACGTCTCAGACCCGGTCTTGTTTCCGTCGAGCTATGCTCGTTGCCCTTGGAACCCGAGACCACCGACTCCCTCACGCCCGCCGAGGCGAAGCGCTTCCGCACCGGCATCCTCTACGCCCTCGCCGCCTTCGGCTGGTGGGGGCTGTCGCCGCTCTACTGGAAAGCGGTCGGCGCGGTGCCGGCGGTCGAGCTGATCGCCTGGCGGGTGACCAGCTCGGTGGTGCTGCTGGTGGCGCTGCTCGCCGTCGGCCGGCGCGGTGCCGAGCTCGCCCGCGTGCTGCGCTCGCCGCGCGCCCTCGGCATGCTCGCCGTCACCACGGTGCTGATCGTCACCAACTGGCTCACCTTCATCTGGGCGATGGGCGCCGAGCGGGTGCTCGAGACCAGCCTCGGCTACTACGTCAACCCGCTGGTCAACGTCTTGCTCGGCATGCTCTTCCTCGGCGAGCGGTTGCGCCGCGCCCAGGGGGTGGCGGTGGCGTTCGCCGTCGTCGGCGTCGCCATCCTCACCTGGGAGGTCGGCCGGCTCCCCTGGGTGGCGCTGGTGCTCGCCGTCACCTTCGGTTTCTACGCCCTGCTGAGGAAGACGGTCGACGCCGGCCCGGAGGTCGGGTTGGCGATCGAGACGGCCTTGCTCACCCCGTTCATGGTCGGCTGGCTGGTCTGGCTGGGGCACAGCGGCACCGCGGTGTTTCCCGAGGTCGGCTGGGGTGTGAAGGCGCTGGTGCTGACGGCGGGGTTGATCACCGTGGCGCCGCTCGTCTGGTTCACCCACGGGGCCAGGCGGTTGCCACTGGCGACGGTGGGGTTGCTGCAATACCTGGCGCCTACGGGTCAGTTCCTGCTCGCGGTGTTCGTGTTCGGCGAGCACTTCGACGTGTATCACCTGGTGGCATTCGGGTTGATCTGGTGCGGCCTCGGGGTGTTCACGTGGGATTTGCGGCGGCGGATGGGGGCGGCGAGGTAGTTACGTTCTTGGTGCTCAGCCGGGGCGCGGGCGGGGCCGTAGCGCGAGCCGCCGGCGCAGCCGGCGACATTGGGGGTGAATGCGAAGCAGAGGGGGTGTCGAAGACGCCCCCTTCGAAACATTGATGCTATGATGCCTTCATGCGTACCACCTTGACGCTCGACGACGATCTCGCCCGTCTGCTGAAGAAGACGGCGCGCGACCAGGAGCGGCCTTTCAAGCAGGTCGTCAACGAGGCGATCCGCAAGGGGTTGATGGCGCTGGAGCGGCCGCCGGTGCGCGAGCCGTACCGGCTGGAGCCCTCCGACCTCGGCGAGGTGCGGCCTGGCATCGACCTGACCAAGGCACTGGCTCTCGCCGACGAGCTCGAAGACGAGGCGCTGCGTCAGAAGCTGGAACAGCGCAAGTGATCCTGGTCGACGCCAACCTGTTGATCTACGCCGTCCACTCCAACTCGCCGCATCACGTGGCGGCCCGACACTGGCTCGAAGAGACGCTCTCGGGAACCGCTCACGTCGGCCTGCCCTGGATCGTCGCCCTCGCCTTCCTGCGCATCACCACGCGCGGCGCCATCGTCGAGAAGCCGTTGACGCCCGAACGAGCGATCGCCTACGTCGACTCCTGGCTCGACCTGCCGCGGGTCGATCTCATCGCCCCCGGCGACGGCCACTGGCCGATCCTGCGCAACCTGCTGCGCACCACCGGCATGGCCGGCAACCTGACCTCCGACGCCCACGTCGCGGCGCTCGCCCTCGAACATGGCGCCGCCGTCTACTCCGCCGACCACGACTTCGGTCGCTTCCCCGGCATCGAGCACGTCGACCCGCTGAGCGACGGCTGAACGAGAACCGCGAAAGCGGCGGGGCTTGCCCCGCCGGCTGTTCCGCTCCGTCCGAAACAGACGGCCGTCGGGCACGAGGCCCGACGCTTCCTCTGCTTGCTCAGAACGCGGTCGTGTCCGCTCCGCCGCAGAGACTGCCCGGCGCGTTCACGTACTCGCGGCTCCCGCCACCCTCCCGGTCCTCCACCGTCAACGTGTAACCGAGATCGGTGAGACCGCCCCAGAGCACCCAGAAGTGGCCGTTCACCGGCCGCCCGTCGAGCACCTTGACCATCAGCTCGGTGCCGCCGCGGGGGAAGAACCTCACCGCCGCCGTGTCGGCCGTGTAGGCGGTGGCGACGCCGGTGCCCTCGGCGCCGCCGGCGTGCTGGTTCGTGAACTCGACGCCGACCTCGAAGCGGCCACCCTCCCCCAGGCAGGCGCGCGGGCCGGCGCCGCCCTCGCAGCGCGGCACCCCGGCCGGAAGCGCCGGCGGTTCGAGGCGCCGCGGCTCGGTCGGCAGCGCGGCGAAGGCGAGGGTGTCGACCGGCGTGCAGAGGTCGCCCGGCGGGTGGGTGAAGGTGCGGGTTTCGCCGCTGAGGCGGTCGGTCACCTCCACCCCGTAGCCGAGGTCGGTGGTGCCGCCGGCGAACACCCACCAGTGCCCGTTGACGGCGCGGCCGTCCAGCACCTTGACCGCCAGCTCCAGGTTGCCGGGGCGAAAGAACCAGAAGTAGCCGGTGTCGCCTCCCACGTCGCGGCTCGCGCTGTCGGGCATCGCCACGCCGGCGGCGCCCCCGGCGTGCTGGTTGGTGAACCGGACGCGAACGGCGAAACGGCCGTCGCGCAGGCAGTGGACCGCCGGGTCGAGGCAGGGGTCGGCGCCGGCAGGCTCGTCGTCGAGCCGCCAGAGCTGCTGACCGTCGCCGCCGTCGGCCGACAGCAGCAGCGCACCGGCGGCACCGGCGAGCTCGGGGAAGGGCACGAAGCGCTCATCGGCGTCGATGCCGGCCAGCGAGTCCGGCGTCGAGAAGCGCTGGCGAAGGCGGGGGTCCTCCTCGCCGTCGTAGCTGTAGAGCGACCACTCGAGGGTCTCCGGTCCGTCGAGGTCCGTCCCCTCGACGCGCCACCAGAACAGCTGCGAGCCGGCGGTTTCGACGGTCTCGCGGTCGAGCGGGCCGAGCGGCGGGCTGGCCAGCGCGCGCACCCGGACCGGCCCTGACTCCTCCAGCCCGTCGAGCTCGAAGAGCCTCGCCCCGTCGGGGTCGAGATGCGACGAGCCGGCGACCGCCAGCAGGC
>Ga0102949_1000040_pt1 | contig 11730 bp, 7 predicted proteins | sample SalPon2A_B_D1_MG_FD_78503 | JGI IMG/M metagenome (GOLD analysis project Ga0102949, IMG submission 78503) | Soil microbial communities from South San Francisco under conditions of wetland restoration - Salt Pond MetaG R2A_B_D1_MG | ecosystem: Environmental > Terrestrial > Soil > Wetlands | place... | reverse complement strand
ATGGAAACTGTAGTACCTGTAAAATCCGCATTGGCTATGGAGAAGGACCATCTTGGATATACCACCATGGACGGAATATATCCCCGGGGGGGCCAGGCAATAAATTCCGGGGCGTTCCCCGGAGTCATACCGGCATTGCCAATTACCCAGATTGCGTTAGAACTGTCGGTGTTCCCAATGCCTATTTCCTGCAGCCTCGGCCATAACAACCATCTTCTGTGGCCCACGGGGCCATTGCTGCTGCCCTGATCCCGGATATAGGAATCAACGGCCTCTGCATTTTTAGACATGGCCAGGAGCGAATTTCCCGCCCCGTCGCCACCTTCGGATGTATAGCACTTCCAGCTATCCGGCGGAAAATGTTCGAGTTGGTTATTGGCTTTCATCATCAGAGCGGCCTGCTGGGCCTTATCACTTTTAGCGTTGCTTTCGGAAATATCATTTTGTAAACCCGAAGCCCTTCGGTAATAGGCAATACGCATAAAAATCTTATTTTTTATGCTTTGAGGAACACCCCGGGCAATACAGTTGGGTTCGTTGCCCGTCCAGGCCATATCCGAATTGTTGCTTGTTGAAGCCAGGTAATAGTCTTCATACAATGTTTTAGCGGCAAGCCGTGGGCCGTTATCCGTTTGAATAATTACCGGTTCTTCCGTAGCAGGATGGTCCTTACTACAGGACACAATTAGCAGAAGGCAAAGGGATAGTGCAGAGGCTTCTTTTACAAAAGTAGCGGCAGATAAGGGCATAGCAGGGAATTCTGTACTTCAAATAACGCTTCAGGGAAGAAAAAGGTATGTTTTTTTGATGAAAGGCATTGTACGGGAAACGATGTAAAATAAATGGGTCTCCTGGAGGTGTACCGCCTCAGGCGGAACGAGTACCGTTCAAAGCTTCCTCGACCTATTCTAAGAGAAGGATTTCCTATATTCAAACTGGGGGATTATACAACATGGCCTATTTTTCTTTTGGCAGCAAAGCGTGTATATTCTAAGAATGCAAATAGTTTGAACAGAGCATCAAAAAAAGCGAAAATTTCAAAAAAGCATCATCCGTCATAGCCCGGAAGCTTTTATCAAAACATCCGTGCCAAGATATTTATCGTCCGAATTGTAGTACCAGGCCCTTGTCTTGGGCATCTTAATTCCGGAAACGCGCTCTTCCCCGCTAAGGAGAATGTATTCCCCGTCGTTTGATGCTTCGTTATGATAGAATTGATAGACTTCCATGGCGTAGGTAGCAGGATCAAAATAGAAATACCAGGTATCCCCTCCAACGGTTTTGTCGTAGGTCACTTTCAGCACCAGATATTCCTTCTCCTCAAAGGTCTTTTTATGTACTATGGGGTCTATGATCGTACCGGGATCTCTCAGCTTCATAGGCAATCCATAGAGATACGTATAATAGTTTTTTATACTCCTTGCCCGATCACAATTAAGCCTGTGCGATTTCGCATCATCTTCCGAAAAATCAGCATTTCCGTTTAAGGACAGGGTGCATTGGCCCCTGTCAATGATCTGTGTTGTGGTAATGTCATCTGTCGTAGCCGAGAGTTTGAAATAGCGGGCGGGAAGATCAATGACCACCTCGCTCACCCTGTCGCTTTTACCGGGACTTTGCATCGTAATGGAAAGTACTCCCCGGAATGATGGCCATGCTCCTGTGGGATCATGATATTCAATGGCCTTGTCGAGCAATTGGTCCCCGGAATAATCCTGGGCTCTGGTATATAAGGCCAGGATGACAAAGAGTAGGAGGAATGTATTTTTTTTCATGGCACAGAAATTTCTTTTCGGGAAGATACGCAATCTCTTTATTTTACATTAAATTAACAAACCCTTAACTTTAGAGACTCTTTCACAGAGGACCAAAATGGAATACGGATTATCTGATTTGCTGGCATTAATTGGCTCCCTGGGTCTGTTCCTGTTCGGCATGAAGGTCATGAGCGATGCATTACTGGAGTTGGCGGGGAGCAAGATGCGGGCAATCCTGGCGACCATGACCTCCAACAGATTTTTAGGGATTACAACCGGATTTTTGATTACCTCGGTCATACAGTCTTCGTCGGCAACCACTTTAATGGTGGTCAGTTTTTCCAATGCTTCCCTGTTAACCCTGGTGGAATCGATCAGCGTGATCATGGGGGCCAATATCGGAACAACGATCACCGCCTGGCTGATTACCATTCTGGGCTTTAAAGTAAGCATGAGCGCCATCGCCCTGCCTCTTGTGGGATTTGGGTTTCTCTTTACTCTTTCCAAAAAGGATACCACTAAAAACTGGGGGAACTTTATTATCGGTTTTGCCCTGTTATTTATCGGGCTTCAATTTTTGAAGGAGGCCATGCCCGACATCAATGAAAACCCGGAAATACTGGCCTTTCTTCAGCGCTATACCGACCTGGGATATTGGGCGGTCCTTGTATTTTTACTGATAGGCACCCTGTTAACTATCATCATTCAGTCGTCCAGTGCAACGATGGCCTTAACCTTAATTATGACAGCCCAGGGATGGATCCCCTTCGAACTGGCTGCCGCCATGGTACTTGGTGAAAATATCGGCACTACCATTACCGCAAATTTGGCGGCGTTGGTGGCCAATTACCAGGCAAAGAGGACGGCAAGGGCCCACCTGATATTCAATGTGTTGGGGGTCCTCTGGATGCTGGTCCTGTTCTATCCCTTTTTGCGAATGATCAGCTGGTTTACGGGCATGCTGGGATTGGAATCTCCCTACGTGGATGCAGCGGCCATCCCGGTAGCTATTTCCTTATTTCACACGGTGTTCAATGTATTTAACACCTTTTTGCTGGTCTGGTTTATAAAACCCATCGCCGGGTTGGTAGAGAAAATTGTACCGGAAAGGATAGCCCCCGAAAAAGCCATTGAAGAACCAAAGTATTTAAGCAAAAGTATGCTGAAATATCCGGAGACCGCCATCGCATCCCTCCTCCTTGAATCCAAATACCTTTATGAGAATGCCATCTTTGAAATTGTCACCCATGCACTCAACATCCACAGGGAAGATATCCTGTCGGAATTAAAGCCCAAAAAAGTAATCAAAAAGTCAATGGTCGATTTTAAAACCGATGTGCGGGCCCTGTACCTAACCAAGGTAAAGACCATATATGGGGAAATTATCAAATATGCCACCCAGGCCCAAAGTGCTCTTCCATTGACCAGGGAACAACACAACCGGGTCATGAGGATCAAGGTGGCTAACAGGAAAATGGTTGAAATCATTCGGGACGTAGGGGACTTAAGCAGAAATGTTTCAAAATCCCTGGATGCTGAAAATCCCTATATGAAGAAAGAGTATGACAAATTCAGAAAAAAGTTGGTCAAGGTATTGCGCATTGTATATTTGTTCAGGACTGAAAGAGAAATGGAACAATATTACCAAGAGCTTATGGCCCTGACCAGGAAAGCGAAGCAGAGTATACACATGGGCAATTTAACCATTGATGAGCTGATTCGTAAAGACCTTATCACTACCGACATGGCGTCATCCTTATTTAACGACCACGACAATGTAAACGATCTGATAGAAAAACTCATCTCTGTGGCCGAATTGCTGTACGGTAACAAAGATTCCCTGGGGAACAACGCAGCAGGTGACCGTGAACACCGGCAAGAGTTAAGGTCTGCTTAGAACCTTGTTCTTCAGGGGCTTAAGGGAGTGTGGGCCGCCCTGCCCGTTCAGGTTCAGGAATGTTCTACGGTTGCAGGAGCCACGGTACTATCATGTGCTTCATAATAATCCTGAAGAAGGTTCATGGTAGCCGTCATGAAATCTTTGGTTTCCAGTAACAGGGAGAAATACAAAGTGGTGTTTTTGGGGCTGGATTCTTCTGTACGCGTCCTTGCAACCTGTTTTTCTATTCGTTGAGAGACCAGATCGAAGAGTTGCTGTTTGCCCTCCAATACTGATCCTATTTGTTCGAATGAATGTTCGTCAAACGCTTTTTTGGTGTTGTTCAGGATCTCGTCTAACTTAAGATCGATTTCTTTCAGTTCCTTAATCTGATTGTACTTTAATTTCTTGTGATTGTTATTCACATGTTTGTAGCTCACCTTACCTATATACTCCAGTGATTGGGCTATATCCTGAAGATGCCCAAGTACATTTATATAAAAATTACTCGCCCCGACGCTGCCTTCATCCAGATTTTTAATAAAATAGAAAATACTATCCCTGAGGTCATCAATTTCAGCAGATAATTTGGCTCCCTGTTTTGTATTCTTCTTTAAAAGATCCAAATCCTGTCTTGCCAAACCGTTTATGGTATTGGTATAAATCTTACTACTGCGTTTTACTACCCTGGAAATGTTCTTGGCACTTTCTTCAATCACCCCCTGAATGGAACTGCTCTCTGCCCTGTACAGGCTGTCTTCGGCCCTTTGTTCTTTCGACTTTTTATTGTAGGCTATATAGTTTCTGGCCAACAAAAGAACCGCTGCAAACAATAGAATTGAAATGGCCGCTCCTTTTCCAAAACTTATAATGGTTAGAATAGCCCCTGCTGCCAAAAAAGCAACGATGGCCGTCATAAACCACCCTCCTATAACATTTAATACCCCGGCCACCCTGTAAACGGCACTTTCACTTCCCCAGGCTCTGTCGGCCAGGGAAGTACCCATGGCGACCATAAACGTCACATAGGTAGTGGACAGGGGTAATTTGTACGAAGTGGCAATTGATATCAAAATTCCGGCAACCATTAAGTTAACCGCCGCCCTAACCATATCAAATGCTGCCAGCTCGTGGGTTTTGCCTTTGGTAAGCTGAATTAACGGCTTTGTAAATTGGGTATCTATTTTCTTTTGCCAGGAATTAGGGATAACCATATGGGTATATGTCCCAATAAGCATGGAAAAACGCACCAGGCTTCGGGATAGAAAATTAGGTTTAAACCGCTCTCTTGTTTCCCCTTCCCTGGCCAAATTTATTTCCGTATCAGTTACGTACCGGGCTTTTTTGGATAACCATAAAGTGACTACCATAACAATGCCTGACAGGAATAAAAGAATGGTAGGCGTGGGCACCTTTGAAGCCAGTACTTCCATGCTGAACTGATTTGCGGCTACACCGGAAATCGACCAGGCTTCATAGGACTGCCAGGCTGCGATGGGGACACCGATAAAGTTTACCAGGTCGTTGCCGGCAAATGCCAGGGCCAGCGCAAACGTCCCAACACCAATGATCAGCTTATAGATGTTGGTTCTCGCATATGAGATCAGGAGAAAGGAAAGCAGTGACCAAAATATAATACTGGACAATATTATGGGAATTACCTCTGCTTCGAGAAATCCTGAAATTGTAACTCCTCCGATCAGATCAAAGGTCTGGGAGGCGAAGGGCGTCCCGTTAATTCCTTTTATAAAAATAAAATAAGTTATTGCAGATAATGCCATCCCGCCAAAAAAAGCACCTACCCATCTGGCCTTTCTCTCAAAATTGAAAGTCAATAATAACCGCGAGATCCACTGTACCATGGCACCGATTGTAAAAGCTATAAATACAGACAGGAGGATTCCTGAAATGATTTGAGTAGCTTTTGAAGTATTTATATAATTTATGACGTCCAGGTAATCTCCACCGTCTGATGCGATCTTAATTAATGACATTGCCACAGCGGCACCCAAGAGTTCAAAGACTATTGAAACCGTAGTAGATGTAGGCATCCCCAGTGTATTGAAGAAATCGAGCAGTAAGATATCAGTGATCATCACGGCCATAAAAATGAACATGATCTCATCGAAATAAAACTCTCCGGGATTAAAAATACCCTTCCTGGCAACTTCCATCATGCCACTGGAAAAGATCGCACCGAAGGCAATGCCCAAGCTAGCTACGATCATAATGGTTCTGAATGAAATGGCCTTGGATCCAATGGCCGAATTAAGGAAGTTAACGGCATCGTTGCTTACCCCAACAACAAGATCTGCCACCGCCAGGGCGGCCAGGGCAATTACCATTAATAAATATATATTTTCCATTATTTCAGTGCGAATTCAATCTTGACATTCGTGTGCACAATCGGACTCCCGGATAAACTGGTTGTTATTTTTCAGCCTTGGCCTCCTGAAGGGTCTGGGAACGATGATGTTCATCGTAATACAAATTCAAAATATTCATATTTGCCATTATAAGATCCTTTGTTTCCAGGAGGATACTAAAGTAAAGCGTAGTGTTTTTTGGACTGGATTCTTCGGTTCTGGTACGTTCTACCTGCTTTTGTATGGAATCCTGTACGCTGCTCAGCAATGCCTGTTTTTTTTCAATTATGCCAGGGACTATTTTTTCAAAGTCGCGGGAATCAAATACTTCCCTGATTTGGTCAAAAAGGCGGACGAGTCGGTCATTAATAGCCAATAATTCCTCTGCCTGTTTTTTCTTCAAAGCCTTGTGGTTATTGTTAACATGTTTATGGCTCACCTTGGCTATGAGGCTGGAAGATTGCGCAACATCTTGTATACTGCCAATCACGTCTATATAAAATTTACTGGCACCCAGATAGGAATCATCAAGATCTTTGATGAAATAAAAGATATCGTTCTGTAAATCTTCAATTTCTGACTCCAATTTTACTACGGTGCTCTTCGCCTTTTTTAAAGCATCCAAATCCTGGTTCACAAGACCGGTTACGGTATTGTGGTTAATTTTACTTACTCTTTTCAAGGCCTTAGAGATGTTATCGGCGCTTTCCTCAATTACTCCCTGTATAGAATTACTCTCGGCTTTACTTAAGCTGTCTTCTGCCTTTACTTCGCGGGTTCTTTTCTTGTGCTTTATGTAATTTCTCGCCAATAACATAACGGCTAACAGAAGCAATACTGAAATCATTGCGCCGCCGCCTAAATCAATCAGGTAGGCCACTGTTCCGGCGGCAATAAAGGCTATGATCGCTGTGAAAAACCAACCTCCTATGACATTGAGTACGCCGGCCACCCGGTAGACGGCGCTTTCGCTACCCCAGGCCCGATCGGCAAGGGAGGTACCCATGGCCACCATAAAAGTGACATAGGTAGTTGATAGGGGTAGTTTCATGGATGTGGCAATTGAAATCAGGACACTGGCAACCATTAAATTAACGGCCGCCCTGACCATATCAAACGCCGGCAATTCATGCGTTTTTCCCTTCGGTAATTCAATGACCGGTTTCTTAAATTGATTTTCTATGCGCACCTGTACTGAGTAGGGGAGCACTGTGGCAGTATATTTTGAAATCAGAATAGCAAACCGAACCAGGTTCCGGGACAGGAAGTTAGGTTCAAATCGTTCCTTTGTCTCTTCCTGGCTGGACAAATCTATGGAGGTCTTTACTACCCTTTTGGCCTTGCTTGAGAACCACAGCGTCAATACCATTACCAAACCTGCGATTAATAAAAGTAATGTGGGCGTAGGCACCTTTTTGCCCAAAGCACCCATTGCAAATTCCGTTGCGGGAACACCTGAACTGACCCAGGTCTCATATGATTGCCAGGCAGCAATTGGAACCCCAATAAAATTTACCAGATCATTTCCTGCAAAAGCCAATGCAAGGGCGAAGGTCCCAACAGCAATGATGAATTTATAGATATCTTTTTTAAATAATTGTACGTAGATAAAGGATAAAAACACCCAGATGGCAAAACTAATTATTACGATAATCCAGGTTCTGCCTTCGATTAATGGTTCAATATCCGCGTAATAATTCGTCCCCTTTAGCCCCTTAATAAAGATAAAGTAAGTTATTGCCGTGAGGGCTATTCCGCCGAAAACGGCTCCCAACCAATTGGCCTTTTTTTCAAAATCAAACGATAGTAAAATCCGGGAAACATACTGTACAATAGCACCTACTGAAAAGGCAATCACTACCGACAACAAAATCCCCAATATTATTTCTGTGGCTTTTTCAGTGTTGATATAGTGACCTAATTGCGTAAGGGAGCCATTATCCGCCCCGATCTTAATGAGCGCAACAGCCACCGCGGCACCCAAAAGTTCAAAAACAATAGATACCGTGGTTGAAGTGGGCATTCCCAGGGTATTAAAGAAATCAAGCAACAAAATATCCGTAATCATTACGGCCATAAAAATGATCATGATTTCATCGAAGTAAAACTCCCCCGGGTTAAAAATACCTTTACGGGCAACTTCCATTAAACCGCTCGAAAAGACGGCTCCTACTGCTATTCCCAGACTTGCGACGATCATTATTGTCCTGAAGGAAATAGCCTTGGAACCAATGGCGGAATTCAAAAAGTTAACGGCGTCGTTACTCACACCCACAACAAGGTCAGCAATTGCCAACACTCCCAGGGCTATTAGCATCAAAAAGTATATATTTTCCATAATGTTTTGTAAAATGCCGTTGGCAAATATCTATTCTCTTCAGGCTAACAATGTTACCAAAAGGTTATTTCTAATTTAGAAATGAATGTCGAACTGCAATCTGTACATCAATTCATCAGGTCCATTTTCTACCGAAAGCAAACTCAGATCGGTCTGCACTTTTAACTTATGCCCTACAAGGTATTTAGAGAGCCCAAGAGTATATTGTGTTTCCGGATTTCTTTCTGTGATATCTTCAGGATTAATGTTCGTATACCTGCCTGAAACTTCCCAGTTATTTTTGAGTAAATAACCGGCCTGTAAGTTAATTCCATTGCCTGCCAGCACTACATCACCGGTTGGCGTGCCGTCTGAATTCCTGGCAACCGGATCTTTGGCGTCCCTGTGGGCGTATTCCCCCATCAATGAAAACCCCTGGTATTTGAACATCCAATCCAAAAAGAAGGTATTGATATTGGTCTCATAAAAACCCACGTCATTGGCCATATACGAGCCCTGATTGCTTCGGGTTTTTACAGCATCCATGTTGATGTCATAAGTGGCTGCTACCATCAGTTTTGGCCTTGTTTCCCTGGCCAGATCACTGCCACTGTAATCGCCTTTGTTCTCAAAATAACCAAACGGCAGTAGTTCCAGTCTTGTTGTATATTGGTGTCCCCCCAGGTTGCCACTCGTAATATTTCGCCCCTCACCCTGGGAGACAGCGAGTTTTTCCCTGACGAGAAAACGATCTGTAATTCTAAAATGATGCCTTAATTGTATCCCAACATCCCGGTCTATATTAAACCTGCTGTTGACCAGTGACCGGTCTACCTGCTGTAAATTTCCTGAAGAGATTACGCGTTCGATGTTGCCTGGTAATTTGGTCTGCCCTGCCCACAATTCGAAATTTTCATAGAAATTCCACATAATCACGGCATCCAGGATGTACCTGGGAGCATTGCCCGTAAAAGCAGAAGCCCCGGAAATATCCCTGTTAGATAACCCTAGCTCTATTTTGTATTTAAGCTTTGGGCTATAGGCAAAGCCATCAAATTTAAGGCGGGCCCGGCGAATGAGAAAGTTTTGTTCCGGATTTACAAGTCCTCCATTTTCGCCTTCTTCCCAACTGGCTATGCTCAAAAATTGCATCCGGGCAGCAATCTTCATGCTCCATGTACTGTCTTTTCCTACCAAATTGAATAGGCCCTTGCCAAAGGCAGGGGAATTAGTTTCTTGGGAAAAGCCAGAAAAATAGAGGGAAAGGATTAATCCTAAGGCAAAAAGCTCGGATCTCATACAGGTATTAGTTTTTGTCGTTGCAAAGAACCAATACCAATGTTAAGTTAAAGTTTCCTTAACATTAATTAATATATCAAAAAACTGCCTTGGCCAAAGGCAGTCCTTAGACTTCATGATAATTTAGTCGACAAAAACTAATAGATTATATGAAATGCCTAAATATGATGTTTAAACACTAAACCAAAGGTGAGGCATAAAGATGAGCTTTGTGTAATGGCAACATTAAGGAATCATTAAAAATTGAACTCTTAATTTGATTTGGCAACATACTATAATTTAATGATCAACGTTCCTAATGTAAATTTAATGTTAAGTAATAGTTTCCTAAAGTAAATTTAATGTTAAGTAATAGTTTATTTAAAGTAAAATAATGTATCTTTGTGGTATTGAAGTCATTTTATAAATTAACACCATGAATAAATTTATTCTGTTATTAGCGCTGTGTCTGCTGACTTCTTTGACCTATGGTCAAAAGGAAAAGGAAGTAAAATTGAACAAGGAAACCAATCTGGTGGAAGCCACCTATTATCATGATAATGGCATGGTAAGTCAGGAGGGCACTTTTAACCTGGAAGGCAAATTGCACGGTGCATGGGTAAGTTATTCTGACTCAGGGGAAAAAATTTCTGAGGGTTCTTATACCAACGGGGCTAAGACGGGAAAATGGTTCTTCTGGGCCGACGGAATGGTGAAGGAAGTAGAATTTACCAACAATAGTATTGCAAGTGTCATCAACAAAGAAAGCGCTTCCGGTATTACGAAGAATTAATACCTCAAATATACCGCATAAAAAGATCCGCAGGCTCATTGAATCTGCGGATTTTTTATTTTGATGAACTAATTTCGTATCGATTATTCCTTACGTCCTTTTTCCAGCATATAATTAGGATATTCCGATCTATCTTCCATGTCACCTGTCAGTGAAGCCAAATCTAAATTTACGGTTTTGGCCACCAGACCGGCTTCTATGTCAGTCACTTCATTTATTTTCACCTCTACCGGCAGTTCAAGGGAATCATAACCTAAATATCCAACGGCCAGGGTGTAGTTTCCCGGGGCAATGTCCGTAATTTCAAAATTACCGTGAAGATTCGACTGAACTATGGTGGAATTTCCTTTTATTGTTATGCTGGCATACATCAAAGGTTCATTATTCATTTCCTTGTCCGTGATGCGGCCCTGGATGGAACCTGAGCCCTGGGAATAACTGACTGCTGAGATCAAAAGTGAGCAGATCAAGATTAAGTACTTCATACATTCATATAGTTACTCAGCTGCAAAGAACGGTATCACATGTAAAATTAAAGTTATTTGCAGGTTAACAAATTCACTCCCCGGCTATCAGGGAATTTGATGCATCATTTAAAATTTTAAACTATATCCCAATGAATATGTGCGCCCGGGACTCCTTTTGGAAAATGTCCGATTCTGCGCCCCGAAGGACTCGTATTCACTTTCCACATCATCGCCCAGCAGGTTGGTCACCTTTAGGCTGACACTTTGATTTTGGTTTTCACCAAACGACTTGGTCAGATTGAAATTCAGGTTGTGAAAAGGCATGGTATAAACGTCCGGTACAAAACCGGTTCCCACTACCTGCAGGGTTTTCCCCTGTACGTTGTAAAATAGACCTGTCTGAAGTCCATTCTCTGCCCCCTCATAGCTCAGTCCGGCATTGATCAAAAATGGCGACTGCCCCTGTAATTCCCTGTCGTTCCCCAATGTTTCCCCATCCCTCAATCCAAGTTCCCGGAGGTTTCGCTCCTGGTCGCTGAATACCTGGGTAGATTTTATGATCGAGGTGTTGACGTTCGCACTTATATTGGTCAACGCCGTTGTAATGAAGCCTAGGCTTTTCCTGAGTTCAAACTCCAGGCCCACCACATCTGCATCTCCTAAATTACGGGGTGTAAAGTTATCCGAGGAGGACTCAAAATACGTTAGTTCAATAGGATCCTTAAAGGTTTTGAAGAAGCTGCTCAATGCCATCATTTCAGCGCCTTCCCCGAACCATTCTATCCTAAAATCAAAGTTATTGATATAGGTGGGCTGCAAATTAATGTTCCCGATAAACGTATTGTTTGAAAGCGGGTCAAAGATCTTGGCGAT
>Ga0102949_1000039_pt1 | contig 11789 bp, 6 predicted proteins | sample SalPon2A_B_D1_MG_FD_78503 | JGI IMG/M metagenome (GOLD analysis project Ga0102949, IMG submission 78503) | Soil microbial communities from South San Francisco under conditions of wetland restoration - Salt Pond MetaG R2A_B_D1_MG | ecosystem: Environmental > Terrestrial > Soil > Wetlands | place... | reverse complement strand
GTCGGCGAGGTGGGTGAGATGTGGTTCCGCGGCCCGCACGTCTCGACCGGCTACTGGAACCGCCCCGAGGGGACCGCAGCCAGCCGCGCCGAGGGCGGCTGGTTCAGGTCGGGCGACCTCGGCCGCCGCGACGAAGACGGCTACTACTGGGTCGCCGGCCGTGCCAAGGACGTGATCATCAGCGGCGGGGTGAACGTCTTCCCGGCCGAGGTCGAGGCGGTGATGCTGCGCGCCCCGGGGGTCCGCGACGCGGCGCTGGTCGGCGTCGAGCACCCGACCTGGGGCGAGGTGGGGGTGGCGTTCGTCGTGCCGCTCGATGAGCGCACGGTCGACGAGGCGGCGCTCCTCGCCTTCCTCGGCGACCACCTGGCACGCTACAAGCTGCCCAAGGAGGTGCGCCTGGTCGGCGAGCTGCCGCGCACCGCCTACGGCAAGGTGCAGAAGGGGAAGCTGGTCGAGGTCTACCAGCGCGAGGTGACCGGGTGACGCTCGCCAGCCACCTCGGCGGCGACGGACCGCCGCTGCTGCTGTTCAATGGCGGCCTGATGACCTGGGGCGCCTGGGAGCCGGTCGCCGCGCCGCTGCGCCAGCGGTTCACGGTGCTCCGCTTCGACTTCCGCGGCCAGCTGACCTCGCCGGCCGACGACGACCACCCGCTGCCGGCCGATCTCGCCGGCCACGCCGCCGACGCCGCGGCATTGCTCTCCGAGGTCGGCTGGGACGACCGCCCGGTGCACCTGGTCGGCACCTCGTTCGGCGCCGAGGTGGCGATCGAGCTGGCGGCCACGCGGCTGGGTCCCAACCGCCGCCTCGCCCGCTCGCTGTCGCTGGTCACCGCCGCCGACCGCTCGACCCCCGGCTTCGACGCACAGAGCGCCGAGATGCACCGCCTGGTGGCCGACGTCCTCGCCGGCGGCGACCGCGGGCCGTTCCACGAGGCGGTGGTCGAGCGCGTCTACTCGGCGGCCTGGCGCGAGGCCAACGCCGTCACCCTCGCCGCCCGCCGCACCGCCATGAACCAGGTGCCACCCACCTGGTTTGCCGGCGCCGACGCACTGGTCTCTGCGGTCGAAGGCTTCGACCTGCGGCCACGGCTCGGCGAGATCGACTGCCCGGTGCTGGTGGTCGCCGCGGCCGACGACCGGGTCTTCGGCACCGAGCCGTCGGAGGCCCTCGCCACAGCACTCGGCGGCCGGCTCGTCGTCCACCCGACCAGCGGCCACGCGCTCGTCGCCGAGGAGCCCGCCTGGTTGGCCGGCGTGCTGCTCGACTTCCTGGACGGCCTTCCCGCTGAACCATGAGCGGCCGCGAACCGGCGCGCTGCGGTCACCTGGAGGTCGAGAACGGCCACCGTGTCTGGTGGGAGCTGCACGCGGGTGCGAAGGAAGGCGAGGCGCGCGGCACCGTCTGCCTGTTGAACGGGCTGGCGATGCACACCAGGGCCTGGTACCCGTTCCTGGACGACCTCGCCGGTTGGGACGTGCTGCTCTGGGACTACCTCGGCCAGGGCGAGTCGTCCTCCCCCGACGAGGCGGTCACGCTGCCGCAACTGGCCGGCCACCTGCGCCTCGTGCTCGGCGCCGCCGGCCTCGACCGAATCCACCTCGTCGGCATCTCCTACGGCGGTTTCGTGGCGCTCGAGTTCGCCCGCCTGTCGCACCACCGCCTCGCCACCCTCACCCTCTCCGGCATCCTGCTGACGCCGCGACAGGTGTTCGAGATGTACGAGGCGACGTCGCTGCGCTTCTACGCCGGCGGCCGCGACCTCTTCGCCCTCTACACCCACTATCTCTACGAGAAGATCTTCGGCGAGCGCTTCCTCTCAGCGGTCTCCCCCGACGACCTCGAAGCGATGCGCCGGCGCTTCGAGGAGCGCTACGCCGACCGCATCCACAGCCTGGTGCGGCTGACCGAAGCGCAGGACCCTTTCTTCGCCGCCGTGCCCGAACTCCTCGACGCCTACCGCGCCGTCCCGACGCCGGTCCTGGTGCTGGCTGGCGAGGAGGACCGGGTGATCCCGCTCGACGCGCAGCGCGAGATGGCGGAGATCTTCCCCAACGCCCGCTACGAGGTGATCCCCGAGGCCGGCCACGTCGTCTACCTGGAGCGTCGTGACCTGTTCTGGCCACGCCTGGTTCGTTTCATGGAGAGCCGCGACCCGGCGGCGTAGAACGAAAAAAGGGGGTGCGCGACGCCGGCTTGGAACGGCGTCGCACACCCCTCGTGGGTACCGTTGAGAGATGTTCCCGGTCGCGAGGTGCGTCTCGCGAGGTGGAGCGTCGAAGAGAGGCACGGCGCTCCGCCTGGGAACCTCCGTGCGACACCGCCCCGGTGAGAGCGCCGCGGGGTGCCGCCGACGGTTGCACCCCTCTATAGAGCACACCTCGTACCAACCCCGCTCCCAGGTGGGTGGCACCTGGTCAAAGCGTTGTGAACAAAGGGTTTGCCTGCGAACCGGCAGCGTGCCACGGCTTCGCGAAGTGCCGCATTTCGGTGAGAGTCCCTCACCAAACGGTGAGGGTCGGGGCCTCGAACCGCGGCCGTCAGCGGTCCAGCTGGTCGCGCAGTTCCAGCTGGGTGATCAACCGGTGCAGGTAGTTCGGATGCAGATCGAGCTGCTCGGCGGCCTTGGTGACGTTGCCCCCGGCCGCGCGCACCGCGTCGAGCACCAGGCGCTTCTTCGTCGCGGTGAGCACCGCGTGGTAGGTGGTCGCCGATCCGCCGTCGGCGCCGGTGCCAGACACTTCGCCGGCCACCGCGCCGCTGACGATCTCCTCCGGCAGGTCGTCGCGGCCGATCTGCGCTTCGCCGCCCTCCGCCCCGTCGCCACCGAGCACCACCGCACGCTCGATCACGTTCGCCATCTCGCGCACGTTGCCGGGCCAGGAGTAGGCGGCGAGGGCGGCGAGCGCCCGCTCCGAGAAGGCCGGCACCGGGCGGTGCAGCTTGTCGGCGAAACGGGCCGCGAAGTGGCGCGCCAGGAGCGGCACGTCGCCGCGCCGGTCGCGCAGCGGCGGCAGCGCGACGGCGAGCACGTTCAACCGGTAGTAGAGGTCGCGCCGGAAGTCGCCCTCGTCGATCGCTTTCGGCAGGTCGCGGTTGGTGGCAGCGACGACGCGCACGTCGACCTCGATCTGCCGCGTGCCGCCGACCCGCTCGAAGCGGCGGTCCTCCAGGAACCGCAGCAGCTGCGCCTGGAGCTGCGGTGCCATCTCGCCGATCTCGTCGAGGAACAGCGTGCCGCCGTCGGCCAGCTCGAGCTTGCCCGGCTTCGCCGCCACTGCGCCGGTGAACGCCCCCTTCTCGTGGCCGAACAGCTCGCTCGCCAAGAGCGTCTCCGAGAGCACCGCGCAGTTGACCGCCACGAACGGGCCGTCGCGGCGCTCCGAGTTGACGTGCAACGCCCGCGACACCAGCTCCTTGCCGGTGCCGCTCTCGCCGGTCACCAGCACCGTCGAGTCGACCGGCGCGGCGCGGGAGACGAAGGTCAGCACGTCGCGCATCGCGCCGCTGTCGCCCACCAGGCCGTGGTCGAGCTCGCCGTCGGCGAGGCGCCGCCGCTCGCGTTCCAGCTTGTCCACCCGCCGCGCCAACGCGAACGCCGCGCCGGCGAAGGCGGCGAGCGCGCAGAGCACCTCCAGGTGGTCGTCGTGGAAACGGCGCTGACGGTCGGCGGTGTCGGCGTAGAGGACACCGAGCGGTTCGTTGCCGGCGGCGAGCGGCACGCAGGCGACCGACGCGAGCCGCGCCGAGTCGAGGCTGGCGGCACCGGCGAGATGGGCGTCGGCGCGCAGTTGCAGGAACTCGCTGGCCAGGATGGCGCGCCGTGTCTCCAGCACCCGGCGCACCAGGGTGCGGCTCACCGTCACCTCACCCTCACCGCCGCCACGGCTCGCCGCGTGGACGATCTCCGGTTCACCGCCGCCGGGCGCCACGAAGAGCACCGCGGTGCGCTCGGCGGGCACCACCTCGGCAACCAGCGCCGCCACCCGCCGGGCGAGGGCGCCGGCCCCGTTCGACTCGTCGATGGCGCGGGCGAGGCGGAGCAGCGCCTTGAGCTGTGCCGCCGGTGCGCCGGCCGGTAGCTGCGGCGATGAAGCGTCGGCCGGCCCGGCCGCTGCGTCGAGCGGCGGCACGGCGTCGAGCAACGGCACCGAGCGCAGCACCGTGCTCTCGGCGGTGAAGTCGGCGTCGTCGAGGCGGACGCCGGCGCCGGTGTCGGAGTCGCCACCCGGCGGCGCTTCGCGCAGCAGCACCAGGAGTTGCGACCCACCGACCTGCACCAGGTCGCCGTGCGCCAGCTCCCGCTCGCCGACCGCCAGCCGGTTGACGAAGGTGCCGTGTCGGCTGTCGAGGTCGCGCACGGCGAGGCGCTCGCCGTCCCAGGTCAGCTCGCAGTGGCGCCGCGAGACGGAGCCGTCGGGCAGCGAGAGCGCCGAACCGGAGCGCCGGCCGACGACGAAGGGCTCCCCCTCCTCGACCTCGACGATCCAGCCCTCGCGCGGTCCGGTGATGACGACGAGGCGTGGCGACATGGATGGGTTAGTCTACGCCGAGACACAAACCATTCGGATAGACCACCGTAACGGAAGCGGATCAGCGGTGACCGGAAGCGGACAGGGCGATTCTGCGGAACGCCCTGTCGCAAAGCGCTTTCGGCCCCTGGCACGCGCTGTGCCCTAGATCGGGGTGCGCAAGAGACGGGAGGCAGACGCCACCCGCCATCCACCTACGGGAGATTACCTACCATGGCACATATCAGCGACGTCATCGCCAACGTTCCCAACGACGGGGCGGTCTGCCCCGAACCGATCCACCTGTTCGGCCAGCTGGCCGACTCCGAGGACCAGCCGATCGCCGGCGACTACGAGTACGACGGCGACGACGACAACGCGGAACAGGAGCCCGAGTCGGTCGGCCCCGCCGGCGGCATGGACCCGCCGCCGGACCCGGTCGGCGAGACCGGCGGCTGAACCGCGACCAGAGAAAGACATCCAACGGCCGGTGGGCTTGCCCCACCGGCCGTTTTCTCGTTCGGCCGCCGAGGACGACAGATACCTTGACAGCCTAGGCTTCTCTCCCTACACTCGGCCCATACCTCGATCAACTAGGCAATCATCCAACCGAGGAACCGGCCATGCCCGACGACCACAAGGACCTGATCCGCGGCACCCTCGACCCGCTGATCCTGAAGACCCTCTCCGCCCGGCCGCTGCACGGCTACGGCATCGCCCGCTTCCTCGAACAGGAGAGCGGCGACGCGCTGTCGATCGAGGAGGGCTCGCTCTACCCGGCGCTCTACCGCTTGCAGAGCAAGGGGTGGATCGAAGCCGAGTGGGGGCGCTCGGAGCTCGGGCGGCGGGCCAAGTTCTACTCGCTCACCGCCGCCGGTCGCGGCCACCTCGAACGCGAGACCGAGCGCTGGCGCGCCTTCTCGCGAGCGGTGTCGACGATCCTGCTGGCGGAGGCCTGAGGTGGGACGCAAGGCGCGTTCGCCGCTCTGGCGGCTGCCGGTCGCCGAGGAGGTGCGCGAGGAGCTCGACTTCCACCTCGAGATGTGCACCCGCGAGCTGATCGCCGAGGGGTGGAGCGAAGCCGAGGCGCAGCGCCGGGCCGGCGAGCGGATGGGCGACCTCGAAGCGCTCGGCACCGCCTGCCGCCGTGCGGCGCGCCGCCGCGACCGCCGTTTCCGCTTCGCCGACCTCGCCGCCGAGGTGACCGGCGACGCCCGCTTCGCCTGGCGGCAGTGGGCCCGGCGGCCGGCCTTCTCGGCCAGCCTGGTGCTCGTCCTGGCGCTCGGCATCGCCGCCAACGTCGCCGCTTTCTCGCTCGTCGACCGCACCCTCCTCGTCCCCCCGCCTTACGCCGACGCCGGGCGCCTGGTCACCCTCTGGGAAGCGCAACCGGCCGCGAGCAAGGCGAAGAACGTCGTCTCGCCGGCCAACTTCATCGCCTGGAGCGAGGAGGCGCGGAGCTTCGAGGCGATGACCGGCTTCCTCACCGTCGACGCCACCCTCGCCGGCGACGGCGAACCGCTGCGCACGCCGCTGCGCTACGTCACCCGCGGCCACTTCCAGATCCTCGAACGGCCGACCGCCGCCGGCCGGCCGCTCGGCGACGGCGACTTCGAACCCGACGCACCGGGCGTGGTGGTGATCAGCGACGGCCTCTGGCAGCGCCGCTGGGCGCGTTCGCCGGAGGTCGTCGGGCGGACGGTGGAGATCGACGGTTCCGAGGTCGAGGTGGTCGGCGTCATGCCGCCAGGCGGTCTCGACATGGGCCTCGCCTTCTCGCCCTACGGCGACGCCCCCGACGTCTGGGCGCCGATGGCGATCCCCGAGGCGTGGCGCCAGCCGAGTGGCCGCTGGATGATGGTCGTCGCCCGCCTGGCGCCCGGGGTGACCGCCGCCGCCGCGCAGACCGAGATGGACGGCCTCGGCGAGCGCCTGCGCGACCGCTTCCCCGACTTCAACGAGGGCTGGGCGTTCCGCGTCGTGCCGCTCACCGACCACCTGGCCGCCGACAGCCGGCTGCCCCTCCTGACGCTGCTCGGCGCGGTGGCGCTGGTGCTGCTGATCGCCGGTTTCAACACCGCGGCGCTGCTCCTCGCCCGCACCGCCGGCCGGCGCGACGAGGTGGCGGTGCGCCGCGCGCTCGGCGCCGGGCCGTGGCGACTGGCGAGGCAGATGCTCACCGAGGGGGCGCTCCTCGCCTCGACCGCCGGCGCCGTCGGGCTTCTCCTCGGCGGCTTCGCCCTGCAACTCGCCGTGCCGCTCCTGCCCGCCCACCTGGCGCCCCGCGAAGCGCCCGGGGTCGGCACCGAAGCGCTCCTCCTCACCGCCCTCCTCGTCCTCCTGGCGACGCTCCTCTTCGGGCTGCTGCCGGCCGCCTACGCGGCGCGCCGGCGCTCGGGGCGGGCGACGGGGGCGGGTGTCGTCGGCCGTCGGCGGCGGCTGCTCGCCGCTTTCGTATTCGTCGAGACTGCGGTGGCGGTGGTGCTGCTCGCCGGCGCCGGGTTGCTGCTGCGTTCGACCTGGAACCTGCTCCAGGTCGACCCGGGGTTCGACCGCAGCGGCGTCGCCGCGCTGTCGACCCGGCTGCCCAACGACGCCGAGCCGGCGCGGGTCGACCGCACCTGGGGCGAGATCGTCGAGCAGGTGGCGGCGCTGCCCGGCGTCGAGCACGCCGGCGCGGTGAGCAACCTGCCGCTCGCCGGCGCCGGGCCGGCCACCACCTACCATGCCGGCGACCGGCCGGTGCCGGCGAGCGCCGACCGGCCGGTGGCCGACGTGCGGGTGGTGCGCGGCGACTACTTCCGCGCCATGGGCATCCCGCTGGTCGAGGGGCGCGACTTCGACCGCCGCGACGCAGCCGACGCCCCAGCGGTGGTGGTGATCGACCGCGCCGCCGCCGAGCGCTGGTGGCCGGGCGAGTCGGCGCTCGGCCGCGAGATCCACGTCGCCTGGGGCGACGACCGGCCGCGCACCGTGGTCGGCGTCGTCGGCAGCGTCCACCAGGTCGACCTCGAAGCGCTGGCGCGCGACGCCGTCTACCTGCCGCACGCGCAGGAAGGGACGCGCGGCATGACGCTGGTCGTCGACGGCGGCCCGGACGCCGCCGCGCTGCTGCCGGCGGTGCGGGCGCGGATCGCCGAGGTCGACCCCACGCTGCCGCTCTACGACGCCGCCACGCTCGCCGGCGTGGTCGGCGAGGCGAGCGGCGAGAAGCGGCTGCTCACCGCCGCGGTCAGCCTGTTCGCACTGCTTGCCCTGCTGCTCGCCGCCTTCGGCATCTTCTCGATCAGCGCCTTCGCGGTCGCCGAGCGGCGGCGCGAGATCGGCCTGCGCATGGCGCTGGGGGCGACGCGGGGGGAGATCGTGCGCTCGGTGCTGCGGCCGGCGGCGCTGCTCGCCGCGGCGGCGCTCGCCGTCGGCGTCGGCCTCGCGCTGGCGACGGCGCGCTGGCTCGAAGCGCTCCTCTTCGGCGTCACCGCCGCGGACCCGTGGGCGATCGGCGGCGTGGTGCTGGCGCTCGCCGCCGGTTCGCTGCTCGCCGCCTGGGGCCCGGCGCGACGGGCGGCCGCCGTCGCGCCGGTCGAGGCGCTACGCCTCGAGTGACACCGAGCGGCGCAGGCGCCACCAGGCGGCGCCGGCGAGCAGCATGACGAGCGCCAGCAGACCCCAGGCGTCGAGCGTCGGGATCGGGAAAGCGCGCGCGACCTCCAACACCGCCTCTGCCGGGTCGGCCACCGGCACGCCGCCGGCGGAGAGCTGGGTGGTGGTGTTGGTGAACGAACCGTAGAGGTCGGCGTCCGCCGGAATCGTCAAGGTGACGGAGAAGGCGCACGAGGCACCGGCGGCGAGACTGCCACCGGTCAGCGTCACCACCGAGGTGCCAGCCACCTGGGAACCGGCCCCGCAGACGTCGGACTGCGGCGTGTCGATCGCCTCCAACCCGCTGTAGACGGCGTCGAGGTCGTCGGTGAAGCCGAGACCGCTCGCCGGGTTGACCTGGTCGACGTTGGTCAGCGTGAAGGTGAGGATCACCGTGCCGCCCGGCACCACCGGCCCGTCGAATGCCTTCGAGAAGCTGAACGACGAGACGCGGAGGTCGTCGGCGGCCGGTTCGCCGGTCACCGGCAGGCCGGCGGCGGTGCCGGTCGGCGCGCTGGTGACGTTCGCCGCCACCGTGCCGAGCGGCAACCCGCCAGGCACCTGCACGGTGACGCTGAAGGTGCACGAGGCACCGGCCGCCAGCGTGCCACCGGTGAAGCTCACCACGCTGCCGCCCGAGACCTGCGAACCGGCGCCGCAGACGTCCATCTGGAGCGGCGAGATCGAGGCGAGACCGCTGAGCGCGGCGTCGAGGTCGTCGCTGAAGGCGAGGTCGGTGAGCGCCTCGCTCGGGTTCGGGTTCATCAGCGTGAACTCGAGAGTCGAGGTGCCGCCCGAAGCCACCGGGTTGTCGAGGAAGGTCTTGGTGAGCAGCGGCGCGGCCACCACCACCAGGTCGTCGCTCGCCGGGATGCCGGAGAGGTCGAGGCTGATGCCGGAAGCTGCCGGCGCACCGGTGACGTTCGAAGCCAGGTTCGACGCCAGCACCTCGGGAACCTCCACGATGACGCTGAATGTGCACGACGCACCGCCCAGCAGGAAGCCGTCGGTCAACGTCACCAGCGAGGTGCCAGCCACCTGGGAACCGGTGCCGCAAACGTCGTCCTGCGGCGGCGAGACCGAGGCGAGACCGGCCAGCGCGGCGTCGAGGTCGTCGTTGAAGGTGATGGCGGCGAGCGCTTCGTCCGGGTTCGGGTTCTCGACCGTGAACTGGAGCGTCGTCGTGCCGCCCGCCTGGGCCGGGTTGGTGAGGAACGACTTGGTGAGCAGCGGCGGCGCCACCACCTCCAGGTCGTCGCTCGCCGCCAGACCGGTCAACGCGAGGCCGGCGCCCTGTGACGTCGGCGCGCTGGTGACGTTGGTGGCGAGGTTCGCCGGCAACGGGTCCGGCACCTGCACGGTGACGCTGAAGACGCACGACGCACCGCCCGCCAGCGTGCCCCCGCTGAGGCTGACCACCGAGGTGCCAGCCACCTGGGAACCGAGGCCACAAACGTCGTCCTGCAGCGGCGAAACCGAGGCGAGACCGGCCAGCGCAGCGTCGAGATCGTCGCTGAACGCGATCGAGGTCAGCGCTTCGTCCGGGTTCGGGTTTTCGACCGTGAACTGGAGCGTCACCATCCCACCCGCCGTCGCCGGGCTGGGCGAGAAGAACTTGCTCAGCAGCGGCGGTGCCACCACCAGCAGGTCGTCGCTCGCCGTGTTGCCGACCTGCGGCGTGCCACCGATCGTCGCGCTCACCGCACCGGTCGTGTTGGTGAACGTCCCCGGCGCGCCGCCGACCGGCAGTTGCAGGTCGACGGTGAAGATGCACGAGTCGCCGGCGGCGAGCGTGCCGCCCGCCAGATTCAGCGTCTGCGTTCCGGTGAGGGTGAAGGTCGAACCGACGCCGCACGAACCGTCGGCCGGCAGCGTGGCGACGACGCCCGGCAGGAAGGCGTCGAGGTCGTCGCTGAACGCCGCGTTGGTCGCCGCCTGCGTCGGGCTGGTGTTGGTGACCGTGAACTGGATGGTGGTCGTCTCCCCCACCCGCACCGGCGAGGTGAGGAACACCTTTTCGAGCGCCGGACCGATCGACACCACCAGGTTGTCGCTCGCCTGGTTGCCGGTGAAGGCGACGACGCCGACCGTGCCGGTCACCGCGCTGGTGGTGTTCGGGTAGCTGCCGAAGCCGGCCGCCGCCGGCACCTGCACGGTGACGTCGAAGAAGCAGGAGCTCGCCGCGGCGATCGTGCCACCGGTGAAGGTGAGGTCGGTGGTGCCGGAGATGGTGCCGCCGCAGCCGGCCATCGGCAGGCCGATCGCCGCCAGGCCGGCGAGCGAGGCGTCGAGGTCGTCGGTGAAAGCGACCGCGGTGGCGGCGTCGGTCGGCGAGTCGTTGGTCAGCGTGAAGCGCAGCGTCACCGTGTCGCCCGGGCCGACCGGGTCGTCGATGAACTGCTTGAGGATGGTCAGCGGCTCGATCACCTCGAACGGAGCTTCTCCCGGCGGCGCGACCACCGGTTCGCCTTCGAAGGTGGCGAAGAGCGACGAGGTGAGGTTGCTGTACTGGCCCGCCGCGGCTCCGGTCGGCACCTCGACGGTGACGTCGAAGGTACACGACTCGCTGGGGCCGAGGCTGCCGCCGCTGAAGATCAGGGTCGTGGTGCCGGAGATCGTGCCGGTGCCGTTGCACGGCGCCACCGGCAACGGGGCGACGGCGGCGAGGCCGGTGAGCGCTGTGGTCAAGGAGTCGGTGAAGAAGAGGTCGGTGGCGCTCCCGGACGGGCTGTTGTTGGCGATCGTGAAGCGGAGCGTCATCTGGCCGCCCGGCACCGTGGAGGACGGCAGGAACTGCTTCGACAGGGTGAGGGCGGCGACCACCAGGTCGGCCGAGGCGGCCGGCGAGGTGACCGCCGTCGCCAGCACGGTGGCCGACACGTCGCTCGTCGTGTTGGTGAAGGTGCCGGGGGAAGCCGCCGCGGGCACCATCACCGGCACGGTGATCGTGCAGCTCGAGTCCGGCGCCAGGGTGCCGCCCGAGAAGGTGAGCATGGTGGTGCCGGAGATCGTGCCGCCGCAACCGGCGATCGGCGTGCCGACCGCGGTCAGGCCGGCGAGCACCGCCGTCAGGTCGTCGGTGAAGGTGATGCCGGTGGCGGTGCCCTGAGCGTTCTCGTCGTAGGTGAGGGTGAACACCATGTCGACGGTGTCGCCCGGCAGCACCGCGGAGGCGAACTCCTTGGTGAGCTGCGGTGCGGCGAGCACGGTGAGCACGTCCATCGCCGGCGGACCGATGAACGCCTCGCCGCCGACCGTGGCGCTCAGGTCGGTGGTTTCGTTGGGGTAGAGACCGGAGGGGAGGTCGTTCGGCAGGGTGATGGTGAGGTCGAAGGTGCAGGAGTCGTTCGCCGGCACCGAAGCGTTGGTGACGAAAAAGATGCTCGGCGGGCTGGCCATCGGCCCGGTCAAGAAGAACGACGAGCCGCCGCCGCACGAGCCGTTGGCCGGCAACGTGGCGCTGAGGTTGCCCAGGTACGAGAGGTCGTCCTCGAAGGAGATCGAGGTGGCGGCCTCCATCGTGTCGTTGGTGATCGTGAAGCGCAAGGTGACGCTGCCGCCGGCCACCGCCGGGTCGTCGATGAACTCCTTGCTCAACACCGGCGCCTCGGTGACCACCAGGCGGTCGCTCGCCGG
>Ga0102949_1000038_pt1 | contig 11799 bp, 11 predicted proteins | sample SalPon2A_B_D1_MG_FD_78503 | JGI IMG/M metagenome (GOLD analysis project Ga0102949, IMG submission 78503) | Soil microbial communities from South San Francisco under conditions of wetland restoration - Salt Pond MetaG R2A_B_D1_MG | ecosystem: Environmental > Terrestrial > Soil > Wetlands | place... | reverse complement strand
GAGCCTTTTCATCTTGAGCGGCGCCTCCATGGGGCAAGCCGAGGCACGGCGCATCGCCTCGGACGATTTCTAAGCGGCAAGCCCCTGCGGCGATTGACCGGCCCTCTTTCCTGGCCCACCCTAGCGGTCGCATCACTATAACAACGCGTGGCGGCAGCGACCGCTCACCACCGGAAACGCCAGATGACCGCCACTGCGCAAGCGACCGCACAGCAAAGCGACGCGACCGGAGCCGTTGCCGCCAAACCGATCGTGGCCGTGGCTTGGATGGTCGGCGCGCTGCTGTCCTTCACCGTCATGTCGATTTCGGTGCGGGCGGTATCCGACGACCTGCATCCAGTGGAGATGCTCTTCGTCCGCAGCGCCCTGGGCCTGGCCTTCATCTTTCCACTGCTGTGGTTCAAGGCGCGCGACTGCCTCGTCACCCGGCACAAGGCCCGCCACCTGCTGCGCAACGGTATCCATTTTTGCGGCCAGGTCTTGTGGATTCTCGGCATCACCCTGCTGCCGCTGGCCACGGTCACCTCGATCGAGTTCACCTCACCGCTCTGGGGCATGAGCCTGGCCTGCCTTTTCCTGGGCGAGCGCATGAACCGCGGCCGCTGGGTGGCGTTGGCCCTGGGCCTCGCCGGCCTTCTGGTCATGGTCCGCCCCGGCCTGGTGCCGATCGACAGGGGCGTCTTCATCATGCTGGCCTGCGCCTTTTGCTTCGGCGCCACTACGGCGGTGACCAAGTGGCTGACACGCAGCGACCGGCCGCTCACCATCATCTTTTACATGCTGCTGCTGCAGACCCTCTTCGGCGGCGTCATCTCGGTCTTTGTCTGGCAGCCGGTCCAGCTCGTCCACTGGCCTTGGCTGGGGATGCTGGCGCTCACCGGCCTCACCGCCCACTACTGCCTGACCCGGGCCGTGGCCGCGGCCGAAGCCAGTTTCATCATGCCCTTCGAGTACATTAAGCTGCCGCTGCTGGCGGTCATCGGCTTCCTGCTCTATGCCGAACCCTTCGAGCCGATGATCGTCTTGGGCGCCTTTTTGATCTTTCTCGGCAACAGCTATAGCCTGCGCTTCGAGAGCCGGCGGCGGCGCGCGGCAGCGAAAGGGGTTGCACCATGAGCGAGATTCACGAAGGCGGCTGCAGCTGCGGGGCGGTTCGTTACAAAACCCGGGGCGCGCCGCAACGGGTCAGCCTTTGTTCTTGCGAATGGTGCCGGCGGCGCACCGGCAGCGCCTTCGGCATCTCGGTCTACTTCCGCAAGGAGGACGTGGAGATCGGCGGCCCCTTGAAGGCCTATCGCCTGACATCGGACGCCGGGCGCTGGCTCGAGTCCCAATTCTGCGAGAACTGCGGCAGCAGCGTCACCTGGACCCTGGAGTTCCACCCCGACTTTCGCGGCATCGCCGGCGGCAGCTTCGACACGCCCAGCTTCTGGTACCGGCCGGAACGCTATGTCTTCGCGCGCACGAAGCCGGACTGGCTCGATATCCCGCACGGCCTGGAAGCCTTCGACACCATGTCGAGGTGACGGGGCGGCCGGGTCTCTACTTCCCTCTTGCAATCCGACGGCAGACTCGGCAGGTTTCGGCTCCGAAACCCGCAATTTTCGACCTATAGCACGTGAAGGACACCGCCATGCCGCTCTCAGATTCGCCGACACCCTGGAGCTTTGCCGGCAGCGCCGAGGCCGGCTTCGAGGTCAAGGACAGCGCCGGCAAGACCCTGGCCACCACCGGCTCGCAGGCGGTCGCCCAACTGCTCGCCGCGGCGCCGGACCTGCTGACCGCGTTGGACGACTTGATCGCCTCCGGCGACGACGAAATTTTAGAGGAGTTCGGCGTCGATTCCGGCCCCGACTTCGAGCACGCCCGCAAGGCCGTGACCCGCGCTCGCTACGGCGACTGACGCGACGCCCGATAGGGGCGGGGCCTTTAGCGATCGCCAAGGCTGGCCCGGTTGCCTCGGCACCCGCAGGAAGCCCGGTGCCCAAGAAGGAATAGCTGCCCCATGGTGTCCATGAAATTCTCCACCTCCGGCATCCGCGTGATGCGCGACTTCCCCTCGGACGCCGAGGTGGTGAGCCACAAGTGGCTGGTGCGCGCGGGCTTTATCGTGCAGACCGCCAGCGGTATCTATTCCTTCGCGCCGCTGTTCTACCGCGTCTACCGCAAGATCTGCCGCATTGTCGAGGCCGAGATCGACCGTGAGGGCGGCTGCCAGGTACAGCTGCCTCTGCTGCAGCCGGCCGAGCTCTGGGAGGAGTCCGGGCGCTGGGCGCTTTACGAGGCGGCCGGCGTGATGTTCCAGCTGACCGACCGCAAGGACGGCCGCTACGGCCTCTGCCCCACCGCCGAGGAGGTGGTGACCCACATGGCCATGCAGCTGATCAATTCGCCCAAGCAGCTGCCAGTGAACTTCTACCAGCAGCACACCAAGTTCCGCGACGAGCTGCGGCCCCGCTTCGGCATGGTGCGCTGCCGCGAGTTCACCATGATGGACGCCTATTCCTTCGACATCGACGAGGCCGGCCTGGACCTGTCCTACAAGGCCATGGCCCGGGCCTATCACAAGATCTTCCAGCGCTGCAGCCTGGACTACGTCGTGGTGCAGGCCGATTCCGGCGCCATCGGCGGTTCGGACTCCGAGGAGTTCATGGCCGCTTGCGAGATCGGCGAGGACATGCTGCTGATCGCCGGCGACTACGCCGCCAACGTCGAGCGGGCGGTCTCCCAGATCGAGGACCCGGCGCCCGAGGCGCCCAAGCCCCTGGAGGTGGTGGAGACCCCCGGCGCCGACAGCATCGCCAAGCTCGCCGCCTTCTTGGAGATCCCCGAGGCCCGCACCTTGAAGACCCTGATCTACACGGCGACCTTCGAGGAATGGGAGGCGGCCGTGGCCGTCCTCATCCGCGGCGACAAGGACGTCAACGGGGTGAAGCTGCTGAACCACCTGGGCGCCCTCACGGTGAAGTTGGCCGATGCCGAGAGCGTGCAGGCGGCGGCCGGCTGCGCCGCCGGCTACGTCGGCCCGACGAGCCTGGCGGCGGGCGTGCGTGTCTTGGCCGACGAGAGCCTGCGCGCCCTCACAAACTTCGCCGCCGGCTGCGGCGAGGCCGGCAAGCACGCCATCAACGTCAACCACGGCCGCGACTTCCCGACCCCTGAGTTCATCGACCTGCGCCTGGCCGAGGCCGGCGAACTGGCCCCCAACGGCCAGCCCCTGGAGGCCTTCCGCGGCGTCGAGGTGGGGCACATCTTCAAGCTCGGCGACAAGTATTCGATCGCGCTCGGCGCCGGCGTCAACGACAGTGAAGGCACCTTCCGGAACTTCCAGATGGGCTGCTACGGCATCGGCTCCACCCGCATCGCCTCGGCCGTGGTCGAGCAGCACCACGACGAGCACGGCATGATCTGGCCCACCGCCATCGCCCCCTTCCACGTACATCTGACGCCGATGAAGTATCAGGACGAGGCCGTGCAGGCCGCCGTCGCCCAGGTCGTGGCCGACCTGGAGGCCCGCGGCCTGGAGGTCCTGCTGGACGACCGCAATGCCTCCGCCGGGGTCAAGTTCGGCGATGCCGACGCCATCGGCGTACCCTACCGCATCACCTTCGGCCGCGGCCTGGCCGAGGGCAAGGTGGAGCTGAAGCGCCGCCGCGACGGCGACACCCAAGACGTCGCCCTGGAAGACGTGGCCGAAACCCTCGCCGCCGCGGTCAAAGCCGACCTGGAAGCCACCGGCAACCTGCCGCCGCTCTTCGGCTAGACGGGCACAGCCTCAATCCGGCGAGGGGCCGACGAAGGGGCGGCGGCTGAGGGCGCGCTTGCGGGCGGCCTCGCGGCGGGCAATATAGAGCGCGCTGGCGATAATGACACCGCCGCCCAGCAGCGCGGTCGGCTGCGGCACCTCGGCGAAGAAAAAGAAGCCGGCGAGGCTCATGAAGATCAGCCGCACGTAGGTAAAGGGCGCAACGAAGCTCGCCTCGCCCACCGCATAGGCGCGGATGTCGGAATAGGTCCGGCCGGTCGCGAAGAAGGTGATCAAGGCGATAAAGCCCATCTGTTCCCAGCTCGGCGTGATCCAGACCGTCAGCGCCAAGGGCAAGCTGCCGAGCGCCGTTATACAGGTGGTGTAGAGCAGCATGGTGGAGGGGGCCTCCGTGGTGGAAAGCTTCTTGCCGATCACCAGAGCGCAGGCGAAGAGCAGCGACGAGCCGAGCGCCACCAGGGCCGGCAGCTCAAACTGGCCGCTGCCCGGGCCCATGACGATCAAGGTGCCGCAAAAGCCGACGCCGGTCGCGCACCAGCGCCGCCAGCCCACCTGCTCGCCCAAAAAGGGCACGGCCAAGAAAGTGACGAAGAGCGGCGCGGTGAAAAAGATCACCGTCACCGTCGCCAGCGGCATCTGCGAGATCGCGTAGTAGCCGCAGTTGATGGCCGCCGCCGCCAGCAGGCCGCGGATGACATGCAGGGGCCAGCGCGGCGAAAGATGCATACGGCTGCGCAAGCTGATGGTCTCGCCCGGCGGCAGCCCCATGTTCTCGCGGATATGGCGGCCGAAGACCAAGGGCAGCACGAACAAAACGCCGAGCGCGCAGCGCATGAAGGCGATCTGCATGGACTGGATCTCGCCGTCCAGGGACTTGATGCCCGACGACATGACCGTCGCCACCACGCCTGAGAGGGTGATCCAGAGTGCGCCGCGAAGATTGTTGCTCAGCACGCCCGGTCTCCCGCACCGGCTGCCAGGACGCGGTAGCGATAGGGATAGAGCGGGCGAAAGCCGAAGCCCTCGTAAAGCCGGCGGGCCGGGTGGTTGTCCGCCTCCACCTGCAAATGAAAGCGCGTCACGCCCTGGTCCAGGGCCCAACCGGCGATCGCCGCCAGGATCCGTCCGGCCAGGCCGCGGCCGCGCGCGTCGGGTGCGGTGTACATGTTGTTCGCCCAGACCGTGTCGCCGGCCCGAAGCCCTGTGCCCATGGCAAGCGGCGCCGCTTCCGGTCCGATGGAAAGGTACACCTTGGCCTCCTGCACCCGCGCCAGAATCGCCGCCTTGGCCGCCGCGGCCGCCGGATCGCCGCCGCCCGCCAACAGCGCGAGCCAGCCCGGCGAGGGCGCATCGTGTAGCCGCACCTCAGGGTCGATCCGAAGACCGGGGCTCGGCCGCGCATCTTGCGCCAGGTCGAGGCCCTGCACCAAGCTCGCGCCCTCCGTGGCATAGCCGCGGGCCGCGAGAGCCGCCTCCAGACCCGCCGGCCGCGATTGCGGATTAATCTGAAAACAAGGCGGCAAGGCTTTGCTACGATATATTTTTTCCACCTCGTCCAGACGTGCGTCCAGATCGCCGCCCTGCCAATCTGCTGCCAGCACCGAATTGGCCCGCCGCGTGACACCCCGGTCGAGGCGACAGCGCCAACCCGCCACCTCGATCAGCGTCGCGGGTGGCCAGACCGCCTCGGCCCGCAGGTCGAGGCTGCGGTGTGCCTCGGCGATATGCGGCGGTGTCGGCGACATGGGCAATCTCAAATCTCAAACTGCGGCGCCCTTCCGCCGATGAAACCGGCGGGCGCTTGGCTCGTCCCTCCATTGGGAGGATGACCCAAGATCGCGGACAAATGATCGAAAGCCGGCACGGTACGGGACAAAACCGGGACCGAAAACGGCACCTGACGTGCTTGAAAGGCTAACGGCTTTTCCGGGCGATGGGAAGCCATCATGACAGACTCCACCGCCTAAGGCCTTGCAAAGGCTTCATGGCTGCTCTGCCGAGATCGGCCTTGCCTTTTTTGCTGCACTGCACCATGTATATTAACGAAGCGTTAACTAAGGGCGCCCTCTAATAGACGCGTGCCGCCGGTAAACTGAGAATACGGAGCAGGACATGAACAAGAAGAAACTCACCTGGGCGGGCTTGCGCGCGGAAGCGCTCGAAGCCCTGGAGGCCGAGCTGGGCGTCGATTTCCACGATTTCGTCACCGTGCGCGAATGCGCCGAGATGATCGAGGAGCGCGCCGTCAGCCTGGCCAAGTCCATCGAGCTGAAACGCGCCGCCTAAGGCTGCCGTTTTCAGGTTCGTCTGCGGCCCCAGGGCCGTAGCAGCGGCGCGCGCCAGGCCTTCCTCCCCTGCCGCCGCGCCGCGCAGAAAAGGCCCCGATCGGGGCCTTTTTCGTCGCTAGGCGCCCTCAGCGCGTCGACACCCCGTGTTCCGCTTCTTGCAGCAGCCAGGCGCGAAAGGTCTCGGCCTGCGGGCGCAGGGGCAGAGCGGCTGGGCGCAGCAGCACATAGCGATAGCCGCTGGGTATCAGGCCCAAAGGCGCAACCAAGCGACCGCTGCGCAGATCGCCGTCGACGCTGGGGGCGATGCCCAAGGCGACCCCCAACCCGGCATCGGCCGCCTGCAGCAGAAAATAGAAGTGCTCGTATGACTCGGAGACCGGAAAGACGCTGGGATCCAGCTTTTGCGCCTTCAGCCATGCGGCCCAGTCCGGCGGCCGTGTCTCGCTTTCCAGCAGGCGATGGCCGGCCAGGTCGGCGGGCTGCCGGATGGGGCTTTGCTGCTGTAGCTTCGGCGCGCAGACCGGCCCGAATGCTTGATCGAACAGGGGGTCGCCGGCAAGCCCCGCCGGTAGCCTCCGCCCGACCAAACGGATCGCCAAATCGGTCCGCGCGCCGGTGAAGTCCGCCGGGCCGCTGTCCGCGACCAGCCGCACCTCCAGCGAGGGCTGCGCTTTGCGGAATCGCGGCAGGCGCGGGATCAGCCAACGCAGCATCAAGGTGCCGCTGCAGGAAATCACCAGCGGCCCGTCGTCGCCGGCGGTTTCGACCTGCCGCACCCCCTCGCGTATGATCCCGAAGGCCTGGGTCAAGCTGGCGCCCAGGGCAACCCCGGCCGCCGTCAGGCGCAGCCCTCGCTTCTCGCGCAGAAAGAGCGGCCGTCCCAAGTCCGCCTCCAGGGCCGCCACCTGGCGGCTCACCGCGCCGTGCGACACATGCAGGGCCTCGGCCGCGCGGGTCATGCTGCCGTGCCGGGCCGCGGCTTCGAAGGCCCGCAAGGCGGTTAGGGAAGGAAGGCGCGCCGCTGTCATATCTGTGAGAATAACTCACAGATAGACTCCCGAAAAGTCGATTTTGTCATGACACTTTTGTGACTAAAAAGGACGGATCGCAGCACGCCCACTTCCTGGAGGAACCGCAATCATGTCGGCAACGGTGGCCCTTGCGGTCTTGGCGGCGGCCTTGATGCACGCCAGTTGGAACGCCCTGGTCAAGGCCGACGGCGACCGCATGATCCTGCTCGGGGGCATGGTGACGGTGGAGGCGGCGATCTGCCTGGTTCTGCTGCCCTTCTTTCCCGCACCGTCGGCGGCGGCCTGGCCCTTCCTCATCGCCTCGGGGCTGTTGCACTGCGGCTACAAGCTCTTCCTGCTGCGCGCTTACGGCTTGGGCGATCTCAGCCAGGTCTATCCCATCGCCCGCGGTTCGGCGCCGCTGCTGGTGGCGGTTTTCGCCGCCCTCTTCGCCGGCGAGGCCTTGAGCCTCGAGACGACCCTCGGGGTTGCCGTCATCGCGCTGGGTATCATGAGCCTGTCCTTTTTCAGCGGCGGCCTGGCCCGCAGCAGCCGTGGGGCGCTGCTCGCCTCGCTTGCCACCGGCTGCCTGATCGCCGGCTACACCGTGGTCGACGGCAGCGCCGCCCGCGGCACCGGCGGCCCGCACGTCTTCATGATCTGGGCGACCCTGACCGACGCAGCCATCTTCCTGCCGGCGGTGATGTTGCTGCGTGAGCGGGCGCCGCAAAGAATGTTGCGCCGCTGGCGCCGGGCGCTGGTCGCCGGCGGCATAACCCTCGGCGCTTACTGGCTGGTGGTCTGGGCACTCACCCAAGCGCCCATGGCCTCGGTCTCGGCCCTGCGCGAGACCAGCGTCATCTTCGGCGCCCTCATCGGTTCCCTCGTCCTCAAGGAAGCCCACGGCCGCCGCCGGGTCGTCGTCGCCGTCCTGGTGGCTGCTGGTATGGTGCTGCTGCGGCTGTCGGCGGCCTAGGACTTTCGCATTGCGCCGTCCGCCCGGGCGTTGCACATTGTCGCCGCCCGATGCCCCCCGACTCGCATGGCGGGGACATCGCCGAAGAGATCGACAACCCGCAGACGACCACCGGAAGGCAAGCGCCATGACCTCGACTGCCGGCCAGAAGATTCGCGGCCGAAACTTTCTCATGACCCCGGGACCGACCAACGTTCCCTTTGACGTCCTCAACGCCATCCACAGCCCGGCCGTGGACCTGAGCGACCCCGACTTTATCGCCCTTGCCAAAAGCTGCTTCATCGACCTGCAGAAGGTGTTTCACACCCAAGGCCCGGTCTTCACCTATATCGCCAACGGCCACGGCGCCTGGGAGGCCGCCCTCAGCAACCTCCTGGACGAGGGCGAGCGGGTTTTGGTGCCGGCCACCGGCCAGTTCTCCGAGACCTGGGCCGCCATGGCCGACGACCTGGGCATCGAGATCGACTACATCGACGGCGACTGGCGCCACGCCGTCGATCCGGCGGCCATCGAGGCTCGCCTGAAAGACGACAGCGATCACAAGATCAAGGCGGTCATGCTGGTGCAGACCGACACCGCCACCGCCATCACCACCGATCCCCTGGTCGTGCGCAACGCCATCGACGCCGCCGGCCACCCCGCCCTTTTCATGGTCGACACCGTGGCCGCGCTCGGCACCATCCCCTTCCGGATGGACGAGTGGGGCATCGACGTCGCCGTGGGGGCCAGCCAAAAGGGGCTGATGGTGCCGCCCGGCATCTCCTTCACCGCGGCCGGCGAGAAGGCGCTGGCCAAGTGCCGCGAGACCCGGCGCCCGCGCAGCTACTGGGATTGGCTCGCCCGCCTGGAGCCGCAGCATTACCGCTGGTTCTGCGGCACCCCGCCGGAGCATTTGATCTTCGGCCTCAGGCGCAGCCTCGACCTGCTGGCGGCCGAGGGCGAGGAAAGCATCTTTGCCCGCCACCGTCGCCTGGCCGGCGCCGTCCACGCGGCGGTGGAGCACTGGGCCGCCGAGGACAACGGCGTCCAGTTCAACGCCATGGTGCCGGAAGAGCGGGCGCTTTCCGTGACCACGGTGCTGACGCCCGAGGGCGTGGATGCCGAGGCCTTCCGCGAGATCTTGCGCGAGCGCTTCAACGTCTCGCTCGGTGGCGGCCTCGGCCTGCTGCAGGGCCGCGCCTTCCGCATCGCCCACATGGGCGAGATGAACGAGCCGACCCTGTTGGGGGCCCTCGCCGCGGTGGAAACCGCCATGAAGATCGCCGGCATCGTCCATCTGCCGGCCGGCATCAATGCCGCCATGGACTATCTGGCCGAAGCTCTGGCCGAGGACGGCGACGCGCACCAGGCGACCGAATTGGGATGACCGGCTGCCGGCAGCGCGCGGCCGTCGTCGCCGGCCTGCTGCTGCTCCTCGCGCTGCTCGCAGCGCTCGTCATTGGGGGCGCGTCTCAGGGCTTGGACGAGGCCGTCAACCTGGCCCTGCAACACTTTCGAACGCCGGCCGCGGTGACGTTGGCACAGTGGGTCTCGCGCCTGGCCGCGCCCGTCACCTGTCTCGGCCTGGTCCTGGCGGCCAGCTTGCTGCTCTGGCGGGCCGGCCGCCGGGCCGCGCTGTTGCCGCTCTGGGTGCTGGCCTTCGGCGTCCCCGCCTCCATGGAGGCCTTGAAAGCCGCCGTCGACCGCCCGCGGCCGGACGCCCTCCTCGGCCTCGCCGAAAGCGGCGCCTCCTTCCCCAGCGGCACCACGACCTTCGCTGCCGCCCTCTACGGCTTCCTCGCCTATCTTCTCCTGCCGCAGCTCGCGAACCGCACCCGGCGTCGCCTGCTCATTCTCGCCGCCGTGCTTCTGGTCTTTCTCGTCGCGGTGAGCCGCCTCCTCCTCTCCGTCCACTACCTCACCGACATCGCCGCCGGCCTCCTCCTCGGCGGCGTTTGGACCTGCATCGGGGTGTGGCTTGAGCGGTGCGAGGGCGGAGCGCTCTCGCGCCGGCCTTAACGTTCCTAGTACTATAAGGGGAATAACACTTCCGGATTACATTATTCACTAGCATATTTTATCTGGAATAGTTATCCTGGGTTGCTTTCTCGCCGTGTGAACCGACTGCCGTACCGGCTGGGCCGAAGACGCCTTTGCCGTGCGGTGACATCAGGGGAAAGCGGCCCATGGACGAAACGGCGAAGCCGAAGAAGATCGTTCTTTTTTCCGACGGCACCGGGAATTCCGCGGCCAGCCCGCACAAGACCAACGTTTGGCGGGCCTATCGGGCGCTGGATCTCACGCCGGACAGCGGCCAGGTCGCCTACTACGACCAGGGCGTGGGCACCTCGCGTTTTACCCCGCTGGCGCTCTTCGGCCTCGCCTGCGGTTTCGGACTGGCACGCAACGTCCGCGACATTTACGGCTTCCTCTGCCGCACCTACCGGGACGGCGACAAGATCTATGTCTTCGGCTTCAGCCGCGGCGCTTTCACCATTCGCGTGGTGGCGTCGCTCATCGCCAGCCAAGGCATCATCGATCCCGCGGAGGCCAAGGACGACCGGGATCTCGAACGCCTGATCGGTCGCGCCTACGCCACCTGGCGTAAGGAGAGCTTCGTCTTCTCGCTGCTGTCAGCCATAGGCCGGCCGCTCGACGCCCTACGCGTCCGGCTGCTTGATTTGATTCTGCGCCGCCGCCCCTACGCCCCCACGAAGAACCGCGGCTACGACAAGAGCAAGACCCCGTCGATGCTCATCGACTTCGTCGGGGTCTGGGACACGGTCGACGCCTACGGCCTGCCCCTCGACGAGTTGACCCGGGCCTGGGACATGGTGGTCTGGCCGCTGATGCCCGCGGACCGGGACCTCTCGAAGCGGGTGCAACGCGCCTGCCACGCGCTGGCCCTGGACGAGCGCCGCGAGTCCTTCGAGCCCATGCTGTGGAACGAGGACAAGGACGGCACGCCCGACACGCGCATCCGGCAGGTCTGGTTCGCCGGCATGCACGCCGACGTGGGCGGCGGTTATCCCGACGACGCCTTGGCCTACGGGCCACTCAACTGGATGCTCGACGAAAGCGCAAAAGACGGCGGCCTGACCTACATCCCAGCCGAGCGGGCAAATCTCAAGGCCCGCATCGACCCCTTAGGCCCCCTACACAACAGCCGCGATGGCCTCGGCAACTTCTATCGCTATGCGCCGCGGGACGTCGAAAGCCTTTGCAACGCCAAGAACCCCGGCCTCTGGCACTGGCTGAAAGGCATTTTCAAACGGGCAAGCGCGGTCAAGAACGAGGTCACGGTCCAAAAGCCCAAGATCCATCACAGCGTCTTCGACCGCATCGCCGCGGGCGGCGACGGCTATGCCCCAGTCAACCTGCCGAAGGACTATACCGTGATCGGCGCCGGCGGCGATGCGATCGCTATCCCCGCGCCGCCGGCCGCGCCGCCGCCCCATTTGGAGAGCGCTCAGCAGGCCAGTGACCGGCGCAAGCGGCAGGCCGCGGTCTGGGTCAAAGTCTGGTGGCGCAAGCAGCTCTATGTCCTGGCCCTGCTCGCCATGGTGTTTTTCGCGGTCTATCCCTATTCAAAGCTTTTCGAGTCTTACGGTGATGACGTCAACGACGCGATCGCGCTCGTTTTCGGCGACCTGGGCAACCTTGTGGCAGCCCTGCCCGGCCTGCTCCGCGCGCTCCCCGGCGCGGGCTTCTTCGAGGGCTGGATCGCCCGCTATCAGGAGCAACCCTTCAGCTTCCTGCTACTCATCGCGATCATCGGCG
>Ga0102949_1000036_pt1 | contig 11867 bp, 5 predicted proteins | sample SalPon2A_B_D1_MG_FD_78503 | JGI IMG/M metagenome (GOLD analysis project Ga0102949, IMG submission 78503) | Soil microbial communities from South San Francisco under conditions of wetland restoration - Salt Pond MetaG R2A_B_D1_MG | ecosystem: Environmental > Terrestrial > Soil > Wetlands | place... | reverse complement strand
GCGCCGGGGAGCGGGATGGATCGGCCGGGAGGTCGTGCGGGTTCGCTCTTTCTATTCTCCGGCGCCCCATGGGTGATCGGCCGGTCGCCGCCAAGCGGGCGCGGGTTTCGGCTTCGACGTCGGAGACCATCTCGGCGATCCGCCTGCGCCTCTGGTCGTCCGGCATGTGCTCCCAGGCGGGGAGCGGAGCCAGCTCGAAGCTCTCGGTGGCGGCGTGGTCGTACTTGTCGGGACGACCTTTTCGCCATGCTTTCGACTCCGCGGTGCGGTCGAACCACAGTCCCCGGACCGGACTCCCGTCGAGCAGGTTCTCGATTGCCGTGGCACCGGGCCAGTCCCGAGGGTTGCGAACCAGTCCTTCCTTGCAGCCCTGGGTCAGCAGGTAGCGCAGGCGCGCCGCCTGCGCCTCCTCCTCGTCGCTCACCACGATCGCCCGGTAGCGCCGGCTCCAGAACCTGGCTCGCCAGGAGTGCAGACGGCCCGCCTCACGGGCCAGGTTGCCGTTGACGTAGTTCATGAACAGGGCGAGTTGCTCGGCGTCCTCTGGGACGAGCAGCAGGTGGGCGTGGTTGGAGAGATAGACGAAGTGGACGACGCCGACCCGATACAGCCGTGCCGCTCGGCCGAGGATGCCGAGGACGATCTCGTTGAGATCGCGAGACGGGCGCAGGAGGAGGCGACCCTGAATCGTTCGGCAGGTCACCTCGACCAGCGAGCCCGGCGGGATGAAGCGCAAATTCCGGCCCATTACACTCATATAGAACGAGAAACCGGGGTTCCGATCGCTCAGGAGTGTGAAGAAGATTTCTGGGATTCGAGCCAAGGGCTACAATTTCCTTCGATCATGGCGAGAGAAAGAGCACCGGAGATTCGGCTCATCCACTGGAAAGAGATCGAGGTCCCGCCGCGCAGGAAGCGCTTGGAGGCGGCCGGGTACGAGGTGGTGGGAGAGCTGCCGGCGTCGGGCCCGGAGCTGTTCAGGCAACTGCGTGCAGCGCCGCCGGCGGCCGTCGTCATCGATCTCGGCCGCCTGCCGTCGCACGGGCGCGACGTCGGAGTCGCCGTCCGGACCTCGAAGGCCACCCGCCACGTGCCGCTCGTCTTCGTCGATGGCCCGGAGGCCAAGGTGGTGAAGGTGCATGAGTTGCTACCGGACGCCACGTTCACCACCTGGGACGAGATCGAAAATGCGCTCGCCGCCGCGCTGGCCGATCCTCCGGCAGAGCCCGTGGTCCCAAGCTCGAATCTCGCTGGCTACTCGGGGACTCCGTTGCCCAAGAAGTTGATGATCAAGGAAGGTTCGACCGTGGCGCTCGTCGGAGCGCCGGAAGGGTTCGAGTCGACCTTGGGCGAGTTGCCGCCAGCCGTCGTGCTGCGCCGCAACCGGCGAGGCAAGCCGGACACCGCGATCTGGTTCGTCCGTTCGCTGGCGGAACTGGAACGAGAGATCGAGCGCATGGGGCGGTTGGCGCCCCGCGGCCTCTGGATCGCCTGGCCCAAGAAGGCCTCGGGTGTCCAGACGGATGTCGGAGAGGCGGCGGTGCGGGCCACTGGCCTCGCTGCCGGTCTGGTCGACCACAAGATCTGCGCTATCGACGCCACCTGGTCGGGTTTGCGTTTCGTCGAGCGGCGTTGAGCCGCCGATTCGCTACGAAGGGCGCACCGCAAGTCGTTGTCATGTAAAGACTTGCGCAGGTGCCAGCCGATTTTCGGGCTACTCGTGGCGGAGGGCTCTTAGGGGGTCGATGGCGGCCGCGCGGCGGGCCGGGAACCAGCTCGCGGCGGCCGCCACCAACAGCAGCGTCGTCACCACCGCGCCGAAGGTCGGCAGGTCGGTGGGGGCGACGCCGAAGAGCAGTGCCTTCATCAGCCGCGTCGCCGCGAAGGCACCGGCGATGCCGATCGCCACCCCGATGCCGGCCACCGTCAACCCCTGGCGCACCACCATCCGTGCCACGTCGCCAGCCGCTGCACCGAGCGCCATGCGGACACCGATCTCCTGCGTGCGTAGCGACACCAGGTACGAGATCACGCCGTAGAGCCCCACCGAGCCGAGCACCAGGGCCACCGCGGCGGCGATCACCAGCAGCACCATGGTGAACGAGGTGCGTGCCATCGAGCGGTCGACCACGTCGCGCGCCGTCCGCACGTTGGCGATCGGCAGGTTCGGGTCCTCGGCCCAGATCGCCTCGCGCACCCCGTCGGCGAGGCCCAGCGGCGGGCCGGAGGTCCGCACCGTTACCGTCAGCGTGCGGGCGAACCAACCGTTCATCCCCTCGGGCAAGGGGCCGTTGACGTAGTAGATGAGCTCCGGCGGGTCTTCGGTCAAACCGTCGAAGTGGACGTCGCCGACGACGCCGGCGATGGTCGACCAGGGCCTCTCCTCCCCCTCGGACGGCACGCCGAGCTGGAAGCGCTTGCCGAGCGCCTCGGTGGGTGGGCGGCCGGGCCAGTACCTCTCGACCAGGGCCCGGCTGACCACCGCGTCGCCGGACATTCGCTGTGGGTCGCTGGGGTCGTATGTGCGTCCTGCCAGGAGCGGGATCTCGAGCGCTTCGAAGTAACCCGGCGTCACCCGCAGGTTGGGTAGCAGGTCGGGCAACTCGCCCGGCTGGATCGGGAAGTCTTCGACGAAGTGGCCGCTCATCGAACGGAAGCCCTCGAGCGGGATGCCGGTGCCGGCGCCGACCGCGCTCACCCCGGGCAGCACGGCGATGCGCTCTTGCACACGGCGGAAGAAGTCCGCCACCTGGGCGCCGTCGGCGTAGTCGCTCTCGTCGAGCGAGACGCGGAGGGTGAGCAGGCCGTCCGGTTCGAAGCCGGGGTCGACGGCGCGCAGCGACCAGAAGCTGCGCAGCATCAGGCCTGAGCCAGCGAGGAGCACCACCGCCAGCGCCACTTGCGCCGCCACCAGTGAGTTGCGCGCCAGGTGGCGCTCGCGACCGGTGGTCGAACCGCGGCCCCCCTCCTTGAGCGCCGAGACGAGGCTGAAGCCGCGGTTGAAGCGAAGCAGCGGCACGCAGCCGAAGAGCAGGCCGGCAAAGAGGGAGAGGAGGACGGTGAAGGCCAGCACCATCGGGCCGACGCCCACTTCGTGCAGGCGTGGGATGGTCTCCGGTCCGAAGGCGACGAGTGCCTTGACGCCGGCGAACGCCATGCCGAGACCGACCACGCCGCCGGCCAACCCGAGCGCCACGCTCTCGGCCAGAAAGCCGGTGGCGAGCTGACCGCGGCCGGCGCCGAGCGCCGTGCGCACGGCCATCTCGCGCTGCCGCCCCTCGGCGCGCACCAGGAAGAGGTTGGCGACGTTGGCGCAGGCGATGAGCAGGATCATGCCGACGGTGCCGAGCAGCACCCAGAGAACGTTCCCCACGTCGCCGACCACCTCGTCGCGGAGTGGCTTGACCAGCGTCGTCATGCCGGAGTCGCGGATCATCCCGGCGCTCAGGTTGTCGCCGTACTCCTCGGCCATGCGCGGCAGCAGGCCGGAGAGCTCGGCGCGGGCGCTCTCGACGCCGACGCCCGGGGCGAGGCGGGCGACCGAGCGCCAGTTGAAGTTGCCGTCGTTGGGGGCGGCGGGATCGAAGACGAGCGGAAGCCAGACGGCGGTCTCCGGCGCCGGGTGGTCGAAGCCGGCGGGAGCCACCCCGACGACGCGGCGCTCGACGCCGTCGACGCGCAGCCGCCGGCCGATCGCCTCCGGGTCGCCACCCAGCCGCGTCTGCCAGAGCGCGTGCGAGACGACCACGACCGGTTCCGCCTCCGGCAAACCGTCTTTTTCCTCGAAGCCGGGGCCTCGCGCCATGGCGACGCCGAGGGTGGCGAAGAAGCCGGGCGTCACCTCCGCCGAGTCGATGCGCTCCGGGCGGTCGCCTCCGGTCAGGTTGACGGTGCCGGGGCTGACCAGCGCGCTCTCCTCGAGCGCGGAGGAGAAGTTGCGGTAGGTCGAGTAGGTCGCCTGCGAGCTGTCGAAGTCGTAGAGCTCGAGCCCGGGGGCGTCGTGCGACACGGCGACCAGGCGCTCGGAGCCCGGGTAGGGCAGCGGCCGCAGCAGCACGCCGTAGACGACGCTGAAGATGGCGGCGTTGGCGCCGATGCCGAGCGCCAGCGTGAGCACGGCGATGACGGTGAAGGCCGGGCTGCGGCCGAGGCGGCGGAGAACGGTGGTCCGGAGCATGGTTCGGTTTTCCTCCCTGTCGGTGCCTTACGAGAGGGGGCGGCGCGGGTTTCGGGCGTGCCGGCCGTTGTTTTGCAAACATTCCAGAAAAGCTTTAATATTCGATAGATTGGAATCATGGAATGAACTGGAGATCCTCATGAGCCCTTGCAGTTCGAGTCGCCGGCCCTGCCGGCGCCGCTTCACTCTGTCGGTGCTCCTCGCCGGTCTATGTCTCTTCTCTCCCTCGGCTCTTGCAGCCACCACCCCGGAGGACCCGACGCCGCCGAGCAACCGCCGCATGGCCGAGCGCCTCGCCGAGCTCGACGACCGCCGGGTCGCCGGCACCGGCTGGAACAGCCTGCTGATGCTGGAGCAGCTGAAGGCGCAGCCGATGCCCGAGGCACCGATGGAGCGGGCGCGACGCGAGGTCGAGCTGGCGATGCTGATGGTCCTCGCCGGCGAAGTGGAAGGGGGCGTCCAGCGCCTCGAGGCGCTCGCCGCCTCACCGGCGGCCGAGGCGATGGGGCCGGCGCTCGCCGCCGCCCGCGGCATCGCCTGGCTGCGGCTCGGCGAGGTGGAGAACTGCATCGAATCGCACACCAGCGCCGCCTGCCTGGTGCCGATCCGCGGCGACGGCGTCCATCGCTTGAAGAGCGGCTCCGAGCGTGCCGCCGAGGTGTACGCGGCGCTGCTCGAGAAGCAACCGGACGATCTCGTCGCCCGCTGGCTCCTCAACCTGGCGCACCAGACGCTCGGCACCTGGCCGGACGGGGTGCCGGTGCGCTGGCTCATCCCGCCGTCGGCGTTCGCTTCCGAAGCCCCGATGCCGCACTTCCGGGACGTCGCCGCCCAGGCCGGCGTCGACGCCTTCGGGCACGCCGGTGGCGGTGTGCTCGACGACTTCGACGGCGACGACCTGCTCGACCTGATGGTCTCCTCGTGGCGCGTCGGCGACCCGATGCACTACTACGTCAACCGGGGTGACGGCCGCTTCGAGGAGCGCACCCGGGCGGCGGGTCTCGACGGTCTCACCGGCGGCCTCAACATGGTGCAGGCCGACTACGACGAGGACGGCGACCCGGACGTGCTGGTGCTGCGCGGCGGCTGGCGCGGTGTCCACGGTCGGCTCCCGAACTCGCTGCTGCGTAACGACGGCGGCGTGTTCGTGGACGTCACCGAGGCGGCGGGGCTGCTCTCCTTCCGGCCCACCCAAAGCGCCGCCTGGGCCGACTTCGACCTCGACGGCGACGACGACCTGTTCATCGGCAACGAGTCGTCGGGCCCCGAGGACCTGCAACCGAGCGAGCTGTTCGTCAACCGGGGCGACGGCACCTTCGCCGAGGTGGCGGCGCCGGCCGGGGCGCTGGTCTTCGGCTTCGTCAAGGGGGTGACGGCGGGCGACTACGACGGCGACGGCCGGCCCGACCTCTACCTCTCCCGGCTCGGTCAGCCGAACGTGCTGCTGCGCAACGAGGGGGTGGGCGAAGATGGCTTGCCTCGCTTCTCCGACGCCACCGCGGCGGCCGGCGTCGGAGAGCCGGTGATGAGCTTCCCGACGATGTTCTTCGACTACGACGGCGACGGCGACCTCGACCTCTTCGTCGTCGGCTACGGTCCGAAGGCGGGGATCCGGCCCGACCAGGCGATGACGCCCGAGTTCTTCCGCCAGTTCAGCACCCACGTGGTCGCCGACTACCTCGGTCTCGAGTCGGAGGGCGAGTCGCCGCGGCTCTACCGCAACCGCGGCGACGGCACCTTCGAGGACGTCACGAAGGCGGCCGGTCTCGACCGCCGCATCTACGCGATGAGCGCCAATCACGGCGACCTCGACAACGACGGTCGCCCCGACCTCTACCTCGGCACCGGCGACCCGAGCCTCGAAGCGCTGCTGCCCAACCGGGCGCTGTGGAACGCCGGCGACGGCACCTTCCGCGACGTCACCACCGCGGCCGGCGTCGGCCACGTGCAGAAGGGCCACGGCATCTCGTTCGGCGACGTCGACAACGACGGCGACCAGGACGTGCACGCGGTGATGGGTGGCGCCTTCGAGGGGGACGTCTACCCCAACGCCCTGTTCGAGAACCCGGGGCACGGCCACCGCTGGCTGAAGCTGCACCTCGTCGGCACGCGGTCGAGCCGCGACGCGTTGGGCGCGCGGGTCGAGGTGGAAGTGGCGACGCCCGGCGGCGGCACGCGGACGATCCACGACCGCGTCTCCTCCGGCGGCAGCTTCGGTGCTTCGCCCCTACGGCGCGAGATCGGCCTCGGCGACGCGGTGGCGGTGCGTCGGGTGACGGTCCACTGGCCGGTCGGCGAGGAGCCGGAGAGCTTCCCTGGCGTCCTCCTGGACCAGGGCTACAGGTTGGTCGAAGGCAGTGGCGAGGCGAAGCGGATCGAGCTGCCGCGGTTCCGTTTCCCCACCGAAGCGGCACCGAAAAGCGAACACCGACACACCGAGCGCTGAGCGCCAGGAAATTGGCTGGCACCTTGCCGGGAAATCGGCTGGCACCTTGCGAAGGGCTTTGTTTTCAAGGGGTTGCGTGGGGTCAGGGGATGGGGCCGAGGGCGTCCAGGAGCTGCGCCAGGGCGGCGAGATTGAAGAGGGCGTGGAGCAGGAAGGGGGTCCACAGCGAACGGTCGTGCAACCGGGCGGCACCGAAGATCAGGCCGAGCACGAAGATCGCCGACATGTCGAACAGGTCGTACTGCAGGTGGATCCCGGCCCACAGGAAGGCTGAGAGCAGGACGCCGACCAGGCGGCCGTGGCGCAGCGGCACGAAGCCGGGCAGGACGACGCCGCGGAAGAGCAGCTCCTCGACCACCGGGGCGCCGATCACCACCGCCGCGCCGAGCAGCCAGGCCGAACCGGCGGTGGCGTGGAAGTCGATCATGAACTGCGGCAGCGGCGGCCGGTCGAGCAGCTGGCCGAGCCAACCGAAGAGATAGACGTAGCCGGTGGTGACCAGCGCCCAGAGGAGCAGCGGCAGCAGGTGCGGCCGGCCGAGCCCGAGGTGGCGGCGCACCGCCGTGGCCGGGTTCGCGTGGTTGCGGCGCGCCAGCAGGTAGAGGCCGCCGATCGCGAGCACCACGAGCGGCGGCGTCGCCAGCAGCGTCGCGACCGAGAAGCTCCAGCCCATGTTGGCGGTGAGGTGGGTCATCAGACTCTCGACCGGCACCCCTTGGCGGCTGGCGTCGATGGCGACCAGGCCGAGCATCGCGACGGTCTGCAGGAGGCTGAAGGCGACGAGGGCGCCGATCGCCAGCAGCAGGCTCGCCAGCGGCCCGGCCGCGGTGGCGGGCTCGGGTGGGGGCGGCGGCTCCGCGGCGGGCTCGTCGGCGGGTGGAGAGGCGGGCAGGGAGAAGGGCTCGCTCACGGCGGGCAGGCTAGCACGCGACCGCGCCATCACGCGCCGGCCTTTTGTCGCCCGATACGCGGCAGGCGGGTCCCACCGCGGGCCCGGGGACGCTACAATCCGCCGGATGGCGGAACGGGAGGCGCGGCAGGCGTCGAAGCGGCGGGCGATCGGGCAGCGGGCCAGCACCTGGCTGGGGCGGTTGGGCAGCGGCGTGGCAAAACGGCCGCGGCTGGTCCTCATGCTGACCCTGCTGGTGCTCCTCGTCTCGGTGGCGCTCGCCAGCCGGCTGCGCCTCGACACCGATCTGCTGGCCCTGGTTTCGGGCGAGGACCCGGCGGTCGCCGAGTTCCTCACCACCACGGAGCGCTTCGGCAGCCTCGACCGCCTGCTCATCGTCCTCCACCTGCCGGAGGACTCGGGCGCCGCCCGCGAACCCTACTTCGAGCTCGCCGACCGCCTCGCCGTCGGTCTCGAGCAGCTGGACACCGTGGACCGTGTCGACCACAAGGTGCCGGAGCTGGGCGACCTGACGCGCCAGCTGATGCCCTACGCGGCGCTGCTGGTGGCGCCGGAGGACGTCGACGCGCTCGCCGAACGGTTGAGCGAGCAGGGGCTGGCCGGGGCGGCCGAGGGCACGCGCCGCCGCCTCACCTCGCCGGAGAGCCTGTTCGCCCGCTCGCGCATCCAGTCCGACCCGTTCGACCTGCTGCCGCTGCTCGCCGGCCGTTTCGAGGTCTCCGCCTCCTCGGAGCTGGTCGACCCGACGTCGGGCTACTTCATCAGCCCGGAGGGCACTCTGCTGCTGCTCGACGTGCGCGCCACCGGGCCGGCGCACGACGTCCCCTTCGCCCGCCGCCTGATCGGGCAGACCCAGGAGCTGATCGACCGCGAGCTGGCGGCGGCGCGCGAGCGCCTGCCGGAGGACGAGCGCGCCGGTTTCGAACCGCGGCCGGGGCTCGCCGGCGGTTACGCGCTGGCCGCGGCCGACGTCGAGCGGGTGCAGATCGACCTCGCCCGCAACACCGCCTTCGCGCTGATCGCCGTCTCGGTCCTCTTCCTGCTCGCCTTCCGCCGCTTCGTCGCCTTCTGGCTCGCCCTGGTGCCGCTGGTGGTCGGGTTGGCGCTGACCATGGGGATGGCGGCGGTCACCATCGGCCGGCTCTCCTCGCTCACCTCGTCGATCACCGCGCTGCTGGTCGGCCTCGGCGTCGACTTCACCATCGTGCTGCTGGAGCGCTACGGCGAGGAGCGGCGGCGCGGCAAGTCGCAGAGCGAGGCGTCGGCGGTGATGCTCGGTTCGACCGGGCGCGGCGTCGTCATCGGCGCGCTGACCACCGCGGTCACCTTCTTCGCCTTCCTGATCTGCGACTTCAAGGGGCTGCGCGAGCAGGGCTTTCTCACTGGCGGCGGCATCCTGCTCTGCCTCGTCGCCACCTTCGTGCTCTTGCCGGCGCTCCTCGCCCTCGCCGACCGCAAGGAGCACGTGGTGGCGCTGCGCATGCGTTCGTTCGGCAGCCAGTTCCTGGTCGCCCTGAGCCGCCGCCGCCCGGGATTGGTGATCGGCCTCTGGGGGCTGATCCTCGCCGCCTGTGCGCTCGGCCTGCCGTTCCTGCGCTACGAGGACAACTTGAAGTCGCTGCGCTCGGCCGACCACGAGGTGATGCGCACGCAGAGCGAGATCACCGAAGCCTTCGGTTTCTCGCCCAACCGGATGATGATGCGCCTCGACGGCGACGACCCGGCCGAGCTGCTCGCCGACACGCGTACCGTGCGCCGCGAGATCCAGCCGCTCTTGGACGACGGCACGCTCGTCTCGGTGCTGTCGCTGGCCGACCTGGTGCCGCCGCAGGACGAGCAGAGAGAGGTGCTCGCGGCGCTTCGTGCCGGCGCCGCGGACCGCTTCTCGCCCGAGCGGGTGGCCGCCGACGGCCGTGCCGCTCTCGCCGCCGCCGGCCTCAACCCGGCCGCCTTCGAGTCGGCGATCGACGGCCTCGAACAGGCGCTCTCGCCGCCCGGCCCGATCGACCTCGCGGTGCTCACCGGCACCGACCTCGGCGTCTACCTCGACCGCCTGCTGGTGCCGACCGGGGAGGGTTGGTCGATGGCGATCTACCTGGTGCCGCCGCCGGATCTCTACCGCAGCGAAGCACCGCCCGAGCTGATGGCCATCTCCGAGCGCAGCGGCGCACCGCTGGTCGGCCTCAACACGGTCTCCGAGTCGCTGCGCCGCCAGACCTGGCGCGATCTCGACGTCGTGGCGCCGGTGGCCTTGATCGCCGTCTGGATCCTGCTCATCCTCGACTTCCGCAGCTGGCGCTTGGGCAGCCTCGCCTTTCTGCCGGTCGGGCCCGGGCTGGTGCTGATGCTCGGCCTCGCCGGTTGGCTCGGCATCGCGCTCAGCCTGATGAATCTCTTCGTGATCGTGCTGGTGTTCGGCATCGGGGTCGACTACGGGGTGCACATGATGCACCGCTACCGCGAAGCGCGCGCCGGCGGCCGCGACGTCGAACGCGGTCTCGCCGAGACCTCGAAGGCGGTGCTGCTGGCGGCGCTCACCACCGCGTTCGGTTTCGGCAGCCTGGCGCTGTCGGGTTTCGCCGGGCTGCGCTCGGTGGGCTGGTTGAGTGTGTTCGGCGCCATCGGCTCCGGTTTCGCGGCGCTCACCCTGCTGCCGGCGATCCTCGCCTGGACGGCGCAGCGCAAGGAGCGCCGCGAGGGTTCCCAGCAGCCTCCCGTCGAGTCCGCCTAGTCGGCGAGCACCGCGTCGAGCTGGTCGATCTCGGCTTCGACCTCTTCCCAGTCGCCCATCAGCGCCTCGATCTTGCCGGCGAGGTCCTTCTGCTCCTTTTCGAGCTTCGTCACCTCGGCGCGCGGCGTGCGCTCGAAGAAGGTGGGGTCGCAGAAGGTCTCGTTGATCGCGTGGACGCGCCCTTCGAGCTTCTCGATCTGGCCGGTCAGCTCGTTCCTGCGGGCGACGAGGCGGCGCTGGTTCTTCTGCGCTTCGCGCCGCTCGTCGTCGGTCTGCGCCGCCGTCGCCTTCTCCTTCTTCTTCTCCCGCTTCGCCTTCAGCACCACGGTGTCGGCGTCGAGGTGGTCGTCGCCGCATTTTTCCAGGTACTCCTCGTAGCTGCCCCGGAAGTCGTTGATGCCGTCCTTGGTGATCTCCAGGATGCGGCCGGCCAACCGGGAGACGAACCAGCGGTCGTGGGAGACGAAGATCAGCGTGCCGTCGTAGTCGGCGAGCGCCTCGACCAGGGCGTCGATCGCTTCGAGGTCGAGGTGGTTGGTCGGTTCGTCGAGCACCAGCACGTTCGGGTACTCGACCATCAGGCGGCAGAAGACGAGGCGCGCCGCCTCGCCGCCGGAGAGCGAGGAGAGCGATTTCTCCACCTCGTCGCCGGAAAACAGCATCTGGCCGAGCTTGCCGCGCACGAAGCCGATCGGCTCGGTGGGCACCTTGTCCCACAACCAGGCCTCGACCGACTGCTTGGAGTCGCCGAGCTGCTCCTTGTGGTCCTGCGCGAAGTAACCGGGGCGCGCCTCGTAGCCCCACTCGGTCTCGCCGTCGTCCGCCCGCACCTCGCCCATGACGATCTTCAAGAGCGTCGACTTGCCGATGCCATTGGGGCCGATGATGGCCAGCCGGTCGCCGCGTTCGACGGTGAGCGAGACGTCTTCGAGCACCTGGTTGTCGCCGTAGGCCTTCGAGATCCCCTCGACGGCGAGCGCCTGGCGGCCGCTCGGCCGGCTCTGCTTGAAACGGAAGACGGGGTAGCGGCGCGAGGTCTGGGCCAGCGGCGAGAGGTCGTCGGCCATCTTCTCGATCAGCTTCATCTTCGACTGCGCCTGGCGCGCCTTGGACGCCTTGGCGCGGAAGCGGTCGACGTAGGTCTGGTGGTGCGCGATCTTCTTTTCCTGGCGCTCGATCTCCGCTTCGCGGCGTTCGCGCTCGGCCGCCTTCTGCTCCACGAAGTGGCTGTAGTTGCCGACGTAGAGGGTGATCGTCTCGTAGTCGACGTCGGCGATGTGGGTGCAGACGTTGTCGAGGAAGCGGTGGTCGTGCGAGATGACGATCGCCGTGCCGTCGTAGGAGACCAGGAACTTCTCCAACCAGCGGATCGACAGGATGTCGAGGTGGTTGGTCGGCTCGTCGAGCAGCAGCACGTCGGGGCGCGAGGCGAGCACCTGGGCGAGCAGCACGCGCAGCTTGAAGCCGCCCGAGAGGGTGGAGAGCGAGCGCTCGTGCACTTCGGTGGGGATGCCGAGGCCTTCGAGGATCTCACCCGCCCGCGCTTCGAGCTGGTAGCCGTCCGAGCGCAGGATCAGGTCTTCGAGCTCGGCGTAGCGGTCGG
>Ga0102949_1000035_pt1 | contig 12145 bp, 18 predicted proteins | sample SalPon2A_B_D1_MG_FD_78503 | JGI IMG/M metagenome (GOLD analysis project Ga0102949, IMG submission 78503) | Soil microbial communities from South San Francisco under conditions of wetland restoration - Salt Pond MetaG R2A_B_D1_MG | ecosystem: Environmental > Terrestrial > Soil > Wetlands | place... | reverse complement strand
CGTACAGCTGGGCAGCAAGATCGCCGGTGGACTGGCCGTTGGCCAATACGGAGACGAGGTTTTGTGCTTCGGTCCAAGTGGCCGACCCACTGACGGTGACCGCCGTGAAACTGGTGGACAAGTCGTCGTCGTCCCAATAGAAGTCAGGAGCGCTTGTGGTCCCAATCCAGAACGTGTTTAGCCACCCAGGATTTGGATCGCCGCTGCCAGCGCCAGTGCCGGTGAGGTCGGTTTCGGTGCCGGCATCGTCTTTCAGGTATATCTTCCCGTCGGCTTTTACATAGACCCGAGCCTGGGCGGCTGCTGGCGTGCCTGGGGCTGCCGCCTCGTCGAACTCGATGTAGTCGGACACGAGGCCCGTGGGGTGGGCGTTGGCTCTGGTCACGTCTTTGTGTGATGCCATTGTCAGCTCCTAAACGTCGGTTCGCCCATTGCGATCGTCCCATCCTCGAGCTCGAGGACATGCCCTTCGGTTTCGGAAAGTAAGGCCAGAGACGGTGCAGCAGCCTTCCATGTCGAATCAGACGAGTCATACATGATCACATCCTCATCCTGCGCGCCGGTCAAATCCAGCAGAGACGGAAACCCGATCGCCTTCCAGCCCATCAGATCTCCTTTCGGTAGAGCCCGTCGGGTGTCTGCACGTACAGGAATCCACCTCGTATCTCACAGCCACCCAACGGCCCGCCGCCGGACGTCGACGGGAAGTTCGACGAGGGGGTCGGTCCCGATATGACGTCGACCAGTCCGAACGATGAGTCAAGTTTGACTATTGCGCCGGTATCGGTGGTCGCCCACCAGTACACGCCATCCCACGCCAACCCCAACAGGATGTAGTCGGTGGGGAACACATGATTCTGGACATGTGACCCAGCGGTCGTGTACTCCTCGATACGGCCGTTGACCGTCTCGACGGCGAACAGGTTGGTGCCGTTGTAGGCAACTGACGTGTACCCGCGGACACCACCCGGGGTCGGTGTGGCGGCGATCCTCGACACGACCGTTCCATCTGACGGGTCGAGTTTGGTGATGGCGTCGTCATCATCGTCGCCGGACGCCCACAGGAAAGATTCGGCGTAGACGAGGTCGGTGCATATTGCGAGGGAACCGTCGTCGTAGTTGGTATAAGAGTTGCCGATCGCGCCGATTTCATCGATGGTGAACAACGCCGGGTCGACACCAGCGTCAGAGTCTGTCATCCACCATTGGCCGCCGTCCCATGTGACCCCGAAGTAGTCCGCTGTGAATACCAACTCCCACGCTTCGAGGAGTGTCTTGTCGTAACGGTCGACGAGTCCGATCGCCAGCCACGCGTAGCTGAGGGTTTGTGCTGATCCGGCGTTCGAGTCTAAGAACACTTGGATTCTGTCGTTCGTCCGCATCGGTATTTCGGGGGCGACATCGACGAAATGTTGAGCAGCAGTCGACACCCACACCCCGTCGACGAGAGACGGCGGCCAGACTGTCGTGTCGACAGTGTCGCGGGTACGGATGAACGACACTTCGCCTCCGCCTAGATACGAGTCCCACCCCAACCAGACGCGCATGTCGTAGTAGCCGTTTTGTATGAACGGGATAACAGTGGTCGGGAAGGTTAAGTCTGGAAATTCGTATGAGCCGAGCACATACAGATGAGACCATTCGATTGCCTCGCCGGCCGCGCTGATCGACTGTGGGTCGGCGATCAGGAACAGGTAGGCGCCGGTGGCTGATCCGCCCGGCTGGTCTGCCTGCTGTTCGACCGTCTCCCGGATGATCGTGATCTGAGTTTGGAAGTCATCGTCGTCGTGGTCGTGTTGGTCCTCCCACAGCTTGTTGAGCCGCCGCTTGTCATTGGGGATCATGCGATTGGAATGCGGACGTGGAACGAGAGAATGTCGTCAGATGCCCAAGACCAAGGGACAGTCGACCCTGCGAACAAGGAGCCGACAGTGTTGAAATGGATCTCGCCGGCTGCTCTCAACAAGACAAACCCACCGTTGCCTTGGGGGACGCTGTTGTTACGACCGACCCATGTTCCCACAATCTGGCCGCCGGCCACCGAAGCTGACGCAGTAATCCCTACCGCCGCATTCGGAAGGGTGACGAAATAGGTGCCGGCCCCACCTGCGGTGAAATTGAACCGAGCCCACAGATCTTCGACCGCACCCATCCGATACCGCTGGCCGTTGACGGCCGCCGTTGGATCAGTAACGGTGCCTTCAAGAACAGGCGACCAGTCGACCGAAGTAGCACCATCGGGGAACGCCGTGTCGAAGTTATCTTTAAGCTCATCGTTCCAAAACGCAGCGGTAACGACCTGACCAGTTGTGGCGGTCGTGTTCGGAAACGGCATCGAGAATCCTCCCTAGGCGAGACGAGTGGTGGTGTCGAGCTCGGACGTGCCGAGGATCCAATAGTCCTGCAGCTCGAATACGGTCAGCGGAGCGACCGACAGGGTCGTCGTCCAAGCCCCCGGCACCCACTCGTGGCGGATCGCCTCCACTGCACAGTCCTGGTCGATGGTGTCCCCCGCTGTGGGAACGTGGGTGACGTTGATGTAGTCCCGCAGTTCGAGGCCCAACATGTCTTCAAGGTGGGAAACCCCGGTGAACATTTTCAGGGTCAGCTCGTTGATGCGGAGCCGCTGGTCGCCGAAGATCTCCGCCAACCATTCGGCATTGTTGAGCGTTTCGGCGTCGTTGCTCATCGGCATCACATCCCGGGTCAACACCCGTCGGCCGTGCGCGGCGACCGACGTGACGTTGACGATGGACACCTGGACGCCGTCCTCCCGGCTGACCCTGATGTCGTTGAACAGGTGGTCGTCGTCGTAGGAGAGAGCGAGGCCGGACATATCGGCGTCGACGAAGTTCACCGATGCCGTGGCCCCCGAGTTAGAGACCCGGTTACGGAAGGTGACCTTGCCGTCGCGGGACATGAACAGGACCCCCGCCTCGGCTTCGGCGACGTCGAGAAGATGGGCGAGCGCCGACCAGTCGCCTCCGGTATTCGGCGAGGCGAACACCTTGGCCTGGACGTTGGCGAGCCCGGTGTCCAAGTCTCGGAGGGCGGCCGGCCACGACACGTCATCGAGAACCGCGCCGATGCGCGCTGTGGTGGACTGCTCCGAATATGCCTCGCCGGCGAGGTCTTCGAGGTTGAGGTTGTAGAACCCGTCGACCAGCGGGACGGTCACATAGGAGTCCTGGGTTTTCGGGTAGGCGGGAGGCCACGCCCGCGCCGACCCGTAAAAGATCGGATAGGTGGTCGACCCGACGGTAATGGTCGCCCGGAACGGTGTCCCGATCTGTACGTTCGGGGTGTAGGCGCCTGCCGTGTTCTCCGGGTTGAACCGTCCGTCACGGTTGTCGAGGGTCACCGACCCGATGCCAGTGGCGAAACGTCCGTCAACCGAATGCCGGCCCCGCCAGGTCGACGCCCGACGGACGAACCCTCCACCCGCGGGGTTGCCGGTGGACAGGTTGACCCAGGTGGGCGACCCGTCGAGCATGGTGAATCCGGGGGCGAACTCCCATTTCAGGTCGGTGACGGCCACTACCAGCCCAGCCGTTGAATGTCGACGCCGGCCTTGTTGGCCTGCTGGACGAAGTCACCCCAGGTCAACGTGAAGATGTTGTAGACGGGTCCGGCGGCAGCACCGTTGCTGGGTTGGCTGGGCATCCGTAGTGCGCTGGCCTCCCGCATCGCCGCGGCGAGGATCCCCACTCCTTCGCCGTTGAGGGGAATGACTGCCTCTCGTGATCCGGCTTCGGCCAGGGTGACGTTCCTGCCTCCCGGACGGGGGTTGAAAATGCCGCCATGCTGGGAGTAGATGGTGTTCCCGACACGGGTGAACGTGCCGTTAGGTTGGGCGCGGAAGTCGGGCAGGGAGAAGGTGGTGTTGAACACCCGGCCCTCCCAGTCGGCTTCAAGTGCGTCGAACTGGGCGAAGATCGCGTCGATTACATTGTCGGGGATTTCGAGCCCCTCGAACATGAGCCGGGCCGCCGCGCCGGTCGGGTCGATGCCTTTGGTTTTCAGGTCGGTCATCGTCGCTTGGAGGTCGGCGATGACATTGGCTCGGTCGATCACCGCATCCCGATATTCCGGTGAGGCGATGCCCTTCTTCGACGCCTTCTCGACAGCCTTCTCGGCTTCGGCGAGGTCGTCGTTGAGCCGGACGATCCCGAACATGGGATTGTGGATCTCGCGGAGGGCGTCACGTTTTGCGAGGAGAGCATCACGGGCCGCCTTGGTTGCGATGCGCTGTCGGTCCTCGGCGAACTTGAGGGCCTCAACGGAGGTCCCGTAGTCCTCGGTCGCCTCGGTGGCGCCCTCTAGAGCAGTTGACGTATCATCGACGGCCCCTCGATGCCGGTTGGAGGCACCGATCGACTCCTCAAGGGTCGTCAAATAGGTGCCCGTCACATCATCGATGTCGTTGAGGGCTTCCTTCTGCTCGATGTATGCCTTGACCGAATCGGCGCTGTCACCGAGGATCGTCTGAAGGCCCGCGGACAACCTCTGTGTCCATCCAAGATTGAGGTCAGAGTCGAAAACGTCGAGAAGGTTGGTGCCTTCCTTAACCGCCTCGTTGAGCACCGGCGTGAGCTCTTCGCCGACTTGAGCTTTGAAGTCTTCGAAGTTGGCAGAGGCGGTACGGGTTGCATTCGCCAGTTCGCCCTGGGTGTTCTTGAAGTCGCCGGCCGTCTTGTTGGTCTGCTTCATTATCAGCTCATAGCGGGCCAGCACCTTGTCCTGTTCGGTCAGCTCCGACGTGGAACCGGCGAGGCCGAGCTCGAGCGCCTTCTGGTTGACGGCAGCAGCCGAGACGTCGATGCCGTACTTCCGTAGCGGTTCCACCTGCCCGGCGAGCCCTGACTGGAATTTTTCGGCAGCTTCGGGGACGTCGATGTTCATCACCGAGGCGAAGTCGGCGATCCGGGTAGTGATGTCTTCGACTACCGACACCACGTCCTGGCCGGATTTGGCGGCGATGGTCTGGGAGAAGTTGGAGAACTGGACGGCGAAAGCGTTGAACTCCGAGTTAGCCAACCCGAAGGAGTCGGCCGAGTTCCTACCGATCGCCAACACCCCTTCGGCAGCCTCACCGAATACGACGTTGACCGCGTTGATCGACTCGTTCAGATCGGTCGCCGCCCGGACCGAGTCTTTGGCGAATCCGACGACCGCGGCGGTGGCAACCCCAGCGACGGCGAACTTGGCGGTGGTCGCCAGGCCAGACATCTGCCTGTCGAGCTTGCCGGTGGCGACGCCCGCGGCCCCCGCCGCGTTGGAGATCTTCCCGGTGGCGGTAGCAGCCGATGCCGCTTCTCGTTTGTACTGGTTGGCTTGCAGCAACAGGGTCACCGCGAGGGTCTCGCTAGCCACGTTCCTCCTTGTACAGCGCGTATTTGGTGCCGTCCGTCACGTTGTGCTCGGTGGCCTTGCGGTGCTGGCTCAGGCCCTTGCAGCCGAGACAGGTGTAGTGGTCGGGATACCAGGGGGTTCGCTCTTCTTCCCACTCCCAGTCGAACGTGCCGCATTCGTGGCAGCGTTGACGTTGTTCGATTTGCCAGACGGTGACGATGTCACGGTCTTCGGGAAGCCAGTAAGGCTCTTCCTCGGTGTCCTCAATACGTTCAGGCGTGGCCCGCTCGTGCAGCCATCCCCCGAATCGTGTTGAGGGGTTGCGCGTCATCCACCACCACACCGAAGGCGGGTGAACAATGGTGCGGGGTTCTTTTACGACCCTTCCGCTAAAGACAGAATGGGGGATTCCCTGTCCGCAGGCGTAGTCGACTCGCTGCCGGAACTCGAGGTCGTATCTGTAGCGGTTTCGGATAAAGGGAGCGCCGACGGTTTGCCGTTCACCTCCCAGACAGCGTCGAACAGGTCAGCGCGGGCACCATCATGGAGACGATCCCAAAGCTCTTTGCCGTCGGCTTCGCCCCAGTCCACCTCTTCGCCGTCAACTTCGACGATCGACAGGCCGATGAGCGCCGGCGGGAAGGTGTCCATGTTCACGTCAGGGGCCGCCAGGTTCAAGTAGGGGCGAGCCTGCTGTTGTTCCCGGAACCGTTTGAAGTCGGCGTCGGTTGGTGGGTGTGCCAGCTTCACCGCGTCGAACTTTTCGCCGGAGAGAGCACGTACTTTGATGACCGCGGCAGCCTCGTCAGCCTGAGCTTCGAGGTCGCTTATCTCGGACTCGATGCGGGGAACACGAGAAGAAAGCCCGTCGACCTTCTCGGTGCGACGGGCCTGCTTCAACCGTTGCGTTGCTTCGTCGATTTGGGCGCCTATCGTCCCGTCCAATCCGAGGCGTACCGTCTTCTCGGCGGGCTTGTAACGGTCGAGAAGGTCTCCGACTTTCACTCGCTCACCCAAATCGGCCGGCGTCTAGCAGGGGAGATAAACCGATCAGGCAACCAACGACGCCACCGGGCAACGTACTTGCGCCCATTGCGATCTGACCGGAACCGGAAGACCAAAGCTCCCCAAACAGGTGAACCCTCCGACCATGAGATGGTCGAGACGAGGTAGACGTCGCTCGGGTCGATGTCGCGTTCCTCCAGCCACGCCATCAGGTCCGGGTGCCCTGCCGCTATCGACCGTGAACCATCAGGCTCCACCACAACGGAAGAGGGACCATACCGACCTGGTCTGAACGGGAACTTCATGCGGTCAGCGCGAAACCCCGGTTGGGGTCATCGGTCGCCACTAGACGGGCGGTCGAGAAGTCCGGGTCGTTACGTCCCGGAGTCCCATCCTCGACTGAGCCGACCGTCGCCGGGTACACATCGACTTCATCACCGATGGCGAAGGTGCCAGCGGTCGCCAGCGCCTTGCGTACAACCACCAGGAACCCGGCGGTGTCCTCGGTGAATGTCGTGAACGCGGTGTCGGTAGTGTCATCGCGGAGGAACTCCACAGACAGCTCGTCGCCGCCACGGGTGCCGACCTGGCGTTTCTCGTACTTCGAGTCGAGCGTCGCCACATCGACGAGGTTGAGACCTCGCGGCAAGTTGGGCATCGACCGTACGAACGCCGTCAGGTCTGTGCCGCCGTTCAGCTCGGTAGCGGTGGGAGCGGTGTAATCCGAAATGGTGGTGACCCAGTGCACTTCGGAAACGCCCGGGGGGGCATACTTCGCCATCTAGTCCTTCTCCTTCTTCTCTTTCTTGGGTGGTGTCAGACGGAAGCCTTTGTCTTTGAGCACAAGCTCGTAGTGCTTCCGGTTGACTACGGCCGGTGGTGAATCGGTAGGCGGGTAGACGGTGACCCATTCGACGGGCATGGGCGCTCCTTTAACTAGGCGACGTGAACAGACGGAAGGTGTCGGCGGTGGTGAACCGGCGCTCACCTTCGACGTCAGGTGGGTCGCGTCGGACACCGGACCCTCGAGCCAGGAACACTCGTCCCGTCGACACTCCGGTGATAGTCGGCTTCCACCCGGACAAGGCTGCACGGACCTTGTGCTGCATCCATTCGGCTTCTTCGCCGTCGGAGCCGACACACGTGATCTGGCGTTCCCACCAGACCTCGGCGTCGGGGTCGCCTAGCGACCCAAACGAGTCGAAGTCTTCGAGGGGGTACACAACGACGTAAGGGGTGGTGGTGTTGTCAGGTGCTTCCGCCTTGCCAACCTCTTTCGACGTCTGCGCAATGATCCGGGCTATTACGGCGTCGGTTATTTCGCCCGGGTCGTAGACGGTGTAGGTCATATTCGGGTGGCGCGGCGTCCAACATCAGCAGCGGCCTGGGGGGCGAGACGGTTCACCGCAGGTCTGACAAACGGCTGTGGAGCTGTCCGCGAGGTGCCGTACTCCACATACGGCCAATACGGGACCGTGATATCGACTTCGCCGTCACCGGAGTAACGGACAGACCCGGCAAGACGCCCGGTCAACCGGGGGGCGCTGGCGGACACCTGCTGGGCGGCCTTCTGGCCCCACTCGTCCTCCCATTCATCCTCGAAGGTGACTTCGGAGGCTGCGCGTAGCCGCAACGCGAACCGTTCGACCTGTGAGAAGTCAAGCACTCTGGTTCTCCTCGCATATCAGACCACGAACGACATGGAAGGTCTGCGCTACAACGTTGCGGACAGCCACCGTTCTCCCGTTCAGATAGGCGTCTTCGGTGGAAGTAATGTCGACGAGGTCGCCGGGGCGGGGGTCGGCTTCGTCGTAGGGGATGAACACCCGGTAGCGGCGGATCTCGGCTTGGGTTTCGCCGTAGTCCTCGGCTCCGAGTTCTTCACGCATCGCCACCGCCGCGCCGCTGTATTGGGTCGTGAATGTGGGTTCGGTCTGTCCGGTGGTCTCGTTGAACGACGACCCGGTCTCCCGTTTGACGACCACCGACGTCCCGGTGTCGGTGAACTCGACCGCCCAATACGACTGGAGGATCGGAACGTGATCCTGAAGAACACTCATGCGAAAGGTGGCCCCTTGTAACGATTGAGCTGGTTCCGTTCGTCTTCGACTAGGAACACGAACTGGGTGAGCCCGCCCGATAGGGTTGCTGTCCCACCGCCGGTGGCGTAGGTGACAGATCCGGCACCGTCGAGATCGACCGACTGGATGGATCCGGATGCTCCGGCGGGAAGGGCAGCGTTCTGGGCGCCCATACGGAACGCTCGAGCGACCACTTCGGCGCAGAGGCTCCCTAGATGTTCTAGTTGGGAGTCGTGGTCGGGGGAGAGGAACCCTCCGGTGTAGGTCACGTCGATCGCCTGGCTTTTCAGCGTCTTCCAGGCGATCCGGTAACCGCCCGACACCCGGATGAGTTTGCCGTTCTCGTAGAACTTGTAGTCGTCGTCGGCGGTGAGTGTCGTGCCGTCCTCGTCAACCTGGCCGATAGCGGTGACCGGCCAGTGTTTCAGGAATAGGGCGACCCGGCCGCCGTCGAAGGTTTCAGCCCGGGTGTCGGATTCGAGGGTTCTTCCGGTCTCGGCTTCGATGAGCGCCTGCGCGTCGGCGATCAGCGCAGCGACGGTCGTGTCGGGCTCGGCGGTGATATCCCATTGCAGTTTCTGTTCGACGTCGAGCTGGGTGCACAGGGCCAAGATGCCTCCTAGAGCGGTGGGTCGTTGGGGCCGACCGGCGTGAACGCACCAGGTGCGCCTGCCCCTAATGCCGAGTACGGCGAATAGCCGACGGGGTCGGGAGCCCAGAAGGTTTCGACCGGCTGGGTTCCTGTCGCCGAACCCGACCAGGTGATCGAGCCTGACGCCGCTCCCGCGTAGTCGGTGACACCGTCAGCGGTGCCGGCCCAACCGATGGCGCCTGCGGCAGAACCTTCGTGGTCGGCCTGCCCAGTGGCGGAACCAACCCAGGAGATGGTGCCGGCGGCGGAGCCGTCGTTGACACCTTCGGTGGGTGCTTCACCCTGCGCCGAACCGGCCCAAGTGATCGTCCCGGTAACGGCACCCTCGCGCGTAGTGGTCCCGTCCGCGGCGCCCGCCCAATCGACGGTTCCGGTGGCGGAGCCTTCGTGAACGGTGGCGCCGGTAGCTGAACCCGCCCAGGTGACCGTCCCGGTGGCTGACCCTTCGAGGTCGGCAACCCCGTCCGCAGCCCCAGACCAGGTGACAGATCCGGTAGCGTCGCCCTCATAAGCGGCGGTTCCGGTGGCGGCACCGGCCCATGAGATCGACCCCGACGCGGACCCTTCGCTAACCCCGGTCGGAGCCACACCGGTAGCCGAGCCGACCCAATCCACGGCGCCGGTTGCGGACCCTTGGTAATCGGCGGCACCGTCTGCGGCACCCACCCACGACACTGAGCCGCTCGCGGCACCTTCATGGTCGGTGGCTCCGGTAGCGGCACCCACCCAGGAGACGGCTCCGGTGGCAGCGCCAGCATGGGTAGCAGTTCCGGCTGCTGACCCCACCCACGATATGGACCCTGACGCCGATCCGGTGTTGGGCGTCGAAGCGACCGTGTAGTTCCCGTTGATGGCGATGGTATCGACCCGGAAGCTCCGGCCGTCTTTCCCCATGTTCCGGGAGTAGACCTGACGGAGTTCTACCAGCGCCCCATCCCAGGTGGTCTTGTTGGCGGTCGTGTTGACCGAAGTAAAGGCGGTCGGCCCTCGGTTGGTGTCGGTGGTGTGGAGGCTGTTGGCTCCAGTGTGGGCGATGACCGTCTGCCATGACGTGTCGTCGTTGGTCAGATTCGCTCCGGCCAGCACCACCGTCCCGGCAGCATTACGGATGCGTATCTGGAGGGTGTAGGAGTCGTCGTTGCCGGTGGCGTTCTCGGACTCCTCCACCGTCCAGGTGAGTCCGGCATCCATCGTCCCGAAGTCAGCGTCTACGTTGTCGAGGTCACGGGTCAGGACTTCGGTGACATCTTGGGTGAAGATCAGCCGGGAGTCATCTGAGGCGTTAAGTGGGGATGCGGCGCGGAGGGTGGTGAGAGTGGGCATTCATTCCTCCCGGCAGCATTGACCCGGTTTCGGCTGCCAGGCTCCGCACGATTCGACGCCGACGCGGTCCCACACCTCCTGGATGGGCTGGTATCGGGCATCGCTGTGAACCAGCACCCAGTCGCCGAGAGTGAGCATCAGCCCACAGGCGAAGTTGCGACCGGCCGTATCCCGCACCAGGTACAAGCACTCAACACCATCGATCCAACAGCAATGAGAGCCGTCAAGCCCGCCCCGACCGGTACAGGTCAGGAGGCGGTGCCGGTGATCGTCACTCCGGTAACCGTGTACTCCCCGGCGGCATTGAACGTCTGGTCGCCGGTCAAAGCCTGCTCGCCATAGTAGGTGCCGGCCGACACCGCCGAATAGAACCCGACACGGGTAGCGGCACCACTCGACGCTCCACCCGTGAACACCAGGTCGTTGAGGATGACCATGTCGCCGTTGGCGGCGGTCTCCCAGGTGATCGCCTGCCGGGCAGCCGACGACTCGGTGTCAGCAGAGCTATGAATCGACGCGTGGGTCATCGCCGCCTGCATGGCGGCGTTGCCGATATTGAGGATCGTGTCATTCAGCGCCATTCAGCACCTCCAGGAGCTCGGCTTTGGTCATCGACTCGTCACCCTGATCGCCGGCCGCCTCCAGCAGCTCGGCCTTGGTGTTGGACATCGATAACGAGGGCTCTGGCTCTGCGGCAAGGTCGGCCGGTTCCCAGCCATGCTCACCGATGATGTGACCGCCTGCTCTGATCTGGCTCATCTTGATCCTCCTATGTCCTGAAGGCGGCGACCGTCACTGTCGTCACCGCCGAATAGGCGACCGCCAACACCGACCCTGGGTAGACACCCCGGTTCGCCGGCAACGCATGGATCTCAGCGTCGGGCACCGTGTACTCGACACCATCCAAGGTGACAGTGATCGGGGAGGCTCCACCATTGTTGACCAGCAGATACACGCCGTCGAGAACATGGTTGGCGTTCTCGATGCCGGAGGCGATTGTGTCGCCTCCGGCATTCGCGGCTACGAACGCAACATCTGCGTTCAGCTCACTGACTGCTATCGCAGCCATTACGCGATATCCATTGCCACGATCCCCGCAACGCGGAGGACCTTGGTGGCGAAATAGCCGAACAGGGCCATTTCGATGAGCTCCGGGCCCTGCTTCTCCTCAAAGCGGAATGTCAGGGTGGGAGACTCCCACACGTAGGCATCGGCCCGATTGACGATGAGCACTTCGGCATTACCGGACGTGCCGGTCATCGCCCACGCCTTGCGGAACCCGACACCATCGATCGGCCAGGCGCCAGACGTGGCATCGGCTGTCCCGTAGGCGTTCTGTGCTCCCACTGCGGGGATGAACGGCCGGTTGGAGCCGTCAACATCCGCAGCGATCGCCGTCGACGCAGCCTGTGACACCGCGCCTCCAGACGGCGAAGCGAAACGGGTGAACGCGTACTTGTCGAGTTCATCCCTTATGTCAGCCACCACCGTGGCTGCCACGAACGCATCACCGGCCGTGTTGTTCGTGTTCAGCTCGGTGTAGACCTTCGCTTCGGTCTTCCGGGCGTAGTCCTCCCGCAATGCGGCAAGCACGATCCCGTCCACACCAGGACTCGACGAGTCGATGATCTCCCGGGTGATCGGCAGCTTCCCGGAAACGGCAACCGGCGACACCGTGGTCGACGTGATCGACATGGTGCCTTCGGTTGGTGCCGAACCCTCCGAGTGGTCT
>Ga0102949_1000034_pt1 | contig 12155 bp, 7 predicted proteins | sample SalPon2A_B_D1_MG_FD_78503 | JGI IMG/M metagenome (GOLD analysis project Ga0102949, IMG submission 78503) | Soil microbial communities from South San Francisco under conditions of wetland restoration - Salt Pond MetaG R2A_B_D1_MG | ecosystem: Environmental > Terrestrial > Soil > Wetlands | place... | reverse complement strand
CCGCGGGGCGCGCAGCCTTGGCGCCCTTGGTCAGGAGATTTTTGCGCTGCTCGCCCTTCTTGGTCAGAAAGAGTTCCATGTGGTCGGCGATACCGTCGATCCGGCGGCTCGAATCGGCTGCTAGCCAAGCCCCAAGGCCTGCGGCCTTTTCTTGCTCCTTTTCGCTGCCCGCAGCCAAGGCCTCGCAGACCAGCTCCAAGGCCGCGCGGTCGAAAGCCTCGTCGCTGACCGCCGCCGCCAGGAGGCGCGCCGCATCCTCGTCGGGCGCCACCCCGAGAACCTCATAGAGACGCGCAATCAAACCCTCGGCTCCACCCGAGGCCGTCAGGGCCTGGGTGAAGCGGGCACGGTTATGGACCAGTGCCGCCATCAGCTCGGAAAAGGCCTGTTCTTGCGTATGGGCGGCGATCACGCCCAGCTCGTCGGCCAAGGCCATGTCGGCGGCCATACCGTCTGCCGCCAGCACCCGATTGCGCGCCTCCAGCAGCAGCTCCTGCGCGCCACGCTCGTCCAGCACCTGCATGGTGGGCGCGATGCCCGCCTCCAGCGGAAAGCGGGCCAAGAGAGACTGACAGAAGGCGTGGATGGTCTGGATCTTCATGCCGCCGGGCACGTCCAGAACCTCGGCAAAGAGTTGGCGTGCCCGGGCCACGTACTCGGGCGCCGGCGCCGCGCCGAGAATTTTGGCGAGATCCTGCGCGAGACCTTCGTCGCTCTCCACGGCCCAGGCGGACAAGCGCCTGGCCAGGCGGTTCGCCATCTCGGCTGCCGCCGCCTTGGTGAAGGTGAGGCAAAGCAGGCGGGCCGGCGCCGAACCGTGCAGCAGCAGACTCAGCACCCGGTCGGTCAGAACCTTGGTCTTGCCGCTGCCCGCCGAAGCCGCCACCCAAACCGAGGCCAAGGGATCGGCGGCGAGTCGCTGCTTCGCGTTTGCGAGAGCCACCGGTCCCGTTTCCGGCAGGGCATCCCGCGCCGCCGTCGTGGCGTCGTCGGCGCTCATGCCCCCTCCCCTTCGTCGTCGCCGTCATCGCCTCGGGCCCACTCCTTCAGGCGGGCCAGATGGGTGTAGTCGCTATAGCGCGGCGCCCATTCCCGCCGCGGGACAGAGGGATAGGGCTGCTCGGGATCGTCGAAGGCCGCCACCAGGTCCTTCAGGCCGGCCAGCGCCCCGTCGGCGTGGGCGTCGGGCGCGCCCTTGATCGGTTTCACCTGTCCCGGCTCGCTCCCGCCGCTGAGTTTCCAGAAGGCCAGAGCATCCAGGCTTGCCGGGGCGATGCCCTCGAAACCGCCGGCCTTGGCGATGGCGCCCTCCAAGGGCAGCTGCGGGGCAAAGCCCCGCTCCACGGCCTTTTGGCTCGGCAAGCTGCCGGTTTTGTAGTCGATGATGGCCAGCGCAGCGGCAGGGGTGATGTCGATGCGGTCGGCCGTGGCGGTGACGGTGAAATCGCCGCCCGGCGCCGCGAAGGTCAGCCGCCCCTTCACTTCGGCGAAGGACCGCAAGACCGTCGCCTGCCGTTCGTCTTCCTGTCCCGCCAGCCATGCGGCGATGCGCGTAAAGCGGGGCCACCAGAAGGCGCGGACGCCGGGCCTGTTTTGCTGGTCGGCAAAGACCGTCGCACCGATGGCGAGAAGCGCGCCGCCGGGATCGGCGGGCGGCCCCTCCGGATGGCGGCGCACATAGAGCTCCAGGATGCGGTGGATCAGGTTGCCGAGATCCGCCAAGCTGGGATCGGCGTCGATGGGCTCGAGCGCCCGCAGGCCCAGAATACGCTCGGCATAGAGCGCATAGGGATCGCGCATCCAGGTCTCGACGCGGGTCACCGACAGTTTGCGGGGCCTGGCCGCAAGCGGCGGCCGCGGCGCCGGCGCCGACCGCGGGCGCCAGGCTTGCGGCGCGTCCAAGGCGGACGACCACGGCTGCCAAGGTTCATCGGCGGCGGCAAAACCGGTTGAGACATCCGCGGCCGCGGCCAGGGCGTCGAGACGCAGGAGCCAGCGCGAGGGCACGCTGGGCGTGCCCGCCACCCGTTTCGAGCGGGTCAGAACCACCCGCGGCGCGGCGAGGCCCTGCAGGAAATCATGCGCCGCGAGGCCGATGGCGCGCTCCGGCGACGGCAGGCCCAAGGCGTCGCGCATCGGTCGGCTGAGCCAAGGGCCGGGGTCGGTCGCCGCTGGCCAGGTGCCCTCGTTCAGGCCGCCCAGGATCAAGAGGTCGGCGCTCTGCATACGGGCTTCCAATGTCCCCCAGATGTGCAGGCGCGGATGCCGGCCGTAGCGCGGCCGCACCTCCAGGCCCAGCAGAAGCCCCTGAAGCACCGCCGGGTAGGTGGCGCAGGCCACCGAGAGACCGGCCTCCTCGCAGCCGAGAAGATCGGACAGAAAGGCGGCGGCGGCTTCCCCCGCCTCCTCCCGCCAGAGACGCATGGCACCGCTTTCCGCGTCGCTCGCGGCCAGGGCCTCCGCCGCCGCGGCATGGGCGGTGACGATCTCGCCGAGGGCGCAGTGGCGGCGCGCCAAGACCTCGCCCAGGGGCGCGAGTCGTTCGGCCAACGCCTCGAACCAAGGCCCCAGATCTCTTGCCGCCTCCGACGCGGCGAGGGCCGCGGACAAGGCCTTGAGACCGGCGGGCGGGCGCGGCCCGCGCAGCACCGCCATCTCCAGGCGGCGCAGCTTGCGGCGGAAGCTGCCCGGTGCCTCGCCGGCGGCGACCAGGGGGTGTTTCAGCAAGGCGAGCAGCTCCAGCGGCGCCCAAGCGGCCACGGCGGCCTCGGCCAGAAGCTGCAGGAAGACACCGGGTGGCGTCTTGCCGAGGGGCATGCCCGCCGAATCGTCCACCTCGATATCCCAGCGCCGCAGCTCCGCGGCAACGCGGCGCGCCAGGTCCCGGTCCGGCGTCACCAAGGCCGCCGTGGCATCGGGGTCTTCCGCCTGGCGGCGCATCGTCAAGGCGATGACCCGCGCCTCCTCGCCGGGGTCGCTGCAGTCGATACGGCTGACGCCGTGTAAAGCTGCCGCCAGGTCCGCGTCCGGCAATGCTCCGGGAAACCCGCGCCAGGCCAGGGTGCAGGCGGCCGGATAGAGCGCGACGGCCGCAAAGCGGCTGCGCAGCGCAACGCCGGCAGGGCGCCCGGTCGCGGGCCAAAGCTTGACCGACTCGCGTTCCGCGTCCAGCCGTTTCAACAGCTGCGCCATGCCGTACTGCGGATGGCTCGGGTCCTGCGTTATCTCCTGCCAGACCGGCGCCGGCGCCTCCAGATCGAGGCCGGGCAGCACGACGACGCCCTTGGGCATGGCGGCCACGCTGGCGATCAAGGCCGCCGTGGCCGGGACCGAGCCCGTCGATCCGGCAACCACCACCGGGTCCGCCGGCGCCTGACGCCGCCAGGCTTCGGCTTGGGCCAAGGTCACGGCACGGCGATGCTTGGCGGCGGAGGTGACCTGCAGCGCTGCCTCGACCTTCGGCCAGTTCTCGGAAAGGATCTCGAGAAACCGCAAGGTTTCCTGCCAGTGGGCGGCATAGCGCTCCGGCACCAGTTCGGCCAGGCCCTCGAAATCGAGGCCTTCCGTCTCGACTTGGTCCTGCAAGACCGCCAGGGCCGCCGCCAAGCGCACGGCTTGATCGGCGGTGACCTGCGGCACCGCATCGGCGCCCGCGCGCCGCTCGGCCCACTGCAGAATAAGACGGGTGAGCAGGAGCTGGCGGCGCAGCGGGGCCATCACGGCTGGAGGCTCCGACCCCGCCGCCGGCGCAGCCCAAGACGCCGGCGCCATCGCCAAGTCCGCTTCCGCTTCGTCGAGGTCGCCCAAGGGAAGGAGCCGCGGCAAAATCAAGGCCTGACCGTCGCTGACCCGCAAGAAAGCGTCCCGCAGGCCGATACAGGCCCGGCGCGTGGGCAGCAGGACCGTGGTCGCGGCAAGCGCGTCCCGATCGCCGCCCAAAGAGTCCAAAAGGCCCGCAGCAAGCCGCTCGGCGAAGGCTTCGCCTGCCGCGATGCTGTAAAGGCCTCTCAATTCGGGCACTCTGCTGCGCTACCTTTAGCGGTTTTCGGCCTGCCCCGATAAGTGATGCAACTCCGCTTCCACCTCGGCCAAACCTTCCGGCGTGCCGATATGGTACCACTCCCCATCGTGGCGCAGGCCCCAAAGACGGCCGGCTTCAATGGCTTTGTTATAAAGCAGGTTCAGGGAAAAAGCGCCCTCCGGCGCCCCCGCGAAGAGCCGCGGATGCAAGATCTGTACGCCGGCAAAGATGAAGGGCGCCACTTCGCGCTCGCGCCGCCGCCGCAAGCGGCCGAAGGAATCCATGATAAAATCCCCAACCCACCCGTCATAGCCGACAGCCGTGGTGATGGGCTGGTTCAAGAGCAGGGCATCCATCGTCTCGTCGTTCCATGCAGCGGCGAGCCGCTTGAGGGCCGGTATCTTTCCGTCGAGCCAGCAGACATCGCCGTTGACGGCGTAAAAGGGCTCGTCGCCGAGAAGCGGCAGGGCTTTCTTCACACCGCCGCCGGTTTCCAGGATCTCCGCTTCCGGCGAGAAAAGGATCTCGGGACGGTTTCGCTTCTTCAGGTGCGCTTCCAACTGGTCGCCAAGGTGGTGCAGATTGACCACGGCGGTCTTTACCCCCACGGCCTCCAGCCGGTCGAGTGCCCGGTCGACCAGGGTCCGGCCGCGCAGAGGGACCATGGGCTTGGGCAGACTGTCGGTGATCGGCCGCAAGCGGGTGCCGAAACCAGCCGCCAGCACCATGCCCCGGCTGGGGATAGAGACCCGGTCCGGCATCAACACCGCGCTGTTCCCGCAAGAGGGCGCGGGGTCTGCCGCAGATCTTCCGGCAATTCTTGCCGGAACCAGTCCGCCACCGGTGCCAAAGCCGGCCGGGAAAGGGCACGTGCCAACAGGCGCCAGACCCGCGGTATGTGCTTCAGGTAGTCGTCCTTACCGTCGCGCCGGCTGAGCCTGGTGAAAATACCGATAATCTTGGCGCTGCGCTGGGCGGCCAGGACATCGTAGGAGGTGTGAAAGGCCGCGCGGTCGAGGTCGGGAAAGGCAGCGAGGTAATGAGAAATCATATCGGCTTCGAGGTCTTCGGGCACGTCCCGTCGTGCATCTTGTAACAGCGAGGCCAAGTCATAGCTTATGGGGCCCCTCAGCGCATCTTGAAAATCGAGCAGGCCGCAAGCGGCAATGCCCGAGCGTCCCTCCAAAACCATCAGATTGTCCACGTGATAGTCGCGCAACACCAAGTTCGCCGGCACCCGTAGGGCCGCAGGCCAAACCTGGCGCCAGGCCTCCAGATAGCCCGCGCGCCGCGCCGCGCTCAGCGCGCAGCCCGTCACGGCGGGATAGTACCAGTCAGGCAACAAAAGCGCCTCGCGCTCCAGCTCCTTGGCGTCGTAGGGCGCCAGACAGTCGGCTTCCACGCCGCAGCGTTTGTGCAGTTCGGTCAGGACCTCGGTGGCCATGCGGTAGAGCGGGGCCTCCGCCGCGCCCGCCGCCAAGGCACGGGTGAAGGTCTTGTCGCCGAAGTCTTCCAGCAACAGGAGACCCCGGGGGATATCGATGGCCAGGGTCCGGGGTGCCGAAAAACCGAGGCCGAGCAAGATATCCTGCACGCGGTGAAACGCGGCGACGTTTTCCTGCGGCGGCGGTGCGTTCATCAGAACCGCCTGCTGTCTGCCGTCCCAAAGACGATCGTAGCTGCGGAAGGAGGCATCGGCCGCCAGCTTCCCCCGCTTGGCCCGGCCCCAGCCGGCGCCCTCGAGAAATTGGGCGATGAGGTCCGACCGATCCGTCATGCTGCAACGAGGTCCCCGAGCCGGTCTTGCCACGCCGCCCCGCCGCGCAGGCTCAGATGGCGGGCGTCGGCCGCTTCGGCGAAGTCGAGCCGCAGGTCGAGCCGGCTGGAAATCGCGAAAGCGCCGCCCAGGCGCTGCGGCCATTCCACCAGCGCGATCGCTTCGGCCAGGGCCTCCTCGATGCCCAGTTCGAAGACCTCCTCCGGCGACGACAAGCGGTAGAGGTCGAAGTGCCAGACCGGCGCCGGCAGACGCTCATAGATCTGCACCAAGGTGAAGCTGGGGCTCGGCACCTCCTCCTCGACCGGGCCGCCGTCGGGTCCCGGCAGAGCATTGATGAAGGCCCGCGCCAAGACGGTCTTGCCAGCGCCGAGGTCGCCTTCCAGGGCAATCAAATCGCCCGGGCGAGCCAAGGCCGCCAAGCGCCGCGCAAAGGCCTGCGTGGCCGATTCGTTCGGCAAAGTGAGCGGCGGATCGCCGCCGGCGGCAGAGGTCGACAACATGGCCTGCCTTTTAGCTCCGTCGCCGAATCCGGGCAAGGAGAGCTTGCATTGGCCGCGAGGCCACAGCACTTTAGCGCTCTGTCAGGCTGCGGGTATCCGGAAACGGGAGATACGCAAGCTTGGGTTAGAGGAGACGCAGCGCATGGCCAGCCACCAGACGGACGTTGCCATCATCGGCGCGGGGCCGGTCGGGCTCTTCGCCGTTTTCCAGTGCGGCATGCTGCAGATCCCGTGCCACGTGATCGATGCGCTCGACGTCCCCGGCGGGCAATGCGCCACACTCTATCCGGAAAAGCCGATCTACGACATCCCGGGCTATCCGGAGATCGCCGCCGAGGCGCTGGTCGAGCAGCTGGCGGCCCAGGCGGCCCCCTTCGCCCCGCACTACCATCTCGGCCAGCAGGTGACCAAGCTGGCCCCCGGGACCGACGGCAAGACTTGGCGGCTGGAGACCTCCCGGGGCACGGTCATCGAGGCCCGCGCCGTCGTGATCGCCGCCGGCTGCGGCGCCTTCGGCCCAAACCGGCCGCCGCTGGCCGAGATCGAGACCTTCGAGGGCCAATCGGTGTTCTATCTGGTCCAGCGCCGCCGCGACTTCGCCGGCAAGCGCCTGGTGATCGCAGGGGGTGGCGATTCGGCTGTCGACTGGGCGGTGAGTCTGGCCGATTTCGCCGACAAGATATACGTCGTGCACCGTCGGCCGAAGTTCCGCGCCGCCCCGGAGTCCGTCGCGCGCCTGCACAAGCTGGCGGAGGCCGGCAAGGTCGAGCTGGTGATCCCTTATCAACTGCATGGACTGGAGGGCGAGAATGGCCAGCTGACCGGCGTCACCGTCAGCACCCTGAAGGGCGAGACCCGCCGCTTGGCGGCCGATGCGCTGCTGCCCTTTTTCGGGCTGTCCACCGAGCTCGGCCCCATTGCCGACTGGGGCCTGGCGCTGGACCACCATCATATCGAGGTGGACCCGGCGGACTGTCAGACCAACCTGCCCGGCATTTTCGCCATCGGCGACGTCGCCAGTTACCCCAACAAGCTGAAGCTCATCCTCTGCGGCTTTTCCGAAGCGGCCATGGCCAGCCACGCCATCTACAAGCGGCTGCATCCCGACGAGGCCCTGCATTGGGAATACTCCACCACCAAGGGCCTGCCGACCGCCGCGCCCGATTGATACGCGGACCGATCAGACGGCGATGGTCTTCATCTCGTCCTGGCTTTGCAGCGGCAGGTGACACTCCACGCGGGTGCCGCCGCCGGGAACGGACTGGATGACGACCTGTCCGCCATGAAGTTCGATAAGGCTGCGGACCAGGGACAGGCCGAGGCCGACACCGGCGTTCCCGCCCTGGCGGTCGCCGCGCTCGAAGCTGTCGAAAACCCGCTCCATGTCGTCCTCGGCGATGCCGATGCCGGTGTCCTCGATGGCCAGCACCACAGCTTGGGGCTCGCGCCGCGCCGCGATGGTGACCTTGCCGCCTTCGGGCGTGAACTTCAGGGCATTCGACAGCAGGTTGAAAAGCGCCTGCTTCAAGCGCCGGGCGTCACCCTGCAGACTGCCGATGTCCGCCGGGCAGTCCAGGGTGAGCTCTTGTTCCCGATTGTGGGCCCGCTCCCGGCCCAGATTGTAGACGGTCTCCATGAGGTCCTTGAGGTCCACCGGCGCCCGGTCGATTTGCAGGTAACCGGCCTCGATGGAGGCGAGGTCCAGGATATCGTTGATCAAGGCGGTCAGACGCTGGGAGGATTCGACAATGGCCTGAGAGTACTCCAGTTGGCGGTCGTTCAGCTTGCCGAAGAACTGGTTGGTCAGAATTTCGGCAAAGCCGATGATGGCGTTCAAGGGGGTGCGCAACTCGTAGGAAATGTTGGCGATGAATTCCGACTTCAGGCGATCGGCGGTTTCCAAGGCTTCGTTGCGCTCGCGCAGGGCCAGTTCGACCCGGAAGGAGTCCGTCACGTCGACGAAGGTGTAGAGGACGGCGCCGTCGGGCAGCGGCACCCGCGCCCAGTCGACCACCGATCCGTCCGCCCGCTCCAAGCGGCCCTGGCGCTCCTCGGGCTCGGTGGTTGCCATGACCGCCCGCTCCAGATAGCGCGGCCATGCTTCGTCGTCCAAAGCGAAATAGGCGCGACTTTGCTCCAGAAGTTCACGCACGTGGGGCTGGCTCTTCAGCACCTCGGTGGGGATGTCCCAAATCTTGACGAAGGCCGGGTTGAAGAGCTGCAGCACCCCATCCACACCGTAAACGACGACGCCCTCATAGAGATTGTCCAGCGTCTCGCGCTGCACCTCGATCAAGGTGTTGTAATTGCGCTCCATGGCCAGGCGATCGGTCACGTCTTCGTAGGACAAGAGAACGCCGCCCAGGGGGTTCGGCACCACGAGCATCCTGAGGGTCATGCCGTCCGGCAGATGAATAAGTTCCTCGCGGGACTGGATAAGAGTCTTGAACTCCTGAAGCAGAGCGCGCTTGTAGGCGGGAAAATCCGGCTGCTCCGGCAGCATCCTGTGCTCGCGCAGGACCTCCAGCACGTCGCCGAGATGGGGCCGGTTCTGAAAAAAGCTCTCTTCGATGCCCCAAAGGCGCACATAGGCGGTGTTGTAGAAATCCAGCTGCATGTCGGTCCCGAAAATCGCCATGGCGGTGCCGAGGTTCTCCAGCACCTCCGCTTGGGCCTCGGTAAGCCGCTTCAGTTCCGACTGCAAATCCTCCAGGTCCGTCAGGTCCCTGGCCAGGCCGATCAAGCCCCCGTCCGGCAGTTTCCATTCCTGGATCTCCATGAGGCGGCGTGACTCGCCGATCACCACATGGCTCTCCCGCTTGGCCGGCCCGTCGCTGGCGAGCGCCTCCTTGGCGATGGCGTGGGCCTGGCGCACTTGGTTGCGGCCAAGCAGCTCGAGACCGGCGGAGAGCACGCTGTCGCGGCTCTCCTCCAGGGCCGCCGCATAGGCCGCGTTGCAATCGGCAAGCGTCAGATCGGCCCCGCGGCGCCAGATCGGAAACGGCAGCGCATCGACGGCCGTGCGCAGGCGGGCGTGGGCTTGTTCCGCCACATCCAAGGCGTCGGCCAAAGCGGTGATGTCGGAGAACCAGAGCACCGTGCCCTCCAGGCCCGCATCCGCGGACGCCGGCGCCGCGACGGCGCCTTCGGCCGGCCGCGTCTCGACCGCGTAGCGCCAGGTGCCATAGTGGCTCTTAACCTGCAACGAGAGGGCTTCGCCGTTCTCCGCCAGGGCGGCGAGAGCCGTCTCGAATGCCAGGCCGTCGGCCGCGGTCAAGCCTTGGCAGAAGGTTTCCAGCGACAGGTCCTTGCCGGCCGGGAGACCGAGGTCGCTGCCAAGGCTCTTGTCCGGCCGCAACATCAGGCGCCCGCCGCTGGCCCGCTTGTCGCTGACGACGACCACGCGGGCGACCGGTGCCTGGGCAAGAGAGTCCTCCAGCGCGGCGAGGCGGTCTTGCAGGTGCAAGATCATGCCCTCGGCCGCCTTGTTGCGCCGGCGCAGCCCATAGGCCACGGCCGCCAGAACGATCAGCGCCGTCAACGCCGGCGCCGTCACGGCCCAAAAAGAGAGGTTGTCCATCACCGAGCCCACGCGGCGGACGTCGCGACGGCCGCCGAAAGCGGGTCGGAGCGGACTGGTTCGGAACAGACCGGTTCTAACAGGGGCGACTCAGAGTAGGTCCGGCAGCACGGCAAGGCGCCCACGCTCCCACGGTATGGTTTTTCACCAACGAAAGCGTCGAGTCTAAGCGTTTCGGCGGCCCGTCTCAAGCGATAGCGCCCCAGATACCGGCCCTTAGTAGCGGTAGTGGTCGCTTTTGTAGGGGCCTTCCTGCGGCACCCCGATGTAGTCGGCCTGGGCCTTGGTCAGCTTGGTCAACTGTGCGCCGACCTTGGCAAGATGCAGAGCCGCGACCTTTTCGTCGAGATGGCGAGGCAGCACGTAGACCTTGTTTTCGTAGCTGGCCGTGTTGGTCCAGAGTTCGATTTGGGCCAGCACTTGGTTGGTGAAGGAGGCGCTCATGACGAAACTGGGGTGGCCGGTGGCGCAGCCCAGGTTGACCAGCCGTCCTTCGGCCAGAAGGATAATGGCCTTGCCGTCCGGAAACTCGATCTCGTCCACCTGCGGCTTGATGTTGGTCCACTTGAAGTTCTTCAGCGCATCGACCTGGATCTCATTGTCGAAGTGGCCGATGTTGCAGACGATCGCGTGATGCTTCATCGCCCGCATGTGGTCCAAGGTTATGATGTCAGTGTTGCCGGTGGTGGTCACGAAGATGTCCGCGACGGCCGCCGCCGCATCCATGGTCACCACCTCGTAACCGTTCATGGCCGCCTGAAGGGCGCAGATGGGATCGACTTCGGTAACCAGCACGCGTGCGCCGGCGTTGCGCAGGGATTCCGCCGAGCCCTTGCCCACGTCGCCGTGGCCGGCCACCACCGCCACCTTACCCGCCATCATCACGTCGGTCGCCCGGCGAATGCCGTCGACCAGGGATTCGCGGCAACCGTAGATGTTGTCGAACTTGGACTTGGTGACGCTGTCATTGACGTTGATCGCCGGCACCTTGAGGCTGCCCGACTTGGCCATCTCATAGAGGCGATGGACGCCCGTGGTGGTCTCTTCGGAAAGGCCTTTGACGTCCTGCATCAGCTCGGGATGCTTCTCGTGCATCACCACCGTTAGGTCGCCGCCGTCGTCCAAAAGCAAGTTGGGGCGCCAGCCGTCGGGTGCCAGGATTGTTTGCTCGATGCACCACCAGTACTCTTCCTCCGTCTCGCCCTTCCAGGCAAAGACCGGCACGCCGCTGGCCGCGATGGCCGCCGCAGCATGATCCTGGGTCGAGAAGATGTTACAGGACGACCAGCGCACCTCGGCGCCCAATGCGGTCAGGGTCTCGATCAAGACCGCGGTCTGAATGGTCATATGCAAGCAGCCGACCACACGGGCGCCGGCCAAGGGCTTGCTGTCGCCGTACTCCTCGCGCAAAGCCATCAGGCCCGGCATTTCGCCTTCCGCGATGGTGATCTCCTTGCGGCCCCAGTCGGCCAGTGAAATATCGGCAACCTTGTAGTCGGTGAAGTCAGACATGTCGCTGTTTCCGTTTTTGCTAAGGGCTCGGAGGTCGGGGGCCGGGACAGGGGTCCGGGTTCGGCGACGTCATGTAACAGCGCCGCCCAGTCACCGCAAGACCTTCGCGCCAAGGTCGGGTGTCGAGGTCCTTTACAAAGCTTCGTTGAAGTCGTCGATGAGCATGGCGATGCGCCCGGAATCAACCTGATCCATGATCACCTGGGCGCGCCGTGTCGCCGCCTGCATGTCCATCTTTAAGATCCGGTGCTTCACCCGCGGCACCGCCGCGGCCACCATCGAGAGCTCGCGCACGCCAAGCCCCAGCAGCAGCGCGGTGAATCGCGGGTCGCCGGCCATCTCGCCACAGACGGAGACCGGAATGCGCGCCCGCAAAGCGGCATCCACCGAGAACTGGATGAGGCGCAGCACGGCCGGGTGCAGAGGGTTGTAGAGGTGCGCCACCTGCTCTTCGGCCCGGTCGATGGCCAAGGTGTACATGGTTAAATCGTTGGTTCCGATGGCAAAGAAGTCCGCGACCCGGGCCAGGGCATCGGCCGCCAGTGCCGCGCCGGGAATTTCGATCATGACGCCGAGCGGCGGCAAGGGGTCGGGCAGCTCGAGGCCGCGCCGCTTGAGGCGCCGCGCCACGCCGATCATGGACTTGCGAACCTCCCGCACCTCCTGGGGCGAGCAAATCATCGGCAAGAGGATCTGCAAGGGCCCCAACAGGCTGGCCCGCAAGATCGCGGCGAGCTGGGTGTTCAGCAGATCCCGCTCCTT
>Ga0102949_1000033_pt1 | contig 12316 bp, 20 predicted proteins | sample SalPon2A_B_D1_MG_FD_78503 | JGI IMG/M metagenome (GOLD analysis project Ga0102949, IMG submission 78503) | Soil microbial communities from South San Francisco under conditions of wetland restoration - Salt Pond MetaG R2A_B_D1_MG | ecosystem: Environmental > Terrestrial > Soil > Wetlands | place... | reverse complement strand
GACGCCGAGGACGCGGCAGAGGCGGCGGGCCGGGCGTATTTCGATCAAGAGCCGGGTGATGATGAGATGGAGATTTTTATCGAGGATGTCTCCACCGGTGAGGTCACCCGCTGGACGGTTCGACCGGTTACCTCTATTGATTTTGATCTGACACAGGAGGACTAGATGATACCCTGGCTGATGTTTCTGACCTGGTTTTTGCTCGGCACACTGATCGGCTCGTTTATCGCTCACCGTCGCTACAATGGCGGCTACTGGTCGATCTGGGATGAGGCGGAGTGGTGGCTCCATTTGATACGCTTTGGGAGGTAGGTATGGTTTTTAACGGTTTGCAAAATGGTGATCTGATCCTGTTCAATGCCATCCTGGAAATGCTGGATGATGATCCCCGGCAGTGGACACCGATCAGCTATATGGCGTTGGCCTTCCGGTGCAACTGTCACCCAAACACAGTTTACACCAATATTCACAATCTGCTGGATTATGATCTGATCCGCCGTCGAAATGGTCACCGCGACCGCCGCTGCTACGAATACCAACTCACCGACGAGGCCATCCGCCAGATCGAGGCCGGGGGCTGATGCTGTTTTACGCCCCACCGCCCGCCCTGTGGACCGACCCGTCCCCGTTCCCCTATAGCCGCGCCCTGCGCTGGCTGTGGGCACGGTCTGGCTGGTCGTTTTTGCCTCTACGGGTGACCGGGGAGCCGTTTACGTCACAATGGCACAGGCGGGGAATAGTCCACACGGATAAGGTTGTTAGGGGGTGGCGGAGCATCTGGCGGACCTATCAGGAGCGGCTCGACCGGGAGGCGGAGGCGTACCAGCGGTATCTGGCCGAGGTGGAGGCATATGAGCGGCTGATGGCGGAGTATGAGGAGCAGGGGGAGCATATGGCCCGGATGCTGCCGCTCTATCTGCACAATCTCAAACTGTCCTACCGCCGCACCGTTCAGGACCGCAAAACGGAGCGCTACCGGGAGCGGGTGGACTATTGCGAGATCGACGAATGGTATTTCGATGAGAGCGCCTATTATTTTTGGGTCAACACCTGGGACGCCTTGCCCTATGGGGTGACCGTTCGCCAATTTTTGGAACCGGAGATCAAGGACACCTTGTCGGCAAATTTTGGCTCCGATTGTTTCATCGAATTCAACAAGCGGGACCACCAGCGGCCCGGCCTGTGGGTCGTAGTTCAGCACAAGGCGGGCCGGGGGCTGATCCCCAGGATGATCGCCTACTCGGAGATGCTCAAGGCGCTGCCCGCCTCCGCGCCGCTGTTGTCGTTTCCGGTCGGTGTGGGGCGCAATGGCCAATATTACTATGGCGATATGGATGAGCTTATCACCATTCTGGTGGTCGGTAGCCGGGGGGCGGGAAAGTCCAACACCATCAACGTCATTTTGACCACCTGGCTAAACCGGGTCGGGCCGGACAAGTTACGACTTTTCCTGACCGATCTCAAGGGCGGCTTGGAGTTTTACGATTATCAGGGCATCCCCCACCTGGGCGGGGATCGGGATCACCGGATGCGACTAGAGAAAGACTCAGAGCTTGAGACGGTCAGGCTCGGCCAGGAGGTAATGACCGAACCCCACCAGGTTATCCCCTGCCTGCGCTACATCGAAGCGGAAATGAACCGCCGTTTTGACATTATGAAAGGTCGGGCCAAGAAGATAACCGCCTACAACCGCAAATTTGGCGACAGCCTCAGTTATTGGGTGTTGGTGGTGGATGAGTTGGCCACGCTGATGGACAGTAAGCAGTCGAGCGAGGCCAAGACGCTGTTGAGCGAGTTGGCCCGGAAGGGGCGGGCCGTGGGTATCTTCCTGATCCTGGCCACGCAGATACCCGATAAGACGGTATTGACCCGCCAGGTGGCCGGGAATATGGATTGCCGGATGGTGGGCCGGGTAGCGGATGGAGCCAGCAGCGCCCTGTCGTTGGGGGATGGTTCGTGGGATGCCGTCTATCTGCCAAAGGACATCCCCGGTCGGATGATTTGGCGCTGGTCGGATAAGGTGGTGGTCCAGGCTCCGTTTATCCCTGATCTGGTGGTTAAAAAGACCATCCGTAACCTGATCGAGGGGCGACTCGTCGATCAGGCCACCGCTGAGGAGCAGGCCACCGCCTTGGAGCTATTCGCCTATGCTCACGAGTCATTGGCCGGGCTGTGCAGCTACCGCGACCTGTACAACCATTTTCGGAACCGCATCTCTCAACACAAAATCCGCACCATCCTCAAAAATTGGCGGGTCCACGAAACGGCCAGCGGTCTCGGTCCTAAAATCCCCATCGGGGAGGATGAATACTATCTAACCCCGGCCCAGATGAATGGCCAGGGCGGACGGCTCCCGCGCCAACTGGTCAAGGTCGAGGAATTCGAGGCCGACCCGGGTTTGATGGATTTGGTGTTATCTGACTTGCGTCAAGCGTCACGAGTTAGCCAAAACAGCCAAGGGGTGACTGGGTCAAACGCAAAAACCCCGGAAACCGGCCAGGCTGATCCGCCTGAGCCGGAATTAACGTTATAGGAGATATTGATGGAGATTTTTCTAGCATTACTCATTTTCTGTATGGGACCACTGTTTATTTTCCTATTCGGCGTGTGGGTGGGCCGGGGCGCTCCCGGCTGGCCGTGGCGAGTGGTCCGCCGTGACGTGGCCAGGTCACGTCACCAGGCCGGGCCGTTTTATGATGAGGAGGTTTATGATGCAAGGTAAAAATCACGTGGCCCTCGCCTTGGCCGCGCCGCTGGCCGGGGCGCTGTTGGTGGGGACACCGCTCCCGGCCTCGGCGCTGGCCTGGGGCGGGCTGGTGCTGGGCAGTCTCGCGCCCGACATCGACGGGGAGGGGAGTATCGCCCGCTGGGGGGATTGGCTACCCAGGTCGGTCACGCCGCGCCCGCTGGTCCGGCTGTTGAATTGGGCGGGGCGGACGGTGTCTAGTTTCGTCCGGGCCGTCTTTGGGCATCGAGCGGCGTTTCACTGGCCGCTGTGGGGGGTGGCGCTGGGACTCGCCGGTTGGTCACTCGGCCACGACTGGCTGTTGTGGTTTGGGGTGGGGTACATTCTCCACATTCTGGGGGATGCCCTGACCGTGGCCGGGGTGCCGTTGTTGGGGCCGCTGCTGTTGCGGGATTTTTCGCTGCTGCCGATGCGTACCGGGGGCCGGGTGGAGGCAGTCATCGGGGCGGGGTTGTGGCTGTTTGTGGGTTGGCAGTTGGTCATTGGTTATTGGTAATTGGTCATTAGTTTCTGGGAGGAAACATTGAAAACGACAAAACTTAAGCGGCGGGTGGTCATCATTGAGGAATATGAGGAGATCACCGAGGAGACGCCGGATAAAATTATCTGTAATGAGTATGGCGATTATCTGACGCCACGGGAGCGGGACGTCCTGGCGCTCCTGGCCGGGGGGTTGACGAACCGGGAGATTGCCGACCGCCTTGAACTGAGCGTCCGCACCATCGAGAGCCACCGCCAAAATATGCAGGCCAAAATACCCGGTCAGGGTAGGCGTTCTGATCTGGTTCAGTTCGCCCTGGCTCATAACCTGGTGGCCTTCGATGCCTAAATTTGTGGGGGCCGGGCTGCTGCTCCTGCTCTACCTGTACGGCGGCAGCTACGCCCTGACCACGCCGGCCGGCGTTATCCTGCTGGGGCTGGCCCTGGCCGGGGTGACGGGCCGGTTGGTGTGGCTCCTTATTCGCCCTTCGATACGCTCCGCTACTCAGGACGCCGCCCGCCCCTCTGCCCCCCTGCCCCCCCGCTCCCCTGCTCCCCTGCTCCCCGCCTTCTACCTGCTGGCCGTCTCCCTCCTCTCCGCCGCGCTCCACCCGCCCACGTTGGAGGCTCTGACCCGGCTGGCCCTGCTGTGGCTGGCTGTGGCCCTGCTGGTCATCCTCGATGATGTGCCCCTCGATGGGTCACTCCGGCTGGTTGGCTGGCTGTGGCCGCTGGTCTGGTGGTGGTGGCCGGAGAACCCGAACATCGGGAGCGTCTGGCCGTTGGTGTTTGTGTTGTTTGGCCTATTTGGTAATGGGGGATCTGCCGGCCCGGGGCGCCGGTGTTACCAAACGGGGAGATTGGGAGATTGGGAGGTTGGGAGATTGAGAGATTGGGAGACTCTCCTCCGCGCCTCTGCGCCCCTGCTCCTCTGCCTGATCCACGGGGCCATCCTGCTCTATCTGGGCAGCCGGGGGGCGCTGATCGGCCTGGCCGCCGCTGTGACGTGGCCGGTGGTGTCACGGTTTCGCCCCCCTAACCCCCCAGCGGGGGGAATCTCGGCTCCCCCCTTTGGGGGGCTGGGGGGGCTGGCCTTTTACGGTCTTGGCCTGGCGGTCCTGGCCGGGGCGCTGTACTGGCTCAGGCCGGTCACAGCGGGCTACCGCCTGCATTACTGGCGGGCGGCGCTGGAAGCGTGGGCCACCGCGCCGTGGCTAGGCATCGGGCCGGGGCAGTTGTGGGCCGGGCAGTGGATCAGCAGCTATCCCGGCTCGGAGTTGTTCATGGTCCACGCCCACAACGCCCTCGTGGCCACCCTGGCCGAAACCGGTCTCATCGGCCTGGCAGCGCTACTCTGGCTCGTTTATTCACTGTTCACTATTCACTGTTCACTATTCACTCGATCAGCCCTGATCGCCCTGGCCGTCTGGTCTCTGGTCGATGAGCCGTTGTGGTGGCCGGGGCCGCTCATTCTGTCGGTTTTAATCATACGGAGTCGAAAATGATTGTCTTGCAATTGTCCGATAACGATTTCTTAATGGTCCGCTCGGCCATCCAGAACGCCAGGGAGATCAGCATTTCGCCGAATTATTGGCGGCTGTTGGAGGAGATTCTACAGGCGCAGGCGGAGGCCCAGCGGAACGGGCAGTTTGTGCAGTGTGGGCTGTGCCACGATGGGGAAATTACTCACAAAATTCTTGATGATTAGATTTTAATCTTCTGTTAAACTAGGCGTGTGAAACGCCTTTTTTTATCTCAGTCGTCATTTTAGCCCTCTGGCCTGGCCCGGCCTGGGCACAGGAGCCGCCGCCCTATGGTCAGTTTGTCGGCATCGTCTGGCAAAACGGCGTCTCCCGGACGATCACGGTCACGTTGTATTTTGATCCGCTGACCGTGACCGACCTGGAAAGTCGTAACGCTTACACGGCCACGCTCGACAGCGGCAACAGTTTTGAGCTACGGCGGACGGCCACCTATGGCCAGATATTGATCGGCGTTTCCGGTATCCTGCTGGCCCTGCTGTGGGTCCTCAACTTTATTCGGGAGGCGGCCACCAATGAACGCGATGCATCCGAGTCTATGGAGCCTGATTTTGGCCCTGATGGCCGCGTTCAGCGTCCAGTATCTCGTTTTGCTGACCGTCCCCGCCGTGGTCCGGCTGATTAAACAGTGGTGGCCCTAGATGGACCTGGCCACGGTCACGCTTGAGCTTCAGCAGGTGTTCGCCCTGGTGTACAGCGGCCTCATTTTTTGGGGCCTGGTATTTATCGCCGTCGCCACCATCATCCTGTCCATCATCACCGCCATCCAGGAACTCCGGCGATAACTAGCGGCTCGGAGAGCGGCGGTCACAGGCCGCCTCGGAGCCTTAAATTTACAGAAAGGAGGGAGCAATGTCTGATGTTGTGTTTTGGCTGCTGGCCGGGACCGTGGGTGTCCCGCTCGGCGGTTTTTTTATGTGGCTGATCCTTCGCCAACCGCAGAAAGACTCATCAATCCGCCGCATCAAGCCCACTGAGTGATAAACTCAGTGGCTATCTATCCTCACAGAAAGGAGGTTATCCCATATGTTCGCAACAACCGCTTCTGCACTCGTTTCGCTCCTCGTCTCCCTGTTGACCCTACTCGGCCCGCTGGCCCAGGTCCCCAGCATCTCCATTGATTTGGCTCTGATATTCAACTATGCCAGCCAAATCGTGACGATGATGATGCCCATCGTTGGCGTCGGGGCCGGAATCAGTTTCGGCTTCGCGTTGGTCGCCTACATCATCCGCCTATTCCGCCAGATTTTCTAGGTAGCTGCCGAGATGGTTCGGCGAGTATCATCATTGATTTCTGTCAACCAACCGGGCCATTGTGCCCGGTTTTTTGTATTCCCAACCACTCTACCCCCTCAGCCCCCCCTGCAAGGGGGGAGGCGAGAGTCCTCCCCCCGGTGGGGGGAGTTAGAGGGGGGCGAGTCGCCGGGTAGAAAGGAGCCGTCAAAATGAACAACCACGCCATTGCCTGGACCGAACTCATTCACGCCAGAGACATCACCTACATGGGCCTGTTTCTGGCCGTCCTGGTGGCCTATGTCATCTATCGCCAGGTAGCCTGGCGGATTTTTAAACTTGTGGTGGCCGGGGCGGGCCTGACCCTCCTGGCCGGAGTCGTTGTGGGGGTGGTATGGGCATCATCCGGGGCATAGTCAACCGGGTCCGCACCCGATCCAAGGAAACGCTCGACCGGTCGATGTACACCGGCAGCGAGCGCAAACGGCGGCGGGGCCGACGACGCCCGCGCCGCAAGCGGGACAATATGAAATACAAAACCAGCCTCCGGGCCGGGAGGAAACGCCTATGAGCCGAGAAATCGCCCTCATCGTGATTATGATCGTGGGCCTGGTCCTGCGCCTGTGGCAACTGGACACGGCCCTGTGGTATGACGAGGCGTTTAGCGCGTGGCTGGCTCAGTTGCCCCTGGAGCGGCTGATCGAGGCCACCCTGGGCGATGTCCACCCGCCCGGCTACTACCTCATCCTGGCCGGGGTGGAGCGGCTGCTCGGCCCCGATGAGATCGCCCTGCGCCTGCCCTCGCTGATGGCCGGGTGGCTGCTGATCCCGACCGTCTACGCCCTGGGCGGGTCACTCCGCCTCGATGAGCGGGCCGTCTGGACGGCGACGGTCCTCACCGCCCTGGCTCCCTTCCAAATTCACTACAGCACCGAGGCCCGGCCTTACGCCCTGCTGACCCTGGCCGTCGCTGGAGCAGGATATTTTGTCATTTCGCGGCGCTGGTGGTGGGCGGCGGGGGCCTCACTGGCCGCGTTGTATCTGCACAATCTAGCGCCGCTGTTCATCGGCGGGGTGTGGCTGGCCGGGGTCACGTTTCACCTGTCACGTTTTAACCACCGGATTACCTCCTTCAGCCTGGACTGGGAAAAATACCGGGAAAATGCCTATGGGCTGGCCGGGGCGTTGGTGGCCATCGGCCTGGGCTACATTCCCGGTTTTTTGACCACCCTCCGCCAGGCGGCCGCTGTCGGCGGGGGCTATTGGATTCCGAGCATAGACCATCCGGGACGGATCATTGCCAGTATGGATGATCTCCTCTGGTTCACGATGGAGCGGGAGTTTGTCCTGGCCACGGGCCTGTTAACCGGCTTGTTTCTGGTGCTGATCCTGGCCGATTTGGTAACACCGGCGGCGCTGGCCATTGATCGCACCATTACCAAATTGGTCAGCCGTTCCCCGGCGACCCGGGTCCCGGGATCTTCTGCTCCTCTGCTCCCCGGCTCCTCTGCTTTCCTGGCCCTAGCCACCGCCCTCCCCCTGGTCGGTCTCATCATCGCCTCGATGGTCTGGCAACCGCTCCTCATCAGTCGCTCCCTGGCTCCCCTCGCGCCGTTCTACTACCTGCTGCTGGCCGTGACCATCACCCGCACTCGTCGCCGGTGGGTCACGGTGACCGCCCTGGCCGGGCCGGTCCTGGCCACCATCCTGGTGATGCTCCTGCTGGGCTGGTCGGGCCGTAAACCGGTCGATTGGGAGCTGCTCAACCTGGTTCCCGCTGACGCGGCCCTGTATCATCTCGGCGTCGGCTCCTATGTCGGCTGGAAATATTACCGCCCAGAGCTCCGCCAGTATGTCTGGCCCTCTCAAACTAGCCTCAGCCAATCCCTGACCGTCCAGACGCGCCGGGCGATGGGCATGGACCAGGCCGATTTCAACCTCATCAAATGTGCCCAGTTTGGGGATGGGCAGGGCGGCCTCCACCGCCCGGAATGGTATCTGATCTATTTCAACAACCCGGTCACCCAGCCGGATGAGTTTACCTACATCAACAACCTGGCCGAGCGTTACGAGTTTCAGACCATCCGCACCCTGCGCGATGATCCAACCGTGGAGGCCCGGCTGGTGAAGGTTAATTATCAATGTCCTGAAAGGAGTTAGTTGTGAAAGAGAAATTTACCACCGGTTGGGGCCGGTATATCATCACCGCTGTCGATGTTTTTGGGGATGTGGTCATACAGTGGTTGGGCGTTGTGCTGCTGCTGATAATCGGGGCCAGCTATATGGACGCCTACCGGGGCCAGTCGGTTGCCAACCTGACCGACGCGCAGATAACCGAATGGGCGCAGGGGATGATCCTGATCTCCATCGTTATCTTGTTGGTTTATTACGTTGGTCGGTTTGTCTGGAAGTTGGCCGAGTGGTTAGCCGAGCGGTGGATGCATCAGCGTGGAGGTGCTACTGATGCGGCGTTGGATTAAATACGGCTCCGTGTCATTTCTGGGCGTTTACCTGACGGCTCTGGTGGTTTATCTCCACGTCTGGACAAACGCACTGTTTGCTCTGGGCGTCGGCTGCTGGGTGTTTGCCGGGGCCGCTGTCCTGTGGCGGCAGTATATGCTCCGCTGGAAACTCCCCCGGATTGACAACCGCCCCACCGAGGGGTAAACTATCGGCGCATGGTAAGACGTACCGGTTCCACCGGTAAAAATCCTTTCGTTGTAGCCCCCACCGCCCACCGGTGGGGGCTATTTTTTTCGCTTATTCTCATTCGGTCGAACCGTATCCCACTTACCACACGCCTCCTAGTGGTACGGTTCACCCCCACGGGTGTGGGGAAAGGTTTTGTTGATCTCAGTATCGCACCGATTACCCCGGTTCACCCCCACGGGTGTGGGGAAAGGGTCGCGGCGAAGAACGGCGTAACAGACCTGCGCGGTTCACCCCCACGGGTGTGGGGAAAGGGGTAGCATACTTAGCAGCATACTTTTTGCCCCCGGTTCACCCCCACGGGTGTGGGGAAAGGGCTAAGGCCAAAAATATTATACCAAACCGACGAAAATTAAGCGAATCGGGGGTGGGGCCGAAGGATTTAAAGCAGGTCGATTTTACCAACCGGCCTTTATTCCATCTGAGCGGGGGTCGGCGGGAGACACTTGTGATTTTACTTCGCAAAATAAAAGTTTTTGTGAAGTGTAAATACCCCCCAGGGGGGAGTCGTCAGGGTTCCCCCCGCTGGGGGGTTAGGGGGGCCTCAACCGTTTTGGTAACACCGGCGGCTCCTCGATGCCGCCGCGCCAACACCAAAAAAAGCCCCACCCCTGCTCCTCTGCGCCCCTGCGCTCCTCTGACCGGCCTGACCTGGGGGAAAAATTCCCCCACCCCCTGGGGGAAAATTTCCCCTACCCTGGGGGAACCATTCCCCCACCCCCCCCGCACAGCGCGAACCAAACCCAACGAACCGGCGTTTATTCAGCCGCTCTGGTTACCCCCCGGGCCCGGCCCGGCAGTTTTTTATCCGGTTTGGTGGGAATAGTTCGTATAGCCCCGATGGGCGGGGAGGTTGGAGAGAAGGCGCACTCCCCCCTTGTTATGGGGGAGGAGTGCGCCGACGACTGACTACTGATTAAAATCCGACGGTACGGGTCCCATCAGGCCATCAATCGGCTGCCTACACAGTCCCACGCCTTGATTGTAAAATTGGCGCAGGAACCAACGGTCAACCGTGCCCAGGTTGTGCTTTACCACGTGCGCCCTGATCGCTCAGAGCGGCTCCCGTTGGCTCCCCAGGCCAGGCACAAGGCCCGGACCACACAGACGGATAAAAACCACTTGCCGACCATTCTGGGGACCCTGACTCGCCACAGGCAGCAGTTACGGACGGTCAGGCAGTGGCAGCGGCCACCGGTTGGACTCTATCGGCTGGGTTGTCGGGCCGCCGATTGAGGTCAGTACAGGCCCATCTATTTGGTTAGCGCCCCGCCGCCGCTGCGGTGGGGGTGGGGTAAAGCGTAAAACGTAGAACGTGAAACGTAATTCACGGCCTACGCTCTACGTTCTACGTCCTACGTTTCCATTCAACCGGCAAGCTCTCCAACGCCTGCCAACTCATTCGGACGCGGCTATTTTGCCACTGCATATAGTAGCGGTGCATATAGAGCAGGCAGTGCCACAGGCTCACCGGGCCACCGCCTTTACATCCAGATAGCTCCAGCGAGTACCACCGCTGAAACCACGCCGGTAATGGACCACGCCGAGGGCATAGCCAAACGGAAAGCCTGCCGTTGTGCCCGTGCCGACGACCAGCACTTCAGCCACGCCACCATACCGCCTGACATCCTCCAAGAATGGCAGCGAGGCAAAAACCCGGTGCAGCGGGATCAAATAAGCCACATTATCAGCCACCAGAAACGAATGACGGATCCAGGAGAGCAGGATCGAGTAAGGTGGATTGCCGATAATCCAATCAACCGGCCCGCTGAAGCTGAAAAAATCGCGCCCCTGCTCGATCTCGCAATAATCCCGGCTATGAGGGGGCAGAAAATCAAAAAACGCGCCATCACCCCGACAGGGGTCGAGACAGCAACCGGACGGCTTGAAATGATCTACAATCGCCGCTGACAGCCAGCGAGGGGTATAAACCACATCTTTTTTAACCGGGACGTGCAGCAGCGTCGGCTGCCATTCCAGTAATTTACCCATTGATACCCTCCAACTCTGCCCATTCGGACACGTCCAACAGGTCGATGATTGGGGTGAAATGGCGCTCACGGACCCGGCCATTAGACCCGATCCGCTGCTCACTCCGTTTGGTGATGTGGATTAGCCGATAGTGACCCAAAACTTTCAACGCTTTTTTGACGGTATCTCGGTCGAGGCCGGTGTCTCTGGCCAGCGAGGCCGGGCCAGGCCAGCACTGCTGGGCATCGTTGGCCCGCCGCACCAGCACCCCATAGACGCTGGTGGCGCTGGGGCCGACGACGGCACAATAGCCGTCATCAATAAACTCATTGTCGATGTAATACCGCCGCTTTTTGCGCCGGTCCCTGACCTGGATCGGCCCGTTGCCGCTGATGGTGGGGGCCATATCCGCCGCCTTGACCACAAACACCAGCCGGGCCGGGCTGATCGGCTCCCCGGTGACCTGGCTGAGAGCCTCGGCGATCTGATCAGCTAACCGGTTTTGGAGCCGCTCCAGGGCCAGTTCGTTAGGGGCCTGGATGGTATAGCTACCGTTGGCCCCGACCAGGGCCGAGCCGCGCAGGTTTTGATCGAACGTGGCGGCGGTCATCTGCCCGCCGAGCCGGGCCAGGGTCTCGCTCCAGATGGTTTTATTGTCCATTGGTGTCTCCTCGATTGGTGACTCCTCGATGCGTCACCGTGACCCGACGTCGGGTCACTTGTGACTTGGCCACGTCACGCCGCCGCTGGGCGCGTTTCCGGCAGGCCGCTGTGGAGCCGTGGGCATCCTGGGCGTACATCTGGCCGGGTGTGACCGGGCGACCGCAACTACAGGCGCACACATCAGGCCGGACCAGACCGCCAAACAAATCAGCCTGGACGGTCACGGCCTCGGTGGTGTAGGCGTCAATGACGGCCTGAGCCAACGCCCGGCCCATCGGCAGAGGCACGCCGTTCCCGATAGCCCGGATTTTCTCCGCCTTGAGGAACGGCGGCAGATCGAAATCAGCGGGGAGGCCCTGCAACCGCTTTACCTCGTCGAGAGAGCGGTCATCATTGGCCAGAGCCGCGCCGGGCAGGTCGGGCGCGATTCTCCGGGAGGTCACATTCAGCAGCCGACCGGAGAGGCTACCAAATTGGATGTGACGTAGCCGACGCGAGGCGGCCTCATCGAACCAGCCATTATCCACATCCAACCGCTGGGTGACGTAACCAGGGAGCGTCACACCCTCCACCGTCAGCAGGTCGGGCACGCGGGCCACATTCTCCATCAGCCACCACTCTGGCCGGGCCTCATTCACGCAGCGGGCAAATTCGCGGAGCATATCCAGGCCATAGCCGCTCCGCTCAATGCCAAATGAGTCGTACAGGCCGCTAAATTCCTGGCAGGGCGGCCCGCCAATGACCCCACCGAACACGCCGGGCGGCGGGTAAAACGTGCGGATGTCCCCGCCCCACAATGTATCCGGCCCTCTGACGACACAGAACCCGGCCTCCTCGAACGCTCGATCCAGCAGGCCGATGTTGGGAAACAATGATATAACGAGATTGTTGTCCATCATGGTGTAATCACTCCTGTCGCTGTTATCGTCGCCGTGGGGCTGGCCGTCTCGGTAGGCGTGGGGGTGGGCGTGGG
>Ga0102949_1000032_pt1 | contig 12358 bp, 16 predicted proteins | sample SalPon2A_B_D1_MG_FD_78503 | JGI IMG/M metagenome (GOLD analysis project Ga0102949, IMG submission 78503) | Soil microbial communities from South San Francisco under conditions of wetland restoration - Salt Pond MetaG R2A_B_D1_MG | ecosystem: Environmental > Terrestrial > Soil > Wetlands | place... | reverse complement strand
GTGCTGGTGATCGTCGGCTCGATCGCCGTGCACTGGTTGGTGCGGGGGGTCTCGCCGCGGCTCTTCCGCCGCCTCGACCCGGCCACCGCCGGCACCCTCGGCTTCCTCGTCCGGCTGTTCGCGATGTCGGTCGTCCTGATCGCCGCGCTGCGCATCGCCGGCGTCAACGCCGCCACGCTGGCGCTGGGGGGCACGATCACCGCCGTCGTCCTCGGCCTCGCCGCGCAGCAGTCGCTCGGCGGGATCTTCGCCGGGATCGTCCTGCAGAGCGCCCGTCCCTTCCGCGTCGGCGAGCGGGTGCGGCTGGTTGGCGGCTTCCTCGGCACGCCTCAGGAGGGGACGATCAGCTCGCTCGGCCTCTTCTACACCACCCTCGCCCAGGGCGCCGACCGCCTGCGGATCCCCAACAGCGTCCTGCTCAACGTCACCGTGGTGCCGATCCGCGAGCCCGACAAGGTCGACATCAGGGCCCGCTTCCGGGAGGAGACGAGCCCGCGGGCGATCGAAGAGAGGCTGGGCGCCGCGATCGAGGTCCCCACCCGCTACGCCCCCCAGGTCTGGCTCGAGGAAGTGGACGGGGAGGACATCGTGCTGCGGATCGTCGCCACGCCGCTGCGGCCGGGCGACGGCTCGCAGCTCGCCGAGGAGGTGCTGGGCGCCCTGCGCGGCTCCTCCGCCGTTACGGCCGCCACCGACGGGGACGAGTCGGCCTAACGCGATCGCCCGGGCGGGCGCTCGAACTCGACCTCGATGCGTTGGCTTGTGCCCTGTCTCGCAACGTCCGACCGGAAATGACGGCCCCAGATCACCGCCATACGGCGTCCTCAGTCGCCCGAATAGCAAAAACTATTCGGGCTCCCTGCGTCCTTGTCTGGCGGCGCCTGGACCTCGTCATTTCCTGGCCAACGTCACGAGACAGGGCACTAGTCGCGCGCCTGCGTCTTGGCTAGGCCGCGCATCACCCGCTCGTCCTCCTCGCGCTCGACCCCGAGCAGGCTGCGCGGCCAGAGCCGCCGGGCGCGGACGACGTTGAGCTCGGCGCAGAGCACGGTCAGCGTCGCGCCGAGCTGCACCCAGATCAGCAGGCCGAGGACGAGGGCGAAGGTGCCGTAGGCGGGCGTCGCGTTCTGGATCTGGTGCGAGACGAAGTAGCCGCCGACGAGCTGCAGGCCGGACCAGACGACCGCGGCGACGACCACGCCGGGGAGCAGCGTGCGGAACGAGGCCGGCCGCGTGCCGAGCAGGGTGAAGAGGGCGCCGAAGACGAGCAGGTTGAGCCCGACCGAGAAGGCGATCCCGCCGGCCGGGCCGAAGAGGTCGGAGCCGCCGCCGACCAGGCCAGAGGCGACGGTCGAGGCGACCATCAGCGTGCCGAGCACGACCAGCAGGACCAGAGCCCGCAGGCGCGAGGTGAGGAAGTCGGGGCGCTCGCGGTGCGGGATTGCCCAGACCCGGTCGAGCGCGCGCTCGGTCGCGAGCACGACCCCAAACCCGGCCCAGAGCGAGCCGACGATGCCGACCGCGAGCGCGACACCGCTGCCCTGCAGCGAGCTGACTTCGATCTGGTCGCCGATCACCGGGAACTGAGTGAGCACCGAGTCGACCGCTTCGTCGCGCAGCTGCGGATCGCCGGCCAGCACGTAACCAAGCACGGTGGTCAACAACAGCAGCAGCGGGAAGAGCGAGAAGAAGGCGCGGTAGGCGATCAGGCCGGCGAGGTTGCCGCCTTCGTCGTCGCCGAACTTCTTGCCGACGGCGATCGGCACCGCCAGCGCCGCGTGGCGCTGCTGGAAACGGTCGAAGGCGCGGACCGGCCGCAGGGCGTCCATGCTCAATCGCGCAGGTTGGCGCGCGGCACGATGCTGGGGTCGCCGCCGGTCCAGCGGGAGAAGCTGTACCAGGCGGGCTTCGCCTTGCGATCTTCGGTCAGCAAGCCGGCCGAGTCGCAGAACTGGCAGCCGCCGGCGGGGATGTCGGCCCAGGAGAACCACCAGATGCCGCCGACCCGCCACTTGCGGCGGTTGCGGACGAGCATCGAGAAGGAGCGGTCGAGCTGGCGCGCCTGACCGCGCAGGCCGCGCTCCCAGCGGGTCTGGTGACTGTCGGAGCCCCAGCCGAGCTCGGTCAGGTAGATCCGCGTGCGGCCGTCGCGGTGCTTGCGCATCACCCGCCTCAGGTTGCGGACCTGCGGCCCGATCGCCTTCGCATCGGCGACGTAGGGGTGCAGCGCGATGCCGTCGAAGTGCTTCTTGATCCCGCGCCGGGTGCGATAGATCCGGTTGAGGAAGTCGCCAGCGGCGACGTTGGGCGGGATCTGCAGCGGCCGCCCGAAGAGGCCGCCGAGGATCGCCTTGGAGCCGCGGTTGGCGCGGTGAATCGCGCGACCCCCGGCGCGGATCAGGCGGGCGAAGCGCTCCGGGTTGGAGCTGTGGGCGAAGGTGACGATGTTGGGCTCGTTCCACAGCTCCCATGCGCGGATCGGCAGGTACGGGAGGTCGGGGTTTTCGCGCCAGAACGAGCCGCGCGGTCCGTAGCGCAGCACCGCCCGGCGCAGAAAGGAGGCCCAGGAGCGGGCGCCCCAGCTGTTGCGGGTGGGTTCCAGGTGGATGTCGCCGGCTACCCAGCGCGGCGAGCCCCAGACGAAGGGGAAGACCCGCATGCCGTACTCGGCGGCGAGCGCGACTTCACGGTCGAAGCCGCTCCAGTTGGCCGGCGAGAGGAAGGGACTGAAGCGCTCGACCCCGTGCCAGTAGAGCGGCAGGCGGATGCTGCGCACGCCTGCTTTCTCCATCAACTCGAAGTCCTTGGCGTTGCTCGCCGTCTGCGGCGAGATGCCGACGAACTCCGCGGGCAGGCGAGCGCCGGCGCTCGCCGGGGCGAGCAGCAGCGCGGCGACCGCCAAGGCGGGGAGTGCGAGCTTGCGGATCATCAGCATCGGTTGAAACGCGGCGTCAATGCAAAGTAGCGGCCACGGCCGCCGGGCCGAGCGCGAGCCCGTCACCTGAACGCCGGGACCCGGTCGCCCGCCGCCTCTGAGATAATCGCCCCTCTCGGGGCGTGGCGCAGCCTGGTAGCGCGCACCGTTCGGGTCGGTGAGGTCCCCGGTTCAAATCCGGGCGCCCCGATTGGCGACAGTAGCCTTCGCTGCAATGGAAGGCTGTGCGCCGAGTTGTCTGTCATGCTCGGCGGATGGCAGGGACGCAGGCGATCTACTATCGCGACAGGTGCGGCGCCGAACCCGTAGATCGATTCATCGAGGCGCTTCCCGCCAAGCGAGCGGCGAAGGTCGATGACTACATCGAGGAGCATCTGAACGGTCAATCTCCAGATGCGCCGCCGCCCGAGTTCCCGGTCAGCTCGCAGATTGAGGGCGAGCTGCGTGAGCTGCGCGTCAGATTCGCCAACACGCGGTACCGAGTCCTTTACCAGCGATCCGGGAACCTGATCGTCCTGCTGCACGCCTTCGAGAAGAACACGGGAGCCGTGCCCGCCTCCGAGAAGGCCATGGCGAAGCGGCGAATGGTCGACTTCAAGCGGCGAATGGATGTGAAGCCGCGAAAGCCTCCACGGGCGGCAGGCAAAGACGCACCGCCAAGCCGCCGATCAGGGCCTTGACTCATTTATCTATATAGATAAACTAGCCGCCATGAGCGCAAAGGAAAACGGCCGCATCAGCCCAAAGGGAAGAACTGTCGCTGAGACGGCGCGAAGTCGTGCCCGGCGCAGCGAGGAGTACCGGGAGGCCCGCGACGAGTACGCAGCTATCCGTGAGCTGCGCGAGCGGAACTGGATCGCCGCCCATATCCGCGAGCGGCGCTACGAGCTTGACCTCACCCAGAAGGAGGTCGCCGAACGGGCGGAAACCTCACACTCCTTCATCTCGAAGGTCGAGGGCGGCGCTCACATGCCGACGATCCCCGTCCTAAAGCGGATTCTTTCCGTGCTGGACGAGGAACTGTTGATCGGCATCGAGCGTCAGGTTCCCGACGAGGAGCCTGAGCGCGAGTTGGCGCCTGCGCCGGAGCTTGCGGCTGCATGATGCAGCGCCTGGACCGCCTCATGGTTCAAATACCGTCCGGTTAGGGCGATGTAGACAATAGCTTCCGGCTCGAAAGGGCCTGCGGTTTGAGGTTGCAGATTGCGACCTCAAACGAGGGTCGGGGCCGGGGCGTTTAGGCAATGCCGCGACGGGATGGCCGCTCAGACGATGTCGATGCGGTTGCCGGACGGGAGGACCGCTTCGAGCTTGATGTCCATGGCGCTGAGGAGCAGAAAAGCGTTCTCGGTGGTCGGGTTTGCAGTCTCGGCCGTGAGCATGCGCCGGACGCTGGCTGCATCGAGGCCAGCTCGCTCGGCGAGGTCCTTCTTGGAGAGCTTCTCCGCCTCGCGCACGGACTCCAGGGTGCTGAGGAGCTTGTTGCGCGCGACGAGCGCCTTCACGCGGCGCTCGAAGTTGTCCCTGTCCTCGAAGGCGAACAAGACGAAGCTGTCGGAGGCCGAATACGAGGCCGTGCGCGTTCTCGCGATGAAAATCGCCGACGACCCTCCGCCATTTGCATCGGTCGATGACTTCATTCAGGCCGATCTCAAGGCGTAGGCTCGATCTCGCGGGCATGGCTTGAGCCGAGCCGCTCGATCAGGCCCTTCACTTGGTTCAAATACCGTCCGGTTGGGGCGATTGCAGACAAAAGCACCCGGTTGGTTCGGCATTCTGGCTGGATGGCTCGCATTGCAGAGAAGAAGACATCGCTGGAGCTGATCGCGGCTCCGGCCAGATCTTCTTGACGCTGAGGCAGCTGATGGTCGCCCGCGCGGCGGATCTGGCGCTCGGTCCCATCGGCCTTTAGGCTGGAGCGATGAGCCGCAAGAGCTTCACCGCCGACGAAGCACGTCGAGTTGGCGAGCGGATTGGCATCGATTGGTCATCTGCTCCGTTCGACCTGGACGAATTCCGGGCCGGAATGGATGTAGAGCTCGAGCATGGGGCCCATGACCTCTCCACCAATGTCACAAACGACGACGCGGTCGTGACCGGCAAGATCGCGCTGGCCCATCTCAACGAGTTTCCGGACTACTACGTCCGCTTGGAGAAAATGGAGGAAGAGGCCGAGCGGGAGCGCGATTCGGCGTGAAACGGAATGGTTTCGAGGCCAACGGAGGCAAAAGATGCAGAGCTGGGACCTAAAAGCAGTCGAAGCGGAGCCATACCAGCCGCAGATCCTCGCCTCGGCTGAGGATGCGCGGACCATCGTCCTGCAACTTCCGGCCGGGGAGGAGATACCAGAGCACGAGGTGCACGAGCGCGCACGGGTGGTCGTCATCGATGGCGAGGTCGATGTCGCCGGCCCCGATGAGGAGGCTGTCACGGCAAGTGCCGGCCATCTCTTCGAGTTCGACCCAGCCGAGCGTCACACGATTGCCGCGCGGTCCGATGCCCGCCTTCTGCTGATCCTCACCCCGTGGCCTGGCGACGGTCACCCAGGTGCGATGACGCTCGAGCAGAAGGCCGAAGTGCGCCAGCGTGCCCAGCGCCATTAAGCTCGATTCGCGCGGCTCCGGCCCGGTCAGACGCGACGCAAGGCGCGGATTCGCGCCGACGCCTCATGGTTCAAATACCGTCCGGTTAGGGCGATTGCCGACAACAGCATCCGGTCGATCTGCCATCCTCGTCGAGTGATGAGGGAAACGCCGGATTCAAGAGCGTGGCCGTGCTTGGCCCGCTCCCGCCTTGCCCTCCTCCTGACCACCTGAGACACTTGGAGGATGAAGATGCTCGTAGTCGATATCACCGCAGCGGACGCCGCCGGAGGGCGACTTGGCCGCTACAAGGTGTCCGAGCGGCGTCGGGACGGCTCTCTTGTGCTCGTCCCTGAGACCGTCGGAGAGGTCATTGCCGAGACGGCAGATCGGCCGCTCGATGGCGACGAATTCCTCGACGCCCTGGATCGACTCAGCGCGGCATCTTCACAGCAGGCCGATTGATGAGCCCGACCTTCGAGTTCCCGGCGGGCTTCGCCCGCGAGGTCGCCCGTCTTTCGCGCGAGCAGGATCGCGCTTTCCGGCAAGCGGTCGGCAAGTTGGTTGACGCTCTCAAGGATGGGCGTGAGCCACCCCACTCACTGCGCATCAAACGGGTCCAAGGCACCAAGGACATCTGGGAGATGTCCTATTCGGGCGATGGACGCGCCACCTTCCGCTACGGCGCTGAGGTCAAGCCGGGCGAGACCCATGTCGAATGGCTCCGAGTGGGCGGCCACGAGATCCTTTCGCGACCCGAGTAGGCGCATTCTCGTCCAGCGTCCGTAGGCGAGCAGCGAGGTCGTGGTTCAAATACCGTCCGGTCAGGGCGATTGACGACAACAGCATCCGATTGATCCGCCACCCTGACTTGACGAGAAAGGCTGGGCTTTTCTCTGGGCACGGCCGCCGCTTGGCCGGCTGGCGACTACCAGATAGTCAGCGATCTGGGCTTATCGCGATTGCGGATTTCCTGATCCTTGGTGACGAGGTCGAGGCCGTGCTCGATCGCCGTTGCATAGATCAGCCGATCGGCGGGATCACCGGGGAAGGAAGCGGGCAGGCCGGCGGCGGTGTCAGCAACCGCGGGGGTCACGCCGATCGTGCGCAGCTGCTCAGCCAAGCCCTGAAGCCAGGTGCGGATCGGAACGGTTAAAGCGATGCGTTCGTGTCTCGCCAGCCAGGCCAGCTCGTACCAGGAAATCGCGGCAACGACGAGCTCGTCAGCGCCTTCCAGGGTCGCCCGCGCGCGGGCGCTGACTCGCTTCGGCTCTGCCGACCACCAGTGGACCACGTGGGTGTCGAGGAGTACGGCGCCCACGTCCTACGCGGCGTTCCAGTGCTCGCCGGTCGAGAACAGCTTCTCCTCGCCGCCCGCGGTCATCGCAATGCCCTCGAACGAGCCCTTTAAGGTGCGCGCCCCAGGTGCAGGCACCAAGCGAGCCACTGGACGGCCATGACGGGTGATCTCGATCTCCTCCCCAGCCGCAGCATCGTCCAGAAGGCGAAGGATCCTTGCCTTCGCATCGGTAGCGGTCACTTTTTTGGACATATGGCTAGTATAGCGGCAATGTCCGAGAATCACGCCAAGATCGCCAAGGCCGAGGTCTACTTTTTTCGCCACGCTCGGTCAGCCCGATCTCGGTTAGGTGCAGCGACCCGCGGACGGCTAGCTCCTCTTGGGAGAGGCCAGCGGCCTTCCGTGCCCGTCCGGGGTTTGCGCCGAGCGCTCGGCCACCTCGCGGGGAGCGCTACCACTCATCGTCCCACCGGCCCATCTCGTCGTCCCGATACAGGCCGAGGTGCAGCCACCAGCGGTTCTTGGCCCGCCGCACGTACCTCCTGAACGGGTTGCGCCTGCGCGCCGGAGTCGCGGCTCCTATCCACCCCAGCGCCTCGATGAACAGCACGTAGCGGACCGTGTCGTTCTTCGAGAGCCCGAGCTGCTCGGCCACTCCCGTCAAGCTCAGCTCCCCCGCAATTTCGATCGCGTCCAAGATCGCCACGCAGAGCAACGGCAAGAACCTGCCGAGCAGTCCCTCGAAAGCCCAGCCAGGCATCCCCTCGATCCTCAACGCGTAGATGAACTCCTCGCCGAGCGCCCGGGCACCCGCCCGGGGGGCGACGACTCCAGCCCGCGAGAGCGTGCGCAGGTGACGGCTCACGTGAGCCTTCGACAGCTCGGTCTCTCGCGCGAGGCCCCCAGCGCTCAGCGGCCCGGTGCGCAGCAGCGTCTGCGCGATCTGCCTGCGGGCCTCGTGCTCGACCTGGCCGCTGACGGCGCCCCGCGCCCCGGCCACGGCAATCAGATCCTCAGCGCCGCGGCCCTTATCGCCGCCGCGGTCGGCTCCAGCGTTCCCATGTTTTGCCATCGCTCACTCCGGTTGAGGGTTTCCGGCGGGCGGCGGAATCGTGTCCGCCGTCCGCCAAAGGCTAGGCCCCAGTCCAGCCCGGCCTACTTTGCGGCCGCTTACAGGTCTCATCGACACCTCGCCGAGCAGGACTTCCCGCGCCCGCTCGGGAAGCCTCTCGGGCCTCATCATCCAGGCGACCTCATCGCCCCCGGCCCAGCTGTCCAGATAGGGCATGACCGCGCCCACGGTCGCGAGCGCTCTCAGGTGGTAGCGCGAGCAGGCGATCGAGAGCCCCGTGTCCTCCATCAACTCCCGCGCCCTCAGCGGCCCGTTGCGCCTCAGCGCTCGCGCGAGCTTCTGGCGCGCCTTGCTCTGGACCACGCCGTAAGGGATTTCGCGCATCTCGCCTCCCCCTATCGGCATAGCAGCGCCACCGCCCGCAGCGCCGTCGGCGTGAGCTCCACCGCGTCGCCGTCGCCAGAGCGCGCCAGGCCGAACTCGCACAGGCCACCGATCGCCCTGCGCGCTGTCTCGACCTCGCGCTCGTCGTCGGGTTTGCCGACGACGAGCGCGACCAACTCCTCCTCGGTGAAGCGGGAGGGATGTCGTTCGGCCGCAACTTCCAGCATCACGGCTTCGACTTTGTCCTGCCGGTAGTGGGGATGGGTGTCGCGTCTGGCCGCCACTTTCAGCGCAGGTTCGACCTTGTCCTGTGCCTGTCTGCGGTGTGTGTCGTTGCCTCTCGCCATAGTTCGTATCCGAACCTGACCCCGGCGACGGGTTGGATCGCCCGCCGCCCGGGGTCGGGCTGCCGGGCCTGTCCTTTGAGAACGGAACGGCACTGGCCTGGCAGTTCTGCGGCCGGAAGTGCTACGGCGATTCTTAGCGATACGCCTGCGTATGTCTATACGCAATTTTCAAGGAGTTTTCGTACCACATGGGAGTTTTCTCCCATGTGGGTGAATCCTCACTTCACGATTTCTTCCGCTTCTTCTTCGTCTTCTTTTTCGCGTCGTGCCGAGACTTCGCGGGGGGATCTTCTTTTTGGTCCTCCTGGCGTTCCCGTGGGTCGAAAAGCGCCCTGAGCTTGCCTGAATCCCTGTAGCCAGGCGGAATCGGAGCCCATCAGGGGGCGAAGGAAGTTGCGCACGAAGTCGCGGCTCCGCGGAACCGCCTGAGCCCCGCAAAGTGCGCGAACGCAGATGACGCGCCGCCGTCCCCGCCTGAAGGCTGCTGGCTGTCGAAAGTCAAGCGGCCAGAAGGAGAGACGGCATGCGCGTCAGCACGGCATTCAACAGGCTCCTGCGTCTGCAGGGGGCCACGGTCAGCGGGGTCACCTTCGGCGCCGAGGGGGTGCTGGTCGCAGTGCGCCTGCGACGGCACCGACCCAGGTGCTCGGGCTGCGGCCGCAAGGCGCCGATCCACGACCGAGCGACGCGCCGCTGGCGCCACCTCGACCTCGGTGCCCAGCGCTGCCACATCGAGGCCGAGATCTGCCGCGTGCGCTGCGCGGAGTGCGGCGTCAAGGTCGAGGCCGTCCCCTTCGCCCGGCCCGGCGCCCGCCACACCCGCGACCTCGAGGACATGGTTGCCTTCTTGGCCCAGCAGACCAACAAGTCGGTGATCGCCAAGCTCTTGCGGATCGACTGGGCGACAGTGGGGAGGATCGTCGAGCGCGTCGTCGCCGACCACCTGGACTCCGAGCGCCTCGCCGGTCTGGTGATGATCGGCGTCGATGAGGTCAGCTGGCGCAAACGCCACCGCTACCTGACCTGCGTCGCCGACCACATCGACGGCGGCGTCGTCTGGGCGGCGGAGGGGCGCTCCGCGGCGACGTTGCAGGGCTTCTTCGAGGAGCTGGGTGAGGAGGCGGCGACGATCCAGGCCGTCTCGATCGACATGTCGGCGGGCTATGAGAAGGCGGTGAGGGAGGCGATCCCCCACGCGCAGATCGCCTTCGACCCCTTCCACGTGGTCAAGCTCGCCGGCGAGGCGGTGGACAAGGTGCGCCGGGAGGAGTGGAACGCGCAGGGCAAGTCGAAGACCGGGCGCGGGCGCTGGGTGAAGGGAACGCGCTGGGCGCTGCTGAAGGCGCCCGAGAACCGCACCGCGAAGCAGGACAGCGCCCTGGCCGAAGTGCAGTCGGCAAACAAGCGCCTGTTCCGCGCGTTCCTGCTCAAGGAGCAGCTGCGCGAGCTCTACCACCACGTTTCCCCCGCCGCGGCCGCCGCCTACCTGGAGGACTGGCTCGCCTGGGCCTCCCGCTCTAAGTTGAAGCCCTTCGTCAGGCTCGCCCGCACCATCCGTAAGCACCGCGAGGGTGTGATCGCCGCCGTCAACCTCGGAATGTCGAACGGCCGCCTCGAGGGTCTCAACTCGAAGGTGCGGCTGATCAGCCACCGCTCCTTCGGATTTCACTCAGCGGCGCCGCTGATCGCCCTGGTCTATCTCTGTTGCGGGGGGATCGAGATCGATCTCCCCTTCTCATGAATCAGAGAAACGAACCACGGGAAGCCGTGGAGACCCCGATTTCCTGCGAATCCATGCACAGGAGAGATTTTGCACCTACCTGGAGCGATGGATCGCAAGGGTCAATATGGATATCGATGTCGGGACACGGAAGTCCAAAGACGCATTGGCCAGTCGGGTCGACAAATGAGAGCGGGTTGGCGTAGGCGTATGAGTAGGGCTGCCTAGTCAGCGCCTCGAGCGGGTCCCTCGTCAAGAACTGGCCCGTTACCGGGTCATAGACCCGCGCCCGCAAGTAGATCAGGCCGCTCTGCTCGTTCGTGTACTCGCCGGCGAAGCCGAGCGGCGTGGTCTGGGTGCCGGTGGAGTCGGCGGGCTGCCCGTAGGCGCTGTAGGTGAAGATGGCGGTGGGTTCGCCGCTTGCGTTGGTCAGCATGCGGGTCGAGCCGAGTTGGTCGTCGTGGTAGTAGGTGGGGGTGCCTTCGGAGATCTGCTCGATCGGCAGGCCGTTGGGGCCGTAGATGTAGTTGGCCTTCCTCGTTGACCTCAGCCTGAACGACTATGGGTGGCCGCACTCGCCTTGCCAGTTGGGCACTTACGTTCCTTATGAACCTTGCCTGCCTTCTCTGATTTCGTCCCGCAAACGAGCTAGCTCGTCTCCTTGAACCCCACTCTCTTCGGTACCAACCCTTAGGGCCCGCTCCAACTCTTGCACCGCCTCGCCACGCCGCCCCTGCTTTGCAAGAAACTTCGCCAGGCTCAGCGACAACGCCTCATTGTGCGGCTCTAGCTGGACGGCGCTCCGGTAGCCGCTCTCCGCGGCGTTCTTGTCGCCATCGCGAAGGGCAAGATCAGCTTCAAGCCGGGTGAGCTCCGGGGAGAAGAGAAAGTTGGTGCCCCCATAATCTCTTGCAGCGGAGGCGTACTCGCGGGCCAACTCGATATGACCCATCGAATAAATTAGGTCAGCGGCGCGAGCTAGGCGATTTGGCTCATTCGGCTCTAGCTCAACCGCCTTGACGACCTCGAGCACCCCTTCTTCGGGGTGGGTGGGCAGAACAACAGAAGCGTAAAGGAGCCGGATCTCGGCGTTGTCTGGGAAACGGCGAACGGCCGTATTAAGAAAGTCGTAGGCCTCACTGTCGGGTCCCTTTGAGATGAGTGCGCGCGCTTGTTGGATGGTAGTCCAAGCATCTCGCTTTTTGTTGTATTTGAGCGCTTCGCCCCATGTGTTTCTTAATGCAGAAAACAACTTTTTCGGCACCATCACTCCGATCCTTCCAGTCCGAACCTTTCAGTATTCGAATTGCCGAGCTTGGAGTTACCCATATTTTTTGCTGGCTACACCGGCTCTCTGGCCGCTCGCCTATACCAGGCATTGAATCATTGGTGGGGCTGCAAGAGCCTTGCGATAAGTGCTGCGAGTCGGATCCACTTGGAGCCTCCCCGTGGCTCGTTTGGACCACCGGCACTATGGGACTCCTTCTCTACTTGCTGCTTCGCCTTTGTCAGAGCCTCAGAAGGATCACCTCTTTCAGCGCGCGGTTCTTCCTCGATCTTGCATTCGTTGTGCTTTCGTTCGTATCCCAGATCTTCGAACGCCTTGCGCTGAGCCGTAGTTAATATGTCATTTCGTGACGTTTCATCGGGGTCAAACAGTTGGTAGGTGAATCCGGCGGTGGTGGCGGCAGCGATCGTCATTACCGCTGTTGCAACGCAGACGGTCTCTCCAACGATTGGCACCTCAATGGTGGCGACACATGCCACGACCAGTGTGGTTTCGCCAGACCTATCGACCAAATTCAGTGGGTCCTGAGCGGCATACCCATACGGCTGCCGTGTCAGCGCCTCGAGCGGATCCCGCGTCAGGAACTGCCCCGATACCGGGTCGTAAACCCGCGCCCGCAGGTAGATCAGGCCGCTCTGCTCGTTTGTGTACTCACCGGCGTAGCCTAGGGGCGTGGTCTGTGTGCCGGTGGAACCGGCGGGCTGTCCGTAGGCGCTGTAGGTGAAGGTGG
>Ga0102949_1000031_pt1 | contig 12555 bp, 10 predicted proteins | sample SalPon2A_B_D1_MG_FD_78503 | JGI IMG/M metagenome (GOLD analysis project Ga0102949, IMG submission 78503) | Soil microbial communities from South San Francisco under conditions of wetland restoration - Salt Pond MetaG R2A_B_D1_MG | ecosystem: Environmental > Terrestrial > Soil > Wetlands | place... | reverse complement strand
GCCGTGCCGTCGGAAACCCTGGCGCGCATGCTGGTGGACATGAACGTGCCGCGACACGAGCTCACCCGCCTGGCTAAGGGCCTGACCCCGGCGAGGCTGGCGGAGACCGTCGCCCAGCTGAACGCCATGGAGCTGGCCTTTGCCTATGCCAAGATGCGGGCCCGGCGCACCCCCGGCAACCAGGCCCACGTGACCAACGCCAAGGACGACCCGCTGCAGCTGGCGGCCGACGCCGCCTTCGCCGTGGCCCTCGGCTTCGATGAGATCGAAACCACCATGCGGGTGGCGCAGAACGCCTGGTCCAACGCGCTGGCCTGCTGCGTCGGTGCCGCGGTCGGCCGCCCCGGCACCCTCTTCCAATGCTCCAGCGAGGAAGCCGAGGAGCTGGAGATCGGCATGGCCGGCTTCACCTCCTATGCCGAAACGGTCTCGGTCTACGGCAGCGAAAGCGCCTTCATCGACGGCGACGACACGCCCTGGTCCAAGGCTTGGCTGGCCTCCGCCTACGCCTCGCGCGGCATCAAGATGCGCTGTACTTCGGGCGCGGCATCCGAGCTGCTGATGGGCTTTCACGAGGCCAAGTCCCTGCTTTACTTGGAAGCCCGCTGCCTCTGCCTGCAGCGGGCCATGGGCGCGCAAGGCACCCAGAACGGCGGCATCGACGGCGCGCCGCTGGCCAGCGCCATCCCCGGCGGGGTGCGGGAAATCCTCGCCGAGAACCTGATTGCCGTGTGGCTGGACCTGGAGTGCGCTTCGGGCAACGATGCCCGCCATTCGGAGTCCGACATGCGCGTCGGGGCGAAGATCGCGCCCTACCTCATGGGCGGCTCGGACCTGATCTGCTCCGGCCTGGGCTCTATTCTGCGCTACGACAATTCCTTCAACCCCTCCTCCTTCAACGGCGAGGAGCTGGAGGAATTCCTCGTCCTGCAGCGCGACTTCGAAGCCGACGGCGGCCTCACCAGCGTCGAGGACGGCACGGCACTGGACCGCCGCCTGCGCGCCATCGAGGCCCTGTCCCACGTTTTGGAAGACCTGGGGCTGGCGCAGGTGACGGCGGCGATGAAAGCCTCCGTCGCCGTCGCCTCGGGCTCGCGCGACACTCGCAGCTTCGGCCCCGGCGAGGCGGCCGAGATCGCCGCCCGGATCGAGGCGCAAGGGATCACCGTGCTCGACGTCATCCGCTCCCTGCACCGCGGCGGCTTTGCCGAAGAGGCCGAGAATCTGCTTTTCCTGGTGAAGCTGCGGCTCTCCGGCGACTACCTGCAGACCTCGGCGGTGGTGCGCGACGGCAAGGTGATCAGCGCCGTTAACGATCCCAACGACTACCGCGGCCCCGGCACCGGCTATCGCTTGACCGAGGCGCGGCGGCAGGAGCTGGCGGCCATCCGCGGCGTCCTGACCCGGCAGGAGGTCTTGCGTGAAGAGGCCCAGGGCGAGGCGGACGAAGCTGCCCGCATCGCCTATCGTGTCATGGGGCCGGCCGGTAAAGGCGAGGCCGCCGGCGAGGTGGTGGTGGGTATCAGCCCAGGCTTCGGCATCAAGATTTTCCGCACCACGGCCGACCGCCCCTTGAGCGACGTCCTGCGGGCGATCCGCGACGGCATCGCCGAAGGCGGCGGCACCTTGCGCGTGGTGCGCCTGCGGCACACCGCCGACACCTCTTTCCTCGGCCTCAGCGCCGCCCGGCTCTCGGGCTCCGGCATCGGGATCGGCATCCAGGCCAAAGGGACAGCGGTCATCCATCGCCGCGATCGCCTGCCCCACAACAATCTGGAGCTCTTTTCCAACGCGCCCATCACCACCTTGGAACACTATAAGGCGCTGGGCCGCAACGCCGCGACCTACGCCCGGGGTGAACGGCCCGAGCCGGTGGTGGTTGAAACCCGCGGCGAGGCTTTGGGCGCGCGCCATCACGCTCGGGTCGCCCTGATCTACGCCATCGAGACGGCCCTCACCGAAAACAATGCGGCACCCGAGGAGATCTCGATCGCTTTTCTGGGAGAGCCGGCATGAGCGACAAGACCTGGAATGCAGACGACTATCCCGTGGCGGAACACCATCCCGATAGCGTGTTGGGCAGCCGGGGCCGCTCCCTGAACGACCTTACGCTGGAGGCCGTGGTGTCCGGGGACGTCACCATGCCCGACCTCACCACGACCCCCGAAGCGCTGCTGCGCCAAGCGGCGATCGCCCGGTCCGTGGGTCGCGAAGCGCTGGCCCTGAACTTCGAACGCGCCGCCGAGATGAACCGGCTCTCCAATGCGGAGGTCATGCGCGTTTACGAACTCCTGCGCCCCGGCCGGGCCACGTCGAAGGACGCGCTGATCGCCGCCGCCATGCGGCTGCGCGACGAGAACAAGGCGCCGCACCTTGCCGACCTTCTAGAGGAAGCAGCCGAGGTCTATGAAAAACGCGGCCTCTACAGCAACCGCTTCTAACGCCGCCCTCGGCACTGTCGGCCATGGACACCCCTTTGAATGCAAGGGGAAAGCATGACAACTGAAGGAGCCGACTGGCGCCGAAAGCCATATGGCGACCAGGAGGGTCACAAGGCGCGCCATGAAGCCGCAAATCGCAGCAACAACCGTGCCGATGACCTTCGTCACCATGCGCAGAGCAACAGCAGCCCCAATGAAACCTGAAGAGCCCCGCCCTGGGTCAAGAGGGAGAAGGCCGAGGGCAAGCGTGGCCTGCTGACGAAAACATCGGCAAAGGAGAGAACAGCGAGGATGACGCCGTGGATGAGAAGGGCCGAGAGGACGACAAGCAAAGAGCGCGCGGGCTCCGGAAAAGCCGATTTGGGAAATCGGTGTTCTGGGCGGGCGACGCTTGTGTGTACAATGCATTTATAGCTATCTTAATCATGTCCTTCTAACATAATGATCGGGCAGCGATGCTTGAACTGCGGGAATTGAGAAACTTTGTGGCGGTAGCCGAGCGTCTAAATGTCTCGAGCGCCGCCAATGCGGTCAACCTCAGCCAACCCGCTTTGTCCCGCCAGATCCAAGCGCTTGAAAAGAAACTCGGTGTCGAGCTCTTCGAACGGGTTGGCAAGCGGTTGGTGTTGACGGCGGAAGGCGCAGATTTCGCTGCCCAGGCTGGTGAACTCATTGAGCGCGCCCAGGACTTGGAACATAAGACCGCGCGAAACGAGCCCCAACACAGCGCAACACTTCGTATCGGGGCCTCGCCGCAGACGATTGCCTGGCTGCTGTCGCCTGCCATTGCACGGTTCCGGGCCGATTTTCGGAAGGTCGACTTGATGATCAGCGAGGGGCACAACGATGCCCTCGTCGAGATGGTCGAGCACGGTGCCGTACATATGGTCGTCGCCAATCTCGGCATCAGCAACATCCTCGTCGGACACCCACTTTTCACGGCCCAGCTGTTGGCCGTGTTGCCGCCATCCCACAAATGCCGGTCTTGCCGCTCCATTAGGATCGATTCCATCGCGAACGAGCCGATGATCGTGATGCGCCGTGGGTTTCTCACACGCCACCTTTTCGAGCAGGTAACGGCTGCGCATGGCGTCAGGCCGCGGATCGTGCTGGAAAGCGATAGCACGCATACCCTGGCCGCGCTCGCATACGACGGCCTCGGGGTCGCAATTGTTTCTTCTTCGGCAAGGAACATCTCCGAGGTACGCGATGCTGTACCAATTCACTCGGATATCTGTCAGACCTCTGCTGAAGTCTCGGCGCTATGGAACCCTAAGCGCTACAGACCGGCCGGCATTTCGAATTTTCTCGAAGTCTTGAAGAAAGTGGCGGCCGAACGCCTCAATGGCCACGTTTAAGAAACAAGACCAAGGAAGCGATCGCCGCGATCAGGAAAACCAAGGCGATCGGATGGTCCAGGATGGCGAGGGGCGAGTGGTTGGTCACAATCAGCGCCTGCCGAAGTGATAGCTCGAACAGCGGTCCGATGACGAAGCCGATAAGAAAGGTCACCACCGAATAGCCGAAGCGCTGCATGACAAAGCCGAGCATGCCCAGAGCCAGCATCGCGAAGACGGAAAAGACCGTATCGCGCTCGAGATAGGTTCCGACGACGCAAAAAAGAATGACGAAGGGAATGATAAAACGCGCCGGCACGCGTGTGACGCGGGCGAAAAGCGTTAGGCCCAGCCGCCCGACGGCGAGCATGGCAAGACTCGCAACGATCATCGACACGTAGATGCCGTAGATGAGCCTTGGGTGTTGCTCGAAGACCAACGGCCCCGGCTGCACGCCGTGCAGCATAAAAGCCGAGACGAGTATGGCCGCCGACACGCTTCCGGGCAGGCCGATGGCAAAGAGCGGGATTAGGCTGGCCGGCAGAACGGCATTGTCGGCAGCCTCGGTGGCGGCGACACCTTTCAAATCACCCTCGCCATAGCAATCGCCTGTCTTGGCCATTCGCTTGTTGACCGCATAGGAAAGAAAGGCCCCAATGGTGGGGCCAAGGCCCGGAATGATCCCGGCGGCGATGCCCACACCGGTGGCCCTAAGAGTTACAGGGAGCACTCTCCTTATGTCGGATGACGAGATGCGTTTGTTCGTTTCCGGCGCGAATCCGGTCTCGTCGGACGTGCCGTCGCTCTTCGCGAACAGCGCCTGAGCCTGAAGCAGCATTTCCGTAAAAGCTAGCATCCCGACGGTGGCTGCAATAAGCGGTATGCCGTCGAAGAGCTCGATAAAACCGAACGTCATACGCGGCGTCGCGCTTTCCGGGTCGAGTCCAACCGTCGAAAGGAAAAGCCCAAGAACCCCAGAAATGATACCCCGGGACAAGGACGTTCCCGAAAGTGCAGCGATGAAGCTGAGCGCGAAGATCATAACCGTCGTCATTTCGACCGGCCCCATCTTGAGGGCAAATCGGGCCAGCGACGAGGCCAAGAGGATGAGCACAAGCGTGGCCGCCAAATCGCCGAAGACCGAGGCATAGAGGGCGACCTTCAGGGCCCGTGTCGCTTCGCCTTTCTTCGCCAGGGGATAGCCGTCGAAGGTGGTCGCGGCGGAGCTCGGTTCGCCCGGCGTATTAAGCAGGATCGCGCCGGTCGCACCGCCGGCGGCGGACGCCTTAGTGACGCCGACGAGAAAAGCGATCGCGGCGATCGGGGTCATCGAATAGGTTAGCGGTACGGCGACCGAGAGCGCAGCGGGGCGGCTCAAGCCCGGAAGCACGCCCACGATATAGCCCAGCAAAATGCCGCCAAAGACAGACAGAACGCTCGACCAGGTCAGCGCATCGCCGGCACCTTGGAGGAAGACGTCCATTGGCTTAGTTCACACCTACAGACCCGACCACTCGACAAAGAGAAGCACTATCGAAGCCGCGATGCCCATGCCGCCGACTACGAGAGGGCGCCGTTCCCCAACGGCAAGCGAAGCCAACACCACGAGAATTGTGCCCCCCATGACGATGCCGAACCTGTCGATTGAGAGAACGCCAGCAAAGGTCGCAAGAAGTAGCAGGACGACGCCCCAAGGCCGACCGCCTACCGAAGGCCCGCGCGGCCGACGACGCAAAAGGTCCGCGGCGAACGTGGCGAAGGAGACAGCGGCGATCGTCGCAATGGTGACGATCGGCAGCATGCGGGGCGACAGTCCGAAATTGTCGCTCTCAGCGGTGCCCGCCGGGATGACGACAAACAGCACCACCAGGCAGAGCCCGAGAACGATGGCGAACTCGACAAAAGGCCACATCCAAGGATGTGGCCCCGTCTCGGCATTTTTGGAAAATTGCGTCATTTACTCCATTGCCGCTTTGAATTGGTCGCTCTGCGCGCGGATTTGCTCTTCGAACGCTGCGCCTGTCAGAGTGAAGCCGCCCATGTTGCGTTTGGCAAGGACATCAAGCACGGCTTTGGATTTCGCGGCCTCTTCGAAAGCGGATACAAGCTTGGCTTTCGCCGCCGCGGGAATGCCTGCGGGTGCCAAGTAAATCACCATGTTCACGCTGGAGATATCGTAACCGAGGCTTTCCAGGGTCGGCGCGTCTTCGAAGCCCGGAACGGGGTCCTTCCCCAGGCCGGCGAGAACCTCGAGCTCTCCGGCTTGTGCTTGGGCATAGTAGGTGCCCGAGCTGTACGCGAAATCGACATGGCCGCCGAGAACCTCCGCCACCGCTTCGGCGCCACCCTTGGTCGGCACCGGTTTGATGACAACGCCTTCCTTTTCCGAAATGGACTTCATCACCACGCGGGCGAGCGAGGTGGTGGAGGCATAATTCAAGCCGTCGGGCGCTTCCTTTGCCGCGGCAATGACATCCGAGAAGTCGTTCCAGCCACGCGACGGCAGGGCGACGATCGCCTCTGGGAACACGCCAAAGGCACCTATGTACTCGAAGTCGTCAATGTTGTAGCTGACATTTGCGGAATGGGGGTCGAAGGAGACCGTGGTCGAAATCGCTGCGGCCAAATTGTACCCGTCCGCCGGTTTGGCTTTCAGCGCGGTTAAGGCGAGGCCGCCACCTGCGCCGGGCTGATTCTCGACGACGATCGGCTGCCCGAGAGCCGCTGATAGAGTGTCGGAAGCCGCTCTCGTGATCGTATCGACACCGCCGCCTGGGCCGAAACCGACTGTGATCGTCACTTCCTTATCGGGAAATTCGGCCGCTGCGGGACCGACCATCATCGCCAGTGCGATGCCAGCGCCGGCCAGCATCTTCGGAATTGATAGGGACATCGTTAGCTCCTTGTTTATGCAGGCCCGATTTATGTCTCTCAATAAAACCAGGGCACAGCTTATGCTGTCCAATGCATTTTTAATAACAAGTATGATGCACAAAATGCATAACACGAGGGGATCGTGAGAACTTGCAGTGCGTTTCGGTAATCCTCATATTCTTGCGCCAACCGAATACAATTGTGCTTTCTGCGCGAACTGCCTGAATCGACGAAGCAGTGTCAAAGCAAATGACTTGGCTTTGCGTGCGGTGCCTCAGTGGCGCCGGCACCTCGACGAAATCTTCGTGAAGGTTGACGGCGAGACCCATTCCCTGAGGCGAGCTGTCGACCGCGAAGGCGAAGTGTTCGAGATTTTTGCAACAAAAAAAAGAGATCGCAAAGCCGCGCTAAGGCTCCCGAAGCATGTCATGAAGCGCTAAGGCCGGCCCAACGAAATCGCCACGAACCGCCTTCGATCCCATGGGGCGGCGCCAAAAGGCCTTGTTATAGCCTTCCGCCAGTGCTGTGGCGGAAGGCTGAACGATCGCGCTGAAAACACGCACCACGCTCGGATGCCGCAGCGCCCCTTGAGCGCCCCCAAGGAGACCGAGGTCCATGAGCATCCACGACCACTGCCAGGACTTGAAGTCCGAAGGCCACGTCTTCACTATGATCCCTTCGAATGAGGAACCTAGGGGAGGATTGACATGTTGATTCGCATTGGCACCGCAATGTTGCTGACGTGTACTACTCTCGCAAGCACGGCTCAGGCAGAGGGAGACCTTGCCAAGGGTCAGACCTTGGTTAGAGCGCAATGCGCACGCTGTCATGGTTTGGACGGCAACGCTCGTTCCACTAGCATCCAGCCGGTTCCTATGTTGGCGGGGCAGCCTGCTGTCTACCTGCTCCAGGAGATGAAGAACTACGCCGCAGGCAAGCGTGAAGACACGAGCAAGCAACAAGCAATGACAAGAGAGCTGAGCTATTTGACGGAACAGGACATGGAGGACATTGCGGTCTTCTTCGCTGCGCAGGAGCGGTACTAGAGCCTCCTGTCAATCGCAGGTACACGCCGGATCGACTAGCCATCCCCACGATCGTCAGTGGGTCTCACATCGCAGTTCATGGGTGCAGCACTGTCGACACAATCTTGAATCTTGGCATTCGCACATTCAATAACAAATATCTTCCTGTATGGCGAAATTAGATCTGGACCACAGTCCAATCCTCGGACCTGCGTTTTGTGGTCGGCGCGTTTCCACAAGTTGTACAAAGACTGTACTCACCTAACACTGCCGCCCCATGTCCGCGCGCGCGGGTGGATGATGAGACTGTTTTCCTCCCTTCGGTTCTGTCGACCTTGGCGGTCTTGGCCGGCGTGCTGCCGCGGCCCCGGTGGGGCGGCTTGCTGTTGTAGACTGCGGAAAAGGCCCCCAGGTCGCGCTGCGTCTCCGCCAAGATCTCGTAAAACCGTTGCCGGCTAGAACCCATGACCCGGCGAGCCCTGGAAAGGATCTCAAGTTCGCAGGCCAGATCTAGAAGGCTCAGCTTGCGGCGCGCTACCCATTCTTTCGTGGCGCGGCCGCTCGTGACCCCCAAGCCATCATTCCGGGAACCCTGCCAGGTGCAATCCCTCCATCATTCGGACGCGATCCGATTCCTTCCGGAAGGTCTGTCCTCGCATATAGACATCAATCGAGAAATTCGGATCAATTCCCACTATGTCGTCCGCAGCCGCGTGCGCCTCGGTGAGACGACCCATTTTCGCGAGCGTCACCGCAAGGGTAACTTTTGCGTGGATGTAGTCGGGGTCGATTGCCAGCGCCCTCCGGCATTCCGCTTCGGCCTTATCCAACTCGCCAAGAATAAAATAGGCCTCCGCCAAGCTGCCCGGATACCAAGCATAGTGAATCGGGCAAAGCCGCATTGCTTGCTTCATCAGCGTGACGGCCCGTGCCGAATTACCACAGTAATATGCCACGACGGCAGCGATGGCGTAGACCTTCGAGTTGTTGGGTCCGAGCGCCGTTACCTTCTCGATTTCTTCCTCTGCTTGATCGTAGTTCCGATTTGATACATGGATCATCGCGAGCAACGGGCTTACCTCGATGTTGCCCGGATCGATCGCCTGCGCGTGCCTCACGGCCTCCAACGCCAAATCCAACGATCTTGCCGGTGTGTCGGTCCATCCATCGAAGGCTTCCAGCCAATAGATCCAGCCCAAATAAGTGTGGGCTATGGCGTAGGACGCGTCGATCTCCAAGGCTTTGTCGATCAAGCGACGAGCCTCTGCCGTGTCTTCTTTGTCGTGGTTGCTGATAAGGCCACCCGCCTGAAAAACGAGCTCCCAGGCCTCAAAGTTATTCGTGCCTCTCGCCAACATGCGCGCGCGCTCGCCATCGGTCAATTTGACCTGAAGGGCCAATATGACCTCGCGCGTGATCTCGTTCTGCAGCGCAAATACGTCATCGACAACACGGTCATAGCGGTCCGCCCAGACGTGATGTCCGCTCGCCGCATCGATCAGCTTGGCGCTGACGCGCAGTCGGTTTCCGACACGTTGCACACTGCCTTCAAGCAGATATCGGACTCCCTGCTCCTGACCGACACATCCTGGATCATAGGTTTCATCTTTGTATTTCAGGGTGGAATTCCGATCCACGACGAAAAGCTTGGGCGTTTTTGCCAAGGTCGTGACGATGTCTTCGGTGATGCCGTCGGCAAGGTACACTTGATGAGGTTCGTCGGACAGGTTGGCGAACGGCAGCACGGCGATCGACGGCGTGTCGGGAAGGGGAAGCCCCACCGACTGGGAGGCCGAAGTCAACGCAGCTTCATGGCGCAACCGCTCGTCGCGCAACCATTCCTCAAAGGCGGGGTCGTGGAGGTGGAACCCGGCAAGAAGTTCCTCTTTTCCCTTTGCAGCCTCTATTGTCACCCCTTCCGGATTAAGAGCGACAGTTTCGTTTGAGACGGCCAGAGCACAATTCGCTGCCTCGCCCAAATCCTTTCTAAGGCCCACCAGCATCTGCCGCAGCGAGGCTCTCGCCTGCGCTTCGCCGCGGTCGGACCAGAGAAGCGCCATGATCTCCTCGCGGCTGCGCGACATTCTAGGAGAGCGCGCCAAATAGGCCAGCAAGGCCTTTGCCTTTTTGGATTTGATGCCAATTTCGGCGCCATTGGCCTCAGCTACAGCAAGAGCGCCGAATAGGGTCAGCCGCAACATTTGAGCCCCGATCTCATCGATATTGTTGCTTGGCCAAGGATTATAAACACGCGAATCAAATCGGGCCTAGCGATTTGCACCACGGCATTCCGATAATCCGCCTTCTGGCCGAGGCTGTAGAAAGATCGGGCACCAGCTCACGGCCGAAAGTCTCTTGGCCACTGAGCGGCGATCTGCAATACCACCGCGAAGGGGAGCGCCCATCACGCAGTCATTGAATTTCCAACGCTTTGAAAGGCACTCGTGCGGGTGCGAACGGCTCATGGGTCGGGCATGCCCGACCATGCGTACCATAGCGCGGCCGCGAAGCAGAGGAACACGGCAGAGAAAATCAGCCGCTGCCACCATTTGGCTATGGTCGTGTGGTTCGGGTTGGCCGCCCGGTAGCGCAACGCAACATTTCGTCCGATAGGCCATGGATCGCTCAACCCAATGTCACCCTGGACGTCATAGGCCTGACCGTTTGCCGCCTGGAACGCGATACGGGGGAAATAGGCATAGCGAGTGCCTTCGGTCGATCGCAGCTTGGCAACGTTGCCGACAACCGTTCCTGTTGCACGCGGCCACCTGAGGATCGAAAGGAAATAGTGGAAGAACGCACCAACGCCGATCACGGTCGAGACGATTGCGGCAACGAGAGTGACGGTCGTTTCGGACATGTCCGCTATGTCAGCCTTGCTTTGCTTCGGTCACGAATGGATCGCTCTTGACGACAATATCTCATAGGGGCACCAGACGTCCCGGCAATTCCGTGGCGCGGTGCCGTCGAAAGAAAGCCGGCCGTCGCGATGACACGAAAAAGGGCCGCACGGATGCGGCCCTTTTCCACGATTTAGAGGTTCTGCAGATCACGGCACGAGGGTCAAAACCACGCCACTCAGCCACCAATCGTCGGTGACGACGTTGTCCAACATCAGCGTGCCACCACCCGAGTTGTTTTGGACGGCCTTGATGTCATAGCCCTCCGACACGTCGTTGTTGACGATGGTGCTGTTGCTGATGGTGGCCTCGACATCGCCGATCTTGGTCTCGTCGAGCGTCACACCTTGATCCCGGTTGCTCTTTGCAAAGATGCCATCCAGATCGACGTAGAGGCTGCCGCTTTCGTTTTCGTCGACATCCAGGCCGTCGTCGAAGTTCCGATTGAAGTAGCTGTTCCTCACCGTCAGCCAGACGTCGCCGGCACCGAACTCATCGATATCGAAGCCGTCTTCGGGATTGCCCGATTCGCCCGGATTGGAGCCGTTGTCGACAAAGCGGCTGTTAACGACATCCGCCAGAACGCCGCCGCCGCCCCGCTCGTTGAGCGAAATGCCGTCCGCGGCGTTGCCGCCGAAAAAGGAGTCGCTGATGATCGCCTTGATCTTGCCCTTACTGGTCTCGTTGACGCGAACGCCTTCTCGGTTCATGCCGTCGAAACCGTTGTCGAAGAACTTGCTTTTCGAAATGAACAGACGAACACCCGCGACCGAGTAGGCCTGGTCGCTGACAAAGACGCCATGCTGGCCGGCATCGCGCACTGTCACGCGTTTCAGCTCCACGCGCTGCCCGCCGGTTTTGTCGCCGGGGACCTCCACATAGATACCAGACAAACCGCCGACGAAGTTCAAACGCACCAGCTTCACGGCCCCGCCGCCGACGGACGCGAAGCCATCTTCGTCGGTGATCCCGGTGGCATCGATCGTCGAAGAATGGCCATCGATCGTCAGCGGGTGAGCGCCGGTGTAGACCGGCAGCGTGCCGACGACGTCGCAGGCCGCCTTTTCCTGGCACCGGATGACTCGAATGGTGCTATCGCTGTTGGCCGCCTCAATGGCCGCCGCCAGCTCAGCGCCGTTTGCAACACCGACAATATCGCCGGCTTCGGCAACCCCGGCACCCAGCGTCAAGCCGCCAGCCAGTGCGCCGATCAGAATACCTTTCTTCATTGCTTTCATACCTTCTGCAACATTCCAACAACCGCAAGACCGTTCCTGTCGAAGGAGGTGATGGCAAACCGCTGGACGACACGGCATGAATTGCCCGAAAACGGCACTTTCACAATCGCCACAACCTCAGTCTCATCGATCTTTGTGTGCCTTGATATCAAAATGTTACGAAAAATGCAAATTAAATATTTGACATCTTTAAATATTAAAAAATATAGTTAACACAAAAATCTCGAAATTTCGCTAATTTTTGACTATATTTTTTCATATTTTCTGTAATTTTTGATTTTTATAGTTAATTTTTTATCTGCACTTTCAATTCGAAGACTCATACAATATTAGTGGTAAATCTCGAGCTTTGACCGCCTTGCGGGAGAATCGGCCCGAAGTTGCGCTGACAATACCCTATGGCGGCCCGGCCCTGCCGTACCGGCAGCGGGGTCAGGCGTATTTCTTGACGAGGATCAGGCCGGCAGCCGCGATCAAGGCGCCGACCGCCAGCAGCGAGCTCGAAACAAAGCTGCCGGTGGCATCGTAGAGCAGACCGGCAACGGCCGGCCCGACGATCTGGCCCAAGCCGAACGCGGCGGTCATGACCGCGAAAATCCGGCGCGGATCGCCGCCCGCCTGGCTGCGCCCCACCACCAGGCCGAGAGCGGTGAGCCCCATGAAGGTGCCGCCCAGGAGCGCGGCAGCCAAGATCACGCCCGCGGCCGTCACCCATAGGACGCTGGAGGCCACGCCGACAG
>Ga0102949_1000030_pt1 | contig 12611 bp, 9 predicted proteins | sample SalPon2A_B_D1_MG_FD_78503 | JGI IMG/M metagenome (GOLD analysis project Ga0102949, IMG submission 78503) | Soil microbial communities from South San Francisco under conditions of wetland restoration - Salt Pond MetaG R2A_B_D1_MG | ecosystem: Environmental > Terrestrial > Soil > Wetlands | place... | reverse complement strand
TGGCATTTGAATGGACACAAGGAAGGATTGTAGGGCTCACCGCGCCCAAGCTCAATGGATGATGGTCAGCCAGAAAATCCATGTTGGGTGATACACTGTCACCTTGTCAGTGGCAAGTCTCTAGGCCACAGTCTTTCTCAAAAAAACCCCTTCGGAGACGCAGAAGCAATTAACCCCTTAAAAAACCAGATGGAATGGAACCCCCGATTTAGCAGTCTGAAATGCACCGGCTGTGGTGCCGAATACCCGGCCCGGACGCTGATGAATCTTTGTCCGCTTGATCAGCGACCGGTTGAAATCCAGATTGATCTTGACCGCCTGGAATCTGAACAGCCTGACGCCGGCTGGTACTCGCCCGATCGGGCTGACATGTGGCGTTTCGGCGGTTTGCTGGCCCTGGATAGTGCTCATGAACCGGATGCCCGTTTCATTACCACCCTGGGTGAAGGCCACACGCCATTGCTGGATTATTCTGATCATCCAATGGCCAGGAAAGGTGGTTTCTCGCTCTTTCTCAAGGATGAAGGCAAAGCACACCCGGGTTTCGGCGCCAACCCGAGTCAGAGTTTCAAAGACCGGGGCATGGCGATGTCGGTGTCCATGGCCCGGTGCCACGGTCTGACCCGGCTGGCTGTTCCCACGCAGGGCAACGCAGGTGACTCCCTGTGCACCTATGCCCAGGCTGCAGGAATGCGTGTCGTGGTAGCCATGCCGCAAGATACACCCATGCCCATTCTCGGGCGGGTTGCGGCCTTGGCTCAAGGCTCCGACGACTTCGATCTGGTGTTGGTGAAAGGAACCATACGTGAAGCGGGTGCGATTCTGAAGCAAGACTGGATTCCCGGGGGTTATTTCAGCGTAGCAACTTTTCAGGACCCGGGCTGGCGTATTGAAGGTAAAAAAACCCTGGGCCTGGAACTGGCCGAACCCAGGTCACCCGGTGCTGCATGGTCTCTGCCCGATGCCATCATTTATCCGACGGGAGGGGGCACCGGAGTACTCGGCATGTGGAAGGCATTCCGGGAGTTGGAGCAGCTGGGCCTGATCGGGCCGCAAAGACCCCGCATGATCTGTGTTCAATCTGAGGCCACCCAGCCACTGGTGCATGCGATTGCTCATGGGCTGGATGACACGGGGCCCACAGAGGCTGGCCAAACGCTGGCTTTTGGCCTGAATGTTCCGGGCGGGGTTGGGCATTTCAAAGTGCTGGACATCATTCGCCAAAGCGGCGGCACTGCGTTGGCCATTCCGGAAAGCGAAATCCTGGCCGAGATGGCAAACGACTGGAAAACCCGTCACGGCTGGGTTTGCCCTGAAGGCGCCAGTTGCCTGGCGGCCCTGCCGTACTTGCTTGACCTGGGCCTGATCAGGAAAGGTGAACAGGTCGTGGCGTTCAATACGGGCTCGCTGGAGAAATATTTGCCGGAACTCAGGCACCTGCTCCTATAGCGTCATCATTTGCCCAGCCGTAGCGGTTTAGTGGTCTGCGTGCCGCTCCAGGCTCAGTTCCACTTTAAGGCCGGGCGAATTGTCGGCAAGACGGATGTCGGCTTTATGCAAATCTGCGATGGCATGGACCAGGCTCAGGCCGAGTCCGTTGCCGGGCGTGGTGCGGCTATCGTCCACACGAAAGAAACGCTGGAAGACTTTTTCCCTGAGTTCGGTTGGAATGCCAGGGCCGGTGTCGCTTACTGTTACGAGAATGGTGCTGGAGCTCGATTCAGATGAAAGGCGAATGGTTCCGCCGGCGGGCGTGTACTTGATTGCATTGTCCACCAGATTCGCAATGCCCTGAAACAGCAGGTCTCGATCGGCCTGCACAAACATGCCTTTCTCAGTGAACACTTCAAAAATCTGACTCTTTTCACTTGCGGTTGGTTCATAAAGCTCACCTACATCCTCAAGCAACACGCCGAGGTCGACTTCAGTGAACTCGCTGCGCCGCCCTCGCGCTTCAACCCGTGCGATACGCAACAGGGCATTGAATGTAGAAATCAGCTCATCGGCTTCATGCGACGCCTTCTCCAGCGCCTCACGTGCACGGTCAGGATCCGAATCCCTCGCCTCTTCCAGCCGGTGCTGAAGGTGAGTAAGCGGTTTGCGCAGGTCATGCGCCACGTTGTTCGAAATCTGTTGAACGGTGGTCATCAAGGCTTGGATACGGTCCAACATGCGATTGAAGTTAATACCAACTTGCTCAAAATCATCACCACTGCCATCTGTTGGAACACGCCGCGACAGGTCGCCCTCCATAATCCCCCTTGCCGTTCTGTTCATATTTTCGAGTCGACGGGTTACGCGTGAACTCACCAGCAGCCCAACGCCAAATGCAATTACCACGGTAATGGCGAGCGCCCACAAGAGCGCGTCCAGAATGAGGTGCTGAACATGGTCTCGCTCTGCAACATCACGGCCGACCAACAGGTAGTAACCTTCCGGCAAGGAGGTCGTCAATGCTCTTGCATGTCGTGTTTCTTTTTCAAAATCCCATTCGTACAGCAGGAAATCAGTCCAGCCCTGTTCATCGATGGGTGAAGTCGGCCACTGGTCAAGGTTACCGGAAAGCGGCTGCCATTCGGAATCGGTTAACAAGTACACCACTTCACCATCGGGATTTTGACGCACGCGCTGAGCAATATTCTGAACCAAACCCTGTCTGCCTTCTGCCTCGAATTGACCCATCAATCCACGCATATCGGCGTTGAGGTCTGAATCTGTCTGGCGATCGAGGTAGCCTACGGTGGTGAAGTAAATGAATAACAGAACGATCATTACAGCGGCAATAAAGAGCACGCCATACAACAAGGAAATACGAAGCGAAGAACTCCGTAACAGCAAGCGGATGCTCAATTGGGCTCCGCTTCGCGCAACACGTAGCCGGCGCCACGCACGGTATGCAGTAAAGGCTGATCGAATTCCCGGTCGATTTTTGCACGCACACGGCTCATGTGCACGTCAATTACATTGGTCTGCGGGTCGAAGTGATAATCCCAAACACCCTCCAGCAACATAGTGCGAGTGACTACCTGGCCGGCATGGCGCATCAAATATTCAAGCAGCCGGTACTCGCGCGGTTGCAACGCGATTTCCTTGCCGGCGCGGGTAACGCGGCGCGCAAGCACGTCGATGACGAGGTCTGCCACCTGTAATTGGGTCACTGGCGCTTCACTTCCGCCACGCCGCATCAGGGCTTCTACTCGTGCATGCAGCTCTGAAAAGGCAAAAGGTTTGGCCAGGTAGTCGTCGCTGCCTGCCCGCAAGCCCTCAACCCGGTCGTCGACTTCACCGAGCGAGCTGAGAATGAGAACCGGGGTGGTGTTGCCATTGGCACGCAGCGTTCGCAGGATACCCAGCCCGTCCAGCCCCGGCAGCATGCGGTCGATGACCAGCACGTCGTAATCCTCAGTCGAGGCCAATAGCAAGCCGTCACGACCATCGTCGCGGTGATCCACCACCACGCCAAGCTCGTCAAAGGCCTTGCTGATGTAATTGGCAACCTCCTGATCGTCTTCGATCAGCAATACGCGCACGTCGCCTCCATTGCCTGAACCCTCACTAATGTTAGTGGGCATCGTATGCTACAGCAATTGTGCAGAACCACACATGCTCCGCCACCTCTTCCCAACCTTACCAAATCGTAATGAATCCGTACGTTTCCGGTAAGGGGGGCTCCTTGATACTGCACCTGTCGTCGGATCAGTTCTACAGGTTTTTAGCCGACTGAACCAAAAGCAATCACAACACTCAAGGAGTCATTATCATGAACACACTGATAAACAATGCAGGAAAAATCGTAAAACGCGGAGCCATTGCGGGCACCATTTTAGCGGCTTCAGCCAGTGCCTGGGGTGCTGTACCGGAAGCCCCAATGATCGACTGGGTTGATGTCACAGAGCAGGAATCCGAGAAGGGCGAGCTGGTTGAAGTCGCGGTCGGCTGGTCGCGTTATTTTGCAGATGAGGCCGCCAGTGTGCAGGTGCGCCTTGACGGCAAGCCCACAATGACCCGTGCTCTTCATGACGGGCAATACATGGGCAAGGCTGAAGTTGCCATCGAGCGCGAAGGCAGCTTCGACCTGACCGTCGCCTTTTGTAACGTCGAAGGCTGTGAGGAATCCTCGCCGGTCAACATCACGGTGACTGACGAATTCATTGATTGGTCATACGAAAACAAACCCATTGACACCGACCTCAGCGCTCTCCAGCAGGACTCAGATGAGGCTACAACCGGTGCAGAAGTAGAGCAAACAACATTTTTCACTCAAGGCTTCACCGCACTACCGGCAACAACGACTCTTGCCTCTGGATTTGCTATTGAACTGGGTAAAGCGGCCTTAAGTGGCATTGTAAAAGGCGGTGCCGACTTCGGTTTTCAAGCCTTGCTGAAGCACCTGGGGTTGGGCGATGAGGATTTTGGCGGCCAGATTGAAGAACTGAATTCCAGCGTTCAAGCGTTGGGCTCGCAGATCACCAATTTGACAAATTCCATAAAAGCGCTGACGGACCAAACCGCCTGGCAGGGCTTTATCACCCAGCACACCCTGGCCAAGCAACACGTCAACACGATCTACAGTAACTTTGAAGACATCGTTGCCTATATCGACCAGGGCGTCGAACCCGATCTAAGCGGCTGGACCGACGCACGAACTGCGGTAGCTGAAGCGCTCGAGAAATTAACCGGATCCATTACCACTAGTGGTGATGGAATCATTGATGGGACAGACGGCGCTATCTATCAATTGATGACGGCCGTACCCCAGCGAGTGGCCTCGGTGGAAAGCTATTGGCCGATCATTGAAGAGTATCGCAGTTACTACCGCACGGCTGTCGCTATAGGGTTTCTGAGTCTGGACCTGATTGCGGATAACTTCGATGAAACAGGAACCACCCGCATCAAGGCGGAAAATGCCCTGTTGGCGGGCCAGTTCTCGGTTCTGAATATGTACGCTTACGGTGTTGCCTATGATCTGCCGGTCAGCGGTAATGTGGTTCGGGACTTTGTACAGTCGCGCAGCTCTACCACCGGCTTTGCGGCAGCCGATTATGCGGATCTCGATAGTGTTGCCAGCGTTGAGGTCGCAGCGAATGCCCTGAGAGACGCGTTCAACAAAATGGCTGATGACTATGACCCGGAGCATCACGATGGCCTGACCCTCGAGGCGTTCCTGAAAGACCTGGGCGTACCTACAGCATTCGTGCTGGAAAACGCGGATGGTTTTGATTCCACCGGGTGGCAGCGCACACGCATGTTGCCAGGATATCAATGGGAAATAAGCTTTTTTGAATTGAAACCGATGGTTGGTCAGGTCAAGGGAAACACCTGGACTGAATCCTTTGCAAAATACTGCCCTTCAGGCGCCAGCCCTTGCGAGGACCCCTACGATTACTATTTTGAGGGGACCGAAAGCCAGCTGAAAACCGAGATCAACAAGCGTAAGAACGCCATCAAGCAAGCCGGCGGCTACACCTTGAACAATGGTACCTTCGCGGCATCTCACTACGCTGCCATAGACCTGACGGATCGCCTGAATCATGCAGGCCGCCCGGCAAATCTGGATGAGGATGCGATATGGAACGCGGCATTCGGAGATGATTCCGCCAAGCTTGCTCATGGCTTCCTTCCGGGTGCCGAGAGCGACGGAGAGTGCATCGGGCTTCCTGAGAAAAATGTGAACCTGCTGGACGTGGATGGCTACAAACTGAGGTGGCAGCCCGACGGAAAACTGCTTCTGGTCCAAAAAGGCTTTGGGGGTGTATGGGGCTCCGGCACGCAGAACAAGGCTGACCAGCTGTGCTGGCAGTCGGACGGCAACCTGGTGATCTATGAGGGTTCCACCATGCGGTGGTCTTCGAATACAGCGGATAGCGAATGGGGCGGATTAGGCGGCCGGACTCTGAAGCTGCAACAGGACGGCAGGGTACAAATCGTCAACGAGCTGTCGAACGTCATTTGGCAGATCAAGCCCTACAACTATTGATCCTCCAAAACCTTGAAACTGAAGCGCCCGCCAGCTGGAACTTCTCGCTGGCGGGCTTTTCATTAAATACCTGGGGTCAGAATATCAGGGGTCGGCTTAGCGCACGTTTTGCCTAAAATTCTCCGGGTTTTTAAGCGAACTCCGGTGTTTCGTTTGCAATTCCAAGCGAAGCTTCAAGCGCTCGGCCAGCAATAATGAGCTTACGCTCCTCAAAGAGATTGCTCCATATCGTGACCGACTTTGGAACGCGGTAAAGCGTCTTGTCACTTTCGTTTTCCGGGTGATCAAATAACGGCCGCGTTTTCATTTCTTCGAAGCCGGCGCGCAACGTCAGGCAGGGTTGTCCCGTGTAATTCGTCAGGCTCAACATCGGTGTGTCGAAACTTGGGCCGAAAACGATGTCCACCTGTGAAAAAAAGTCATGAGTATCTTGCATGACTTTCCGCCGCAGCCTCTCTCCCTGGACGAAATCAATGGCGGAATAAAAACGGGACTGCCTGAAGCTGTTCGGCCAGGCGTTGTATATCTGGCGTCGCAGCAAGTCATCACGATTTGACAGCGTCAGCTCTTCAAATGCGGCGGCGGACTCCACATTAAGAGCACCACTGATCGCATCAACAGGTAATTTGGGCAGGGTGATTTCCACCACGTTCGCACCCAGGCTTTTCACAGATTCCAGTGCCGCAAGGTTGATGGGAGTTGCGCCCTCGCCTTCAAACCAGACTGGGTCATAGCCAATGGTCAGGTCACTAACCGGGTCCCGGCCGTCATAGGCAAACCCCATGTTGATTGAGCCCGTGTCAAATTCGTCATAACCGTTCAGTGCGCTCAGGACCATTGCCGTATCCTCAACGTAGCGGCACATGGGTCCAACTTTATCGAGCGACCAGCAAAGCGCCATGGCGCCGGTTCGCGACACCCGGCCAAAGGTGGGCCGCAACCCTGCCAGTCCGTTCCGATCGGACGGTGAAACAATGGACCCCAGTGTTTCCGTGCCGATACCAAATGAGCACAGTCCGGCCGCTGTTGCAGAGCCAGATCCGGCCGAAGAACCGGATGCGCCTTCTTTGGGGTTCCACGGGTTACGGGTTTCGCCACCGAACCAGACATCACCCCAGGCCAGTGCGCCAAGGGTCGTCTTGCCGAGCAGGACTGCGCCTGCTTCGCGCAGTTTTGTGACAACCCTTGAGTCTGTCTCAGGAACGCGGTCCTTGTAAGGTTCAGCGCCCCAGCTTGTCCTTATGCCGGCCGTATCGAAGAGGTCTTTGACTCCATAAGGAATACCATGCAATGGGCCGCGAACCTCTCCGTTAGCGCGCTCACGATCCGCCTGCTCCGCCTGTTCCCGGGCGAGTTCCGCGGTAACGGTGACAAAGCATTCAAGCACAGGGCCGAAACGTTCAATCCGTTCCAGGTAGATTTCGGTCAGTTCCCCGCTCGAAATCTCACCGCTGGCCATCCAATGAGCCTGATGTTTGACTGGCGCAAACGCAATTCGCTCGGCATCGCCCGGCATACCCGGAAGTTCTTCCGGATGCAGAATCAGCGCATTCTCCTGATCGTCGTACCTGACGCCAGGAAGCCGCGGATTGAATGTGGTTGCCGGTTGCACCGAGTTAGAAATCGCTTGCTCGCGGCGCTGTGTGAGCGTTTCTACCTGTTGTTCGAAGTAGCCCCTGTCTGCCTCGTCAGTGCCACCGAGCATCTGCTGGCGCTCGGCTTCGGAAAATCGCACGCCGAAGAGTTTCTCCGCCTCGGCCAGGGTGCGCTCAGTGATTCGCTGGTCAAATCCAGCCCAAAGCTCATCGCTGTCATCACACTCCGGCGTCGCAACCGGTTTGCAGGCGGCTAACGCTGCGGCACTGCTGCCGGCCAGTGCCGCAGCGAGTATGCTGCGCCGATTCAAGAGTACTGGATCGTCTCTTATTACCATCGGCTGCCCTGTTTGTCAGAGCGGGCAACCCTATTCAGCGGAATACCAAATGGGAGACGTGTAAGCACGTTCCTGGCCTGTTGTTTCCGCGCCTTCGGGAATTTCAATACCGTATCGAAACGCGTCGTATACCACCCATCGAGGTGTCGGGATTTCGAGTACGCGGGCATAGTAAAAGGCGCTTTGCTGCGGATCAAACTCCGGATCGGTCCAGACCGCACCCAGTTCGGAGGCGCCAATGGTGTTGGTCCAATTGGCCGCAGCGATATCCACCGTATTGCCGACCAGTGGCAGAACGCCGTCAGCGCCCGGCTGGCGACCGGGCGACCAGGCAACATCATAGACTTTTTCGTGAGTGTCACCTTTCTTATCCAGCCAGCCTTTGATGATCTGAATCCGGTCCAGGTTGGCGCCGATTGCATCACGCAACGCGTAAACCATGAAGGTGGGCGCAGTTGCGCTGTTACGATTACCCAGATCCCCTCCCATGGGCACGCCTTTTTCATAGCCCCGGAACGCCGGCATCCGGCTGTTCAGATCTTCTTCCGTGAACGACCAGCCGCCAAAAAAGCGCACGGTAATGCGTGGGCCCGTTGTGCCATACACTTCTTTGCGTTCCATCGCGTCCCAGATAGCTGCACGGGTGTTTTCTGTGGCCCAGACTCCCGTATATCCAGAGGAAGCCAATTGATAGCCCTGAATTATGCCAACCTCCGTTTTCATGAACGGGTGATCCATCCGTTTTGGCGATGGCTCGGCATTGGTGGCTTTGCCAAAGAAGTTTTCTTCCTCGACAGCGGCCAGACCGGTATGGCTGTCAGTCGAGCCGACCATGCCAAATTTATAGGGGTTGGTGCCGTGCCTCTTCTCCAGCAGCAGACCGTTTTTGAGGGCTGCTCGCGCGTATTCGTACTGCAGCATTTCATTCGTTTTGGCCTGCGAAAGATCAAGATTTCCGACATCCCATGTTTCATAATCTGCAAATGCGTCGTCCGGCGAAAGGAAGGGCAGCGTTTCTCCATCACCCTTTATCTGCGTGACCTCATACATCGGTTCCCAGCGGGCGCGCTCTTCCACGTACCTTTCATCGATTTTGCGACCGGTGTATTGCTTGTCGACCGGAAACATCATGCCGTTAGACAAGTTGCCATTGTGCGCCAGAGCCAGCGCGCTACCACCTGTCTTCTCTTCGTAGTTCTCCAGATAGGCGTACAGGTCAAGCGGGTCGGTTGAGCCAATGGGCGCCTGAGTGGTATACGGCACAATCTGGCCCGCTTTGGAGGCCCCTTCTCGAAATATCACGTTACGATGCAGGTTGTTACCGGTCACCAGTGAAGTCCACTCAAAGCCGATAAGGGCCGTAAAATTGCCGGGGTCGTTGAACCGCTCGGCTGCATCAACCACCTTGTCCCAGATAGTGGCATATGTCCTGCCGCCCGGTGAGTACTCGGCAATCATCTCAGGGTTCATTTCGCCCTGTGAGAACGTGCCTATCAGATCAAGTGCCGCTTTAACTGAAGATTCCCCCCCTGCCTGCATTCCTTCGTACCAGCGCTTTCCCTGCTCATATTTGATAATGTTGGGCTCACCGGCTGCCATGTCAGTGAAAAAACCCATGCCGTCGGAATGATCGGCAATCACCAGCCAATCGAGTGCGCGGCTCAGCCTCGCCGGTTGACCACTGGAGGCCATGACTTCTTCCCCTCGGGCAAAGCGATAGGCCTCATCCAGACCAATGCGCGCACCGAACAGGCCGGCATCCATGGAAAGCCCGGTGTGCAAATGTGTATCACCCCAAAACACCCGATCAGGAAAATTACGCCCGGCATAAGGGGAATATGCCTTTCCGGGATAGAGGTCGGACAAAGAGTCTTCATCCGGAGCGAACTGAGCGAGGGCAAGCGAACTCGAGCACATCAACAATACGAGAAAAATCAGGCTTGAGATTAATAACCAACGTTGGTCGTAGTGTCGCGCGCCACTTCTTTGAAACATCAGCATTATTTGAAATCCTCTTCTTACAACGCACCAGTACTTTCAGTGCGGGCATCAACTCATTATAAGTCAAACCCTCTCGGAATCACGCACAGCCCGTGTTTCTGCGCGCGCACTGGCAGAATCTGCGGGCTGAATCAGGCGCCGGAGTCCTTTACTCAGGTACGGGCCTTTAATCCCATTGGTTTCAGTTGGTGAATTCCGGCGCAGCCTCACTGATGGGGTGACCCACGGTCAAGTGCTGGCGCAGAGTCGGGTCAATCGACATGAAGGAGGCATCCGCCTCCGAACCCAGCGCGTCCAGAATCTTGGTAAAAAAACACCGGGCGGAAGCGATGGCGGCAATGTCGAAAATATCTTCATCGCTGAATCCATACCGGTTTTTAAGTTCCGAAACCTGCTCTGCCGTAATCTTGCTCGCATCCCGGGCAATGTTCCTCGCAAACTTCACAGCGGCGAGTTCCGCATCGGTCAGTATTTCGGGCTTCTCTCCCTTCGCCAGTGCAATGACATTGGCGTCTCCGATCAATCCGGCCAGTGCGCTGCCATGGGCCAGCGAACACGGTGTGTGTTCCAGCTCATTGGCAACCACGAAAGTAATCAGCTCAAACCGCCGATTGTCCACCGGCCTTCGGATTTCAGCCAGCAGCCTGCCCCAACGGGCCATGACTTCAGGTCTGTGGCTGAAGGTCTTTGCGTAATTGGGTACATGGCCCCAGCTTGATTCCTGGCGCTTGTACATTTCCAGCGTGGCGCCGTTCGCCTGGTCAACAGGAATGGTGTTGATATAGCTCATGAGCGTCGCTCCTTATATTTGATTTCAGGTACCGGGTCAGGTGACCGGAAATATCGCGTGCATCATCTTCAATGCCGAAAATAAAACTGGATTTGCGGCGGCGCATCAATGGTAGGCCCAAAACGTACAAGCCAGGCGATTCAACCACCCCGCCATCGTGTCTGAGCTGACCCTTTCGATCAAGCACCGGCACATCAAGCCAACTGTAGTCGGGGCGGAAACCGGTTGCCCAGATAATGGTGTTGATGGCGTCATTTTTCAGGTTCACGCTTAGTGTTGGGGATTCCTCCACCCGGGTGTCCTCAAAACGCTCGGGCGGCGGAATGTCACGAACGCCTGTAATCTGCTCATCAATGGTTTTCAGCAGTCGGGTCATCTTGAGGTCAGCCAGGGCACACACATTTCGCAAGGACCCGGAAAACTGCGCGATTCCATTATTAAACCCCACCAGGCGCCCGGTAATCCGCGCACCCTGGTCGGTCAGGCTGTTCAGGTCAAGCAGCCGCTTGCCGTGTGACCCAACCAGCTGGGCAGACGGAAGCCTTCGGCCACGTGATATGTCTTCAACCTCGTCATAGCGCTCGCCCAGGACACCGCAACGGTCCATCCAGAACATGATGTCCTTGCCGCGGTAGCTTCGCGGCATCCGCACATGCTCACCCACGGCAATGGTGACCGCGTGTCCGGCTTTCAACAACTCATCCGCCAGCTGCATGCCGCTCGCCGATGCCCCGACCACCAGTACGCCACCGCCCTGGATTTGCGCGGGAGAATGGTATTGATGCGGAGTCAGCTGACTCACGTTGTCCGGCACGTTGCTGGCAATGGCGGGAACCTGAGCGATATTGCATGCCCCACTGGCTATCACAACGCATTTTGCCTGCCAGGTTTCACGGGTGGTTGCCACGCTATAGCCAGTCTGGTTTCGGCGAACCGAGGTAACCCGCGTGTTGGTGCGCACAGGTGCACGGGTGAACGCCGCATAATTCTGGATGAATTGCACCACGTCTGACATCCCCATGAAGCCATCGGGGTCATTTCCCGCATAGTGATAGCCTGGTAATTGCGTTTGCCAGTTTGGGGTGAGCAGCTTCAAAGAATCCCAACGCTCATGACGCCAGGTGTTGGCCACTTCACCGCGCTCAAGCACCACGTGTTCGATGGCTTGTTCACTCAATAAATGGCTCACGGCCAGGCCGGCGTGACCGGCACCAATGACAACGACGTCAATGGTGGCGGCCGGCCGGAGGCGAATGTGACGAACTTTGGTCACTTGTTAACCTCAACGTGAACATTCGTTGGGTTCGTAATGATGTCAAATACCGCAGAACGCTTTTGCGACTGGGCCACCAGTGCGGCGATGTCGTCTTCTGAAGCATCGGCATCGATCTGGTAGTTCACTTTGATGCTGTCGAATCCGTTCCTGACGTCCGAATCGATTCCCAGGATGCCCTGAATATCCATGTCTGCTTCAATGGTTGCGGTAACCGAGTTGAGCTGGATCTCGCGATTCTGGGCAACGGCGGCGATACCGGCCGTCAGGCAACCGGCCAGGCCTACCAGCACGAACTCAACCGGCGTTGAACCCTTGTCGGCGGAGGCAAAAATTTCTGGATGGTCCGTGTCGTACACGTATTCACGTACGTGTTTTTGTTCTTCGCCCAGGCCAAAAAATTTCTCGACATTGGATTGCGTGTGCGTTCCGCCTTTCCACTCGCTGGACGCCTTCCAAACAAACTTGGCGGCTTCAGGTGCCTCTGTCAACGCTTCACGTGCGCCCAGCAAGGCTTCTACATTGACTCCGTTGTTTACTGCAATGGCTACTTCATTCATCTGGTTTCTCTCCTCAAAAAGACAGCGGCGGGATTGCTGCTGCCTGGATTGAGAGCCATTTTGAACGGTGTAGCCAG
>Ga0102949_1000029_pt1 | contig 12655 bp, 9 predicted proteins | sample SalPon2A_B_D1_MG_FD_78503 | JGI IMG/M metagenome (GOLD analysis project Ga0102949, IMG submission 78503) | Soil microbial communities from South San Francisco under conditions of wetland restoration - Salt Pond MetaG R2A_B_D1_MG | ecosystem: Environmental > Terrestrial > Soil > Wetlands | place... | reverse complement strand
CTTCGGCTGCGGCCTGTGGGTGCCGGAGGTCGGCTTCCTCAACAACGAGATGGACGACTTCGCCGCCGCCCCCGGGGTGGCGAACCTCTACGGGCTGGTGCAGGGCGAGGCCAACGCGGTCGGCCCCGGCAAGCGGATGCTCTCCTCGATGAGCCCGACGATCGCCTGGAACGAGGCCGGCGAGGCGGTCGCCGTCGGCGGTCGCGGCGGTTCGCGCATCCCCACCGCTACGATGCAGATCCTGCTCGCTCTGCTGGTCGACGGCGACGAGCTGCAGGCGGCGGTCGACCGCCCACGCGTCCACCACCAGTGGCTCCCCGACGTGATCCGCCACGAGCCGGACGCGCTCTCCCCCGAGACCCGTGCCGCCCTGGAAGCGCGCGGCCACGAGCTGGAGGAGGTCGGCAGCGTGGCGGTGGCACACGCGGTGAGGCTCCTCGCCGGCGGCACGGCGGAGGCGGCGGCCGACCCGCGCCGCCCGCCGTCGACGGCGGCTGTGGTGAAGCCGTCGCCGCGCTGAGGAATCCCTCCCCCCGCGCCCTGCGTTGAAAACCTCGTGAGCCGCCTGTCCGTACCGCGGTCACAGGCTTTCGTCTCTGGAGGAGTCGCATGAAGCAGATGTCTTCGGCACAGCGCCCGTCAATGCAGCGCCCGTCAATGCCGCGCCAGTCCACACGGCACCCGGTCCGCCTCGTCGCCCTGCTCGTCGCAGCGGCGATCACCGCCCTCGCCGCCGCCCCGGCGGCCGAGGCGCTCGACGAGTACAGCAAGAAGCAGGAAGAGCAGATCGCCGCCCTGCCGCCCGACTACCAGAGCTGGCTCCGCGACGTCGAGGTGATCATCAGCGAGGAGGAGTTCGACTCCTTCGTGGCGCTCGAGAAGGACTACCAGCGCGACGCCTTCATCGAGCGCTTCTGGCGCGTCCGCGACCGCTACTCCGACACCGCCAGAAACGAGTTCGAGGAGCGCTACCAGCAGCGCCTCGCCGAGGCCAAGCAGGCCTTCGGCGGTATCGACTCCGACCGCTCGCGCATCCTGCTGTTGAACGGCTACCCGACCGGCCGGCTGGAGGTGCGCTGCACTTCGGTGCTCAGGCCGCTCGACATCTGGTTCTACGCCGGCAGCGACCAGGTGCACTTCAACTTCTGGGTCGTCTTCTACCGCGAGGGTGCCAACTACAAGCTGTGGCGCCCGTTCGACGGCATCGAGCGGCTGACCGAGAGCTTCCTGGCCGAGAACATCGGCCCCGGCGGCGGCGGCGGCGGCCCGGGCGGCATGCGCGGCTTCCTGAACCGCATCGTCCGCAACTGCCGCGACGGCGAGCAGGTCGCCTCCGGCATCGCCTACGTGCTGTCGGAAGGCGACCTCGCCTACGGCCAGATCCTCGGCCGCATCCAGGAGACGCCGAAGATCGCCGGCAAGGAGTGGGTGGAGACCTTCAACGCCTACACCACCGAGCTGCCCGAGGACGCCCTGCTGCTCCAAGGCGACATGGAGCTGCGCTATCCCGGGCGGCGACAGAACCGCACCGCGGTGCAGGGGACGGTGGCGCTCGAACGCGAGGGGGCCGGCGTCGCCGAGCTCGCCGGTTCGCGCTCCTACAACTTCCTGTTGACCGGCGAGGTGATCTCCGACGGCCGGTTGTTCGACACCTTCCGCTACAAGTTCGACTTCCCCGCCGCCGGCCTGCCGGGCGAAAAGGTGCCGCTCGTCTTCCAGCGTTTCCTGCGCCCCGGCGACTACCAGCTGCTGGTCAAGGTGGAGGACCTGAACAGCGGCAAGTACTACCGCGAGGAACGCGCGGTCTCGGTGCCGCAGGCCGACGAGCTGCTGCCGCCGCCGCCGATGGACGAAGAGACCGCCCGCCTGCTCGCCGAGGCCAACGCGGCGCTGGCGAGCGGCGAGACGACGGTGCAGATCGTCCAGCCCCGCGGCCAGCTCCACACCGGCTACCTGCGCTTCGACACGCTGACCACCGGCGACGACATCGAGCGCGTCTCCTTCGCCCTCGACGGCGACGAGCTGCTGATCAAGCGCACGCCGCCCTACAGCGTCGACCTCGACCTCGGCCGCGTGCCGCAACCGAGGACGCTCTCCGCCGTCGCCTACGACAGCACCGGCGAACCGGTGGCCGAGGACGAGCTGCTCTTGAACGCCGGCGGCCACCGCTTCAACGTCGACCTGATCGAACCGCGGCGCGGCAAGAAGTACGAGCGCAGCCTCTCCGCCGAGGTGGCGGTCGAGGTGCCGGAAGGGACGACCGCCGAGCGCGTCGAGTTCTATCTCAACGAGACGCTCGTCGCCTCGCTCTACCAGGAGCCCTGGGTGCAGCCGATCGTGCTGCCCGAGGGCGAGCCGATCGCCTACGTGCGCGCCGTCGCCTACCTGACCGACGGCAACTCGACCGAGGACCTGGTGTTCGTCAACGCGCCGGACTACCTGGAGGAGATCGACATCCAGTTCGTCGAGCTCTTCGCCACCGTCGTCGACCGCGAGGAGCGGCCGCTCGAAGGCTTCGACCGCGACGACTTCACGGTGATCGAAGACGGCGTGCCGCAGCAGATCGCCCGCTTCGAGCGGGTGTCCAACCTGCCGATCCACGCCGGCATCCTGCTCGACGTGTCGGCCTCGATGCGCGACAACCTCGACCAGGCGCAGCGCGCCGCGCTCTCCTTCTTCCAGCAGGCGATCGAACCGAAGGACCGCGCCTCGGTGATCACCTTCAACGACCACCCGAACCTGGCGGTCGAGTTCACCAACGACGTCGACGAGCTGGCCGGCGGGCTGGCCGGCTTGAAGGCGGAGCGCGGCACCTCGCTGTTCGACAGCGTCATCTTCTCGCTCTACTACTTCAACGGCATCAAGGGCCAGCGGGCGCTGCTCATCCTGTCCGACGGCAAGGACGAGTCGAGCCGTTTCACCTGGGAGCAGGCGCTCGAGTACGCGCGCCGCGCCGGCGTCACCATCTACTCGATCTCGCTCGGCGAGGCGGACCACAAGAAGCTCTCGCGCCTCGCCGCCACCACCGGCGGCCGCGGTTTCAAGATCGCCGGCGTCGAGGAGCTGCCGGAGATCTACGACGCGATCCAGGAGGAGCTGCGCTCGAAGTACCTGATCGCCTACCAGTCCTCGAACACCACCGAGTCGAAGGACTTCCGCTCGATCGTGGTGAAGGTGGCGAAGAGCGGCGCCGACGTGAAGGCGATGCAGGGGTACTATCCGTAGGTTCGGCCCGTGCCGTGATCTTTTCGCCGGTGCCGCGGCACCGGTTCCCTGGGGAGGAGGAAGCCGCATGTCCAACGACGCCCGTCCACGCCGTGCCTTGCCCGTAGCGCTCGCCGCCGCGGCGCTCGCCGCCACCCTGCTCGCCGCTTGCGACGACACCGAGCGCGTCGAGCAGGAGGCCGAGCTGGCCACCTACCGCACCGAGATCGAAGCCTGGCAGCAGGAGCGCGAGGAACGGCTCCAGCAGCCCGACGGCTGGCTCACCCTGGTCGGCCTGCACTGGCTCTCCGACGGACCGCAGAGCCTCGGCTCCGACCCGATGAGCGACGTGGTGCTGCCCGCCGAAGCGCCCGGCCGCGTCGGCATGCTGACGCCGGTCGACGACACCGTCGAGCTGAGCCTGACGCCCGGCATCGGCGCCACGGTCGGCGGCGAGGCGGCCGGCCGCCAGCTCGACCTGCTGCCCGCCGAAGGCGAAGCGCCGACCGTCGAGCTGGGCAGCCTGCGCTTCCACGCCATCCAGCGCGGCGACTGGCTCGGCCTGCGGGTGCGCGACGTCGAGAGCCCCGCCCTCGCCGAGTTCGCCGGCCTCGACTTCTTCCCGGTCGATCCGTCGTGGCGGTTGGACGCCCGCTTCGAGCCGTACGACCCGCCCAAGGAGACGTTGATCGACGACGTCACCGGCAACCGCCAACCGGTGATGGTCGAGGGCGCGGTGGTCTTCGAGGTCGACGGCGAGGAGCACCGGCTCGACGCCTTCGACGGCGGCGAGGAGGAGCTGTTCCTGATCTTCGCCGACGAGACCAGCGGCAAGGAGACCTACGGCGCCGGGCGATACCTCTACGTCCCGAGGCCCGACGAAGCCGCCCAGCTCCCCCTGGACTTCAACCGCGCCTACAACCCCCCCTGCGCCTACACGCCGTATGCGACGTGCCCGCTGCCGCCGAAGCAGAACCGGTTGAAGCTGGCGGTCGAGGCCGGGGAGACGGCGTACAAGGGCGTTCATTAGTTCGAAAGGGGGCGTCTTCGACACCCCCTCGGCGCCGGGGGCGCCTCACCCCCAATGTCGGCGGCTGCGCCGCCGGCTCGCCCTACGGCCGGGCTCGCGGCGTGGTAGGGGACTGGTCAGTTTTCCGACCTGTCCCCGGCGGTTCGGCAAACAGACCCGGGGACAGGTCGAACAGATGACCAGTCCCCTACCGGTCGCGTAGCGCGGATGGAACTGCCGGCGGGGCAAGCCCCGCCGCCACAACGGGAGGGGACGAGACGGGCGGGAGTCCATCGCAGAGCGGCCCGCGGTCCGCACCTGGCACACCGTCTGGTCCAGCGTCTTTTCACCCCCTCCCCCTGGGCGAGAGCGGTGCCAGGGCGCGGGGGTCTCCGGGGTGGAAACTCCGACGGCGGCGCTGGTAGACCGCAGCGTCGGGCATGGCGGTTGGCGCCGCCGGCGAAGAGCGCGGCGCCTCCCCGCTGAAGGCATCCCAGTGACGCGCGCTTTCCACCCCGGAGACCCCCGCGCCCCCCGAGGCAAACCCCACCTGCTAGCATCCTCCCGTGCGTCGCCTAGCAGCACTTCTCCTCGTTCTCCTCACGGCCGCCCCGGCCCTAGCCGACGACCTTCCCGACCCGTTCGCCTCCTTCCTGGAAGAAGTCGCCCCCCTGATCACCGACTACGAACGCGAAGCGTTCGCCCAGCTCGCCGCCGACTACCAACGCCGCGCCTTCATCGAGCAGTTCTGGCGCGTCCGCGACCCGTTCCCGGAGACCGGCAGGAACGAGCTGCGCGAACGCTGGCAGGAACGCGCCGCCGAGGCGCGGCAGCGCTTCACCTCGCTCCAGGACCCGCGCGCCCGCATCTACCTGATCAACGGCGACCCGTCGGAGACGGTGCCCTTCCGCTGCGGCACCATGCTCTACCCGCTCGAGATCTGGCACTACCGCCGGGGGAGCGACGCCCTGCGCGGCGAGTTCTACGTCGTCTTCCTGCGCCGCCCCGGCCCCGGCGGCAGCCCCTACCGACTGTGGAACCCGACCCAGGGCCTCGTCACCCTGGTGGCCGGCGCCAGCGCGGCGCTCAACGACTCCCAGCTGCTCGCCCAGATCGGCCAGGAGTGCATCCAGGGCGACCGGCTCACCGCCGCGCTCACCGCCAGCGCCGACTGGGCGCGCATCGAGGAGGAGCGCAAGATCTTCCCCGACCCGGGCGAGGAGTGGGTGCAGACCTTCCTCACCTACGGCACCGACGTGCCGGAGGACGCCGAACCGCTCGCCGCCAACCTCTCCCTCGGGTTCCCCGGTGCACGCGGCGGCCGCACCGTCGTCCAGGGGGTGGTCTCGGTGGCACGCGAGGCGGCCGAGACGGCGCCCGAGGGGGGTGAGTCCTACGACTACCTGCTCGACGGCGAGGTGCTGCGCCGCGACGAGCTGTTCGAGCGCTTCCGCTACCGCTTCCGGCTGCCCGCCGAACAGGTGGCCGGCGACGCCGTGCCGCTCCTCTTCCAGCGCTACCTGCGGCCCGGTCTCTACCGGTTGGTGATCCGCGCCGAGGAGCTGGCCAGCGGCCGCTTCTTCCGCCGCGAGTTGGACCTCGAAGTACCGTTCGTGCGGCCGGGCAGCGAACGGCGCGCGGCGCCGACACCGGTCGGCAGCGAAACCGCCGCCACCGACGCCACCCCCGAAGCCGCGCCCACCACCGACCCCGCCGCCGAGGCCAACCGCACGCTCGGCCGTGGCGACGTCGTCGTCCGGCTGTTGCCGCCGCCGCAGGGGCTGCAAGTGGACAACACCCGCATCGAAGCGGTGGTCGAAGGAGACGCCGTGGCGCGGGTGCGCTTCGAGCTCAACGGCAAGCCGGTGCTGACCAAGGGGCGACCGCCCTACAGCGTCGAGCTCGACCTCGGCGAGGCACCGCGCAACCACGAGGTGACCGCCGTGGCGCTGGCCGCCGACGGTGAGGAGCTGGCGCGCGACCGCATGCTGGTCAACGGCGGCCCGCACCGCTTCGCCGTCCGCCTCGTCGAACCGCAACCGGGCCGCACCTACCAGGCGAGCTTGCGCGCCGCCGCCGAGGTCGACGTGCCGGAGGGCGACGTGCTGGAGCGCCTGGAGCTGTTCTTGAACGAGGAGCTGGTCGCCACCCTGTACCAGCCGCCCTTCGCGCAACCGATCCTGCTGCCGCCGGGCGACCCGATCTCCTACGTGCGCGCCGTCGCCTACCTCGCCGGCGGCGCCTGGTCGGAGGACGTGGTGCTGGTCAACGCGCCGGACCAGGCCGAGCGCCTCGACGTCCACTTCGTCGAGCTCTACACCTCGGTGCTCGATCGCCGCGGGCGGCCGATCGAAGGGCTCGAACAGGGCGACTTCCGGGTGCTCGAAGATGGCGTCGAGCAGCGGGTGCGCCGCTTCGAGCTGGTGCGCGAGCTGCCGATCTACGCCGGTCTGCTGCTCGACACCTCGAGCTCGATGGTCGAGGAGCTGGACGAGGCACTCGAAGCCGCCCACCGCTTCTTCGAGACGGTGATCACGCCGCGCGACCGGGCGGCGGTGATCACCTTCAACCACCAGGTCGAGCTGGCGGTGCGCTTCACCAACGACCCCGAGGTGCTCGCCGGCGGCCTCTCCGGCGTCGGCGCCGCCGGCGGCACGGCGCTCTACGACAGCCTGATCTACGCCCTCTACTACTTCTCCGGCGTGCAGGGGAAGCGGGCGCTGATCCTGATCTCCGACGGCGAGGACCAGGGCAGCCGCTACGGTTTCGAGGAGGCGCTCGACTACGCGCGCCGCACCGGCGTCGCGATCTACACCATCGGCCTCGGCACCGGCGGCAGCCAGCCGATGGTGCGCAGCCACCTGCTGCGGCTCGCCTCGGAGACCGGCGGCCAGTCGTTCTTCGTCCACCGCGCCTTCGAGCTGGCCAACGTCTACAACTCGATCGAGACCGAGCTGCGCACCCAGTACCTGCTCGCCTACCAGTCGTCGAAACCCGGCCGCGGCGACGGCGAAGACGAGTTCCGCGAGGTGAAGGTCGAGGTGGCGCGGCCGGGCGCCGAGGCGAAGACGATCCGCGGCTACTACCCGTGAGCGAACCGGCCCGCCGCCCGCCGCTCGTCCTCGCCTCCGCCTCGCCGCGGCGGCGTGCGCTGCTCGCTTCGCTCGGCCTCGACTTCACGGTCCGCCCGGTCGACCTCGACGAGACGCCCAGAGACGGCGAACCGGCCCACGACTACGTGTTGCGGCTGGCACGCGAGAAGGCGGCGGCGCGGGTGGAGGACGGCGAGCTGGTGCTGGCGGCGGACACGGTGGTGGTGCTCGAAGACGGGGAGAACGGCGGCGAGCGCCTGCTCGGCAAACCGGCCGACCCGGCCGAGGCGCGCCGCATGCTGGCCGAGATCGCCGGCCGGGGGCACACCGTGCTGACCGGCGTGGCGCTCGTCGGCCCGCGCGGCGGGGACGGCAATGGCGGGGACGGCAATGGAGAGCACGGCGGCGGTGACCGCGGCGAGGTCTCCGACGTGGCGTCGACCCGGGTCGAGATGGCGCCGATCGACGAAGACGAGATCGCCTGGTACGTCGCCACCGGCGAACCTCTGGACAAGGCCGGTTCCTACGCCATCCAGGACCTGGGGGCCATGTACGTCGAGCGGATCGAGGGGAATTACACGAACGTGGTGGGGTTGCCGCTGCCGCTGGTCAAGCGGTTGTTCGGGGAGATGGGGTGGGGGTTGCGGGAGTTCCGGCCCGGGTGACCGGGACGTTCTCGGGAGGGCACGGGTCCCTCCCCTACGCGAGTCGAGGTCCATGTAGGGGAGGGCCTTGCGCCCTCCCGAACCCTGCCTGCCTAGCTGTCGCCCACCTTCACCGGCTCGCCCAGCTCCTCCAACGCGAAGTTCGCCATGATCTGGTGGCCGTTGAAGTCGAGGACGCGGAGGTCCTCGGAGGCTTCGAGATCGTGGACGACGTTGGCGTAGGAGCGGGGATAGCGCGCTTCGACGGCCGGCAGGTCCACCTCGTAGGCGATGAACTTGTCGATGCCCTTGTAGCGCAGCTTGTCGATCAGCCGCGCGTCGTTGAGCTCGGGGTAGGTCGAGAGCACCAGGATGGGACCGGTGCCGGTGAAGAAGAGGTAGGCGCGGATCGAATTCGACATCGCCGAGAAGCTACCCCGGGTCCCCACGCCTGTCAACCCGAAATGCTGTTCGACGCCAACCCGAGATCTTTCGCGTCGCGATACCATCCGCGCCGTGAGTGACGAAGCCCCCACCCCGACACCGAGCCCACCGCCCGCCGTCGTCCTCGTCCGCCCGCGCGAGGACGGCAACGTCGGCGCGGCGGCGCGAGCGATGGCCAACATGGGCCTCTCCGAGCTGATCCTGGTCGAGCCGGCCACCGAGTTGGGTGTGCTCGGCCACGCCTTCGCCAAGGGTGCCGAGCACGTGCTGGCCGGCCTGCGCCGGGTCCCTTCGCTGGCCGACGCGGTGGCCCCGTTCCACCGCGTCGTCGGCACCACCTCGGCGCGCGACCGCAACGCCGACCGGCCCGTGCTGCGCCCCCGCGAGCTGCCCGAGCTGCTCGCCGCCGACCCGCCCGGCTCGCACACCGCACTCGTCTTCGGGCCCGAGGTCTCCGGGCTCAACAACGACGAGCTGGCGCTCTGCGAACCGCTGGTCAACGTCCCCTGCGACCCGGTGCAACCGACGCTCAACCTGGCGCAGTCGGTGCTCATCCTCGCCTACGAGCTGTTCGCCGCCCGCGTCGACGCCGGCGGGGCGACCGCGGCCACGATCGCCGTCGAGGCCCCGGAGCCGGCACTCGAAGGCGACGTCGAGCGCATGTTCTCCCAGGTCCACGAGCTGCTGCGCCGGGTCCGCTTCAAGCGCGACGACACCTTCCACTCGGTCCGCCGCGAGCTAAGACAGCTGCTCGCCAGAGCCCGCCTGAGCCACCGGGAGGTGGTGCTGTTGCACGGCATCCTGCGCAAGATCGAGTACCAGTTGGATCGGCTGGACGAGTTGCGATAGAGGGGCTTGAAAAGCCCCTCTATCGTGTTGGGGGGACAGGCCGCCGTGAGGGAACTGCGGGTGCCCCGCGCGGCCTTTGCCTTGGAAGCGCCACGGGTTGAACTTCAACGGCGGCCTGTCCAGGGGGGTTGTTCCAACCCCCCTCGGCGCTTCGCGCCTTCACCCCCGAGCTCGGCCTCCGGCCGCACACGCGCCCTTAGGGCGCGCGTAGGCTTGCTCCCGACGCTCCCTCGATCCTTTCCTCCGCCCGCAGCACGACGACGCGCGCCCTGAAGGCGCGTGTGCGGGGCCCCTTCTCTAGGCCGGGCTCGCGGCGATCGCGAGTCAACGGCCGGCGGGGACAAGCCCCGCCGCTTCCGCGAGTCGTCGAGAAACAACTCGCCGCAGCACGTCTACGAGGCCGCGGGCAGCCGGGGACAGGTCGGAAAGATGACCAGTCCCCTATCGGACTACGCGCGCCCTGAGGGCGCGTGTGCGGCCGAAGGCCGACTCGGGGGTGAATGGCCCGCAGGGCCAGAGGTGGGCTTGAAAAGCCCCCCTGGACAGGCCGCCGTTGAAGTTCAACCCGTGGCGCATCCAAGGCAACGGCCACGCCGGGCACCCGCAGTTCCTCTACGGCGGCCTGTCCCACCAACCCTAAGCGCTCATCGGCGAGGCGCTGAGAGTCAGACCCCGTCGCCGCGGCTTGATCCTCACCCGGCCGAACGAGATCTCGCCCAACCGGCGGGAGGCGGCGACGGCGAGGGGGCGGTCGCGGCCCGGTTCGAGCAACGCCAGGCCGCGGCGCAGCTGCTCGACGGCGCGGGCTCGTTGCCCGATCCGCCGCACGTCGGCGGCGGTGAGCAGCGCCGCGGACAGCAGCGCCCGGCCTTCGAGGTGGTGGTCGCGCAGCCGGCGGAAGCGCTCGGCGGCCAGGCGCAAACGCATTGCCGCACGGTCGGGCCGCCCTTCGGCGGCGAGCAGGTTCCCCCGGCTCTCTTCGACCAGCGCCCGCTCCAGCGGCTCGCCGCTGCCGAAACGCAGGTGAAGGCGGGCGGCGGCGAGCTGGCGGCGAGCTCGCACCGTGTCGCCGAGGTGGCGATGACTCTCGGCGGCCAGCCGGCAGGCACGAGCCCGCAGGTCGGCAGCGAGCGGCGGCATCCAGGCTTCGAGCGGCACGTTCTCCACCGCTTCTCCGGCCAGACCGGCGAGGCGAACCGCCTCCTGCGGTTCCCGGCTCAGCCGCTGCTCGGCTTCGTCGAGCAGCAGCGAGGCGAGCCACCAGCCGGCGTAGCTGCGGTGGTTGTCGACCAGCAGGCGCCGCCGCGCCGGCGGCTGGCGCAGCAGGCGCGACGCGCGGCGTTGCGCCGCCGTGCGCTCGCTCTCGATGCGCGATTGCACCTCGCGCACACCCTGGAGGGCGCGGTCGAAGGCACCGGCATAGCGTTCAGAGGTCGGTGCACGCCACGACAACAGCTTGGCGGTGCCCGTGTCGTCACTGTGAAAATCGTTGCCTCGACGGCTCATATCGAATCTCCTAGTACTCCCGGCTTCCCTGTTTATAAAGTAACACGAAAGCTCGAAATCGTGACAACTTGAAGAAAATTCGGTGTCAGAGGTGCAAACCGGCGACCCTCGGACGCAACCGGAGTGCCCGTGGGGCAAGGCTCCAGCCCGGTGATAGAGTCCCCGTCGATGAGCGCAGCTGCGATCTCTCCCCCGTCCACCACAGCCGTCCACGCCCAGGTCACCGCAGCCCTCGCCGACGCCCCGCTGGTCGGCGTCGTGCGGACCCACGACGGTGCGGAGGGAGAGCGCCAGGCGCGCCTGTTCATCGCTGGCGGCATCCGCCTGGTCGAGATCACCTTCACCGTCCCCGACGCCACCGGCCTGGTGGCGCGCCTGCTCGCCGAGCGCGAGGCCGAAGGTGAAGAGAATGCGGGGTACGTGATCGGCATGGGGACGGTGACCAACGCCGAGCGCGCACGCCGCGCGGTCGCCGCCGGGGCCGAGTTCATCGTCAGCCCGAACGTCAGCCGGGCGGTGGCCGAGGTGGCCCGCGAGGCCGGTCGCTTCCTCGTCGTCGGCGCGTTGACGCCGACCGAGATCGTGGCGGCGCATGAGGCCGGCGCCGACCTGGTGAAGGTGTTTCCGTTGCCGCCGGTCGGCGGCCCGGACTACCTGCGCGCCGTGCGCGGCCCGCTGGGCGACGTGCCGATGCTCGGTTCGGGTGGCTACGGCCCGGAGGAGATCGCCGCCTACCGCGACGCCGGGGCGAGCGCCTTCGGCATCGGCGCACCGCTGCTCGCCGGCAGCGAAGCGGAGTCGCTGCGCCGCATCGCCGGCGCCGTGGCCCTGGCGCGCGGCCACGGGCCCGACGGTTCCGGGGAGGGAAGCGATTGAAGCAACAGTCGACGGTTCCACCGTTCCAGATCTCCTTCGACGCGACCCCCGAGATCTTCGCCACCGACACCGCCGGCGGTTTCAGCTTCCCGCTGATCGCCGAGGAGAAGAGCTATCTCGAGACCGGCAGCTACGACGAGATGCGGTTCGTCTTCTCGGTCTGGCACCCGTCGAACCAGCGTTCGATCGACCTCGACCGCGCCTACGTCGAGCTGCGCGCCGCCTTCGACTCGGAGGCCGAGCACTTCACCAAGATCGCCGAGATCGAACCGGTGGTGCCCGCCTACGGCGGCGGCGAGACGTTCGACGGCTGGATCGTGCTGCCGGTGCTCGGACCGCGTTCCGCCTTCCTGCTGGTCGGCAGCGGCTTCGAGCCGAGAGCGCGCCTCCAGGTGCGGGCACGCGCCTACTTCGTTCCCTGATTCCACCCACCACCGCAGTCCACCCGAGACCCAGATGACCGCCAGCCACCACGACCTGCTGCGCTCGCTGGCGCAGCGGAACGACCGCAAGATCCTGCTTCTCGTCCTCGACGGCGTCGGCGACCTGACCACCGCCGACCAACCGCGGACACCGCTCGAAGCGGCCACCACCCCGAACCTCGACGCCCTCACCCGCCGTTCGGCCCTCGGCCGCATCGTGCCGGTGGCGCAGGGGGTGACCCCCGGCAGCGGCCCCGGTCACCTGGCGCTCTTCGGCTACGACCCGACGCAGCCGGAGACCGACATCGGCCGCGGCGTGCTCGAAGCGCTCGGCGTCGGCATGGAGGTGCGCCGCGGCGACGTGCTGGCCAGAGGCAACTTCGCCACCGCCGACGGCGACGGCAACCTCACCGACCGCCGCGCCGGCCGGCCGTCGAACGACGAGAACCGCCGCCTGGTCGACGCCATGCAAGCCGCGCTCGACGGCGAGGACTTCGCAGACCACGAGGTGACCTTGCAGTCCGGCGAGGGGCACCGTTTCGTGCTCCGCCTGCGCGGCGGCGACCTCTCGGCCGGCATCGAGGACACCGACCCGCAGGCGCTCGGCGT
>Ga0102949_1000028_pt1 | contig 12661 bp, 10 predicted proteins | sample SalPon2A_B_D1_MG_FD_78503 | JGI IMG/M metagenome (GOLD analysis project Ga0102949, IMG submission 78503) | Soil microbial communities from South San Francisco under conditions of wetland restoration - Salt Pond MetaG R2A_B_D1_MG | ecosystem: Environmental > Terrestrial > Soil > Wetlands | place... | reverse complement strand
TGACGGTCACCGGCCCGGTGGTGCAGCGGTCCCAGGAAACCGTGAACCCGAGCCTCGGCACGGGCGACGTGGAGGTGAAGGTGGAGGCGGCCGAACTACAGTCCCGTGCGGAGATGCTGCCGCTCCAGGTCAACAGTGAAGAAGACGCCGGCGAGGAGTTCCGCCTGCGCTACCGCTACCTCGACCTGCGGCGCGAAAAGATGCAGCGGAAGATCCGCCTGCGCTCGGCCGTCATCGCCTCCATCCGCCGGCGCATGATCGAGCAGGGTTTCATGGAGTTCCAAACGCCGATCCTGACGGCCAGCAGCCCCGAAGGCGCACGCGACTACTTGGTGCCGAGCCGGCTGCATCCCGGCAAGTTCTACGCCCTGCCGCAAGCGCCGCAGATGTTCAAGCAGCTGCTGATGGTCGCGGGCTTCGACCGCTACTTCCAGATCGCGCCCTGTTTTCGTGACGAGGACAGCCGTGCCGACCGTTCGCCCGGCGAATTCTATCAGCTCGATTTCGAGATGAGCTTCGTCACGCAAGATGATGTTTTTGCTGCTATTGAACCGGTCCTTGGGGGCGTGTTCGAGGAGTTTTCCGAAGGCCGCCAGGTGACTCCGGCGCCCTTCCCGCGCATTCCTTTCGAGACGGCCATGCTGCGCTATGGCAGCGACAAGCCGGATCTGCGCAATCCGATCGAGATTTGCGACGTCACGGCGGCGTTCCGCGGCTCTGGCTTCGGCATCTTCGCCCGTGCGGTGGAAGGCGGCGCCGTGGTGCGGGCCATACCGGCACCCGGTGCGGCCGGGCGTCCGCGCAGTTTCTTCGACAAGCTGAACGACTGGGCGCGCGCGGAGGGTGCGGCCGGGCTCGGCTATGTCATTTTCGGCGAAGACGGCGCGGCCAAGGGGCCCATCGCCAAGAACCTGGACGACGCGCGCTTGGCGCAGATCAAGGAAGCCGCCGCTCTGCAGGACGGGGATGCGGTGTTTTTTGCCTGCGACAAAGCGAAGGCGGCTGCCCGTTTCGCGGGCCAGGTGCGGATCCGCCTGGGCAACGACCTGGATCTGTTGGAAAAGGACGTCTTCCGCTTCTGCTGGGTGATCGACTTCCCGATGTACGAGTTGGACGAAGAGACCGGGCAGATCGAGTTTTCCCACAACCCCTTTTCCATGCCCCAGGGCGGGCTCGAAGCCCTGGAAACCCAAGACCCCTTGGATATCAAAGCCTACCAATACGACATCGTCTGCAATGGCGTGGAGCTTTCCTCCGGGGCCATTCGGAACCACCTGCCGGAGGTGATGTACAAAGCCTTTGCCATCGCCGGCTATCCGCCGGAGGAGGTGGAGGCGCGCTTCGGCGGCATGCTGAACGCACTTAAGTTCGGCGCACCGCCCCACGGCGGCTCCGCCCCGGGCATCGATCGCATCGTCATGCTGCTGGCCGACGAGCCCAATATCCGCGAGGTCGTGGCCTTCCCGATGAATCAGCGGGCCGAGGATTTGATGATGCAGGCGCCGGCCGAGGTGCCGCCGACCCGCCTGCGGGAACTCCATCTCAAGCTGTCGCTGCCAAAGACTTGATTTTGCAGTCGCTCTTCACCGCGCGCTTGTCGGGCATCAAGCAAATTTTCATAAACCTTTAAGGAAATTCAAAGGGATAAGTAGGATTCTTTAACTTTGGATTAAGCCTTTGCTGTTTCACTTGGCCGAGTTGGGCAATTTTCTGAGGGAATCAGGCGGTGAAACAGAGCGCAGTTCGAAGATGCTTTCGCAACGCCTTGTGCCTGACCGCGCTGGCGCTTCCCCTATCGGGCTGCTTTCTGCCGCCTGTGGTGAGTATCGCGTCGCTCGCCTTGGATGTCGGGTCCTATGCGGTGAGCGGCAAGACCATGACGGATCACGGGATCTCGTTGGTGGCCGACGAAGACTGCGCGCTGGTTCGCGTGTTCGAGGGCGGGCTCTGCGAGGACTACCAACAGTACGAGACCGAAACCGTCGCCGTCCTGGAACCCTTACCTGCGGCCGAGCCGACAGTGCAATTCGCTGCCTTGCCGGGTATGCATCAACAAGATCCCTTGGCCGCGCTGCCGCTCGGCCGGGAACTGCCGTTGGTGGTCTCCGATGTCGATGGCGACGCGCCGCAAGCCCTGCAGGTCGCAAGGGTGCCGAGCGATTCGATCTTGATGCGGGACACGCACTAAAAACCGTAAACTCGGACCGAATCGACCAGACTTGCGGTCGACAGGACGGTCTCGGCGGGCTCGCGCGGCCAAGAGCCCAATGGTGCTATGGCCCAATTGCGCTATGGCGCTATGGCCCAATTACGCTATGACGGTATGGCCCAATTACGCTATGACGCTATGGTATGTCCGGGCTCGGTCAAAGTGGTTTTCAAGCTTTACAAAGCCCATTAGTCTTTCGCCCTTCATTTGATGGTTAGGGAAGAGGCTCTCAATGGAACTATCCGAGATATCCTCATTCGATCATCCCCCCGACTTCGCCGCCCATGAACGCTGCTGGATGATCTGGCCCGGCGATCGGGCGCGTTGGGGCGAGACACTGGACCAAGTGCAGTCCGTCTGCGCCGAGGTGGCGACGGCCATAGCGGCGTTCGAGCCCGTGACCGTGCTCTCCAACCCGGACTCCCTGGCCGAGGCGTCCATTCGCTGCGGCTCTAAGGTCGCGGCTTTGCCGATGCCCCACAGCGATCCCTGGATGCGGGATTGCGGGCTGACCTTCGCGATTGCGTCGGAAGGGTCCCTACAAGGTTTTTATCCCGGCAGTCCGGAAGAGGCGGCGGCGGAAAAGGACGGGGCGCTGGATGTCGCGCTTGCGCGCGCGCTTCTCAAGCACTTGAAGATGCCGGGGCAGGCGACGGCGGCGGCCTCTCTCCTGCAGCGGATCTTCCTCCATGACGGCGAGGGTACCGCCATCGTCAGTGAGCGGGCTTTGGTCGATATGGCCGACTGCGGCATCTCCGGACGCCAGGCTGTGGAACAGGAACTTGGCCACCTGGGCATCGAGAAAACGATATGGCTGCTGCAGGGATTGACCGGCGGTGGGACGGCCAAGGCGATCGACAATCTCGTCTGCTTTGCTGCGCCGGGTGTGGTGCTGACTCTGGTCGAGAAGGACAACGATGACGAAAACCACCCCTATCTGGCCGACAACTTGGCTTGCCTGCAGTCATCGTCCGATGCGAAGGGACGCGCGCTCAAGGTGATCGAGGTGCCGCAGCCGCCGCCGCAGAAGGACGCGTCCGGCGCCCGGCTGCCGCTGTCCTACCTGAACCTCTACATCGCCAACGGCGGTGTGGTGATGCCGGGGTTCGAAGAAGCCGAAGACGCTTCGGCGCTGCAAGCCGTGGCCGCCGCCTTTCCGGAGCGCGAGGTGATGCAGGTGCCGCTGCGTGAACTGGCCGCATTCGGCGGCGGTATTCACCGTATGACGCTCTCTCAGCCGAAGCGTCCTGAAGAGAAGCCGGCTGGCGCCCAATAGACTTCGCTCGCCCCCACGCCGCGGACCCGGGGTGCGGGCCCCGGCCTTCCTCTCCCCGCCGGGCGCCGCATCGCAAATCCGCTCGACTCTCATGCTTTTTTGAGACTTGCTGTAGTAGAGGTGTTGCCGCGGATGCGCGGCGGGACCGCATTCTCGCGTGCCTTTGCGGTTGCAACTGTGTATGCCTTTGGCACGGCGGAACATGCCGCGGTTGGGGGGCTCGGAGTTAGGAGAACGAGATGTCGGCTGTAAAGCGTTTTGGCCTGGTAGCGGTGCTGCAGATTGCCGTTTTGACGCCGGCCCTAGGATTGCCGGTTGCGCCGGCACGCGGCGGCGAGATCGAGATTCGGCCCCACCGCGCCGTCTACAACATGGAACTCGCCGGCTCGCGATCCAACTCGACCGTGGTGCAAGCCAGCGGGCGTTTGGAGTTCGAGTGGGCGGATGCCTGCGACGGCTGGACACTCACCCAACGCGCCAAGATCGAAGTCGGTCACAATGATGGCAATGTCTACGACTTCGGCTGGAGCTATAGCGCTTGGGAGGCGAAAGACGAGAAGACCTATCGCTTCTTCATTCGTCGGCTCTACGGCGGCGAGGCGGAAGAAGAGGTTAAGGGCAAGGCAACGCTCTCGCCGTCAACCGGCGGCATGGCGGTCTTCGAGGTGCCCGAGGCGCGCGAAGTCACTTTACCGGCGGGCACGCTGTTCCCCAGTCATCATACGATCGAAGTCTTGGAGGCCTTGCAGAGCGGAGAGATGCCGCTGTGGCGCGAGGTCTTCGACGGCTCCGGCGACGAAGGAATCTACGGCGTGTCCGCGGCCGAGGTTCAGGAATTGGCGCCGGGCGACGCGCGTGGGTTTGCTTCCCCGTTGTTGGCGGACCAGACCTCCTGGTTCGTGCAACTGGCCTTCTTCGGCATGGACGAGACGCAAGCCTTGCCGGAACAAGAGCAGGGCATGCGGCTCTATGCCAACGGTATCGCGGACCAGATGACTTTCGACTACGGCGATTTCTCGGTCAGTGCGCGCCTGACGGAGTTGGAGGCCCTGCCGCCGTCGGGCTGCTGACACCAAGTCTTGAGGATAAGACCTTAAGGTGACGGCTTCTTGCGCCGCGCTTTCAGGCTGCGGCCCTTCATGATGGCGTCGCTGCCCAGCTTGCCGCGCACGGCGTCCATGGCTTCCTCCACCGCCCGGCGGCGCTGTTTGCCGGGGTCGAGAAGATCCGGCGGGTCGGCGAGGTCCATGTTCTTCAAATCGCTGGCGCCGACGCCGATAAGGCGGAACCAAACCCCGTTGGCCTCGCCCGCCAGCATCTCGGCTGCGGCCCGGTAAATTTCCTCGGCCAGACGGGTGGGATCGCTCTGCCGTCGGCTGCGGGTGACGATCCGAAAATCGGCGGTCTTGAGTTTCAAGGTAACGCTTTGCCCGGCGAGTCCGGCGGCCTTGAGGCGGCGCGACACGGTCTCGCAGAGGGGCCAGAGCCGGGCTTTTAGCTCCTCCAGCTTGGCGAGGTCTTGGTCGAAGGTGGTCTCGGCCGAAATGCTCTTGGTCTTGGCATGGGGCTGGACGCTGCGGGTGTCTTCGCCGCGGGAGAGGTGGTACAGCCGGCCGCCGATGGCGCCGTAGCGAGCCATGAGCTCCAGCTTGTCGAATTGGCGGAGGTCGCGGATCAAGTTGATGCCGTCCTGGCGAAGCCGACTCTGGAAGGCCTTGCCGACCCCCCAGATGACGCCCACGGGCTTCTCGCCCAAAAAGCTTTCGGTTTCCGCGGCACCGATCACGGCAAAGCCCCGCGGCTTGTCGAGATCCGATGCGATTTTTGCCAGAAATTTATTATGACTCAAACCTATTGACGCGGGTATTTGAAGTTCCTTCTCAATAGAAAGGACCAAGGCAGCAAGGGTTTTCGCCGGCGGGCCACGGTGCAGCGCTTGGGTGCCCGTGAGGTCGAGGAAGGCCTCATCGATGGACAGCGGCTCCACCAGCGGGGTGATATTCTCCATCATGGCCCGCACCTGGCGGCCGACGTCCTGGTACTTCTTCATGTTCGGCTTGATCACCACGGCCTCCGGACAGGCGCGGAGGGCCTTGAACATGGGCATGGCGGAGTGGATGCCGTAGAGGCGGGCAACGTAGCAAGCGGCGGAGACCACGCCGCGTTGGCCGCCGCCGACGACGACCGGGCGGTCCCGCAGCTCCGGGCGGTCTCGTTTCTCCACGGCGGCGTAGAAGGCGTCGCAGTCGAGATGGGCGATGGCTAGGTCGTAAAGCTCGCCATGGGCCAGCACCCGCGGTTTGCCGCAGGCCGGACAACGCGACGGCGCGGTCGCTGCGCGCGCCTCGCCGGCCAGGCAGTCGCGGCAGAGCCAGGCGATCATCGTGGCGTCTCCAGCGCTTGCGGCAACTCGGCCTTGTCCCACAGCCAGGCAGCGCCCCGGACGCCGCTGGAGTCGCCGTGCCTCGGCGGCAGAATGCGGGTGTCGACCCGGTCGGAAAAGACGTGTGCCGGCAGCAGCCGCGGCAGGTTCTCATAAAGGATCTCTATTTTTGAGAGGCCGCCGCCCAGAACCACCACCTCCGGGTCCAGGATGTTGATGACCTGGGCCAGCGCCCGCGCCAGGCGGTCCTGATAGCGGGCGAGGGCGGCGGTGGCATGCCGATCGCCGGCTTCCGCTGCGGCGACCGCCGCTTTGCCGTCCCCCGGACCGTGCTTGCCGGCCGGAGCCTTCCGGCCCGCTTGCCAATCCCGGGCGAGGGCCGGACCGGAGAGGAAGGTCTCGATACAGCCGCTGCGCCCGCAGTAGCAGGCCGGGCCGGGGCGTTCCGCCGCGCGCGGCCGGGGCAGGGGTGTGTGTCCCCACTCGCCGGCGATGGCGTTGACGCCGGGATGAAGCTTGCCGCCCACCACGACGCCGCCGCCGACTCCGGTGCCCAGGATGACGCCGAAAACCGACGCCGCGCCCTGCCCGGCGCCGTCGACGGCTTCCGAGAGGGCAAAGCAATTGGCATCGTTGGCGACCCGCACCGGCCGGGCGAGGCGCGCTGCCATATGGCGGTCGAAGGGCTGGCCGATCAGGCAGGTGGAGTTGGCGTTCTTCACCAGGCCGCTGGCTGGGGAGATCGCCCCCGGGATGCCGATTCCCACCGAGCCTCGCCGGCCCAGGTCCCGTTCAAGGGCAGCCACCAGCGCCGTGACGGCCGCAAGGGTGGCATCATAGTCCCCCTGGGGTGTCGGAACGCGTCGGCGCAAGGCGATGGTCCCGTCGTCCGAGAGAGCCGCCGCCTCGATTTTGGTGCCGCCGAGATCGACGCCGATGCGCATGGCTTTCCCATTTCCCAATCTACGCGATGCCGAGGGCGGAAGTCGGCGTATTGATTAAAGAAACTTACCAATTCTTAACCTTAACCACCTATAGCGGAGACTGGCATGGCGGGTAAAGCTTCCACGCATTGGAGTCCCAGCCGATTGTGGCTTCAAAAAAATCCGGCAATACGCTGAAAACAAAGGACGAATGTAGACTGTACGATGCTGTGGAAAAAAGAGATCCGCGAGGACCGAGTCGACATGATGAACGGTAACGGGGCGATCCAGGATTCCGAGACGAAAACCGTCTTGGTCGTGGAGGACAACGACCTGAACATGAAGCTGTTTCATGACCTTTTGGAGGCCCACGGTTACCACATCCTACAGACCAAAAACGGCAAAGACGCCCTGCGCCTGGCGCGCGAACACCACCCCGACCTGATCTTGATGGACATCCAACTGCCGGAAATCTCCGGACTGGAGGTCACCAAACAGATCAAGTCCGACGACAGCCTCAGTCAGATTCCGGTGGTGGCGGTCACGGCCTTTGCCATGAAAGGCGACGAGGAGAAGATCCGCGAGGGCGGCTGCGAGGCCTATATCGCCAAGCCCATATCCGTTGCCCATTTCATCGAGACCGTCCAACGTTTCCTTAACTGACCTCGTGCTATGTCCTAGCTTATGAGCGCAAGGATCCTGGTCGTCGATGACGTTCCGGCAAACGTAAGGCTGCTGGAAGCGAAACTGACCGCAGAGTACTTCCAAGTCATCACCGCCCACGACGGGGCGTCGGCTCTTGCCTGCGTCGAAGAGCACAACCCGGATCTCATCCTCAGCGACATCATGATGCCCGGCATGGACGGCTTCGAACTCTGCGAGCGCCTGAAAGCCGATCCGCGCAGCGCCCATATACCGGTCGTGATGGTCACGGCGCTCAATGAGGCGCGGGACCGGGTGCGCGGCCTAGAGGCAGGCGCTGATGATTTTTTAACGAAACCTGTCAATACCTTGGTCCTTATTTCTCGTGTGAAATCTCTGATCCGTTTGAAGCATATGACCGACGAGCTGCGGGTGCGGCGGGCGACCGCAGGCCGCGAGATCGGACTCGATTTCAACGCGCCGCTCGGGCGGCGGGCCAGGTTTCTGATCGTCGAGAACTCGCGGCTGGCCGCGGAGCAGCTGACGCGCGAGCTGAGTGCAGACGGCCAGGAGGTGACCTGGGAGCCCGATCCCGACGCGGCGACGGTGCTGTCGCGCCGTGAGGATTTCGATGTGCTGATCGTGAACCTGCGTCTCGGTCAGGCGGATGGCCTGCGTCTCTGTGCCGCGTTCCGCTCGCAAGAGCAAACCCGCCATACGCCGATCCTGCTGATCATCGACGACAACGACCTGCCGCGCCTGTCCCAGGGTATGGAGGTCGGGGTCACCGATTATCTGGTGCGGCCGTTCGATCCCAACGAACTGCGGGCACGCTGCCGCACTCAGGTCCGGCGCCGGCGCTATCACGATCAACTGAAAAGCCTTCTTTTTGACAGCGTTTCAATGGCTTACTCTGATCCTCTCACAGGCTTATTTAATCGCCGCTATCTCTTTGCGCACCTCGAGCACAAGGTCGGGGAACTGGACGACTCGACCAAGAGACTCGCCGTCTTGATGATCGACATCGATCGTTTCAAGCTGGTCAACGACAGCTTCGGTCACGGCTTCGGCGACGAGGTGCTGCGCGGTGTCGCCCATTGTATTGCCGACGGGTTGCGGGATTCCGACATGGTGGCGCGCTACGGCGGCGAAGAGTTCGTCGTGGTGATGCCCAACACCACGGCGGCGGAGGCCGTGGGCGTTGCGGATCGTCTGCGCGAGGCAGTGTCCCGACTAAACTTCGTGACGCCGGGTGCGGACAAGACGCCGCTTCCGGTCACGGTCTCGGTCGGCGTGGCCAGCAGCAGCGCCGCAGTTTCGACGGTCGATGCCTTGATCGAATCGGCCGATCGCGCGCTCTATGAGGCCAAACGATCCGGCCGCAACGCCACCGTTGTCGGCACCCCTTACGGCACGTCGCACGACAGCCTTTGTGCTGAAGCCGGTTAAGCCGGATTCGGATTCGCCTCTAGCGGCTTTGAAATCGCTCCGATCGCCGTGGCACCCGCGCTCCGGAAACAGAAAGGGCCGCCTCATGGGGCAGCCCCTTTTAACGCCAGTCCTTGCCGGGAAGGCTTAGCGCATTTTCGATTCCTTGAAGAGGACGTGCTTGCGCGCCACCGGATCGTACTTCTTGAACTGGAGCTTCTCCGTCAGAGTCCGCGGGTTCTTCTTGGCCACATAGAAGTAGCCCGTGTCGGCCGTGCTGACCATCTTGATGAGCTGAACGGTTGGCTTTGCCATGATCGTAACTTTCACTGCGCAACAGGTCTAAAGAGGCCGGGAAGATAGCCGCTTGGCGGCCCAAGTCAAGCGCTTCTTGTCTCCCCGCGCCGCCAAATGAAGCGGGCGGCCGGCCGGGCTGCACCCTCGGCCAGGTGGGCCAGGGCCTCCCTTAGCACCAGGGTCCCGATCTGTGCCATCGGCAGGGTTAGGGCCCTTGTCACCGGCACCCAGGCGAGATCCTCCAACTCGCCATTGCCCTTCAGACGCCCGACCGTAAGGTTGCCGTCGGCAAGGAAGAAGCGGTTGTGGAAGCGCCGCGGCGCATGGGCCGGGGTGATGGCGCGGGCGCAGAGCTTCATGGCGTCGAACGCCGGTTGCAGGGCGGCGGAGCGGTAGTGGTGCCCGGGGGCCTGCGCTGCCGCTGACGCGGTCAGGGCCGCAGCGGATGGGGGGGCAGCGGTTAGGGGGGCGGTGAGGGGCCGGCCGAGCAGCAGGCCGGTTTCTTCGAACGTCTCGCGCAGGGCGGCTCGAGCAAAGGCACGGGCGTGGCGCTGGGAGCGCTTGTCGAGGCGTTCCGGCACCACCAGAGGCGCGCCGGAGTAGCCTGGGTCGATCAGATCGGACGCTTCCAGGGCGCCGCCGGGAAAGGCGTAGATGCCCGGCAAAAAACGGGCGCTTCGGGCGCGTCGGCCCAGCAAGACGACGTCGTCCCCGCCCGTCCGGCGCAGAAGCACCAGGCCGGCGGCGTCGCGCGGCCGAACGCCAGGGCTAGTTTTGCTGATAGCTGTCGAGTCCGAGGTCTGCCGTGTTTTCACTGGCGTAGATGGCCCGGGCATAGAGCTCGGGTTCCAGCAGAATTCGCTTGGCCACTTCCAGGTCAACGTCGGGGCGGTCGTCATTGGCCGGGCAGTGCGCCCGGAGCTCTTCAATGGCCGTCTCGTCGCTGGTCGCGATCGGGAGGTTGCGCAGGTGATGATCCACCAGGCCGGTCCCGTTTCTGACGCCGTCCAAAACGCCGTCGACATCGGTTTCGGCAATGCCGCTGGTGCAGACGTCGGGCAGCACGCCGCGACGGTGCAGCGCATAGCCCGAGGGAGCATGGAACCTTGCCCAAGTCAGGGTGAGTTCACCCTTGTTGGGCAGCCGCAACAGGGTCTGCACCGTGCCCTTGCCGAAGGAGACGCTGCCGACGACCACGGCGCGGCCGGAATCCTGCAGAGCGCCGGCCACAATTTCCGATGCCGAGGCCGAGCCGCCGTTCACCAGCACCGCCACGGGCCGTCCCTCCGTCAAGTCCGCCGTGTCGGACTCGAAATACTGGAAGCTGTCCGGGTGCCGGCCTTCGGTCGTCAAGATCCGGCCACCGTCGATGAAGAGATCGGAGACCGAAATGGCTTGGTCCAAAAGTCCGCCCGGGTTGTCGCGCAGGTCGAGGACATAGCCGATCAGTTCATGACCCATCGTCTTCTGCGCCAGCTCGATCTTTTCGCGCAGGCTTCGGGTGGTGTTCTGGTTGAAGCCGGACACTTCGATATAGGCGATGCCGCCTTCGGCCTTGTAGGCAACGGTCTGCGGAATGATATGGGCGCGCTCGACATCGATCGCCAAGGGCCTGGGCGATTCCTCGCGCGCGACGGTTAGGGCCACGATGCTGTGCAGGCTGCCCCGAAGTCGGCTCACCACGTCGTGCTGACTCATGCCTTCGACGGGCACGCCGTCGATGGCCACGATCACGTCGTTTTGCTGCAGGCCTGCTTCTTCCGCCGGGGTGTCTTCCATCACCGACATGATCTTCACGCCTTGGTCGATCAGGCGGATCCGCACGCCGATCCCGCCGAAACCGTCGCGGCTGGCCCGGTTCTCCTGGGCAGCATCACGGCCGGCGTAACGCGAAAAGCCGTCCAGTTCGGACAGCATCGAGGTGAATATCTCCTCATAGATAGCTTCCGGTTCCGCCGCGGCAAGCGTCGGGGAATTGTTACGCCCCAGAGTGATCAGCCTCGCGGTCGCTTCGCCCCAGCCGTCGGTGTCGTTCAAGAGCGGTAGGGCCACGCCGCCGATGTTTTCGCCGTTGCGGAGCAGAGCCACCCGTCGGTCGTCTTCCACCACCTCCACGGCGGGGTCGATCGTGCCCAGGCCGTCCAGGCCGGCTTCCGCCAAGTCCGCGATCAGCACGTCTTCTATATAGATGCTCTGGATATCCTCATAGCCGATGGAGAAGAGGCGTTGCGTACGCGCTTCGTCATACTCGAGCGGCTGACTGCTGTCCTGGGTCGCACAGGCGACGATCAGGAAAGCGAGACCCAGGAGGGGAAGCTGCACCACGGCGCGGCACCAGCCGCGTGAGGGACGGACCACGGTTTCCCGTTTCAATGCACTGCGACTCACCAATCGACCTATCGTAAAATTCGACACAAAAGCCCGTCTATACTAGGCGAACTGCGTTCAACAAAGCCAGAAGCAAATTCGGAAAACCTGCGAAGAATTGCTTCCACTAGCGAAATAAGGGCCGTTAACTATCAATGTTTGGTAAATTTCTATTGGATTCGGATGTGCTCTCGATCGCTCTATAGTTAATTTAACCAAGGCGCGGTCAAATCATCTTTTCCGCTTGCGAGATCGTCCGGCGGCGGCTTTTGGTTTTTTGCCTGGCCGGGCCGTTTTTGTGCGCGATTTTGCGCCTTGAGACTTGCCACGCTTGGCAGCTGAACCTTTGGATTGCGGCTTGGCGAGCGGATCCCAGCCGCGACGCTGCGCCACGGTCGGGGGGGCATCCTGATCGCCGGCCGGCTCTTCGTCTTCGCTCAGGCGCAGGCGAATCGCACCGCTGACCGGCGAGGCCTCGACCACCGTCACGGCAATGCGTTGGCCCAGGCGATAGCTGCGGCCCCAGCGGTCCCCGATCAAGGCTTGGGCCGCCTCATCGTAGAAGTAGCGGTCGTCGGCCAGGTCTTTGGCCAGCAGCAAGCCGTCGGCGCCGCTGTGATCCAAGGTGACGAAGAGGCCGAAGCGGGTCACCCCGCGGATGCGGCCGCCGGCGCTCTCGCCGATGCGGTCGGCGAGGTAGGCGGCGCAGTAGCGGTCGACTGTGGCGCGTTCGGCCACGGCGGCGCGACGCTCGCAGGCCGATATTTCTGCCCCGATCTCCTCGAAGGCGGCAGCCTCGTCCGGGCCCAGGCCGTCGGTTCCAAGCCCCAGGCCGGCGATCAAACCGCGATGGACCAAAAGGTCGGCATAGCGCCGGATCGGCGAGGTGAAATGGGCGTAATGCCGGAGGGCAAGGCCGAAATGTCCCAGGTTGTCCGGGCTATAGACGGCTTGGCTTTGACTGCGCAGGACCATTTCATGGACCAGCGCCGCTTCCGGGCGGTGCGCGACCTTGCGCAGCAGCGCGGTGAGTTGCTTGGGGCGAATCACCTGACCGCGGGGCAGCGAGAGGTCGAAGCTGCGCAGCACCTCGCCCAGCGCCGCCAGCTTTTCCGGATCGGGCGGCTCGTGCACCC
>Ga0102949_1000027_pt1 | contig 12692 bp, 8 predicted proteins | sample SalPon2A_B_D1_MG_FD_78503 | JGI IMG/M metagenome (GOLD analysis project Ga0102949, IMG submission 78503) | Soil microbial communities from South San Francisco under conditions of wetland restoration - Salt Pond MetaG R2A_B_D1_MG | ecosystem: Environmental > Terrestrial > Soil > Wetlands | place... | reverse complement strand
TCATCAAACTGTTTTACGCCAAACCCGTCAATGCCGACGACATAGCGAAGTTCCTCGGCAGCCTGGGTAAGACGGACGCGGATCGTCTGCTCAATACGCCGGGTATGTATTTCATGGTGCTGGATTCCGGTCTGTCCCTGAAAGACCGGTACAAAGTGCTGGCCGCTTTCCGATCCCATGACCCCGATCATCAGATCCCCGGTTCAGAGGGAACGCACCACACACACACCGAATCGGTCAGCAAAAACATACCCGCCAGTTTTACGGCCGATGAAATTCGCATCCCGGTGCGCGGGGATATTGATTACCAACATGCGTCCAGTGATTTTTCACTGAAGTCCAGCGTGGTGGAAGACTGGACTCGCGTTGTTGACGAGCACTGGAATGGCCATTTTGAAGTGGCCAGTGCGAAGAAGACATTTCCCCTGGTGTTTGTGCCCTATCTCGCCAAGGGGATCAGCAACTGGACCGTGAAGGTGTTTCCTTACGACAACACCGGACGGCGAAGTTTCATCCGGGGCCAGGAAATGCACTTGTTCGTGGGCAAGGACGGCGATGAGCTCGAGACCATCACCTTCGCCCATGAGTTCGGTCACGTCCTGGGAAATCCGGATGAATACGCGCTGACTCCATCGGAATACAAGCGATTTCTCCAGGACACGCTGACCGATACCGCCGATTTCGAAAGCAAGTTGAAGTCGAAGCCACCCCGGGGCGGTCAGGATTTCACCGGAATGATGGCAAACCAGCGCAAAAACACCGACGTCTACGCCCGGCACGCATCAGCTTCCGTGGAAATCATCAACCGGGTTCGGGACAAGACCATTTTCAAAAGCCCATTCGTGGTCAAGAGGGTGAGTCAATGAATACCTTTCCCGGCGCACCCAAGGTGGCCAAGGGTGGCATCGTTCTGGTTGACGCCAGGAGCGGCAAGATGCTGGCCCTGATTTCGCTGCAATACAATCCATTGACCCTGAAGCGCACCTATGAAGTGCAGCGTTACGGTGACGGTAAGGGCCCCACTCGATTGAAAGGTCCGGCCATCGAGACCTTGAACATCGAGGCCGACATCGATGCGACCGATCAACTGGAATTTCCCGAGCAACATGAAAATGCCGTCACCCACGGTATCCAGCCTCAACTCGCAGCGCTCGAAGCCCTGATCAACCCGAGCAGCGAGCAGCTCAACAAAAACAATCGGCTGGCATCCTCCGGCACCCTGGAACTGGCCCCGATGGAAGCGCCGATGGCCTTGTTCGTCTGGAGCAAAAATCGAATCGTTCCGGTGCGTATTACCTCCTTCAGCATCACTGAGGAATCCTTTGATACACAACTCAATCCGATCCAGGCGACGGTCACGCTGGGTATGCAGGTGCTGAGCGTTACGGACCTCGGCTTCAATCACAAAGGCGGCAGCCTGTTCATGAACTACCTGCAAAACAAAGAGCAGCTGGCCAGCAAGGCGACCGGGGCGTCGCTGGCGGACTTTGGCATCAACTCATTGCCCGTCTGAATTATGGTACTGACAAGGACAAAAGTAACATGAGCGATCCAATCAAAGCGTTTCTGAAAAGCAGTGGTCTGGAACAGCCGGATTTCGCGGCCAACAGCCGATACGTTGACCAGGAGACCGCCGAATGGACGGGCGCCAATGGACGAACCGTGCGTTTTGTCAGACAGCGCCTGGTTCCGCCGGCTGAACAGTTTGCGCTGCTTCAGGAACACCGGGTGGTTGAAAACGATCGACTGGATAACCTCGCGGCCGAGTACTTTTCCGACCCGCAGCTTTTCTGGCGCCTTTGCGACGCCAACGGCGCCATGAACCCACCGGAATTGACCGCCAAAGCCGGGCGCCGGCTGCGCATTACCTTGCCGGCGGGCATACCGGAACCGGCCGGCTCGTCATGATCCATGGAAACATTCAATTGACCCTGATGATGGGTCCCATCGTGCCGCTTCCAGCGCCCCGGGTGGTGGTTGAAGCCCTGCAAAGCGTCACCGTCACCCACTCGGCGGGAAGCTCCAGCGGCTTTCAGATGCAGTTCTCATTCAGCAGCACATCCGAGCTGAATACGCTGTTCCTGATTGCCCCCGCCCTGAACAGCAGTGTGGCAACGCCACCCTTGCGGATACTGCTGATCGTCACGCTGAAAGGCATGCCAACACCGCTGTTCGACGGTGTGGTCACTCATGTCCAGGTGCAGCCCGGCGGGGAGGGCAGTACCGGAACGGTCAACGTCACGGGTGATGATCTGACCCGGGTGATGGACACGCAACAGTGGGATGGCCTGCCGTTTCCGGCGATGCCCATCGCCGCCCGGGTAGCTCTGATATGCGCCAAGTACGCGGCGTTCGGCATCGTGCCGCTACCCATACCCGAGATTTTTCTCGATGTCCCTATTCCCATCGACAAGATCCCCGCCCAGCAGGGCACCGATCTGGCATACATCCAGCAACTGGCAGAAGAAGTCGGGCACGTGTTCTATATCGAGCCCGGTCCGGTTCCGGGCGCCAACGTGGCGTACTTCGGGCCGGAAATAAAAGTCGGGGCGCCGCAACCCGCTTTGAATGTCGATATGGGGCCCCATACCAATGTCGAATCTCTGAATTTCAGTTTTGACCCCACCAAGGGTGTGCTGCCCATCGTATTCATTCAGAACCAGATGACCCGGGTTCCCATTCCGTTACCCATCCCGGACCTGAACCCGCTACAGCCTCCGCTGGCGGCGGTCAGCAGCGCCATCAGCAACATCAGAATACTCAAGGACACAGCCAAGATGAGCCCCGGCAAGGCATTGTCAAAAGGCCTGGCGGAAGCGGCCAAGTCACAGGATTCGGTCTCGGCCAGCGGCAGCCTGGATGTGTTGCGCTATGGCCGCCTGCTCAAGGCGCGTCAGCTGGTCGGGGTGCGCGGTGTGGGCATGGCCTACGACGGACTGTATTTTGTCAAAAGCGTCACCCACACCCTGAAAGCGGGGGAACTGAAGCAGAATTTTGAGCTGACCCGCAACGGGCTGATCTCCCTGACACCCAGGGTGCCGGTATGAGCGCAACAAAGTTCTATGGCAAGTACCGCGGCATGGTGCTGAACAATGTTGACCCGATGCAGATAGGGCGGCTGCAGGTTCAGGTGCCTGATGTCAGCGGATTGATCCCTGCAACCTGGGCCATGCCCTGTACACCGGTTGCCGGCATACAAAACGGTCTGTTTGCCTTACCTGTCATTGGTTCCGGGGTGTGGGTCGAATTCGAGCAGGGTGATCCGGACCATCCGATCTGGGTGGGTTGTTTCTGGGGCAGCGCTGCGGAAATTCCCGCGCTGGCCCTTTTGACCCCCCCGATGACACCCGCCTTCACCATGCAAACTCCGCTGCAAAACGGCATCACCATTTCCGATCTACCCGGCCCGACGGGCGGCATCATGATCAAGACCGCAACCGGCGCCTCCTTGATTGTCAACGACACCGGTATTTACATGCAAAACGGCAAAGGCGCCATGCTGAATATGGTCGGCCCCACGGTCGACATCAACAACGGCGCATTGACGGTGGTATAGGATGCCCGGACCGCTTTTACACATAGGCGCCACCGTGCTGTGCACCCATGGCGGGCAGGCACAAGCCACCGCGCCCAATCCTCGCGTACTGGTCAGCGGCCAGCCAACGGTCCAGGTGACCGCTCCCTATGCAATCGGTGGATGTCCCTTCACCACCGGGAGCAATCCGCTGCCGTGCCTCACCGGGCAATGGACAGTGGCTGCCCTCAGGGTCACTTCTTCTGGTCAGCCACTGGTCCTCATGGACAGCCAGTCGCTGTGCACACCCAATGGCACGCCGATGTTACCGGTGGCGGCCCAGACCCGGGCGGTGGCCTCATGAACCTCTTCTTTCCTTACCAGGTGGATGGGAGAGGGCGCTCTCGCAGGGCAAGGCGTGACGAAGACAATGATGAGTACATCCGGGGCCTGATCCAGCAACTTCTCCTGACATCGCCCGGAGAACGCGTGATGCGTCCGGAATTTGGCAGCGGACTGCGGCAATTGCTGTTTGCCGGAAACAGCCCGGAACTGGCCACCAGCACCCAGATGATGATGCAGGGCGCCTTGCAGCAATGGTTGGGTGATCTGATCCTGGTTGAGTCGGTGCAAATACAAGCCATCGAATCGGCCTTGCAGGTTGAGGTGGTCTACATCGTGCGGCGCAGCCAGGAACAACACAGCGTGACGTTCACGCAAGCGGTGCAATCATGAGCTGGCAAACATGAGCTACCTGCCATGATTTATCACTGCTGCAACCAGAACCGCCGAAACCTGGTCGATGCCCACGCCACCCTGAACGGTATCGACTATCTTGAAGTTCTCGACCGCGATGCCCCGGCAGGCAGCCCTCGTCAACGCACTTTGATGCTGCATTTGCTCAAGCCCGTGCCCGACGGCTGGACCGGGCAAAACGTCCACATTGCAGGGGGCGAACGCATTCGCGATCCTGAAATTCTCTGGGTTGCAGCGGCCGACGACCTGGCGGCCACGCCGCTGAATGCGGATGAGATCGCCTTGCTGTCGGCACTTCCGGACGCCGCGAATGTGCTGGTGATCCGTACCGGCACGGCGGGCGACTTTTCCGCCTATTGTCTTTACCTGCGGCAGGGGCCGGCGCAGCCGCCGGTACCGCCGCCGGGCTTCGATCCCCGCCTGTCCGAAATCAGCTTTTCCTTCAAGGTCGAGTGCCCCAGTGATTTTGATTGCCTTGAGGATGAAGCTTGCACCGAGCCCGTCGCGACAGAACCGGACATCAATTACCTGGCCAAGGACTATGCAAGCTTCAGGCAGTTGATTATGGATCGAATGACTACCCTGCTGCCGGAATGGACAAGCCAGAACCCGGCCGACCTGGGCGTCACCCTGGCGGAATTGATTGCCTACAAAGCGGATGAACTCAGTTACTGGCAGGACGCCGTGAGTACGGAGGCCTACCTGAATACCGCCCGGCAACGGGTTTCATTGCGCCGCCATGCGCTGTTGGTGGACTACCGCATCAGTGAGGGCCGGAACGCACGCAGCTGGTTGCACCTCGAAGTGACCGGAGGTCCATTCGAGCCGGACACGACAGATTTGCAATTTCTCAGCCGGGTCGACGGCCTGAAACTTCCGGAAGACAGCCGCATTGAACCGGATTCCAAAAAGCACGTCATCGCAAAATCACAAAACGCGTTGGTGTATGAACTGCTGCAGGGAACGGCCCTGGTCGAAGATCACAATAAGCTTCCGTTCTATACCTGGGGCGATGAGAGTTGCTGCCTGCCCAAAGGAGCAACCCGCGCGACGTTGAAAGACCATCACCCGCATCTGCTGATCGCCGAAGGTGAGGCCGGCCAGTTCCTCTTGTTCGAGGAAATTGCCAGGCCGCTGACTGGCGCGAGTGAAGACGCCGATCCCAAAAAGCGCCAGGTGGTTCGGCTTACCCGGGTTGACCTCAGCAGCGATCCGCTCAACAACGCCGAAATTACCGAAATTCACTGGCACCCGGCGGATGCACTGGCCTTCCCTTTATGCATCTCTTCGGAAACCAACAACGACCCGGACAATCCCCAAGCGGTGGAAGACGTCAGCATCGCGCGCGGCAACATGGTGTTGGTGGATCACGGCGAAACCGTCAGCGAGGACCTGGGAGCGGTTCCGGAACCCTGGATGTATTACCCCACGGACAAAGACGCCGGGCATTGCAATGCAACACCAAGAATCCCGATCCCGCCGCGATTCCACCCCAGCCTGTCCAGGGCGCCGCTGGGTTTTGGCGCAGCTGCTCCGGCAGCCGATGCCCCGGCAAACGGCGCCCTCAACCCCGCGCTTGAATCGTTGGCTCCGCAGGTGACCGAATTGGTGAGTGAAGGCGGCGCTACTCACTGGTTGGTACAGGCCGATTTGCTGAACAGCGGCAGCACGGATCCACACGCGGTGGTGGAACTGGACGAAGCGGGAATCGCCACCTTGCGTTTTGGCGATGAGAAAAACGGCGCTCGTCCGGAAAGCGGGACCGAATTCTCAATCACCTACCGCGTGGGAAATGGCCCGGAAGGCAATGTGGGCGCCGACAGCATCCGGCATGTGGTCAGCCTCGATGGCAGGCTGGTTTCCGTGCGTAATCCCCTGGCGGCGCAGGGGGGGCTTTCCGCGGAGACGGCAGAACAAATCCGCCGCCGTGCGCCGCAGGCCTTCAGAACCCAGCTCCGCGCGGTGACCCCGGAAGACTATGCGGCATTCACTGCGGCTGAACCCGGAGTGCAGCAAGCAGCGGCCCGGCCCAGGTGGACCGGCAGCTGGCACACCCAGACGATCACGGTTGACCGGCACGATGGCCTGCCCCTGGACACGCCATTTGAAACCGCCCTGGGGGCCGCCATTGAGCGATACCGCATGGCAGGCCACGATATTAATTTCAGAAACCCGGTGTTTGTGTCCCTGCACCTGGAACTGCAGATCTGTGTGTCGCGCAACTACTTTCGCAGCGATGTGCAGCAGGCCTTGCTGGAAATCTTCAACAGTGGCGTGCGCCGCGATGGCAGCCTCGGGCTGTTTCATCCGGACAAGTTCAGTTTCGGACAAACCGTTTACCTCAGCCCGTTCCTGGCCGCGGCCAGGCAGGTTCGCGGTGTGTCGTCGGTGCAGGCAACGCGCTTTTCACGCCAGGGAGACCCGGACAAGAAGGCGCTTTCGGATCGCATGATCCGGCTGGGAAAACTCGAAATTGCCCGGCTCGAAAACAATCCAAACTTTCCGGAACATGGCGTGCTGGAACTGATTCTGCTCGGTGGCAAATAACATGACGAGGAATCCGGACATGGACATCTGCGGCTGTTGCGAAGGCATTGACAGCGAAACACCCGTCAACTTCCGCAACCTGCCTTCGCAGACCCTGGTGTCGTACCGCATCGGCACGCATTCGAAATTCAAGGAGTCCATGCTGGCCGCCCTGGCCAGGGCTGACTACCCTGCATTGCGGTCGCTCAGTACTCGTGATGATGACGACTTCACCATCGCCTGCCTCGATGGTGTGGCAACGGCGCTCGATGTTTTGACTTTCTACCAGGAGCGCTATGTCAACGAACACTATCTGATGACTTCCACCGAGCGCCGGTCCGTTGTGGCACTGGCCCACCTGATCGGTTATACCCCGTCTCCCGGGGTCGCTGCCGCCACCCACCTGGCGTTTACCTTGCAGACCAATCCGGCGGATCCGGTAGCGGAGAGTGTCCCCATTACCGTCCCGGCAGCTACCCGGGTGCAGTCCGTGCCGGGTCAGGATGAAAAACCGCAGGTGTTTGAAACCACCGAAGACACCGAAACGCGTGCCGAGTGGAATGCCGTGGCAGCTCGGAATTCTATCGCCTACGCACCCGAGTTTGGTGATCGCGATGTGTACATCGAAGGAGTGAACAATAACATCGCAGCGGGCGATGCGGTCTTGCTCGTCGGCCAGCATCGCGTCGGCAATCCGGGCAGTGAACGCTGGGACGTGCGGGTCGTCAAGGCGGTGCGGGAAGAGCCGGCCAGACAACGTACTCGCCTGATCTGGAATTCTCCGCTCGGTCATATCCAACCGAAAATCCTGCCGTCCGAGACCGATGTCCGCCTCTATGTTTTCCGCAGGCGTACTCGCCTGTTCGGGCACAATGCGCCCGATCCGCGGCTGATGAGCGTACAGGATAATCAATTGGGCACCTTGCTGGCGGGTGAAGGGGTCAACCAGTGGTGGGCGCACTACGCGATCCAATCAAATCAAATCGATCTGGCCAACCCCGAAGACAAAGTGACGGCCGGCAGCTGGATCGCGCTGGTATCCAATGCGGACGGCTTCGGCACCCCCGACCTGCCCGGTTACACCGAGCTGTACCGCGCAGAGAAGGTCTCTTCCACTGCGCGAACCGACTACGGCATGAGCGCGAAAATCACGCGCATCAAGCCGGACACCGCGGAAAACATCAGCCGGTTCGGGCTCAGAGAAACCCTGGCGCTGGTGGCCAGCGAGGAACTGGCCATTCACCGGCGTCCATTGCACTACCCGGTTTACGGCGGCACGGTTGATCTCGAACGGCGGCTCGAGGGCCTGAAGCCGGGACGATATCTCTCGATCAGCGGTCAGCGGCAGCGGCTGAAGCTGGCGGCCGGGTTGAGCCGGGTTTCCGCCGAGGGCAAAACCATTAACGAAGGCGACAGTTTGCAGTTGGCGGCCGCGCCCGAGAAGCTCATCGGCGGAATGGGTGTGCAACTCAACCCTCAGGCGTTCGGTGCATTGATGGACAGTCGCAACACGACCACCCAACTGATTTTGCAGCTCGTTGACCGCGACGGCAGCCCCCTTACGGTCCAGGGCGTTGCTTCCGACTGGCATTGGGATCAGGCGGAGGACGACCCGGTCATTGCGGAAATCGCCCGGATTGACCCTGACGAAGATGCCATAGCGCAGGGCCGCGATCACACCACGCTGCAACTGGGCTCAGCGCTGCGGGCGGTGTACCGGCGCGAATCGGTCCGCATCAATTTTAACGTGGCCGCAGCGACTCATGGCGAAACCGTGAGCGAAATTCTGGGCGATGGTGATGCCCGCAAGTCTGACCAGGCGTTCGTGTTGAAGCAGACACCGCTCACTTATGTCAGCGCGGATACGCCCAGCGGCGCGCAGGCGGAAATGGAAGTTCGGGTCAACGAGTTGCGCTGGTCCGAAACGCGCAGCCTGTATCGGGCTGAAAGCGATGCGCGCGTTTACCAGCTACGCAATCAAGACGACGGTGGCACGGAGGTGCGATTCGGGGACGGTATCGAAGGCGCCAGGCTTCCGTCCGGGAGCACCAACGTTCGAGCGGTATACCGCAAGGGTGTGGGTGTCGCGGCCAATCTGGGCCGTGGAACGCTGACGACCCTGTTGCAACGGCCTTTGGGTGTCTCCGAGGTCAGCAACACCGAACCCGCCACCGGTGGGGCAGACCCGGAAGCCATCGGCAACGCCAGGAGAAACGCCCCATTGACGGTGCTCACCCTGGATCGCGCCGTGTCCGTGCAGGACTACAGAAACTACGCTCGCGCCTTCGCCGGAGTGGCCAAAGCCCACGCCTTGTGGATCGGCTCGGGGCCTTCCCGGGGTATCTACATCACCCTGGCGGGTATTGACGGCGCAGAAATCCCGGAAAGCAGTTCAACCTATGTGAACCTGATGAACTCACTGCGGCGCTACGGTGATCCCCTGATACCGCTTGGCATGGTGAATCACCGGGCCGCAGCCTTTGCTCTTGGCATGGCGGTGAAAATCAACGAGGCGGCTCAGCAGGATACGGTTCTGGCCAACCTGGAATCGGCCCTGCGCACGCATTTCTCTTTTGACCAACGCGATTTCGGGCAGCACGTCAGCCGCGATGAAGTATTGGCCGTGGCGCACAACGTTGAGCACATCGAAGCCGTGCGCATAACACGGCTGTTCAAAGTCTCCGCGGGCGCCAGCGATACGGTTGAACCCATCATAGCCGCACACTTGCCAGTGGCTTCCCTGGCCGCAGCGCCGCAAGCGGCAGAATTGCTGACCCTGTCGGATCAGCCGATGGAACTGGGGGTCTTTTCATGAACGCCGGCGCTTTGAAATTGCTCGAAATGTTACCCGCCATCCACCGCATCCGTGATGCGGAAATCGCCAAACAGCGCGGCCTGGCCACCGGGCCGCTGCAGGACCTGATGGCCATCATTGCCGAGCAGATGGACTTGATGGAAGAAAACATCGAGCAGAGCTACGACGACCTGTTTATCGAGACCTGCGCAGATTGGGTAACCCCCTACATTGGCGACCTCATCGGTTACGAAAGCCTGCATGGACAGGTGCCGGATGTGGCCAGCCCACGCGCTGAAGTGGCGCATACCATTGCGCTTCGCCGCCGTAAAGGAACGGCGGTGGTGCTGGAGCAACTGGCGCGCGACGTGACCGGCTGGGATGCCCGCGCGGTGGAGTTCTTTGCGGACCTGGGCTGGACCCAGAATGTCAACCACGACCGGCCCGGGGTGTGCTACAGCCCCGATGTTCGTGACCCCGGGCCGCTGGCGCGTATCGGAAGCGCATTTAACACCGCGCAACACACCACCGATGTGCGCCGCATTGAGACCAACCGCGGGCGCTTCAACATCCCGAACATCGGTATTTTCCTGTGGCGTCTGAAAGCCTATCCACACACCCGCTGCCCCGCCCTGCGGCTGGGCCCGCGGCGTTACCTGGTCAGCCCACTGGGCCATGCCATCGAGCTCTATTCCCGTCCGCGACCGCCGGCCGAGCCCTTTATCACGGCCCTGGCCACGCCGGAGAATGTACCCGAAGCACTGAAACGCAGGCAGCTGCACGATCACCTGGACCGTTACTACGGGTTCCGGGCGAGCAGCGGAGCGGATCCCGATAACCTCGAACCCAGCATCGTCCTGTATGTCGATGGCCAGGAAATCCCCCGCGACCAGGTGCGGGCCTGCAATCTCAGTGACGATGGAGCAGTCTGGGCGCGCGTGCCCCCCGATGATGTCTTTGCCATTGACCCGGTGCTTGGCCGCGTTGCCCTGCCGGACAATGTGGCCGATCCCATTGACGTAGAGGTTTCCTGGCAGCGGGGGTTCAGCGCCGATATGGGCGGCGGGGAATACGAACGCCAACCCAGTTTCACGATGACAGAAGCCACCCCCGTCACGGTAGCGCAAGAGCCCGGGCTGGCGGATCACACCACGGTTCAGGCCGCCCTGGACGCGCTGGGTGGCACCGGTGTGGTGGAGATCGTCGATAACGCCCGCTACGAGGAATCCCTGTCGGTGGAGGTGGCTGATGACTCCGGCATTGAGTTACGGGCGGCAAACGAGCGAAACCCCCATTTACTGTTGACCGTACCGATGTTGGTCAATGGCGGAGAAAACAGCCGCTTCAGTCTGAACGGCTGCCTGGTCAGTGGCGATCAGATACGGGTTCCGGCCGAGACCACACCGGGCAACGCCAACCGCTTGCGTCAGCTGGATATCACGCACGCAACCCTGGTTCCCGGCCACGCGCTGGATGGCGCGGGTCAGCCGGTAGACCCAACGGCCGTCAGTCTGCGCGTGGAGCTGGCAGGCGTCACCACGCGTATCGAAAGGAGCATCGTGGGTGCCGTGCGCGCGGTGCCGGAGTCCGTGGCTGCCGTGGTGGACAGCATCATCGATGCCACGCAACTGGAAGGCGTCGCTTTTGCCGGTCTCGACGGTAGTGGTGCCGGAGCGGCCCTGAACGCGGCGCAAAGCACCGTGATTGGCAAGGTTCATGCGCGCAGTTTCGGTACGGTGAGCAACTGCATTTTACTGGCGCGGCAGGCGCCGGCGGACGCCTGGAACGCACCCGTGTGGGCCGAACGCAAACAGGTGGGCTGTGTGCGCTTCAGCTTCCTGCCGTGGAACTCCATCGCGCCGCGCCGCTACCGCTGCCAGCCCGATTCTGCAGAGGCCGCGCGGCGACTGGCGCCACGTTTTACCTCGCTTAACTACGGACACGCCGCCTACGGACAATTGTCCCTGTCCACCGCAGATGAAATCCGCCGCGGCGCGGATGACGAAAGCGAAATGGGCGCCTTTCACCACCTTTACGCCCCGCAGCGCGACCGTAATCTGCGTATCCGGCTGCGCGAGTACCTGCGGGTCGGTCTCGAGGCAGGGCTGATTTATGAAAGTTGAAGGGGTAGATGAAAAAAGGAATGAGTCATGAGCTTTGATCTGAGTCGAAAGCACTTCAGTTCGCTGGATAATTATCTCGGCGTCATCATGCAACAGGGCCGTGTTCAAACCGACGCGGACTGGAACACCCTGGTTGACCAGTTCGCCCGGCGTATGCAGGCCGAATCACTGGACACCTTTGGTCCCGCCGTCGTGCCAAGGGAAACGCCAGACGGTTTCCTGGTAAGCGGCTCCGTGGCCGATTTCGAAATCGGCGCCGGGCGCATCTACGTGGACGGCATACTGGCCGAAAACCACACAGGGGTGTTGAAGTGGGATGCCCGCCTGGCGGAAATTTCCGGCACGGCAAGACTCTCCGGAGCCGATCTTGATGCCGCACCGAGCGGCTCATCGGGCACCACCCCGTACTCCGGGCAGCCCTACTATCCAAACCCGCCTGATCTGCCCAGTAGCGAAAACTACCTGGTGTACGTCGATGTCTGGCAACGGGATATCACCCACTTACAGGACGAGGGCCTGGTCGATGTGGCGGTGGGGGTTGATACCACCGCGCGCCGCCAAACGGTGTGGCAGGTGAAATTCCTCGATGGCGTGGGCGACATTGACCCCGGCACGGACGATGTGGACATTCCCGGCTGGCTGGAAACCGTCCATCCCTCCTCAGCGCGCCTGTCCACCGCCACCGGTAATTTGACGGACGACGACAACCCCTGCCTGTTGCCGCCACAGGCCGGGTATAAGGGCTTGGAGAACCAGCTCTACCGGGTGCAGGTGCATGAGGGGGGCGCGGTCGGAACAGCCACTTTCAAGTGGTCGCGCGACAATGCCATCGTGGCCAGCCGCATCAGCGCCATGCCTTCGGGCAACGAAGTGGTGGTGGACTCGCTGGGCCGTGACGAGGTATTGAGTTTTCACGAAGGCGACTGGGTAGAAATCACCGACGACTACCGAGACCTGATGGGTATGCCCGGGGAAATAC
>Ga0102949_1000026_pt1 | contig 13014 bp, 12 predicted proteins | sample SalPon2A_B_D1_MG_FD_78503 | JGI IMG/M metagenome (GOLD analysis project Ga0102949, IMG submission 78503) | Soil microbial communities from South San Francisco under conditions of wetland restoration - Salt Pond MetaG R2A_B_D1_MG | ecosystem: Environmental > Terrestrial > Soil > Wetlands | place... | reverse complement strand
TAGAGGTCGACGTCGCGGCGGATGGTGAGCGCGCCGTCGCGACCGTCGCGGCTGGCCAAGAGCTGCAGGCGCCCCTTCGACCCGGCCGTCGGAAAGACCTTCTGGTCATAGCCCGGCGTCAAGCCCTCGCGTTCCGGCTGGATCCAGATCTGCAAGAGCCACAGCGCCTCGCTGTCGGAGGGGTTGAACTCGCTGTGCCGAATGCCTGTCCCGGCGGTCATGTGTTGCACCTCGCCCGGCCGGAGCTCGGCGCCGTGACCGAGGGAATCCTTATGCGCCAAGGTGCCTTCCAGGACGTAGGTGACGATCTCCATATCCCGGTGGCCATGGGTATCGAAGCCCGTCCCCGGCGCGATGCGATCCTCGTTGATGACCCGCAAGGGGCCGAACCCCATGAATTGCGGATCGAAATACTGACCGAAGGAGAAGCTGTGCTTGCTGTTCAGCCAGCCCAGATCGGCTTGGCCGCGGGCCGTGGAGGGTCTCACATACTGCATCGCTCGCTCCCGGATTAGAGTCCTTGTCTTGGTCTCGAGTCTATATCGTTTAGTCCCCCTCCCCGGACAACCGTCATGGTTTTGGATAAATTGTTCCGTATTTCGGGATAATGAGGCGACTTGCGAGCCAATTCGGCGTTCTTCAGGGGGTTTGGCCGCGATCAAGGTCACCGGCTTGGGCTGGCATCTGCCTTGAGATCGCGTGATGTCGCCGGAGGAACGCATTGCGATATGGCGGCCGATATCGGAGGATCGACCTGGAGAACGATCCATCGACCCACAGCGGAAAGGGACAGCCCATGCCGGAACATGTCACTTTCGGTCTTATCGGTGCCGGGATGCTGGGGCGGGCCATCGCCCGCGGTCTTCTCGAGAGCAAAGCCGTGGCTGCCGAAAATTTCTGGATTTCCAACCGCAGCGGCCGCCTTTCCGGGTTCGACGACCATCGGGGGCTCACCGTCACCAGCGACAACCGGGCACTGGCCGCGGCTTGCGACGCGATCTTGCTCTGCGTACCGCCGGCCGCCGCCGGCGATATCGGGATTCACACCCCCGACCGTCTGGTGCTTTCGGTCATGGCCGGCGTCTCCCTGGCACGGCTGCGCGACCTCACCGGCGCGGCGCGGGTGGTGCGCGCCATGAGCAGCCCGGCCGCCGCCGCGCGCCTGGCCTACTCGCCCTGGGTCGCGAGCCAAGCGGTCACGGCAAGGGACAGGCACTTGGTGGAAAGGCTTCTCGGCGCCATCGGCCAAGCCGACGAGGTTTTCGACGAAGCGCAGATCGAAGTCTTCACCGCCATCACCGGCCCGGTGCCGGGCTTCGTCGCCTTTTTCGCCGACTGCATGGCGCGCTATGCAATCGAGCAAGGCGTGCCTGACGCGGTCGCCGACCGTGCGGTGCGCCAGCTCTTTCTTGCCGCAGGCAACATGATGGCTGAAGGCGAGGCCACCCCGCGCGATCACGTGCGCGAGATGATCGACTACAACGGAACGACCGCGGCCGGCCTCCTCGCCATGCGGTCATCGCCCCTGGCCGAGGCGATCGCCGGCGGCCTGGACGCAGCGGTGGCGCGAACCCGCAGCATCGGGTAAGGGCGAGGCCTAAGCTACCGCCGCGGCAAAGCTGGCGTCGAGACCGGCGACGACATCCGCCACGTCCTCCATGGCAAGACAGAGCGGCGGCACCATGCGCAGCAGGCTTCGATGGCGGCCGGACTTGCTGACCACCAGACCCTGGCGTCGCGTTTCCTCGAAGACACGGGCTGTCGTTTCCGGATCGGGTTCCTTGCTCGCACGATCCTTGACCAACTCAATCGCCAGCATCAGACCCTTGCCGCGCACGTCGCCGATGGCGTCGTGCTTCTGTTGTAGGTCAAGCAGCCCGGCTTTCAGGGCCGCGCCGACGCGTCGGGCGTTGTCCTGTAAGCCCTCGGCCGCGATGACGCGCAAAACGGCGCGACCGACCGCCGTGGCCACCGGATTTGCGCCATAGGTGTGAAAGAGGAACTTCTCGGCCATGCAGGCCGCCACCTCGCGCTTGGCCACGACGGCACCCAAAGGGATGCCGTTGCCGATGCCCTTCGCCATCACCACAATATCGGGGACGACGTCATGCGCTTCGAAGGCCCAGAAGGTCTCCCCGGTTCGCCCCAGCCCCGACTGCACCTCGTCGACGATGGCGAGACCGCCCCTGGCCCGAACCCGCTCAAAGGCGCCGGCCATGTAGCCCGGCGGCATCTCGACAATGCCGCCATAGCCTTGCAAGGGCTCGACGATCATGCCGGCGAGACGGCCGCTGGTGGCCGTGTCGATGGTGCGCTCCAACTCCGCCAGATAGGGCGCCGTCCCCGGTCCGAAGACGCCGCGGTACTGGTTGGGCTCCGCAACGAAGGCGACGCCGCCCAGTTGGGCGATCCCGTGACGGAAGCCGCTGATGCCGGTGACCGATTGGGCGCCATAGGTCGCGCCGTGATAGCTGTCGGCCAGCGCCACGATGTCGTTGTTGCCGGTGCGACTGCGCGCCAGCATCAGCGCCAGGTCGACGGCCTCGGCGCCGCTGCTGGTGAAGTGTACCACCCAGTCGTGCCCGCTGGGCATCGTCGCCGCGAGCTCTTCGGCGTAGTGGGCCGGCACCGGATGGTAGAACATCGTGGTGCAGTGGGTCAGTTCGGCAATCTGCGCGCTGGCTGCTTTCACCACCTCGGGATGGGCATGGCCCACCGAGACGCAAACATTCATGGCAAGAAGGTCGATGTAGCGCTTACCGCCTTCGTCCCAGAGGTATTGTCCCGCGCCCCGGCGGAAGATCAACGGCGTCTCATAGGGCACGAACCGGCGCTGCGAAGCGGCATAGTAGCGCTCGCGGCGCGCGACGATGGCATCGGCTTCCCAAAGGGTATCGACGGAATCGGTGGCGGTCATGGCAAACTCCCTTAGACGTGCGGCCGCGCGATAGCGTCGCAGGTAGGCGATGCTATCCGGGCGCCGTCGCGGACGCCAGACCCACGGCAAAAGGGGCAAGCGGCGCGATTGACCGCGTGCGGTGGAGAGCCGTAACCTCGACGGCCAAAGGTGCTGCAGGCAACAGGAAACGAGGTGTCCATGAGCAAAACCGTCCCCGGCCCCGACGGGCGCCCGCGCTGCGCCTGGTGCGCCGCCGCCCCGGAGTTCTTCCCCTATCACGATCGCGAATGGGGATTTCCCGTCGCCGACGATATCCGCCTCTTCGAGAAACTTTGCCTGGAGAGTTTCCAATCCGGGCTCAGCTGGCGCACCATTCTGGCCAAGCGGGAGAACTTCCGCAGCGCCTTCGCCGGCTTCGATTTCCGCAAAGTCGCGCTGTTCGACACGGCGGAAGAGGCGCGTCTCTTGGCCGACGCTGGGATCGTTCGCCATCGCGGCAAGATCCAGGCGGTTATCAACAACGCTGCGCGGGCTTGCGATCTGGTCGCGGCCGAAGGATCCTTCGCCGCCTACATCTGGGGCTTCGAGCCCGATCCCGGCGATGCGACAGCACCGCAAAGCCGCTCGACCTCGCCGGCTTCGATCGCGCTCTCGAAAGACCTGAAAAAGCGGGGCTGGAAGTTCGTCGGACCGACCACGGTCTACGCCTTCATGCAAGCCATGGGCCTGATCAACGACCATGCCGATGGCTGCGCCCTACGGTCCGAGGCCGAGAAGGCGCGCCGGGATTTTCGCCGGCCCGGATGAGTTTTCGGAGCTAGCGCTTGCCGGCTTGCGGTTTCATAGGCAAGCTCACGAACTTGTCGGCGCGCGCAAAAAGCGTTGCGCCGGGGCGCATATCTGGATGGGGTTCGATGAACAAAAGCAGCGAGCGCTTCGCCATTGAGGTGAAGAACGTCAGCAAGATCTTTTCCGGAAGCGACGGCGAGGTGCGCGCGGTCGACGACGTCTCCCTGGCCATTCGGCAGAACGAGTTCCTGACCCTGCTGGGGCCCTCGGGCTGCGGCAAAACGACCTTGTTGCGGCTGCTGGCCGGTTTCGAGCACCCCACGGCCGGCGAAATTTGGTTGGACGGCAAGGAAATATCGGCCCTACCGCCCTTTCGTCGGCCGGTTAACACGGTCTTCCAAAGCTATGCGCTCTTCCCCCACATGACGGTGGCGCAAAACATCGGATTCGGCCTCAAGATGCGCGGCGCCGCCACCGCGGCCATCGAACGCCGGACATCGGAAATGCTTCGTTTGGTACAGATGGAAGACCTGAGTAACCGGCGCACCGACCAGATCTCCGGCGGCCAGCAGCAGCGCGTCGCCCTGGCCCGCGCCCTGGCACCGGAGCCGCAGGTCCTGCTGCTCGACGAGCCGCTCTCGGCGCTGGACTACAAACTCCGCAAGGAGATGCAGATCGAGCTCAAGCGCCTGCAAAGCGAGACCGGCATCACCTTCGTTTTTGTGACCCACGACCAGGAAGAAGCGCTCACCATGTCCGATCGGATCGCCGTGATGAGTGCCGGAAAGGTGCTGCAGTTGGGTGCCCCGCGCGAGATCTACGACCATCCGGCCGTGCGCTTCGTCGCCAACTTTATCGGCGACACCAATTTCATAAAGGCGGATCTCGTCGGGGTAGATGCCAAGCAGGCGACCGTGCGCCTAAGTTCGGGGGTCGAAATCCAGTCAGACCTGCCGGAGGGCTTCCCGAAGCAAGACGCCGTCGGCAGCCAGGTGACCGTGGTGGTGCGGCCGGAACACGCCCGTCTTTCCACGAACGCCGGCGACGGCGACCTTGTCGGCACCCTGCAGAACGCCGTTTATTTCGGCACCGACACGCATTTTCACGTGATGCTGAAAGATGGATCGGCTTTCGTCGCGCGGTCGCAAAACGCCCGCGACACGGTGGATCAGATCGAAGTCGGTGCGGAGGTCGGCATCCGCTTTGCCCCGAAAGCGACCCAGGTTCTGCGAGACTAGGCCTTTTCCGAAAAGACAATGGTCGAGACGCCGCCGCAGGGTAGGGCGACAAAATATCGATTGCAAAGCGGCGGCAGTCTCCTAGTATTTTTCCACTGATCGTCGGGCCAAGGCTCGGTTGTCGACCGAGATAGTGCGAAAACACCGAAGAAATGAAGCGCGCCAATAATAAGAAAAGATCAGAAAAACTTATTTGTTGGGGGAAGGACCGGCTGCGGAACGAGCAGGGAGAACGTCATACTGGCGTCGCCACGCCCCAGATGGCCGGCTTGTTGAACTGGCATCGATCGTGACCTGACCAAAACCGGATCCGTCGGACGGAGACCGCCGAGAGCAATGGACGCAAAAGTCAGAGATGCAGCCAGAAGGCGCGCCGCTTGGCGTGATAGAACCCTTTTGGTCGGGCCCGCGGCCGGGGCGATCTTCATTCTGATGGTCGTTCCCCTGACGCTGATGGCGTGGATTTCTATCCAGACGCGGGATTTCGCTGGCGGCGTGGTTTGGAACGACTACTCGGGCGAGGCCTATTTGCGATTCCTGTTCGAGCGCAATTTGGATGACAGCCTCTCCTGGAATTTCAACTACCTCCTGATCATCCTACGATCTTTCTGGCTGTCCTTCATCACCACCACGACCTCACTCCTGGTGGGCTTTCCCATGGCTCTCTATATGGCGACGCGCCCGGCACGCTGGCGCGCCGCCCTGGTGTTTTTGGTGACGGTGCCCTTTTGGACAAACCTGCTGGTGCGAAACTACGCCTGGATCCTTTTGCTGCGGGACCACGGCTCCATCAACTCGGTCCTACTGTGGCTCGGGGTGATCGACCAGCCGCTGCCGCTGCTGCACAACAACTTCGCGGTTTCGGTCGGCCTGACCTACTCCTTTCTGCCCTTTATGGTGCTGCCGATTTACACCAGCCTGGAAAAGCTGGACCTGCGCCTGGTCGAGGCCGCCTTCGATCTCTACGCCACCCGCCTTAAGGTTTTGCGCCACATCCTGTTGCCGGCCGCGCTGCCCGGCATTATCGCTGGCTGCATCCTGGTCTTCGTGCCGTGCCTCGGGTCCTACGTGACGCCCGAACTGCTGGGCGGCGGCAAGACCATGATGATCGGCAACCTGATTGGTCTCCAGTTCGGCGCCGCGCGCAACTGGCCCTTCGGTGCCGCGCTGGGCTTCGCCCTCTTGGCCTTGGTCCTGATCGCAATGACGATTTACGCCCTGAGGACCCAACAGAACGGCAACAGCCGATGAGCGATATCGCCCAGCCTGCCGCCAAGCGGCGCTTCAGACCTCTGGCCGGCGATCCCCGCCATTGGCCGGGGGTCGGCTTCATGGCTGCGCTCTTCTTTGGCTACGTCTATCTTCCGATCTTCATCTTGATCGCCCTCTCCTTCAACAAGAACGAGCTGGTGACGATCTGGACCGGCTTCTCTTTCGATTGGTATCTGAAGGCGGTGCAGAACGAGGCCGTGCTACGCGCCGCTTGGAACTCCTTGCTGATTGCGACCATCGCGTCGCTCTGCGCAACGGCGCTCGCCACCCTGGCGGCCGTGCGGATGGCCCGGGACCGCTTCGCCGGTCAAATCGCGGTCAATGCAATGGTCGCCCTGCCGCTGACGGTGCCGGAGATCGTTACCGCGGTCTCGACCCTGATGTTCTTTTCCGTTGTCGGCATCACCCAAGGCCTGACGACGGTGATCCTGGCCCATACGGTCTTTTGCATCCCCTTCGCCTACCTGCCCATTCGGGCCCGCCTGGACGGCTTGGATCCGAAGTTGGCCGAAGCCGCCGGGGACCTTTACGCCAATCCCCGGCAGGCCTTTCGGATGATCACCTTGCCTTTGATGATGCCAGGTATCATGTCGGGCGCCGTGCTGGCCTTTATTATTTCACTCGACGATTTCGTCACCACCTTTTTCGTCGGCGGTGCCGGATCCACCACGCTGCCGGTCTATATCTTCGGTCTAATCCGGGTCGGCGTCTCGCCGGAGGTGAATGCGATTTCGTCGATCATGCTGATGGTTTCTATCGCGCTGGTTTCGATTTCCCTATTGCTCGGCAGAGGGCACGAGCGCTCCCAGCGTTAAGGTTGACAGTCCTCACACTTGAAACAGGAGGTCGTTGAATGTCTAAATTTACGCGCCGGACCGCCAGCATCCTGGCCGGATTCGGGTTTCTGTTGGCTGCCGGAAGCGGCGCCTCAGCGCAAGAACTGCATCTCTACAACTGGTCCAACTACTATCCGCCGGAACTGCTCGAGAAATTCGAGGCCGAAACCGGTATCAAGGCGACCATCGACGCCTATGCGTCGGAAGAGGATCTGCTGGCCAAGCTGCAGGCCGGCGGCGGCGGCTACGACGTCATCTTCCCCGGCCCCACCACCCTCGGCACCATGATCGAAAAGGGCCTGGTCGAGAAGATCGACGCCAACAGCATGTCGAATTTCCAGAACGTACTCGGCCCCTTCCAAACCCTCTCGGTCGACGCCGACCGCTCCTACTCCGCCCCCTACATGTGGGGCACCACAGGCTTCACCTACGATCCGGCCATGGTGCCGGGCGGCATGCTTGAGGAAAGTTGGGCCGAAATCTTCGAGCCGAAGGACGAACTGAAGGGCAACATCGCCATGCTCAACGAGATGAGCGATGTTTGGAACGCCGCCGCCTACTACACCGGCGTCGACAAATGCACCGAAGACCCCATGGAAGCGCAGAAGATTCTTGACGTGCTGATGGCGCAAAAGCCCTCTGTCAAGGTCTACTCGAACGACGGCACCATCGACCGTATGTCGGCGGGCGAGGTTGCGGTTCACATGCAGTGGAACGGTGCCGCTCACCGCGTAAAGAAGAACAAGCCGGACGTGGTCTACGTCTATCCCAAGGAAGGCGTGACCTTCTGGACCGACACCATGGCAGTGCCCTCCAACGCACCGAACAAGGAAGCCGCCAAGCAGTTCATCAACTGGATGATGCTGCCGGAGAACGCCGCGGCGGCGTCGAACTTCACCGGCTATTCCAACGCCATCAAGGGCTCCGGCCAGTACCTGGATGAGAGCCTGTCCACGGACCCGGCCGTCAACATGCCGGAGGAATTCGCCGACCGGCTGTCCGGCTTTAAGAAGTGCAGCGATGAGTCCAAGCAATTGCGCGAGCGCGTTTGGACAAAGCTGAAGTCCTGACACGACCAGAACATCTCGGTTGCTGAAATCTGTCGCCGGCCGAACCATCGGCCGGCGACAACTTTGTCGCTCTTCAGCTATCCGCCATCAGGCGGGCGATGAGCGACTGCTGCTGCGGCCGCCAATCCGCCGCCTCTTCCAACTGCGCGGCCAGCGCCACGAGCCGCTCGTCTTCGCCGAAGGGGGCAGCAAAGTGGACGCCGATGGGCAAAGCTTCGTCGCTCCAATGCAGCGGCAGGGACACGGCCGGCTGGCCGCTGGCATTAAAGGCGGCGGTGAAGGGCGAGTAGTCGTACATCCCGCCGGGCCCCACCCGATAGTCCATGAAGTCCTCGTTGATCGGACCCAGGCGACCGACCTCTGCCGGCGGTTCGGCCAGGGTCGCCGTCACCAGGACGTCGAAGTCGAGGAACAAACGCGCCATGCGCCGGCCAAAATTGTGGATGGCGTTGACGCATCGCAGGTAATCGGCCCCTGAGAGGGTGTCTGCCAAACGCAGCGCACCCCGGGTGACGGCTTCGATACTCTGCGGATCTCGGTCCCGGTCGGGGCCCATCGAGCGCACCCAAAGGGCCGTCCCGCAAGCGACGATCTTGGTCCAGGCAACCATCATGCTGCGCACATCCACCGTCGCAGTGAAATCCACGAGGCTGTGGCCGAGCTGCTCCAGAAGCGCCGCGGCCTTCTCCACGGCCTCCCGGCAGGCCGGATCGATCGGCGCGCCTTCCAGGGTTGTCGTGCAAACCGCGATCCGCAAGGGTGCTGGCGGTCGCCGCATCGCCTCGGCAAAGCTGCCGCGGAGCGGCGGCGGCCAATAGGGGGCACCCAAATCGGGGCCTTGGGTGGCATCGAGCAAGGCCGCCGTGTCGCGCAGGCTGCGCGTCAGGAAACCGTCGATGGACATGCCGGCCCAGCCTTCGCCGCCGGCCGGCCCCTCGGGCAAGCGCGCCCGGGTCGGCTTGAAGCCGACGAGGCCGCAGCTGGATGCCGGGATGCGCACCGAACCGCCGCCGTCCGAACCGTGGGCGGCCGGCAGGATACCGGCCGCCACCGCCGCGGCCGCGCCGCCGGAGGAGCCGCCCGATGTTCGCGCCAGGTTCCAGGGGTTGCGGGTCGGCCCGCCATAAACCTGTGCTTCGGTGACGGGCCCGACGCCGCATTCCGGCGACGCGGTGCGGCCGAAGGTGACCAGGCCGGCCTTCTTGAGCCGCAGGTATATCTCGGAATCGTAAGCATAGACCGTGTCGGCGAAGAGGCGCGAGCCGTTATGGGTCGGAAAGTCGACAGCCTCGGCGCCGAGATCCTTCAAGAGGAACGGCACCCCGGTGAAAGGTCCCTCGGGCAGACCCTCGTCGATCAGCCGGCGGGCGGTCTCCGCCGCCAGGATCACCACGGCATTGAGATCGGAATTGTGGCGCGCGACCCGGTCCAGGGCCGTATCCAGCAACTCATGCGGCGACACCTCGCCGCGCCTGATCAGTTCGGCCAAACCCGTTGCGTCGTAGGCGCCGTATTCATTGAAAAGAGCCATCGATGTCCATCTTTCGGGTCCGAAGGTACGTCACAGCGAGAATCTTAGGACGCCGTCGCCGCAAGTGCAAAGGGGGGAGCGGACAAACGCGCCGACCTTCCCTCGCTTCGCTCCTCGAAGATAAAAAATTGATTTTCTTGACAAATCGCAAGAGGAGGCCCATCTATCCGCTTTACGTTGTCTCGCGATTGCGCGAAGCGCCGAAAACCAGCGGCGCCTTGTCCCGGGCACAATAATCAAAAATCTACCCGCTCCCTCCGCGCTTGGAGCCGGGTGAAGCGCCGTGACCCGGCAGATGCCAGGGTGCCCGGCGAACAAGGAAATCCACGTGACCGATATCAGTTTTTCGAACCTCGGCCTTGCCGATGCGATCCAGCGTGCCCTCGCGGCCGAAAACTACGTTAAGCCGACGCCCATCCAGGCGCAGGCCATTCCCAACCTTCTCGCCGGTAAGGACGTGCTGGGCATCGCCCAGACGGGCACCGGCAAGACCGCGGCCTTTGCGCTGCCCATTCTTCACAAACTGTCCCAGCAGCGGCCGCAAAAGGGGCCGCGCAGCCCGCGCGCCCTCATTCTCGCGCCGACACGCGAACTGGCGATCCAAATCGGCGAGGCCTTCCGCACCTACGGCAAGCATCTGCAGTTGCGCCGGGCGGTGATCGTCGGCGGCGTCAATCAGAACCGGCAGGTCGAAGCCCTGCGCGGCGGGGTCGACGTGCTGGTGGCCACGCCCGGTCGCCTGCTCGACCTCATGAACCAGCGCCGCGTCGCCTTGAACAGCGTCGGCTTCTTCGTGCTCGACGAGGCGGACCGCATGCTCGACATGGGTTTCGTCCGCGATGTCCGCAAGATTGCCGCTGCCTTGCCCGCGGCGCGCCAGTCGCTGCTGTTCTCCGCCACCATGCCGGCGGAAATCGGCCGCCTCGCCGGCGAACTCCTGGAAGACCCGGTCCGCGTCGAGGTGACGCCTCAGGCCACGCCCGCCGGGCACCTGGACCAGCGGATCTACCACGTGGACACGGCCGGCAAGCGTGATCTGCTGGTCAACATCCTGGGTGACGACTCGCTGTCCCGTGTGATGGTTTTCACGCGCACCAAGCACCGCGCCAACCGCGTCGCCGAGCACCTGGGAAAATGCGGCATCGACGCCGAGGCGATCCACGGCAACAAGTCTCAAGGCGCCCGCCAGCGCGCCCTCGCCCGCTTTCGCAGCGGTGACTCGCGGGTGCTGGTGGCGACCGACATCGCAGCGCGCGGCGTCGACGTCGACGCCGTCAGTCACGTCATCAACTTCGAGCTGCCCAATGAGTCGGAAAGCTACGTGCACCGCATCGGGCGCACCGCCCGCGCCGGCGCCAGCGGCATCGCCCTGTCCTTCTGCGATGCCACGGAACGGGGCTACCTGCGCGATATCGAACGCCTGATCGGCCGCCGGTTGACCGTGATCGGCGACGCCCCCGCCGCGGCGCCGGCCGGCAAGAGCGACGGCAGTCAGCGGCCGTCGCGCGGCAACAGCCGCAGACGCGGCCCGGCACCCAAAGCAGCCGCCGGCGCGCGTCGGGATGGCCGCCCGGCCGCCAGGTCGCGGCGGCGCAAACAGGCCGCGTAACGCGCAAGAGGGGCGCCGGCCTCTAGCGCGCGGCGCCGAATGGCCCAGCGACCGCTCCCCGCCACCCATAGGAACCGCGCACCGCCTTGCGTGTCGTTCATTGCCGGCGCCTTGCAAGTGACGGTCGCCCCCCACAGCCGATTTAGGCGAGGCACGGCAGTGCGAACTCGACGACTTCGACCCTGCTGGAGAGTTCGATAGCGGGATAATGTTCCCGCATGCCCTCAAGCATCACATCGTCGGGCCAGTCTTCGGCGCGCCCGACAAACGCGGCCGCCTCGCAGAGGGGCATTTCCGTACAGCGCAGAACCTCGACAACAACGCTTTTGTCCGGGTCACCCTCGCAAAGGAACTTCAAGGGACCGAGTCCTATGGGACCTTCCCGCCACCGGATGGTGGAGGTCTTCTCACCACTGAGTATCAGCGGAAAAAGTCGAGCGACGACGGGAAGCGACTGCATTTCATCGGGCATGGCAGGGACGTCAGCCGGCGGTTAGAATCAAGGGACGATAGGCCGACCTCTTGGGAACGGCCAGCCGTTTTGTCATGGTTCCGACATCAGCGGACCAACTGCAAGATCTTCTTGAATTCCTTGTGCCGCGAGCTGCCCATCCATTCGAACAGGACCATCTCCGTGGTGACCGTCTGAACGCCCGCTGCCGCCAGGCGGCCCACCGCCACGTCTCGGCTTGCGCCGCGCCGCGATCCGATCGCATCCACCACGAGAAAGACAGGGTAGCCTTTCTCGATCAAACCCAAAGACGTCTGCGTCACACAGACATGGGCCTCGCAACCGGCGACGACAATTTCCCGGCCTTGGGGCACAGCGCGTGAGAAGCCGTCGGCTTCTGTCGCATCGAAGGTCGACTTGCACACGACCTCGGCGGTCTCGCAGCCCAAGCCGCCGACGGTCTTGCCCAAACCCTCGGGGTTCTGCTCCGTCACCACGCTCGGAACCCCCAGCGAGTTGGCAGCGGCACAGAGCTTCTTGACGTTGGCGATTACGTCGGATCCCCTTTCGATCGCCGGCATCAGTTTCGCTGGCATGTCGACAATGAGCAATAGAGAGGACTGGCGGCTAATCTTCATGGCGGGTCTTCCGTTCGAGATCGTCCAAATACATCGTCACGTAGCGCACCATGAGCTCTTCGGCAGAGGCGTCGAACATCCTGATGCGGCCGGTGTGCAAGAGCAGCAGAAGGCCCGCGGCATGGGCGAAAAGACTCACCGTCGCCAGCTTTGCGTCCACCACATCGGCGCCCATGGCGAGGGCGGCATCGCGCAGCGGCATGAGAGAGTCTGCCAGCGCCGCATTGAGTTCCTTGTCGACCTCCCGGTTGAGGCCCTTCGGCTTCATCCCGCCGCGGAAGAGGTAGAACCCGAGGTCCAGTTCACTGGGATGCGCGGCATAGTAGGCGAAAAAGGCCATGGCGGCGGCGCGGAAGCGGTCCGGCGCGCGCGCCTGCGTCTGGGCCGCCGAAGCGACGCTCGTCCCGAGCGAAGACAGCGAGTCGCGCAGCAGCGCCGCGTAGATCGCTTCCTTCGAGTCGAAATGAAAATAGAGCGCAGCGGGTGTATAACCCGCTCGTCCGGCGATGGATCTAAGGCTGGCTTTTTCGAGCCCGTCCTCGGCGAAGGCTTCCCGGGCGGCTTCCAGGATGATCCGCCGCTTGTCCTCGGCCAACCGCCGTTGCCGCGCCGCTTTGCGATCCCGCACATCCAGTCTCCGAATCTAAACGCTTGACGAATTTTCTAACATTGTTTAGTTAT
>Ga0102949_1000025_pt1 | contig 13214 bp, 7 predicted proteins | sample SalPon2A_B_D1_MG_FD_78503 | JGI IMG/M metagenome (GOLD analysis project Ga0102949, IMG submission 78503) | Soil microbial communities from South San Francisco under conditions of wetland restoration - Salt Pond MetaG R2A_B_D1_MG | ecosystem: Environmental > Terrestrial > Soil > Wetlands | place... | reverse complement strand
GTTAGGTTGGGTAGGATGGCCCGTTTGGGCAGTCTTCGAAATGATCACACCCTGTAGCGGTCCCATGAACCCCCCTGTAGGGTGGTGTGCTTCACGGGCGACTATGTGTCGTCGCAATGATCACACCCTGTAGCGGTGTCGCAGGTAACGCTACAGGGTGTGTCGCTTCCGATCACAGTGAACACGCGTCCACCATACTGTACTTCCGTGCAGTGAACACGCGTCCACCATACTGTACTTCCGTGCAGTGAACAGGTGTGCGCCAATAAACGTGCGCCAATAAACGTGCGCCAATAATATGGCACAGTGAACACGCGTCCACCATACTGTACTTCCGTGCAGTGAACACGCGTGCGCCAATAAACGTGCGCCAATAATATGGCACAAACGTGCGCCAATAATCTTGGCCAATAAACGTGCGCCAATAATATGGCACAAACGTGCGCCAATAATCTTGGCCAATAAACGTGCGCCAATAATATGGCATTTTTTTCTGCGAAGCTGGGCTGCGCCCCTTAATCCCGCAAATATGCACTAAAACTTAAAAAATACCCCCTTGACACCGAAACGACAATATGTTAGATTACAGATTGTTACGCAGGACCTCTTTTCATGACAGGAGACGAGCTATGTGTTTTCACAGATCGAGTGAGTTTACCGACGTAAAATCCCTCAAAATCTCTGTAGAGGACAGACACGACCACCTAGAGACGATAGTCGTCGAGATGACACACTATCGACCGAACGAGCACAGCATGAGGACGACTAGATACGACATCCTGACGCATGACGCTGACGTGGAAATCGACCCCAATATGTACCTGTACCCATGTACAGTACCCGTGGCACCAACGTGTGTACATTGCGACGAGCCCTGCGTCGACTTCATCGACACCAACGGGAACGGATGGCATCGAACATGCCACGACGAATGGACCAACGAATACAACGCTTATTGCGACCAACACAGCGATGAGGTACCGTACGCCAAAATCATCCCGTCACCACTGCAACCGTGATGCGCGGAAATGTGTTACGAAAACCGTCCAATACGTCCACTTAAATGCAAGGACCCAAAAATGACCAGCTACTATCAAATCGTAAACGAAACACTGACCGACGCATACGACGCCATAAACGCGCTCGGAGGTGCTGCCAGCGACGATCCGATCAGCGTCATGGAATTCGACGAGATTATATACCTGATGCGAGCCATACACAATGCCCGAACACGCTTCCGCTATTACGGCAAACTACGCGCGATACGCGACCGCCGCAACACATAACGACGAACCAATGCCGCACATATACCTGCTGCACTTCGACCAACCACTAAAACACGCGAGGCACTACTGTGGTGCCTCGCGGCGCGTCATCGCGCGAATCCGCGAACACCGACACGGACACGGCAGCCACCTCACCAACGCGCTACACGAACACAACATACAGTTCGTAGTGACGAACGTATGGCAAACGGACCGACCGTTCGACAGCGAACACATACTAAAAATACAAAACAACGGACCAAGATACTGCCCGTTGTGCACAACCAAAATACCGACGATCCGCTTCGCGACACCGCTCGCACCATCAATAATCCAAGAGATCAACCGACTATCAAAGGAGCCGAAACCATGGCAACCACCGGACCCACACCCTTCACCGACACAGAGCACGGAATTCTAAGAGAAAAAGACGGCGAACTCATTACCAATTTCACCGCACAAATACTCAAAGAAACACGATACACCGACGGACTGAACACGAAAACCAAACTCACCATCACCGGAAAGCACCGAGGCAACCAACTCCCCACAATCACCATCGACAGCGAAAAATTCCAATCAATGTCATGGGTCCTCAGCCAATGGGGAACAACAACCGTAATCGCACCGACCCAAAACGCAGAGCGCGACACGCGCGCCGCGATCCAATTGAACAGCGAACCCGAAAAGGAAACCATCTACACCCACACAGGCTGGACCCGAAGCGACAAAGACGAAATGTACCTAACCGGTGGAGGAGCACTAACGAAAAAACGATTCAACCGCGACATTCGCGTAGAACTCCCGCCAGAACTCAGCAATTACCGCATCAAACCCGTCAGCGACCCACGAGCCGCAATCCGCGCGTCGCTCACACTCACAACCATCGCACCGAAACCGATCGCATGGACACTCCTCGTCGCAACAATGCGCCCACCACTCGAGCGCACCGATTACGCACTCCACATCAGCGGAAGAACGGGAACCTTTAAGTCCGAAATCACATCATTAATGCAATCACACTACGGACCCGAAATGGACGCAAGGAACCTACCGGGCTCATGGTCGAGCACCGGAAACGCGATCGAAGCACAAGCGTACCGCATCAAAGACGGTCTCTACGTACTCGACGACTTCGTACCATTCGGAACGGGCTACCAGGTCCGACAGCTGCAAAAAACTGCCGACAGCATCATGCGAGGAGCCGGAAACCAAGCCGGCCGCGCACGTCTACGCGACACATCCGACTTTCAGCAAACAATGTACCCGCGAGGACTTATTATGTCGTCAGGCGAAGACATTCCCGTGGGCCAAAGCATACGCGCAAGGATGATGATACTCGACCTGACCCCCGGAGATATCAACACAAAAATCCTCACCGCCAGCCAAGCCAAACGCACAATGTATCAACACACCACGGCCGCATGGATTCAATACATCGCACGCGACAAAAAAAACATCATCACAAAACACCGAAAACGAGCCAAAGAACTCATGATAAAACACACCGGAATCGGCCACGCACGAACTCCCGCAATGCTCGGAGACTTGATCGCAACCTTAGAGGAATTCATTGAATTTTGCTACGACGCGAAAGCGATTAACGGAGAAACCGCCACCCGACTGATATCACAAGGCACCGACGCCTTGATCAACACCGCGAAGGACCAGGAACGCCACCTCACAGAAACGGACCCCGCAGAACTCTACGCAACAACGCTACTAATCGCGATGCAAACCGGATACGCACACGTTAGAACCGTACAAGGAGGAATCCCAGAAAGCGGATCGGACCTCGGATGGACGTCGAAAGCCGGCGTCGGAGAACTACCGACATGGACACACCACGGCCAGCAAATCGGGTGGTACTGCCCGGAACGAAACGAACTACTAATAGAACAAAACATCGCGTTTCCCATCGTCGCGAAAACCGCCCGAGGACAATTAACCATCTCCAAAAACACAATGACGAAACGTCTAAAAGACGGAGGATTCCTGACACGAACCGACCCGTCACGCGACCGAAACACTGTACGAGTTCAGTGCGAAGGACGAGTGCGAAACGTAATCGCACTTGACTACGCACGATTAACCAAAACCCAGGAGACACAAGAATGAAAACGCGACCGGTAGAACAACACATCGAATTAATCCGACACGAACGCAAATGGTATTGGATGCGCTTTTCCCGCAACCGATACCCGATCGCATCATGCGCGCGTCCGTACAAAAGCCACCAAGCGGCACTAACCGCCGTCAAAAGAATCTTCCCCGACATCCCGGTATACGAACTGGAACTCGACGACCGAACAAAACTCAACGACCGCGACGAGCCCGATGACATCGACGACGAATTAGACGACGAACGCGACGAAACGGACGACACCGCCAGCGACAACACGCTCGAACCAGAAGACCCGTCGACCGAACCAGCCACAGAAAACGACAAAAGCGAGGAAACAGACAGCAGTTCGGACAGCGACGACGAAATGGACAACCCATCATTTTAACCACCAAAAAAAACGCGGGGGGAATTACTCCCCCCGCGTTCAGCGAAACCCCGCGACCGCTGCTCAGCGCCGGGCTCGCCGTGACGAAAAAAACCGTCTCAGAACGCCGACGAAACGACCGCGACGAACAGCGGCCGAATTTTTTCCGCCAAACACGCGCGGGACAGGAACCGCACGAGCCGAATCGCGAACAGGCACACGCCGCCAGGCCCGAACGCGATAATCCACACCATTCGAAGACGCCACAGCGTCTCCCGTGAGCGACATATCTTCCGGCGGCACACAAGTATCCACAACACCACCGGAGGTACTCCAGCCGACGCCCTCGAAATCACCAATCGTTTTACCGACGTGATCCCGAATGTCAAACACCGACATGAACTCCGCCTCACGCTCACACGCGTCTTGATCCACTAAACGCGAGTCCGCAACCGCCGACCCGCAAACGCCGCCAGGACACGCCACAGGAGCCGCAATAACCTCTTGCCCGCGACAAACAGTCCCCACCAGAACGAGACCGATCACGAAACACCAAAACAAAACACAGCAACGACTCATCACACACCCCCTTAAACTCAATCCGAAGCGCCGAGAACCGCCGCCGCCGCCGAAATAACTCCCTTCGGCGGAACAACCGAACCCACACGAACGGAAAAAACACCCTCGCCGTCGAAGCCGTCGACCTGATCGAAATTGTGCATCACCAAGCCAACGTACATCCCGCCAGGCGGAGGAAAAACCGGAGTATCGAACCGATAACGAGCAACATTTGTGGTCCCAACGCGAACGATCACATACGGAAACGCCAGCTCATTCGCCGCACCGGAGCCACCACACAGAAGCGAACGCCCTTGCAAAAAAAGCGACTCCACCTCAGTGTTCAGCTGCCCAAACAGAACGCGCGGCCGCTGATGAAGCACCGACGCGGAAACCGCAAGCGGATAACTTTGCGTCACCGCGTCCCCCTGAACCGCAAACATGAAATCAACGCCGAGCAACATCGTATCTGCCGCGATCGGGCCGAGAACTGCATACGACTTATCATCAGCATTCACTTCCATCCAATGCGTAAACGACGTGGAAAACATAACGAACCCCCAAGACGAAACGACCCTGACACCAACCCGTCAAACCTTCACACGTTCAACCGTCGTCACACGAAACGCATCCGCCGTTTCCGCCGTGCAACGAAGACGAAAACGAGACGCAGACGCCGTATCAAGCGCGTACTGATCCGTCTGATCAGGATCGAAATCCAACATGCAGTAATTTTCGAACCCGCCGGACCCGACGTTATACGGACCCGCATCCAACGCCGCATGCGTGTGAAGATCGAACCGCGGAGGTTGACGACCCCAAAGCGTATGCAACATGAGCGCCGTCTCAAAGTCCGTCGCCGAGTAGCCCACAGATTCGTTATCAACGAGCGTTTCCATACGACCAAGCGTAGGAGCCGGCGCCGTACCAGAAAACGCCGTATTGCCCCAAGCTAGCAGCCCACGAACACGATTGCCAATCGGCAACTCGATATCGTTAATACCCGTCGCTGGAAACGACCCCACACTCTGCGTTTTACGCTCGTACTCAGACGGTTTCGCGCCGAGAAGTTCAACCGTTTCGATCTGAACCGAAAGATTATCGTAACCCGTTGACGCTATGTCGAAGTCCACCTCAAGAATAAGCTCACCACGACGAGTCGCCGGAAAACAACTCTTCGGATCATACGCATGCCGGCCCATGAACACCGGAACCACGACCGATCGAACCGCGTTATCCGTCTTCGGCTGCTGCGCCTGAGTCGGCACGCAGCCATGACGGAAGTACGCAAGCGCCGCGAGGTCTTGCCCCGGCATCGACACGATCGCAACGCCCGAGTGGAGAATTTTCACCGTGTTCATCGCGGCCGCGATCGCTAAATACGGGGAAATCGTCGGTGCAGCACCCGCATTAAGCGGACTCAGACGAATAAGCACCATCGAAAGCGGATTCACCGACAGATCATACTGTTGGACGCCGTCCGCCGACACCGTTTCCGACTGCACCGCCACTGAATGAAGAAATTTAGCCACATCACCACCATTTTTTATCCGCGCCGCCGTCGAACCGATGACGACCGAACCCTTTCTGAACTCGAACGCGCCCGCGACACGAGTCGCGAGTCCTCCACGCTCGTATTATCGCCGGTATCCGAGACGAGGTCAAGCGAGCGAACCCGCCAACGCTTGAAAATCGCCCGCACGCGACACCCGAACAGTAAATCCTCCTCGAACACGCCATCCACAACACACCCCCGACCGAAAGACACAGAACCGCCAAGACTCCACACCCAAAATCATACACCAACAAGCCGCCAAAGCAAGTAGAATTTCAATGGCCGTATTGGACGGTTTTCGTAACACATTTCCGACCAAAAGTTCGGCTCGTATATAAGAATTATTATTATAATCTTTTATTATTATTTTTTTTTTAAGGGGTCAAGTTATCTCGATTGCGTCCAAGGACTTTTTGTGTGTTTATAACCGTCCAAACCGGCCATTAAGCCAGGTAAGATGCGCAAGATGGGGGGTGGGACGTATTGGACGGTTTTCGTAACAAAAAACCGGCCACGTTAAAAAGGAACGATTGCGACCGAAAATAACGCAGTTTAACACAATTTTGCGGACTTCACGGTGGCGCTGGGGCGGTGGTGGGTGACCAGGCCGGCAATTTCCCCCTCTTCCTCCCCCGATCCCCCTCTTCCTCCCCCTCTTCCTCCCCCGATCCCCCTCTTCCTCCCCCTTATTCTTTACGAAAGTCGTCCAAAGCGCTCATTCACCCATACCTAATTCGCCTAGGCGAATTAGGTATGGGTGAATGAGCGCTTTGGACGACTTTCGTAAAGAATAAGGGGGAGGAAGAGGGGGATCGGGGGAGGAAGAGGGGGAGGAAGAGGGGGATCGGGGGAGGAAGAGGGGGAAATTGCCGGCCTGGTCACCCACCACCGCCCCAGCGCCACCGTGAAGTCCGCAAAATTGTGTTAAACTGCGTTATTTTCGGTCGCAATCGTTCCTTTTTAACGTGGCCGGTTTTTTGTTACGAAAACCGTCCAATACGTCCCACCCCCCATCTTGCGCATCTTACCTGGCTTAATGGCCGGTTTGGACGGTTATAAACACACAAAAAGTCCTTGGACGCAATCGAGATAACTTGACCCCTTAAAAAAAAAATAATAATAAAAGATTATAATAATAATTCTTATATACGAGCCGAACTTTTGGTCGGAAATGTGTTACGAAAACCGTCCAATACGGCCATTGAAATTCTACTTGCTTTGGCGGCTTGTTGGTGTATGATTTTGGGTGTGGAGTCTTGGCGGTTCTGTGTCTTTCGGTCGGGGGTGTGTTGTGGATGGCGTGTTCGAGGAGGATTTACTGTTCGGGTGTCGCGTGCGGGCGATTTTCAAGCGTTGGCGGGTTCGCTCGCTTGACCTCGTCTCGGATACCGGCGATAATACGAGCGTGGAGGACTCGCGACTCGTGTCGCGGGCGCGTTCGAGTTCAGAAAGGGTTCGGTCGTCATCGGTTCGACGGCGGCGCGGATAAAAAATGGTGGTGATGTGGCTAAATTTCTTCATTCAGTGGCGGTGCAGTCGGAAACGGTGTCGGCGGACGGCGTCCAACAGTATGATCTGTCGGTGAATCCGCTTTCGATGGTGCTTATTCGTCTGAGTCCGCTTAATGCGGGTGCTGCACCGACGATTTCCCCGTATTTAGCGATCGCGGCCGCGATGAACACGGTGAAAATTCTCCACTCGGGCGTTGCGATCGTGTCGATGCCGGGGCAAGACCTCGCGGCGCTTGCGTACTTCCGTCATGGCTGCGTGCCGACTCAGGCGCAGCAGCCGAAGACGGATAACGCGGTTCGATCGGTCGTGGTTCCGGTGTTCATGGGCCGGCATGCGTATGATCCGAAGAGTTGTTTTCCGGCGACTCGTCGTGGTGAGCTTATTCTTGAGGTGGACTTCGACATAGCGTCAACGGGTTACGATAATCTTTCGGTTCAGATCGAAACGGTTGAACTTCTCGGCGCGAAACCGTCTGAGTACGAGCGTAAAACGCAGAGTGTGGGGTCGTTTCCAGCGACGGGTATTAACGATATCGAGTTGCCGATTGGCAATCGTGTTCGTGGGCTGCTAGCTTGGGGCAATACGGCGTTTTCTGGTACGGCGCCGGCTCCTACGCTTGGTCGTATGGAAACGCTCGTTGATAACGAATCTGTGGGCTACTCGGCGACGGACTTTGAGACGGCGCTCATGTTGCATACGCTTTGGGGTCGTCAACCTCCGCGGTTCGATCTTCACACGCATGCGGCGTTGGATGCGGGTCCGTATAACGTCGGGTCCGGCGGGTTCGAAAATTACTGCATGTTGGATTTCGATCCTGATCAGACGGATCAGTACGCGCTTGATACGGCGTCTGCGTCTCGTTTTCGTCTTCGTTGCACGGCGGAAACGGCGGATGCGTTTCGTGTGACGACGGTTGAACGTGTGAAGGTTTGACGGGTTGGTGTCAGGGTCGTTTCGTCTTGGGGGTTCGTTATGTTTTCCACGTCGTTTACGCATTGGATGGAAGTGAATGCTGATGATAAGTCGTATGCAGTTCTCGGCCCGATCGCGGCAGATACGATGTTGCTCGGCGTTGATTTCATGTTTGCGGTTCAGGGGGACGCGGTGACGCAAAGTTATCCGCTTGCGGTTTCCGCGTCGGTGCTTCATCAGCGGCCGCGCGTTCTGTTTGGGCAGCTGAACACTGAGGTGGAGTCGCTTTTTTTGCAAGGGCGTTCGCTTCTGTGTGGTGGCTCCGGTGCGGCGAATGAGCTGGCGTTTCCGTATGTGATCGTTCGCGTTGGGACCACAAATGTTGCTCGTTATCGGTTCGATACTCCGGTTTTTCCTCCGCCTGGCGGGATGTACGTTGGCTTGGTGATGCACAATTTCGATCAGGTCGACGGCTTCGACGGCGAGGGTGTTTTTTCCGTTCGTGTGGGTTCGGTTGTTCCGCCGAAGGGAGTTATTTCGGCGGCGGCGGCGGTTCTCGGCGCTTCGGATTGAGTTTAAGGGGGTGTGTGATGAGTCGTTGCTGTGTTTTGTTTTGGTGTTTCGTGATCGGTCTCGTTCTGGTGGGGACTGTTTGTCGCGGGCAAGAGGTTATTGCGGCTCCTGTGGCGTGTCCTGGCGGCGTTTGCGGGTCGGCGGTTGCGGACTCGCGTTTAGTGGATCAAGACGCGTGTGAGCGTGAGGCGGAGTTCATGTCGGTGTTTGACATTCGGGATCACGTCGGTAAAACGATTGGTGATTTCGAGGGCGTCGGCTGGAGTACCTCCGGTGGTGTTGTGGATACTTGTGTGCCGCCGGAAGATATGTCGCTCACGGGAGACGCTGTGGCGTCTTCGAATGGTGTGGATTATCGCGTTCGGGCCTGGCGGCGTGTGCCTGTTCGCGATTCGGCTCGTGCGGTTCCTGTCCCGCGCGTGTTTGGCGGAAAAAATTCGGCCGCTGTTCGTCGCGGTCGTTTCGTCGGCGTTCTGAGACGGTTTTTTTCGTCACGGCGAGCCCGGCGCTGAGCAGCGGTCGCGGGGTTTCGCTGAACGCGGGGGGAGTAATTCCCCCCGCGTTTTTTTTGGTGGTTAAAATGATGGGTTGTCCATTTCGTCGTCGCTGTCCGAACTGCTGTCTGTTTCCTCGCTTTTGTCGTTTTCTGTGGCTGGTTCGGTCGACGGGTCTTCTGGTTCGAGCGTGTTGTCGCTGGCGGTGTCGTCCGTTTCGTCGCGTTCGTCGTCTAATTCGTCGTCGATGTCATCGGGCTCGTCGCGGTCGTTGAGTTTTGTTCGGTCGTCGAGTTCCAGTTCGTATACCGGGATGTCGGGGAAGATTCTTTTGACGGCGGTTAGTGCCGCTTGGTGGCTTTTGTACGGACGCGCGCATGATGCGATCGGGTATCGGTTGCGGGAAAAGCGCATCCAATACCATTTGCGTTCGTGTCGGATTAATTCGATGTGTTGTTCTACCGGTCGCGTTTTCATTCTTGTGTCTCCTGGGTTTTGGTTAATCGTGCGTAGTCAAGTGCGATTACGTTTCGCACTCGTCCTTCGCACTGAACTCGTACAGTGTTTCGGTCGCGTGACGGGTCGGTTCGTGTCAGGAATCCTCCGTCTTTTAGACGTTTCGTCATTGTGTTTTTGGAGATGGTTAATTGTCCTCGGGCGGTTTTCGCGACGATGGGAAACGCGATGTTTTGTTCTATTAGTAGTTCGTTTCGTTCCGGGCAGTACCACCCGATTTGCTGGCCGTGGTGTGTCCATGTCGGTAGTTCTCCGACGCCGGCTTTCGACGTCCATCCGAGGTCCGATCCGCTTTCTGGGATTCCTCCTTGTACGGTTCTAACGTGTGCGTATCCGGTTTGCATCGCGATTAGTAGCGTTGTTGCGTAGAGTTCTGCGGGGTCCGTTTCTGTGAGGTGGCGTTCCTGGTCCTTCGCGGTGTTGATCAAGGCGTCGGTGCCTTGTGATATCAGTCGGGTGGCGGTTTCTCCGTTAATCGCTTTCGCGTCGTAGCAAAATTCAATGAATTCCTCTAAGGTTGCGATCAAGTCTCCGAGCATTGCGGGAGTTCGTGCGTGGCCGATTCCGGTGTGTTTTATCATGAGTTCTTTGGCTCGTTTTCGGTGTTTTGTGATGATGTTTTTTTTGTCGCGTGCGATGTATTGAATCCATGCGGCCGTGGTGTGTTGATACATTGTGCGTTTGGCTTGGCTGGCGGTGAGGATTTTTGTGTTGATATCTCCGGGGGTCAGGTCGAGTATCATCATCCTTGCGCGTATGCTTTGGCCCACGGGAATGTCTTCGCCTGACGACATAATAAGTCCTCGCGGGTACATTGTTTGCTGAAAGTCGGATGTGTCGCGTAGACGTGCGCGGCCGGCTTGGTTTCCGGCTCCTCGCATGATGCTGTCGGCAGTTTTTTGCAGCTGTCGGACCTGGTAGCCCGTTCCGAATGGTACGAAGTCGTCGAGTACGTAGAGACCGTCTTTGATGCGGTACGCTTGTGCTTCGATCGCGTTTCCGGTGCTCGACCATGAGCCCGGTAGGTTCCTTGCGTCCATTTCGGGTCCGTAGTGTGATTGCATTAATGATGTGATTTCGGACTTAAAGGTTCCCGTTCTTCCGCTGATGTGGAGTGCGTAATCGGTGCGCTCGAGTGGTGGGCGCATTGTTGCGACGAGGAGTGTCCATGCGATCGGTTTCGGTGCGATGGTTGTGAGTGTGAGCGACGCGCGGATTGCGGCTCGTGGGTCGCTGACGGGTTTGATGCGGTAATTGCTGAGTTCTGGCGGGAGTTCTACGCGAATGTCGCGGTTGAATCGTTTTTTCGTTAGTGCTCCTCCACCGGTTAGGTACATTTCGTCTTTGTCGCTTCGGGTCCAGCCTGTGTGGGTGTAGATGGTTTCCTTTTCGGGTTCGCTGTTCAATTGGATCGCGGCGCGCGTGTCGCGCTCTGCGTTTTGGGTCGGTGCGATTACGGTTGTTGTTCCCCATTGGCTGAGGACCCATGACATTGATTGGAATTTTTCGCTGTCGATGGTGATTGTGGGGAGTTGGTTGCCTCGGTGCTTTCCGGTGATGGTGAGTTTGGTTTTCGTGTTCAGTCCGTCGGTGTATCGTGTTTCTTTGAGTATTTGTGCGGTGAAATTGGTAATGAGTTCGCCGTCTTTTTCTCTTAGAATTCCGTGCTCTGTGTCGGTGAAGGGTGTGGGTCCGGTGGTTGCCATGGTTTCGGCTCCTTTGATAGTCGGTTGATCTCTTGGATTATTGATGGTGCGAGCGGTGTCGCGAAGCGGATCGTCGGTATTTTGGTTGTGCACAACGGGCAGTATCTTGGTCCGTTGTTTTGTATTTTTAGTATGTGTTCGCTGTCGAACGGTCGGTCCGTTTGCCATACGTTCGTCACTACGAACTGTATGTTGTGTTCGTGTAGCGCGTTGGTGAGGTGGCTGCCGTGTCCGTGTCGGTGTTCGCGGATTCGCGCGATGACGCGCCGCGAGGCACCACAGTAGTGCCTCGCGTGTTTTAGTGGTTGGTCGAAGTGCAGCAGGTATATGTGCGGCATTGGTTCGTCGTTATGTGTTGCGGCGGTCGCGTATCGCGCGTAGTTTGCCGTAATAGCGGAAGCGTGTTCGGGCATTGTGTATGGCTCGCATCAGGTATATAATCTCGTCGAATTCCATGACGCTGATCGGATCGTCGCTGGCAGCACCTCCGAGCGCGTTTATGGCGTCGTATGCGTCGGTCAGTGTTTCGTTTACGATTTGATAGTAGCTGGTCATTTTTGGGTCCTTGCATTTAAGTGGACGTATTGGACGGTTTTCGTAACACATTTCCGCGCATCACGGTTGCAGTGGTGACGGGATGATTTTGGCGTACGGTACCTCATCGCTGTGTTGGTCGCAATAAGCGTTGTATTCGTTGGTCCATTCGTCGTGGCATGTTCGATGCCATCCGTTCCCGTTGGTGTCGATGAAGTCGACGCAGGGCTCGTCGCAATGTACACACGTTGGTGCCACGGGTACTGTACATGGGTACAGGTACATATTGGGGTCGATTTCCACGTCAGCGTCATGCGTCAGGATGTCGTATCTAGTCGTCCTCATGCTGTGCTCGTTCGGTCGATAGTGTGTCATCTCGACGACTATCGTCTCTAGGTGGTCGTGTCTGTCCTCTACAGAGATTTTGAGGGATTTTACGTCGGTAAACTCACTCGATCTGTGAAAACACATAGCTCGTCTCCTGTCATGAAAAGAGGTCCTGCGTAACAATCTGTAATCTAACATATTGTCGTTTCGGTGTCAAGGGGGTATTTTTTAAGTTTTAGTGCATATTTGCGGGATTAAGGGGCGCAGCCCAGCTTCGCAGAAAAAAATGCCATATTATTGGCGCACGTTTATTGGCCAAGATTATTGGCGCACGTTTGTGCCATATTATTGGCGCACGTTTATTGGCCAAGATTATTGGCGCACGTTTGTGCCATATTATTGGCGCACGTTTATTGGCGCACGCGTGTTCACTGCACGGAAGTACAGTATGGTGGACGCGTGTTCACTGTGCCATATTATTGGCGCACGTTTATTGGCGCACGTTTATTGGCGCACACCTGTTCACTGCACGGAAGTACAGTATGGTGGACGCGTGTTCACTGCACGGAAGTACAGTATGGTGGACGCGTGTTCACTGTGATCGGAAGCGACACACCCTGTAGCGTTACCTGCGACACCGCTACAGGGTGTGATCATTGCGACGACACATAGTCGCCCGTGAAGCACACCACCCTACAGGGGGGTTCATGGGACCGCTACAGGGTGTGATCATTTCGAAGACTGCCCAAACGGGCCATCCTACCCAACCTAAC
>Ga0102949_1000024_pt1 | contig 13264 bp, 22 predicted proteins | sample SalPon2A_B_D1_MG_FD_78503 | JGI IMG/M metagenome (GOLD analysis project Ga0102949, IMG submission 78503) | Soil microbial communities from South San Francisco under conditions of wetland restoration - Salt Pond MetaG R2A_B_D1_MG | ecosystem: Environmental > Terrestrial > Soil > Wetlands | place... | reverse complement strand
GTCTAGCGCGCCGAGCTCGACGGTCAGCTCACGCGTCCGACCATCGCGCCATATGGCGATCTCGACACGCTCTCCCGTGTCGCTTTCGCCGACCAGGCGGCTCAAGCTGCGCGCCGAGTCGACGCGGCTGGATTCGAAACCGGTGATGACGTCGCCGGGTGCGAGTCCGGCGCGGTCGGCCGGACCGCCGGGGTAAATTTCATTGACGATGACGCCGCCGGGACGGTCGAGATGCAGACCTTCGGCGAGATCGGCGGTCAGAGTTTGACCGGCCATGCCGGTCCAAGCCCGCACCAAATGCCCGGTCCCGGCCGCTTCGATGACCGTGCGCACCATGTTGGAGGGGATGGCGAAGCCGATACCCACCGACCCGCCGCTGCCGGAATAGATGGCGGTGTTGATGCCGATAAGCTTGCCGTCCATCGTCACCAAGGCGCCACCGGAGTTACCCGGATTGATGGCGGCGTCGGTTTGGATAAAAAAACCGAAGTCCGTGATGCCGACACGGGTCCGCGCCAGAGCGGAGATGATACCGCTGGTCACCGTCTGCCCGACACCGAAAGGATTGCCCAGCGCCAAGACAAGGTCGCCGACCTCGGCCTCGTCCGAATCCCGCAACTCGAGCCACGGCAGGCTGTCACCCATGGGATCGACCTTGAGCACGGCAAGGTCGGTGCGTTCGTCGGCCAACACCAAGGTCGCCTCGAATTCCCGCCGGTCGGCGAGCACCACGGTGATCTCCGTCGCACCTTCGATCACATGACGATTGGTCACCACCAGACCCTGCGGCGCCACGATGACGCCGGAACCAAGGGAGGACTGCGTCCGCTCCTGGGCCTCGCCGCCGAAGTTGTCACCGAAAAAGCGCTTGAAAATCGGATCGTCGAAAAGCGGCGACACGGCGCGCTGCGTCTTCGTGACACGCTCGGAGAAGATGTTGACCACTGCCGGCGCGGTTCGCTTCACCACCGGTGCGAAGGAAAAGGCGATCTCTTCGCGGGTCTGCGGCACCTGCTTTTCGGCAGCGAATGCCGACGACGGGAGCACCGCCGGCAAGAGCGCCAGCGAACAGAAAAGGAGACGCGTGAAACGGGCGGGACGGGCAAGGACCAACGGCAGCCGGGCGAAGACTCTGGTTCTTAAGCAGTCGCTTGCCGACCGCACTCGCCTGGGGCAGGCTCGCCGCCGGCTTGCCCGGCAGGCTATCGACTGTGCCTTCGGCAAGCCTTGCACGGCAAACGTCCTACCTGCTAATCCTCATCGTCGTCGTCGGCGGCCTCTTGGGTCGGGCCCGAATCTTGGCCCTTCGCGTCGGGATTGCGATCGACAAGTTCAATAAAAGCCATCGGTGCCATATCGCCGTAGCGGAACCCCGCCTTCAGCACGCGGGTGTAGCCGCCGGGCCGGTCTTTGTAGCGATCGGCCAGTTCGTCGAAGAGCTTGCGCGTCATGTCGTCGTCGCGCAAGCGAGCCAAGACCTGACGGCGGGCATGCAGGTCGCCGCGCTTGCCCAAGGTGATGAGCTTGTCCACGACACGGCGCAGGTCTTTGGCCTTGGGCAGAGTGGTCTTGATCTGCTCATGCTTGATGAGTGCTGCCGCCATATTCGCAAACATGGCTTCGCGATGGCTGGCCGAACGATTGAAACGGCGGCCGGCAAATCCGTGACGCATAGTTTCGCTTCCTCTTCACCTTAGGCCTCGCGACGCGAGACCGATTGCTACGAAGCTTCCGCCGGCCTAGCCCCGGCGCGCAACGGCCGGGCAGGTGACTGTACGGAAGCTGCGGGGCCCCTGCCCCTGGACCTGCGCCGAGCGCAGAATCCTTAGAAAGGCTCCTCGATCCGCTTGGCCAGATCCTCGATGTTCTCCGGCGGCCAGTTCGGGATCTCCATTCCCAGATGGAGCCCCATGGTTGCCAGAACCTCCTTGATTTCGTTCAAGGACTTACGGCCAAAGTTCGGCGTCCGCAGCATTTCCGCTTCGGACTTCTGCACCAGATCGCCGATGTAGACGATGTTGTCGTTCTTCAGGCAGTTTGCCGAGCGCACGGAAAGCTCAAGCTCGTCGACCTTGCGCAAGAGGTTGCGGTTGAAGGGCGGCTCGGCCTGGCTGTCCTCGACACTGCGCTGCTGCGGCTCTTCGAAATTGATGAAGAGCTGCAGCTGATCCTGCAGGATCCGTGCCGCCAGCGCCACCGCGTCTTCCGGACGCACGGCACCGTTGGTTTCGATGTCCATGGTCAGCTTGTCGTAGTCCGTGACCTGACCGACGCGGGTGTTGTCCACGTGGTAGGAAACCTTGCGCACCGGCGAGAAAATCGAGTCCACCGGGATTAGGCCGATGGGGGCGTCTTCGGGCCGGTTCTGGGAGGCCGCGATGTAGCCCTTACCGACGTCGACGGTCAGCTCCATGTCGACGCGGGCGCCGTCGTCCAGGGTGCAGAGCACCAGACCCGGATTCATGATCTCGATGTCATGGCCGGTGTCGATCTGGCCGGCCGTCACCTCGCCCGGCCCTTCGGCCCGCAGACGCATGCGCTTGGGACCGTCGCCGCCCATACGTAGCGCGATCTGCTTGACGTTCAAGACCACATCCGTGATGTCCTCGCGGACGCCGGCGATCGAGGAGAACTCATGCAACACGCCATCGATTTGCACCGACGTGACAGCGGCGCCATGCAAGGACGACAGCAAGATGCGACGGAGGGCATTCCCCAGCGTCAAGCCGAAGCCGCGCTCCAGGGGTTCGGCCACCACCTTGGCGAAACGATGCTCATCGGGGCCCGGTTGGATATCCAACTTGCTGGGCTTAATCAATTCGGTCCAATTTTTCTGCAGCACGATAGCGCCCTCGCTTTAAGCCCGGCTGCCTGCATCGCTTTGCCGCCCCAAGACCCTCGTCGGAAAAAACCGGGTCTGAAAATCAATCGCCGCCACCGAGCGTCGTCGCCGGACGGAAACTGATTTGGCAGCGATGGCACGCAGGCATTGCCCGGTGTGAATTGGCCGCACGGCGGTGCGGCTCTTGCCAATATCACGCACCTCTAGAGGTCGTCCCCCGCGACCCCCGTCGTGCGCCTGTCAAAAATCAAACGCGGCGCCGTTTCGGAGGACGGCAACCGTTGTGGGGAATCGGCGTCACATCGCTGATCGCGGTGATATTGAAGCCGATCGCCTGAAGCGCCCGAAGCGCCGATTCACGGCCTGACCCCGGCCCCTTCACGAAGACCTCCAGGGTCTTCACCCCGTGCTCCTGGGCCTTGCGGCCGGCATCTTCGCCGGCCATCTGGGCGGCATAGGGCGTGGACTTCCGCGATCCCTTGAAGCCTTGACCGCCGGCCGAAGACCAGGAAATCGTGTTGCCCTGCACATCGGTGATCGTGACCATCGTGTTGTTGAAGGTCGCGTTCACATGGGCGATGCCGGAGGTGATGTTTTTCTTTTCGCGCCGCCGGAGGCGGGCTTGCGGCTTGGCCATTCGTCTCTAATCCGTTCTATCTACGTGGCGGCGTTCTACTTGACGGCTTTCTTCTTGCCGGCGATCGGGCGTGCAGGGCCCTTGCGGGTCCGGGCATTGGTGCTGGTACGCTGGCCGCGCACGGGCAGGCCCTTGCGGTGGCGCAGGCCCCGATAGCATCCCAAATCCATCAGCCGCTTGATGTTCATCGCCACTTCACGGCGCAGATCGCCTTCGACGATGTAGCCGCGGTCGATGGCCTCGCGGATGCGGGCCACCTCGTCATCGGTTAAGGCATTCACCCGGCGATCGCTCGGAATTCCCACGGCGTTGCAGATCTCCGCCGACTTTGCACGGCCGATGCCGTGGATGTAGGTCAAGGCGATCTCCACCCGTTTTTGTGTCGGGATATTGACGCCAGCAATACGTGCCACGCCGCAAACTCCTTAAAGCTTCGGGCAACCGCCCGGTTTCGCAAGTCAGGCAATCGCCCAGTGTATCTACCGAACCAGTGTATCTACCGAATTCGTGTTTCGCCGATTTTAGGGCAAGCAAGAAGGTCCGCGACGCTTCAGCGGCGGACAGGCGGGATTATAGGAGTCCGAAACGCCAAGTCAACCGCTTGCTGATCCCAAAATTGCGTGAATTTGCTTCGTTACCTCATCAATCGCGGCCATGCCGTCGACCGTCTTCAAAATGCCCTTGCCCTCGTAGTAAGGCAGGATCGGCGCCGTCTGAGACCGATAGGCCTCGAGGCGCGAGCGCACCGTCTCTTCGTTGTCGTCGGCACGGCGCGAGAACTCGGTTCCGCCGCACTTGTCGCAGACCCCGGCGACGGCCGGCTTCTGGAAGCGGTCGTGATAGCCGGCGCCGCAATTCGCGCAGGTGTAGCGACCGGTAATGCGCGCCACCAAGGCCTCTTCGTCGACCTTGATCTCCACCACCGCTTGGAGGTTCAGCGATTTTTCCGCCAGCATTGCGTCCAAGGCTTCGGCCTGCCCCGTGGTGCGCGGGAAACCGTCGAGAATGAAGCCCTTGGCACAGTCCGGCGCGTCGATCCGCTCTGAAATCATCTCGATCATGAGGTCGTCGGGCATCAACTCGCCGCGCTCCATGATCTCCTTGGCTTGCTGCCCCAGGGCACTGCCCGAAGCCACCACGGCCCGCAGCATGTCGCCGGTTGAAAGCTGAACCAGGCCGTAGCCCTCTTCCAAACGCTTGGCCTGGGTCCCCTTTCCCGCCCCCGGCGGACCGAGAAGAATGATATTCATCCGCGACGCCCCCTTAGCTTGGCCTTCTTGATCAGGCCTTCGTACTGGTGGGCGAGAAGGTGAGAGTGAATCTGGCCCACGGTGTCCATTGTGACGGACACCACGATCAGCAGTGACGTGCCGCCGAAGTAGAACGGCACGGCAAACTTCGAGATCAGGATTTCCGGCAGAAGGCAGACGAAACAGAGATAGAGCGCACCGACCGCGACCAAGCGCATCAGGACGAAGTTCAGATAGTCTCCGGTATTCTTACCGGGGCGGATCCCAGGCACGAACCCACCGTTTTTCTTCAGATTGTCCGCCATGTCATAGGGATTGAAAACGATGCCCGTGTAGAAAAAGGCAAAGAACACGATCAGACCCATGTAGACCGCCAAGTAGAGCGGCTGGCCGCGTCCCAGGCTCGCCGTGACCCAGGTCAGCCACTCGGGTCCGCCACTGGCGGAAAAACTGGCGACTGTTAGGGGCATCAACAGCAAGGAGGACGCAAAAATCGGCGGAATCACGCCCGAGGGGTTCAGTTTCATCGGCAGATGCGAGGCTTCGCCGCCGAACATCTTGTTGCCCACCTGGCGCTTGGGATACTGAACGGTGATCCGCCGCTGCGCCCGCTCCATGAAGACGATGAAAGCGATCACGCCAACCGACATCGCCAACAGCAAGATCAAGAGGAGCACCGACATCTGTCCGGTGCGGCTCAACTCGAAGATCTGCACCAAAGCCAGGGGCAGGTTCGCCACGATACCGGCGAAAATAATCAAAGAAATGCCGTTGCCGACACCGCGCTGCGTGATCTGCTCGCCCAGCCACATCAGGAAGATGGTTCCGCCGGTGAGCGTGACCACGGTGGTCAGGCGAAAAAACCAGCCGGATATGTAGACCGCGGAGGTCCCGCCGGGTCCCTGCATGCCCTCCAAGCCGACGGCGATCCCATAGGCCTGGAACGCCGCCAGAAAGACCGTACCGTAGCGTGTGTACTGGTTGATCTTCTTGCGACCGGCCTCGCCTTCCTTCTTCATCGCCTCCAGCTGCGGCGAAACGGCCGTCAGCAGCTGCATGACGATGGCGGCTGAAATGTAGGGCATGATGTTGAGGGCGAAGATCGTCATGCGGCGGAGTGCGCCGCCGGAAAACACGTCGAACATGCCCAGGATTCCGCCGGAATGTTGGGCAAAAACCTGCTGCAGCATATGCGGATCGACGCCGGGAATCGGAATGTAGGTCCCCAGCCGGTAGATGACCAGCGCGCCTAGGGTGAACCAGATCCGGTTCTTGAGTTCCGTCGCCTTGGCAAGAGAACCGAAGTTGATGTTTGCGGCCAGTTGCTCGGCGGCTGACGCCATGAGACTAATCCCGTTCTAACGCGAATCCCTTTAGGAAGAGGCCTCGGCGGCCGGCTCTTCTGCCGCGACCTCGGTCACGGTCACGGTCCCGCCCGCCCCTTCGACGGCCGCGATCGCAGCCTTGGATGCGCCCGCGACGGTCACTTTAAGATTGGCGCTCAAGCTGCCCTTTGCAAGAAGACGCACCGCCGTCTTGGTCGACTTGATCAGGCCTGCGGCCACCAAAGCCTCGGCATCCACCGGTTTTCCGGCGTCCAACTTCTTGGCGTCCACGGCCTTTTGCAAGCGCCCGACGTTGACTATCTGGTAGTGCTTGCGGAAGAGATTGTTAAAGCCGCGCTTCGGCAGACGCCGATGCAGCGGCATCTGGCCGCCCTCGAAGCCCTTAATGGCCACGCCGGAGCGGGATTTCTGGCCCTTCATACCGGCGCCGGCGGTCTTGCCGCTGCCCGAGCCGATACCGCGACCGACGCGCTTACGGTTCTTGCGGGCGCCCCGATTGTCAGTGATTTGATTGAGCTGCATGGCGCTACTTCCACTTTCCGACGATCCCCTGCGGCCGGGCCGCGATCAGGATCGGCAATTCACGATGACGCGGTCTCACTCACCTTCGACCTGGACCAGGTGGCGGACCTTATTGATCATACCGCGGACCGCGGGCGTATCTTCCAACTCGCGGGTCCGATGCATCTTGTTCAGGCCGAGCCCGACCAGGGTCGCCCGCTGCTCTTTGGGGCGCCCGATGGGGCTGCCGCATTGGGTGACCTTGAGAATCTTCTTCTTCGCCGCCATGGCCGTTACTCCCGCGCCTCAGCCGCAGCGCTGTCCTTGCGGCCGAGAATTTCCGAGACCTTCTTGCCCCGGCGCTGTGCCACCATCCGCGGGCTCGCGCAGCGTCCCAAGCCTTCGAAGGTCGCCTTGATCATGTTGTGAGGATTCGACGTGCCGACGGACTTCGCCACCACGTCCTGCACGCCGAGCGCCTCGAAAACCGCACGCATCGGGCCGCCGGCGATGACGCCGGTGCCGGGCTCGGCCGTCCGCATGACCACGCGGCCGGCCCCGAAATGGCCTTTGATGTCGTGATGCAGGGTCCGGCCCTCGCGCAACGGCACGCGAATCATGGCCCGCTTGGCGGATTCCGTTGCCTTGCGGATCGCCTCGGGCACCTCACGCGCCTTGCCGTGGCCATGACCGACCCGGCCGCGGCCGTCGCCGACCACCACCAAGGCCGCAAAGCCGAAGCGGCGGCCGCCCTTGACCACCTTGGCGACGCGATTGATGCCGACGAGCTTTTCGATCAGCTCCGGCTCATCGTCGCGTTGGCGCCCGTCTCTTCCGGACTGGCGGTTATCTCTTCCAGGACGTGCCATGCTTCAAATCCTCTAAAACGACAAGCCGGCTTCACGCGCGGCATCGGCCAGCGCCTTGACGCGACCGTGATAGCTGTAGGGACCGCGGTCGAAGACGACGGCCTCGACGCCGGCGGCCTTGGCTCGCTCGGCCATGAGCTTGCCCACCGCTTCCGCGGCGGCCTTGTCCGCGCCGGTCTTCAAGCTGCCCTTCAAATCCTTATCGGCACTCGAAGCAGCCGCCAGGGTGCGGCCGGCCAAATCGTCGATGATCTGGGCGTAGATATGCTTGTTCGAGCGGAAGACCGACAAACGCAGACGCCCTTTGGCGCGGTCCCGAATGGATGCGCGTACGCGGTAGCTGCGGCGTACGCGAAGCTTTTCTGTGCTTCTCATGACCCTACTTCTTCTTACCTTCTTTACGCCGGATCATTTCGTCGACGTATTTGATTCCCTTGCCCTTATAAGGCTCCGGCTTGCGGTAGGCGCGGATCTCAGCGGCCACCTGGCCCACCCGCTGCTTGTCGGCACCGCTGATGGTAACCGACGTCGGCTTCTCGCACTTGATCGTGATACCCTCCGGGATCGGATAGATCACGTCGTGGCTGAAGCCCAACTGCAAGACCAGGTCCTTGCCCTGCACGGCCGCGCGATAGCCGACGCCGTTGATCTCCAGCTCCTTCGAGAAACCTTCCGACACGCCCAACATCAGATTTTGGATGCGCGCCCGTGCGGTGCCCCACATGGCGCGCGCACGCTTGCTGTCGTTGGCCGGCGAGACCGAGATCTTACCGTCATCGAAGCTCAGCGTCACGTCATCGGTGGCGCGAAACTCAAGAGAGCCGAGCTTGCCCTTGGCAGACACCATGGCGCCCTTGACCGACACCTCGACGCCGCCCGGCACCTCGACTGGATTTTTTCCTACCCGCGACATTGCCTACAGCCCCTAGAATACTCGACAGAGGACTTCGCCGCCCACATTGGCAGCACGAGCCTCCTGATCCGACATCACGCCCTGCGGCGTGGAAAGAATGGTGATACCCAGGCCGTTGAAGACCCGCGGCAGCTCCTTGATCTTCGAGTAAACCCGCCGCCCAGGCCGCGACACGCGATCGATCTCCTGAATCACCGGATTTCCGTCGTGATACTTGAGTTCGATCTCGATCGCCCGGATGCCGGGCTTGACCTCCTCGACGCTGTAGCCACGGATGTAGCCTTCGCGCTGGAGCACCTCGAGCACGTTCGTGCGCAGCTTCGAAGACGGAGACTGCACCCGAGGCTTGCCGTTGCGTTGCCCATTGCGGATGCGTGTCAGCATCTCGCCCAAGGGATCGCTCATCGTCATCGTGCGTTCCCCTTCCTACCAGCTCGACTTGACCATGCCGGGGATCTGCCCCACCGACGCCAAATCCCGAAGCGCGATACGCGACAAACGGAACTTCCGATAAAAAGCCCGCGGACGGCCGGTCAACTCGCAACGATTGCGCAGGCGCACACGCGTGCTGTTGCGCGGCATCTCCGCCAGCTTCAGGTACGCCTGGAACCGCTCTTCGGGCGCCAAACTCCGATCCTTGGCGACGGCTTTCAGGCGCGCGCGCTTGGCAGCAGCGCGCTCCACCATCAGCTTCCGTCTCTTGTTCTTCTCTACGGCGCTTTTCTTAGCCATGAAATCAATCCCTCCGCCGCTTAAGCACGAAACGGCATGTTGAAGCCCTTCAGCAGAGCTCTTGCCTCGTCGTCGGTTTGGGCCGTCGTGCAAATGACGATGTCCATACCGCGCATCTCATCGACCCGGTCGTAGTCGATTTCCGGGAACACCAGCTGCTCCTTCAAGCCCATGGCGTAGTTGCCGCGGCCATCGAAACTCTTGCCCGACAGGCCGCGAAAGTCTCGCACCCGCGGCAGGGCAATGGTGATCAGGCGATCCAGAAATTCGAACATACGTTCCCGGCGCAAGGTCACCTTGCAGCCGACCGGCATGCCCTCGCGCAGCTTGAAGCCGGCGATCGATCGCTTTGCCTTGGTGATCACGGGCCGTTGGCCGGTGATCAGGGCGAGTTCCTCCGCAGCTGTCTTCACCTTCTTCGAGTCCTGGACCGCCTCGCCGACGCCCATGTTGACCACGATCTTTTCCAGGCGGGGGACCTGCATCTTGTTCTTGTAACCGAACTCCTCCGCCATCGCGGGGCGCAGGGTCTCGTCGTAGAGTTGCCTCAAGCGTGGTTTCATCTTCTATGACCTTCGCTTCAAATATCGATTGATTCGCCGGAGCGCCGCGCGACACGCACCTTGCGCCCCGCATCGTCGGTCCGGTAGCCGACACGGGTCGGCTTGCCACCGGCAGGATCCAGGTGGGCGACATTGGAGACGTGAATCGACGCCTCTTTTTCGACAATGCCGCCGGCCGAAACCTGACTCGGACGGGTGTGCCGCTTGACGATGTTCACGCCACGCACCACCACCCGATCGTCCTTGGGCATAACCTGCAAGACCTCACCGCTTTTGCCGCGGTCGCGGCCGGCGATGACAGCCACCTTGTCGCCCTTACGAATTTTAAATTTCTTCGCCATCACAAGACCTCCGGCGCCAAGGAGACGATCTTCATAAACTGCTTGGCGCGCAGCTCGCGCGTCACCGGGCCGAAAATGCGGGTCCCGATGGGCTCGTGCTGCTTGTTGATCAAGACCGCCGCGTTGCGGTCGAACCGAATGCTGGAGCCGTCGTGGCGGCGAATCTCTTTGGCGGTGCGAACGATCACCGCACGATGGACATCGCCCTTCTTCACGCGACCGCGCGGAATGGCCTCCTTGACGGAAACCACGATGACGTCGCCGACCTCGGCGGTCATGCGTTTGGACCCGCCCAAAACCTTAATGCACTGCACACGCCGCGCACCCGAGTTATCGGCCACGTCCAGCTGAGTCTGCATCTGGATCATTTCGACAACCCTTCCCTAGCTGGCGCCGGCCGTATCGGCCCCGGCCACCACCTTCCAAGACTTGGTCTTGGAAATAGGCCGACATTCCTCGATCCGCACCAGGTCGCCGACCGAGCAGCTGTTGGTCTCGTCGTGAGCGTGATACTTCTTCGAGCGCTTGATGAACTTCTTGTAGATGGGGTGAATGACCCGACGCTCGACCAAGACGGTCACCGTCTTGTCGGTCTTATCGCTCACCACCACTCCTCGCAGGACCCGACGCGGCATGTCCTTAACTCCTAAGACTCAGCCTGCTTCTGCAGCAGGATGGTTTTAACGCGCGCAATATCTCGGCGGACCTGGCGAACGCGCGCGGTGTTTTCAAGTTGCCCGCTGGCTTTTTGGAAACGCAAGTTGAAGCGCTCTTTGCGCAGGTTCAACAGCGTGTCCTTCAACTCATCGGCGCTCTTGGCCCGAATATCTTCCGTCTTCATAACCTAACCCTCATCGCCGCCGATGCGCGCCACGAACTTGGTGCGGATCGGAAGCTTGGCCGACGCCAAGCGGAAGGCCTCGCGGGCGACGTCGTGCGGGATACCGTCCAATTCGAACATGATCCGACCCGGCTTGATCCGCGCCGCCCACCATTCCGGCGTACCCTTACCCTTACCCTGACGCACCTCGGCCGGCTTGGAGCTGACCGGGACGTCCGGAAAGACCCGGATCCAAAGCTTCCCGACGCGCTTCATGTGCCGCGTGATGGTGCGGCGCGCGGCCTCGATCTGACGGGCCGAGATTCGGCCGGGATCCATCGCCTTCAAGCCATAGGCACCGAAGTTCAAGGCCGTGCCACCCTTGGCCTGACCATGAATACGGCCCTTATGCGCCTTTCTGTATTTTGTCCGCTTTGGCTGCAGCATCGTTACATTCCCTTACCGGAGCCTGCGGCCAAGTTCGACGCGGCCGCTCCGATCACCTTTAGACTAAGTTTCCCTAACGGGCGCTCTGATTCTCCTGCGCGCGCTTGTCTTGTGCCATCGGGTCGTGGGCCATGATCTCGCCCTTGTAGACCCAGACCTTGACCCCGCACGCGCCGTAGGTCGTGTTCGCCGTCGCCTCGCCGTAGTCCACATCGGCACGCAAGGTGTGCAAGGGAACGCGTCCCTCGCGGTACCACTCCATGCGCGCAATCTCGGCGCCGCCCAGGCGGCCGCTGCAGTTGATGCGAATGCCGCCGGCGCCCAAGCGCATGGCCGACTGCACGGCCCGCTTCATGGCCCGCCGGAAAGCCACGCGGCGTTCCAACTGGCTGGCGATGTTGTCGGCCACCAAGGTGGCGTCGATTTCCGGCTTGCGAACCTCGACGATGTTGAGGTGTACCTCGCTGCCGGTGATCTTCTGCAACGAGCCGCGCAGCTTCTCGATGTCGGCGCCCTTCTTGCCGATCACCACGCCCGGCCGGGCGGTGTGAATGGTGACGCGGGCTTTCTTTGCCGGACGCTCGACGATGATGCGGGAAACGCCGGCCTGCTTGAGGCGGTCGCGCAGATACTCGCGGATCTTGATGTCCTCGTGCAGGAGGCCCGCGTAGTTATCGTCGGCGAACCAGCGGGAATCCCACGTCCGGTTGATGCCGAGCCGCAGCCCAATCGGGTTGACCTTCTGTCCCATTAAAGGGTCTCCTCACGTTCACGCACCACCACTGTCAAGCGGCTGAAGGGTTTCTCGATACGGCCGGCGCGGCCCCGCGCCCGCGCGCGAAATCGCTTCATCACCAGGCCTTTGCCCACGGTGGCCTCGGCAACGAACAGCCGGTCCACGTCGAGCTCGTGGTTGTTTTCCGCATTGGCGATCGCCGACTGCAGGGCCTTCTTGACGGCCTCGGCGATGCGCTTCTTGGAAAAGCTCAACTCGGCCAGGGCGGCTTCCGCCGTCTTGCCGCGGATGCTCGCCGCGACCAGGTTCAGCTTCTGCGGCGAGGTCCGTAGGTTGCGGACCACGGCGCGCGCCTCGTTCTCGGCCAGTTGGCCCGGATGCGATGGCTTACCCATAGATCTAGCCCCTCTTCGCCTTCTTATCGGCGGCGTGCCCGTAGAACGTACGGGTCGGCGCGAACTCGCCGAACTTGTGGCCAACCATATTTTCCGTCACCAAGACCGGCAGAAACTTCTTGCCGTTGTAGACGCCGAAAGTCAGGCCGACGAACTGCGGCATGATGGTCGAACGCCGCGACCAGGTCTTGATGATCTCGTTGCGTCCCGACGCCCGCGACGTTTCCGCCTTGCGCAGCAGATAGCCGTCGACGAAGGGACCTTTCCATACAGAGCGAGACAAAGGAGGCTCCTCTTCCTAGCGCTTCTTGCCGCGACGGCGCACGATCAGGCCGTCGGTTTTTTTGTTGCGACGCGTCTTCGCGCCCTTGGTCGGACGACCCCACGGCGTCACCGGATGGCGACCGCCCGACGTCCGGCCCTCGCCGCCGCCATGCGGATGATCGATCGGGTTCATGGCCACGCCGCGCACCGCCGGCCGCTTGCCGATCCAGCGCTTACGGCCGGCCTTGCCGAGCTTGATGTTGGCCTGGTCCGGATTGGAGACGGCCCCCACGGTCGCCATGCATTCGGCGCGAACCATGCGCACCTCGCCCGAACTGAGGCGCAGGAGTGCGTAGCCCGCATCCCGGCCGACCAGCTGAACGTAGGTGCCTGCCGAACGGGCGATCTGGCCGCCGCGACCGATCTTCAGCTCGACATTGTGGACGATTGTGCCGACCGGGATCGCGGCCAGGGGCATCGCGTTGCCCGGCTTGATATCGGCGCGCTTCCCGGAAACCACCGTGTCGCCGACCGCCAGGCGCTGCGGCGCCAAGATGTAGCTCTGTTCGCCGTCCTCGTACTCGATCAGGGCAATGAAGGCCGTCCGG
>Ga0102949_1000023_pt1 | contig 13265 bp, 8 predicted proteins | sample SalPon2A_B_D1_MG_FD_78503 | JGI IMG/M metagenome (GOLD analysis project Ga0102949, IMG submission 78503) | Soil microbial communities from South San Francisco under conditions of wetland restoration - Salt Pond MetaG R2A_B_D1_MG | ecosystem: Environmental > Terrestrial > Soil > Wetlands | place... | reverse complement strand
GGATACATTTTATGCTTTACCCAGGATATCGAAAAAGCAAAAAAAGCATTAAAGGGCTATAATTTGGAGGTGGTCTACAACTTCTAAAGAGACTTGCCATGCTTAGCAGAAAAAACAAACTCCTGCTTTTAAAGTTTCTGAGTCTGTTTTCCATTGTAAGGGGGTATAATATTTTAATCATTGCTCTTGCACAATATTTGGCGTCCATCTACATTCTGGCACCCAACCTGCCGCTCAGAAAAGTAATATTGGATATCAATCTGTTCGTACTGGTACTGGCCTCGGCTTTGGTGATTGCGGCGGGTTATATAATCAACAGCTTTTATGATTCGGAAAAGGACCTGATCAACAAACCGCGTAAAAGTATGCTCGACAGGCTGGTGAGCCAACGGACAAAATTATCGGCCTATTTTGTCCTTAATTTCCTGTCTGTATTTCTCGCCAGCTATGTATCCTTCAGGGCGGTCCTGTTTTTTTCGGCGTACATATTTGGAATATGGCTGTATTCCCACAAACTCAAAAGAATTCCATTTGCCGGAAATATGGTTTCGGCCATACTCGCTATTGCACCGTTTTTTGCCGTATTTGTCTACTATAAGAATTTTGCGACCGTAATCTTTGTCCATGCCATCTTTCTTTTTCTGCTCATTCTCGTCCGGGAAATGATCAAGGACATGGAAAATATGGCCGGAGATATGGCACATAATTATAAGACGGTTCCCATTCTGTATGGAGTTGGTTTTTCCAAGATCTGCATCAGTATTTTAGTATTGGTTACCCTGATCCCTGCCCTGTTACTTATCAACAAATTTGATGTCGGCCACATGTACCTGTATTTTATCGGGAGTATTGTTTTATTGATACTCTTTTTGCTTCTTCTCTGGAAATCGGAGTTCAAAAAACACTATGTATGGCTGCACAACATCCTTAAATTTATAATTGTCATTGGGGTGTTTAGTATCTTGCTGATCGATGTTGACCTCGTTTTAAACAGGTTGTTGTGATGCAAACCGCAGTAAAGGCTTCATAGGCCCATATTTCCCGCGCCTGTTTGAATAAAGAAACGCTTGATGATCGGTCTCAGGACTTTATGAGCGTCCCTGAGTAGTGCCATAAAGTTGGTCCGCTCGGGCTTTTTGCCAGTCGGGATGTCACCAACTTTTTTGTGAACCGGGAACAGCAATATGGGATGGATGAATGGATGAATAATTATGACCTTTAGGGAGCCGGGCAGCTATCCATTTCCTACCTTTGGCGAAAATTGCGACTATGGCTAAATCAGATTTTAACAAAGACCGGAAATCTTCCGGAAAGCAGGGGGGGAACTTTAAGAGAAAGCGCTATTCCGAAGAAAATTCCCGGCATAACAGGAAAAAGACCACTGCAAATCAGGTGAGGGACCCGGATCTGATAAGACTCAATAAATATGTGGCGAACTCAGGGGTGTGTTCCCGCAGGGAAGCCGATGTCTATATTGCTGCGGGGAATGTAAGCGTCAATGGCAAGGTGATCACTGAAATGGGCCATAAAGTAAATCGTGATGATATTGTAAAGTTCGATGGCCGCTTGCTTAATCCTGAAACAAAAGAATACATACTGCTCAACAAACCAAGGAATTTTATTACCACAACCAGTGATGAAAGAGGCAGGCGGACCGTTATGGAGCTTATCTCCAATGCCTCCAAGGCACGCCTGTTGCCTGTAGGCAGACTGGACCGGAACACCACAGGTTTGTTACTTTTTACAAATGACGGGGACCTTGCCAAGAAACTTACTCATCCAAAGCATGGGGTACGGAAGATCTACCATGTGGAGCTCCACAAAAATCTTAAGCAGGATCACCTTAATAATATACGGGCCGGACTTACTTTAGAGGACGGTCCGGTGCAGGTGGATGAGGTGAGTTATATTGGGAATGCACCTAAAAAGGAGGTAGGTATTGAGATCCATAGTGGAAGGAACCGAATTGTACGACGCATATTTGAGCACCTGGGGTACAATGTTATTAAGCTGGATCGCGTTATTTATGCCGGGCTGACAAAAAAGGACCTGCCGCGGGGCCACTGGCGGCCACTGACCAAACAGGAGGTCATTAATCTGGGAATGATACCATAATTATTGATAGTTAAGCAATTACCCTATATAGAACTACAATGGTTAGAAGATTTTTGTTCTGCGTTTTTCTTATAAGTAGCTTCCCCTTTGCGACGCACGCACAAAAGAAGTTCAAAAATGACTATATAAGAGAAAAGCTGTCTACCTATAAAAATGATATTCGGGGACCATACAAGGATATTCGCTGGTTTTGTACCGATGGGAGTATCAGGGCACCCAAAGATCCATGTCCGGATAATATAGGTCCGGGGGTGCAGCATGCGCGGTATAAGGACGAAGTGGTCGCACTTGGTAAGGAGAACCACCTGTTTTTTGGACAAATCCTTGCTTTTACGGACAAGGAAGGTTTTTGGGATACTGAAAATAACCATTCGCGCTTAAAGCAATACCAGTTGGAAAAATATCTTCGCACGGTGGACAACGGATGGATTTTTCAAAAGGGTCAATATTACCGCGGAGCAATTCAGGCAGAGGATGAGGAGGCCTGGGGCATTGCTTTTTACAAATGGCTTTTAGCCAGTGACGAGGTATTGATAAAAAATTATTTCCTGGTCAGGCAATCCTTAAAGGACATACCGCACAGCGGGGATGACAACCTCGCCCAGTTAATGCGGAGTCAATCTAAAACGATCTCAGACCTCCATGCCCCATTTATGGACCTGCGTGTAAAAATACACGGGCAGCCGGAAGTCGGAGATATTGATAACGTTAGATCATTCCTGCTTAATCACAGGGCTAAACTGACTCCTGACCTGAATTCAAGATTTGTTGCATTGCTGGGGACCATGACCGAGTTTTTTAAGCCTGTAGACATCAAAGGACTTCCTAAAAAAGCCCCGTTGACCAGGAACACCCCCTTAGGGAATGCACTTTTGGCCTACGCATCCCAGGATGGTTCGGATACAGCGGCTGCTATCCTGGTTCCTCAAACGGCTGAGTTGCTCATGGAAATCCGGAAGGAAATCCTGAACGAAAAACGCCCGATGGCCAGACTTCAGCTTCTTGATATTACTTTAAAACTGGAAGAAATACTTTTCAAGAATGCCTCACTCTGGCAACCCAAAAACCTTAAAGATCAGCTTTCCAAGGTTTGTAACCTTGGATTGGCTGCTGCCGGGGCAGGTTATCTGGAACTGTGGGAATGGGAGGAGAGTGAAGGTGATCTGGGCAGCACGGAACATGATTCCCTCACTCTGGCCGAATTAACGAAAATGCTGGAAACTGCACGGGGTGCTGTTGAATGGAGCGCTGCCATGGTCAAGGCGGCTTATCAGGATATAGCCGACACTTATTCAGGTTTTGAACCCATAGCACATGGATTTATAGATGACAAAATCAGGGGATCAATTGCATTGTATTTAGGGAAGAGTGTTGGGGAGTTAGGGGATTTTATCGCTCTGGAATCTGCCTTGACAAACAAGGTGATGGGTATCCCCAACCAAAGCTCCATTCGCGGGCTTAATCCCGGCTATGCCCTTGGCGAACTTGTCGTTGTACCGGGCTCACCGGAGGACATTGAGGTTTCTTCAGATAAGATATATATTTTTCAGCGTTCCCCGTCGGATCTGAAACCCGTTGCGGGAATTGCTACGGTTGCTGAAGGCAATATGGTATCCCACGTGCAATTACTCGCCAGAAATTTGGGGATACCCAATGCAGCTTTATCAGATGACAATCTTGAAAATCTGAAAAAATTTCATGGCCAGCAAGTGTTTTATGCCGTTTCACATAAGGGCAATGTGATTTTAAAACCCGAGTCCGGGATGACAGATCAGGAGCGGGAACTATTTACTGTAAGAGCGCGAAATGCGGAAAAGATCGAAGTCCCCATCGCTAAAATACGGTTAGACCAAACGGGTATTCTAAACCTCAGGGCGGTTGACGCGGATGATTCGGGGCAACTTTGTGGTCCAAAAGCGGCTAATCTTGGCCAATTGAAGAAAATGTTCCCGGAGAAAGTGGTCGAAGGCCTGGTCATTCCTTTTGGTATTTTTAAAAGCCATATGGACCAGACTATGCCGGGACGAGATGTTTCTTACTGGAAATTTCTGAATTCCATGTTCTCAGAGGCAGTGCAGATGCGTGCCAGGAATATAGCTGAAGAAGATGTGGATAATTATCAGTTGCGCCACCTGGAAATTTTAAGGGACGCCATAAAAAAAATGCCTTTGCAGGCAGAATTTGTTTCCCAATTGGAGAAAGACTTTAAGGAAATATTTGGGAAACCGCTCGGAGGAGTCCCTGTTTTTCTGCGCAGCGATACGAATATGGAAGATCTGAAGGACTTTACGGGAGCTGGTTTAAACCTGACCTTGTTTAATGTTTTGGATAAGGATAAGATTTTGGCAGGTATTATGGATGTTTGGGCTTCGCCTTATACTGAACGGAGTTTTAAATGGCGGCAGAAGTATTTATTGAATCCTGAAAATGTCTTTCCTTCCATTCTGGTTATTCCCAGTGTGGATGTGGACTATTCCGGTGTTCTGATCACAAAAGGCATCAATTCGGGGAATGATAAAGACCTGACAATTGCTTTTAGCCGTGGCGCAGGCGGGGCGGTGGATGGTCAATCTGCCGAAACGTATACTTTAAATGATGATGGCGGTTACCGCCTTTTGGCGCCGGCCAGGGAATCGAAGTTCACAGGTCTTCCTATGACCGGTGGTACCGTAAAGAAAAACGCCACCTTTGAAAAGCCGGTTTTGAATCGGGACAATATCGACAAGATTCGGGCCTTTGCACAGACCATCCGAAAAACACTGCCAAAAGAAACCAAATCGGATTACAAGGGAGCCTATGATGTGGAACTGGGCTTCAGGAATGACACGCTTTGGCTTTTCCAGATACGACCATTTGTCGAGAATAAAAAAGCCCTGAGCTCAGGTTATCTGGAATCCATTACACCGAAAATCGACGCAAAAAAGAAAATATTACTTTCAACAAAACTGCTATGAACAGGGCCATTCAAATGATTATTCTGTTGACAATATGCCTGGGCTTCCTTGCCTTTTACCCATATCCGATTGACGGTTATGAACATACGGGCATCAAGCGGTTAATGCGGTTGGAGCGCATTCAGATAGGGGAGATTGATGTTGCCAGCACGCTCCCCGCAGGTGCATTGAAATCCTATGGCGAGATCCATTTGAATTTACGGGAGAAGGATCAGGACAGCCTTGGGATGATCTTAACCAAAGATGACACCTTTCAATCCGAAATCAATACCCTGTTTAAGGGATTGGACAGAAGTTATTCATTGGCAATTCTGGATTTGTCCGATCCTGAAAATTTACGCTATGCAGAGCGGAACGCCACCTCAGGGTACCAGCCTGGCAGTGTGGGTAAATTAGCCGTACTTGTGGGTTTATTTACCCAAATGGCGAACATCTACCCGGACTCCTGGGAAAAAAGAACGAACCTGCTCAGGAACAAATCGGTACAGGCGGGAGTTTGGGGCCTTACAGACGAACACACCATTCCAATTTACAATATTGAAAAAAACACGTTGGTCAAACGACAAGTCATTGCAAGTGATGTATTTACGCTGTATGAATGGGCAGACCATATGCTTTCAGTCAGTAACAACGGGGCAGCGAGCATTGTCTGGAGGGAGGTCCTCCTGATGGCAGCCTTTGGCAAAAAATATCCCGATCTAACCCCTGAGGAGTCGGCCGCATATTTTAAGGAAACGCCCAGAAAAGTGTTGACCGATCTGGGAAATGATGTCGTAAACCTTCCTTTAAGGGAGTTGGGGATTACAGCCGAGGAATGGCGGCTGGGCAGTTTTTTTACCAAAGGCGCAAATACCTATGTGGGCGATAAAGGAGGAAGTATCGGTACACCGCTTGGGCTCATAAAATTTTTGGTGATGCTGGAGCAGGGAAATGTTGTGGACGCGCAGAGCAGTCTGGAAATGAAACGCCTGATGTATATGACTGACCGAAGGATCCGATATGCCCAGTCTCCGGCATTAAAAGAGGCCGCTGTCTACTTTAAATCCGGGAGCCTCTATAAATGTGACCGGAGCAAAGGTGAAGCCTGTGGCAAATATATGGGGAATGTGATCAACTATATGAATTCAGTGGCCATTGTGGAACACCCCGATAACTGTACGTACATGGTGGTCCTGATGACCAATGTGCTGCGGAAAAATTCGGCCAGTGATCACATGTATCTGGCGGGGAATATTGACAGACTCATTCGGAAGCACTAGTTAAATTAAGCATTGAATCTGCGGCTTCCCTGGCGAAGGTCTGCAACTTAAGGTTATCAGTTTTCAGGTATTTCTCAACCATTGGCAGGAATTTCGGATCTTTTTGCTGCCTGATGAGATACAGCACCGCAAGCTGTAACTTCAGATCATTTTCCACGAGTAAAAGTTGAAAACATTCCATTTCGGTGGGAACTTTATGTTTCATTTTCTGTAGTGCTTCCTCAGAAGAAATGTCCAGTGCAGATTCCTCTATAATAGGTATTAATGCTCGTTTTAGGTTTCCGGTAAGCAAATTGTCTAAAAATTCAATGGCATTGAACCTTACTTCCTGATTGTTACTGCGAAGTCCCTCGTAGGCAATTTCCACATCCCTTTGCACATAACGAAGCCCTAATAGCCTGAAGATACGTTCCAGTCCGGCATCGAGCCGTCGTTCTAAAAGTTCCAGGAGGCTTATGCGGGCATCACGTTCCTCTTCATTGATCTCTTTTTGGGATTTTTTGCGATTGCGATAAGAGATTACGATTTGTGTATGCATAGCTGATAAAGTCTGATCATACAATTTGCATTCCTCAAAAATTACGGCGACTATTTTGTATTTGTTGAATCTTAATTCCGGATTGGTTTTGCGTATATCGCTCAGGGCACGGACCACTTCCAGGCGCACGCTTAGATCGGTATCACCCAAAAGGCGGAAAAGGCCCTTTACGGCTTCCTGGGAGTTAAAAGCCTTTAGCGCAGCTGGGATGAATCTGCAGACGGTTAGGGGTGACAGGCGTTCCTTAACGGTATTTGTCAGAATAACGACTATTTTTGAACCGTAATTGTGCAAAGCACTGATCGCGGAAGTTCGGTGTTTCTTCTGCGGTAAAAAAGAAATGAGCTCCGAAACAAATCCGGGGTGCATACTGTATCCTGCAGCTTCGATGGCTACCTCCACAAATTCAGGATTTTCATGGCTGAAATGTTCGGAGATAAATGGATAAAATTGGGGGATGTTGGCGGCTCCGATCGTTTTTAAAAGTATTTTCCGCAAGGAAAAATCATCCCCTGTTTTACCTAACTCATTTATTTTTTTTCGTATGCGTTCTTTTAGTTGATAAGTGACCTTCAGGGAGTAATTGTCCCTTGCTTCGCGAGCCAGGCAATACAGGGATGCATTGGCAATCGTGGGGTCGGCATGGTTTAAATAGGTGTCATATACGAATGCGCTGTTTTTACCGGCGTGCAAAAGCAGGAATTCCAGGGTAGCCTGGGTAAGTTCCTCATCTTCCGTTGTCAGAAGATCAGGTATATCCGCAGGCATTGTCGAGGTATTTAAAAAATAGAGATTTTGTATGGCCGCTGTCCGGATCCTTGTAGAATCGTGGGTTAGGAGTTGCAATACATCCCCTTCAAATCGCCTGTCATTAATCTCCATTAATTTTTTAAGCATAAAGAGGATCTGTTCTTCAGTACCTTTATGAAAAACGGACTGCATACCGCGGATGACCGCTTCTTTCTTCAATGATGGGTCTTCAGGCCTTTCTGTCATTTCCGTGATCAGTCTCAGGTTATTCCGGAACGTTTTGTAATACTCTTTGCGCACCTGGAGAATAAAGTAGACCCAAATCCCAACCAGCGCCATAATAAAGGCGCTAATGTAGGCCGATGGCAGTTCAATGCCGTGAATGACAAAAATGAGCAAAAAACCGGCCACACCGGTTGCAATGCTATCCACGACTACATCAATAAATGACTTGGTTTTATTTTTTAGTTCAAAGGAAAGGGGCAATGCCAGTAGTTCCGTAGCACTTTTATGAACAGATTGTTTCAATACCCCGTCCATGGCTTTAATTACAACCACCACCGAAAGTTCGGGTAGAATCAAAAAGAAAAGGCTTCCCGCAAAAATTCCAAATGGCAACAATAATAGTGAAAACCCAACCCCCCAAATACCGACAATTCTATGTGTAAAAAAAAGCTGGATACCCAGGGAAAGCAGGTTGAAGGTTGAAAACCAAAAGGCAAAGAATGAGGTGAGTTCCTCGGGATCCCGAATGGCGGCGGCCGCAAAATCGCTAAACTGGTAATCCACTAATTTGGCCACCAAAACACTCACGGCTACAATACTGGCTATATACGTCAGGTGCTTTGATTTTTGTATGAGGCGCAAGGGTCTTTCGGCATTAGAAACCGTTCTCTTTTTCGGCTTGAATTCCCCTAATTTTTTTACTCTGGAACGCCATATTCTGTTCAGCAACGGAATACAGAAGATCAGTAAAAATGCTGCGAGGAAGACCAGATGTTCAGTTCCGATCACCGGAGCGAGGATAGACGTCAGATAGCCTCCTGAAATGCCTCCCAAAATGGCCCCTGACCCTATAAAACCGAAGAGGCGTTTTGCCTCCCTGACATTATAGACTAAATTGGCCAGTACCCAAAATTGTGAGGCCGACAGGACTGCGTAAATTGCGACCCATACGTAAAAGAAATACAACAGCCATCCCCCGATAATGTTCATTTTTAAGAGAATACCAAGGCCCACCAATATTAGGATAGACCCCATCAGCGTGACTTCAATTATTTTATTGAGGGAGAATTTAGAGAGAGCCCTGGAATAGAAAAAAGAACTGACAATGGCTGTTACCGCGACCAACAGAAAGGCAATGGGCAATTGTTCCACGCCCAGTTCTGAAAGAAAAAGGGCGTTTACCGTTGGTTTAATGATAAGCAATACGGCAATGATCAAAAAGATATAGGAAAGCATCCAAAGAGAAATTTTGAATTCCCCTTCCCGGACGTCAAAAACTTTCTGTATTACCTTTTGGAGCATATTATCATTTGAGAGGCGGGACTACTTTGTAGTCAGGGAAGCCCCTTTTTTTAGTACCTTTTCAATGGGTCCAACCAAATTCCGGATGATCTGTTCGCCGCTCGAATCATCGATCAAGGCCACTAATATATAACGTCTATCCGGGGCTTGCCCCCAAACCAAAACAGAATCTGAGTGAAAATTTCGCCATGACCCCGACTTTCTGAACAATCGCGCATTAGGGGCAATTTTATCCAGGGTATTTACAAACTTATGATGCAATGCAGGGTTTTCCATAATGTCTAACATCTGCCGGGAACGCTGTTCGTTCACCAGTTTTCCGTTCGCCAAAAGGTAGTAATATCTGCACACCTGGGTAACAGTGGCCGCGTGGCTCAAATTTTTAAGTGGTTCTCTGTTTGTATTTCCACCGCCACCATATCGTTTGCCTACCCACAGGCCTCCACCTGTATCCTCATCATAAAATTCATAAATAGGGTTGGTCATGACTTTTTCGATTTTTTCATAGCCCAATCGATCGATCATTCGCGTGGATGCCGCATTATTTGATTTACTGATCATCAAACGCATGTCAGCCGTAATTTCCGGAGTTTCTCTCAATTCGCCCCCTTCAATGGCGTCCATAGCGGCCAGCAGAATGGCAATTTTTGGCAGGCTTGCCGCGTACATCATATGGTTGCCATTGATCCTTGCAAACCGGACGTTTTCCGGATCCCTCAAATCAACCAGCCCAACCGCCATTTTCTTTTGTGCGATGAGTTGCCTCCATTTAGGATCAAGCAGCAATTCCTTTTCCAAACCGGCCTGTAAGGAACTGTCGAGAAGTTTGCGCAAAGGCTGAATTTTTACGTCTGCAACCTTTATAGGTAAGTCGCTCTGGGCAATCGCACAAGAAGTCAGGATACAGGTAATAAACAAAAATATAAACCTTGCTTTCATAGGTCCTTTCGAAGGTTAAAAAATGTAGTTAAATGTACTGTATCCTTCTCTGGATAATCTGTTAAATTTTAGTATTCCCCTTTTACGGGATTCTTCAGGTATATTGCCTATTGATAACGGATTGAAGTTACATTAATTGTTAAAATTCAGGGAATAAGAGAAGGGTTTAAAGCCAGAGGTAAGGGTGCTGGCCGCATGGAATTCTTACAACCGGCCCTAACTTTAACCAGTTTGCATGAAGGAACTCATTTCGGTGACAGGGCTGTTTTCATTTTTTTCCGGATTTCCTGCAAACATAAATTTCCGAGGCTTCCTTCATGGGTATGCTGGATATCTTTTTTGGGGTTAAAGGTTCCGGCTTCTATCTCCTGCCCCATTTTTTTATAGGCATCCCTGAAAGGCATACCGCCCTGTACGAGCTCGTTTAAGGTATCGACACTAAAGAGATAATCGTATTTGGGATCGTCTAAAATAGCCTTATTCACCCTGATTTCTTTAAGGCTGAAGTACATCATATCAAGACAGGCTTTCATATCCTGTATCGCCGGGATAATGATTTCTTTTACCAATTGAAGGTCCCTGTGATACCCACTGGGCAGGTTATTTGTGATCAAAACCAGCTGATTTGGGACGGCCTGAATATTATTGCATTTCGCCCTGATAAGTTCAAAGACATCCGGATTTTTTTTGTGGGGCATAATGCTACTGCCGGTGGTCAGTTCATCAGGGAAGGATATAAAATCAAAATTCTGACTCATATACAAACAAATGTCCATCGACAATTTTGAAACCGTTGCCCCAATACCGGCCAGCCCAAAAGCTGTAGCTTTTTCCACCTTTCCCCTGCCCATCTGGGCGGCCACCACGTTGTATTTCATGTCCTCAAAATTCAATGCCCTGGTTGTAAATCCCCTGTCAATGGGAAAGGAACTCCCATAGCCCGCCGCGCTTCCCAATGGGTTTTGATCCGCCACCTTGTACGCCGCATTGATAAAATGCAGGTCGTCTATCAAACATTCAGCATAAGCAGAGAACCACAAACCAAAGGAAGAAGGCATGGCGATCTGTAAATGAGTATACCCGGGCAGGAGTATGTCCCTGTATTCAGCTGCCAGGTTTATCAGCAGATCAAAGAGTTTTTTTACCTGTGCTGTGATCTCTTTCAATTCATCCTTTAAATACAATTGCATGGCAACCAACACCTGATCATTCCGGGACCTGGCAGTATGAATTTTTTTTCCGGTATCTCCCAATTTTTCAGTCAGTAAAAATTCGATCCTCGAATGCATGTCCTCAAATTCGGATCCTATTGTAAAGTCACCCTTATCTATGGCAAGCGCCAACACATCCAATTCCCTTACCAATGCCAACGTTTCTTCCGGGGTAATTAAACCAATTTCACCCAACATGCGCGCATGGGCTCTGGAGGCAATTATGTCGTATCTGGCCAGGACCATATCTAGTTCACGGTCATTCCCTACTGTAAATTGATCTATTTTTTGATCGGTGTTAGTTCCTTTATCCCAGAGTTTCATTGTTCAGGTAGTTAGTAATTAGTCGTCAATTGTTAGTAATTGCATTCAAATGTCAGGTTTAAGTTAAAAACCTGTCCAATAGTTTAATATACAAATCTATCCCCTCTTCAATTTCCCTGATGTAAATAAATTCATCCGCGGAATGGGAGCGGGTACTGTCACCAGGCCCCATTTTCAAGGATTGGCAACTCAACACTGCCTGGTCAGACAGCGTTGGTGATCCATAGGTGTTTCGCCCCAGTTCTTTACCGGCAAGGATCAGCGGATGACCTGGATCTATGGAGGACGAATTGAGTCTTAAAGATCGGGATTTCAGGTTGCAGGGTGCCTCTTTAGCCAGTATCTCCGCTATGTCCTGATTGCTGTAGCAATCGTTCACCCGCACATCGATTACAAGGTCTACTTTGGCGGGAACCACATTATGCTGGCTGCCCGCATTGATTTGGGTCACCGTTAGCTTGACGGCTCCCAATACCTCAGATATTTTTTCGAAGGAATAGTTTTTGAACCACTCCAATACGGCTATAGTGTTGTAGATAGCGTTATTATCGTTAGGGTGGGCCGCGTGAGACGGTGTGCCGTGGACTTCAGCATCGAATATCACCAACCCTTTTTCGGCTATGGCAAGGTGCATCAAAGTAGGTTCCCCAACCAGGGCCACATCTATTACCGGAAGTATTGGGAGCATACTGTTTAGTCCATTGGCTCCCGAAGTTTCTTCTTCCGCTGATGCCACAAGGACGATATTATGGTTCATGTCCCTGGCATCATAGAAATAGGTAAATGCCGCAATCAATGATACCAGGCATCCGCCCGCATCATTGCTTCCCAACCCGTACAATTTATCATCTTCAATCCGGGGTTGAAAAGGATCCATTGTATAGGCTGTATTGGGTTGGACTGTATCGTGATGTGAATTCAGTAATAGGGTAGGTTTGTCCTCATCAAAATATTTATTGAAGGCATATACATTATTCATTTTCCGTTTAAATGGGATTTCAAATGAGGAGAACCACCCTTCAATGGCATCCGCCGTTTTGTCCTCCATGGAAGAAAATGAGGGAATGGAAATCATTTTTTTTAAAAGATCAAGTGCCTTTTCCGTAAGTAGGTGTTGTTCCTTCTTCATAGGGTAATGGTCGTATAAAGTTTTGAACCGGTCCTGAGCATATCGATATCCCCTATGCATACTTTACTCACCCTTTTGTCCAGGGCATGAAAACAGTTTTCCAGTTTGGGTAACATCCCCTCCTGAATAATTCCATTATTTCGGAGATCTTCATATGATTTTTTATCGATATGACTTATAACCGATGCGTCATCTTTTATATCCCGCAGCACCCCTTTTTTTTCAAAGCAATAATATAGGGTAGTTTCAAAATCCTGACTCATGGCAATGGCCAGTTCTGATGCAATAGTGTCTGCATTCGTATTCAATAATTGTCCCTTGCCGTTATGTGTAAGAGCACAGAATACTGGTGTAATCCCCGCTTCCAGAAGTTGGGATACCATCTGCCCGTTTACGTGGTCAATATCCCCGGCAAAACCAAAATCAATCTCCCCCACGGGACGTTTATGCGCAAGAATGATGTTGCCATCTGCCCCGCTTACGCCGATTGCGTTACAGGAATTGCTTTGAAGCAGGGCG
>Ga0102949_1000021_pt1 | contig 13568 bp, 9 predicted proteins | sample SalPon2A_B_D1_MG_FD_78503 | JGI IMG/M metagenome (GOLD analysis project Ga0102949, IMG submission 78503) | Soil microbial communities from South San Francisco under conditions of wetland restoration - Salt Pond MetaG R2A_B_D1_MG | ecosystem: Environmental > Terrestrial > Soil > Wetlands | place... | reverse complement strand
TAGCATGGAAATAGGGCGTCCCTATGGCGAAAGTCCCGCGGCGGGGTCACGCCGGCAAGCGGCAGAGCAGGTAGGTGACGGTTTTGTCACGGACTGCAAGGCGTTCCCGACCCACGACCTCGAAGCCCAGCGAGGCATGAAAGGCGTCGGAGGAAGGGTTCGGCGGGTCGGCGTTGACCTCGCAGACGACGCTGTCGTGTCCCGCGGCCCGCGCCGCGGCGAAGAGATCGTCGTAGAGCTTGCGCGCCAGCCCCTGTCGACGATGGGTCGGCGCCACGACGAAGCGATCGACATAGAGGAAGGCCGGATAGCGCGCCTTGAACCAGAGGAAGTTCGGGCTGTCGTAGTCGGCGTCCTGGTCGAATGCCAGCAGGAAGGCGGCCCGCTCGTCGATCGCGACGGCATGGCTCGCCGCGGCCGCCAGCGCGGCAAAGCCGTCGCGCGACAGGGACGAGAGCTCGACGGCGTGCCGCTGGTTCAAGGCATGAGCCCAGTCCAGGTCGTCGTCTGCGAGCCGCCTGACCGGATGGCTTTTCGGGCTGGTCAATTGAGAGGGCGCCTTATCTGCGGATCTGAAATGCGGGGTAACGATGTTCCACTATATGACATCGCAGGCAAGCGAAAACGGGATCGCTGGGGCGCAATCAGAGGAGCTGAGATACGATAACCACCCAGATCGAAAGGGCGCTGCCGCAGATAAGCGTATAGGCGGCATTCCAACGCAGGCCGACATGGCGCGCGCTGACCCGGCCCAGGGCGCCCACCAGCAGCGTGGTCGCGGTGTAGGGTGAACTGGCACCGCTGAGCGACCAGCCGGCGGTGATGGCTAAAATAATGTCCGCCGGTGTCAAGCCCATGGCCGAAGCCTCGGGCAGGAGGGGCGCGAAGAGCGACACCGCGAGGATGGGGTTCATGCCGAATTGTCCGGTGAGGGGAATCAGCCACACGATGCCGAGCAGAACCTGCCAGCTCGGCAGGGCCGTCAAGTCGATGCCGGAGGCGGCGACGTAGGGCAGCAGCAGACGCGAGCCGGCGGTGCCGATAAAACCCGCCATGAGCAGGATCACGACCTCGCCGCGGTAGTTGGGGAGCTCCACGGAGAGGAAGGCGGCAGCCCGCCGCAGCAAGGTGAGGAAGGGCGCGCCCTTTATGTTTTGGCAGAAGATCCACGTCAAAGAGAGCAGGGGGACGACCAGCATCACCACGCCGATGATGGCGACAGCCGTGATGAAATGGAGCGACCCGACCGCAATCACCAAAAACAGCAGCAGGGCCAGCAACGGCCAGAGCGTCAGCCAGCTGTCGCTGGTTGGCGTGCGCGGCGGCGGCGGCCGTGAAAGCCGCGGCTTGAAGATGCTGTCCAGGGCCCAGCCGGTCAAGATGAGGATGGCCGAGGTGCCCAAGCAAGGCAACAGAGCGGTGGTCCAGCTGGCCCCCGGCACCAGCTTGGTGGAAATGGCGATGGCAAAGGCGAGCGGGGACCAGGAGAGCGTCGAGATAAAGCCGCGCTGTATGGCCAGCAGCATACGGCGTAGGCGATGGCGGCGGATTTCGGCGTTGGGCTCCTGTCGTGCATTGCTTTCGGCCAGACTGCCGAGCAGCACCAGGGACCCGTAGCTCAGCAGGAGGCCGAAGAGATGCCCGCCGACGGTCAGCGCCAGGTAGCGCCTTCCCGGCGGCTGCTGAGCCAGAAAGCGGCCGCATCTTTCAATGGCGCCGGAGCTGCCGGAGGCGTTGCGCAGGGTCGACATGGCGGTGAAAAAGGCGCCGATGAAGGCCGAGCTGGTCAGGGCCGCCTGGGTGATCTCCAGCCAATCTTCCCGGCGGATGAAAAATGCCAGGACCACCAGCCCCAGCCCGACGAGAAGGAACATGCGCCGCGCCCACTGGGTCCGGGCGGCCAGCAGCACGACCAGTGGCAAGACTGCCATTGCCGCGGCATGAAAGAAGATGGGGTCGCCCGACCATTGGGCAAGAACCTCCAACAGGACCAGGAGGAGGAGCAGGATGCCCACGAGCGTGTCCGTAACCGATTGCAGCATCTTCGCTCTGACATCACCGGCAGGCAGGAGGACGGGGACCGGAAGGACTCCCAGTGTATGGCGGTCTTTCGGGCGGTCCCGACAGCTTTTCAGATCGTGCAGCCGCGCGCAAGCGCCGGCCGCCTTGCCAGACTGTGCGCTGTCGGTTTATCGATAGGCGCCGGCGGCGAAGAGGAGGGTTGGCGCGCGATGACGCAACACATCGGCATTGTCGGCTGCTCGGCCGAAGGGGCGACCCTTTGTTACCGCACCATCTGCCAGGAAGCCGCGGTCTTGATGGGAGAGGCCCACGCCCATCCGGAGGTCTCGCTGCACACGCCGTCCTTGGCGGCTTATGTGGCCTGTCTCGACGCCGGCGACTTGGAGGGCGTGGCGCGCCTCATGCTCGGCTCTGCCGAGAAGCTAGCTCGCATAGGGGCGGACTTTTTGATCTGTCCCGACAACACCATTCACCAAGCCATGGCACTGGTTGGGCCGCGCTCGCCCTTGCCCTGGCTGCACATCGCCGAGGTGGTGGCCGAAGAAGCGGAGGCGCGTGGCTTTCGCCGCTTGGCTGTCACCGGCACCCGCTGGCTGGTGGAAAGCGACCTCTATCCGGCAGCGCTGGCGGCGCGGGGTCTGACCTGCCTGCGTCCCGATGAAGCCGGCCGAGCGGCGATCCACCGCGTCATCATGGAGGACCTGGTGCCCGGCAGCTACGGTGCGGATGCGCTCGGCGTTTTCCAAGGGGTTCTCGCGCAGCTTAAAGCCGCCGGGGCCCAAGCGGCGATCCTGGGCTGCACCGAGATTCCGTTGATCGTGAACGATGCCAACTCCCCGCTGCCGACCTTGGACTCGACACGATTGCTCGCTCGTGCCGCTCTGCGGCGGGCCATCGGCGAATTGGCCGGTCCTCGGTAGAAGAGCTGGCCCTCAATAGAAGAGCCGGCCCTCAATAGAAGAGATAGTCTTCGATGTCGTCCTCGGTCAGCGAGCTGACTTCATTCAGGCGGTCTTGTGCCTTGTCCTTGGGGGCTGTCGAGAACATGCCCGACTTGGGTTTCAGGGTTTGCCTGTAGCGCTGTATGATCACCGTCGTGGCGGCTTTCGCTTCCTCCAGGTTTTCGAAGATCTCCAGCTTCTGGCCCTGGGTCTCGTTGCGGACCCGAGCGGTCAGGTTGGTGTTAACCCGCGAGATCTCGGTTCCGAGACCCCGGTCAAACACAAGATATCGCTTGTCCATGATTGAGGGCTCCTTCGAACAGGGTTTCCATCATGAATTTTGCCCCAATCCGGCGCGTCTGGCAACTCTTGGAAGTCACATAAGCATCTAGAACTAAACTATAATTTGGGGACATCTTACTTGTCGAATAAGCATGCGGGCGCGGCCCTGCAAAGGGCCGGATATCACGTGATCGGCGTGTGATTGAAACCGGGCAAGGCCGCCACCGCCTCGCGCCCGCCGAAACGTTGCAGGACCGCCGCTTGGTCGGCGAAAGCTTGGTCATTGACGGCTTCGGGGTCGAGGATTTCGGTGAGGCGGCCGTAGAGGTCTTCGCGCCGGCGCTCGAAGTCCGGGTCCTCGCCCAGGTCCCGCAGTTCGTACGGGTCGCCGGCCATGTCGAAGAGTTGGGGCGGGTGGCCGCCGGCGTAGTGGACGAGTTTCCAGTCGTCTTGGCGCAGCATGAAATATCCGGTGGGGCTGCCGCCGTCGTGGTATTGGCTCAGCAGAAAACGCGCTGCGTCCGGCGCGGCGGCGATGTCTTGTAGCGGCCGGCCCTGCCACGGCGTTTCGGCCGGGCGCGGCTCTAGGCCCACCGCGCGCTCGACCGTGGCGGCGACGTCCGTCAGAGACACCAGGGTATCGTTTTCGCCCGTCGGCAGGCCGCGGCCGCGCATCAGAAGCGGGATGCCGACGGAATCCTCGTACATAACCGACTTGGTCCAGAAACCGTGGTTGCCCAGCATTTCGCCGTGGTCCGAGAGATAGAGCACCAGGGTCTCGCCGGCGGCACCGGAATCCTCCAGGGCTTCCAAGACCTGACGGATGTTGTCGTCCAGAAAGCTGCAGAGGCCGAAGTAGGCCCGCTTGGCCCGCTCGCGGCTGGGCGGGTCGAAGTGGGACTCGTAATCCCAAAACTTGGCGATCTCGCGCAAGACGGGGTGGTGCGGCCTGGCCGGCCCTTCGGCCACGGCGGGTGCCATGCGCTGTCCGGCATAGAGGTCGTAGAAGGGTTGCGGCGCGATCAGGGGATAGTGCGGACTGACGAAGGAGACGAAGAGGGCCCAGGGTCTGTTCTTGATGCGCTGCGGATAGCGTTTCAGCCAACGGCAGGCTTCGGTCGCCACGGCTTTATCGAAGTCGGTGTAGTCGCTGTCGCCAGGACCGGCGTCGCGCGCCAGTTCCGCGGCTTGGTCGAAGTCGCCAAGCGGCCGGCGCAGCAGGGCCTGGGGCCAGCCCTTGCCGCCGTTGGCCAGGTGAATGGGCAAGAGCTCCTCGCTGAAGCCGTTGTCGTCGTTGGCGGAGCGGAAATGCAGCTTGCCGATGGAGACCACGGCGTGGTCGCGGGCGCGTAGGCGATGCATCCAGCTTTCGTGCTGACCATGGTAGGGCTCGGCGGACGACCAGCAGCGGTGCTCGTGGACCTCCAGGCCGGTGGCCAGAGAGGCACGGGCGGAGATGCAGATCGGCGAGGGGCTATAGGCCCGGGTAAAGCGCAAGCCCGCGGTCGCCAGGCGATCCAAGGTCGGGGTCTGGGCGACGGGATGACCGTAGCAGCCGAGCGCGCGACGGGCGTGCTCGTCGGAGCAGAGGATCAAAACGTTCGATTTTTCCATTCGGGGGACCAGTTCTCACAAAGAAGACATCGGTTGCAATTCGGCAAGGCCGGGACAGTAGGACGGCAATGCCGGGCGATATCAAGGCCAATCGATCCGAGTTTGCCTAGGCCCGGCGGCCGGTGCCGAGCGCTGCCGTGACGCGACGGATTTCTCGGCCGCAATTCATTGAGTTCGGTCGCCTTTCCGTCCACACTCCGCTGCCTTGTGCAGTCGCGTTGGGAAGACGATGAGCGAGAACGGCAGAGAGCATTTGGCGGTGATCCGCAATCCGACGGCCGGCGGCGCGCGTGGCGCGCGGTTTGCCGCGACAATCGTCGCTTTGCGCCAGGCCGGCTGCCGTGTCGACATTCACGAAAGCACCTCGGCCGAGGATGTCCGGCGCTTGGCCGCGGCCTTGTCCGAGGGACCCCAGGAAGCCCTGCTGGTGGGCGGCGGCGACGGCACCATCAACGATGCGGTGAACGGCATGGTGCCGGGCAGTTCCATGCCGCTCGGCATTATCCCTATGGGCACAGCCAATGTCTTGGCCTGGGAGATCGGGCTCGCCAAGATGCGGCCCCCTCAGTTGGCAGAGGTCTTGCGGTGCGGTGTGCCGCACGCAATCCACCTAGGACGTCTCGTGACGGAAAATGGACCGGGCGCGAACGACGGGCGCCTGTTCTCCCTTATGGCCGGCGCCGGCTTCGATGCCGCGGTGGTGAAGGGCGTCAACCTGGGACTGAAGCGCCGGGTCGGAAAGTTGGCTTATATTTGGGAGGCTATACGTCAGATCTTCATCAACGATTTCCCGACGTTCGATCTTGAGATCGACGGCAAGGCCTACGAGGCGGCCTCCATCGTCGTCGCCAAGGCCGCACACTATGGCGGCGATTACGTCATAACGGACCGAGCCGACTTGCGCGTGCCAAGCTTCCAGGTCTGCCTTTTCCGCCGCCGCGGCGGCCTCAGCGTGCTGCGCTATGCGCTTGCCCTGGAACGCGGGACCCTCACCCATCTACCGGATTTCGAAGTGATCGAAGGGCATGAGATCGTCATTCGCCCCGCGGCCGGCGCACCGCTGCAGCTGGACGGCGACCCGGCCGGCGTGGTGCCTGCCCGCATCGTTCTCGCCGCGGAGCGTCTCAACCTTATTTATCCGGCATAATAAATTTGTAAAAAGGTCCTTGCTAGAACTTGAAGACACCGTGGGGCCAGCAATGGAATCGGCGAAAACGAGGGTGAAATGAAAATCCTTCAAGTGACCGACATGCATATCACGGGGCCGGGTCTCGGCCTCTACGCCTTCGATCCGCGAGCCCGGCTCGCCGCCGCGGTCGCCGACATCAACAAACACCACGGCGATGCCGCGCTTTGCCTCTTCACCGGCGATTTGACCGACAACGGCGCGCCGGACGCTTTTGCGGTCTTGCGTGACGTCTTGGCGGATCTGTCGATTCCCTATCGGCTGCTTCTCGGCAACCACGATCACCGCCAGAACTTTTTGTCGGTGTTCCCGGAGGCAGAGTGTGATGCGTCGGGTTTCGTCCAGGCGCGCGTCACCTTGGAGGATGTCGAACTGCTGCTGCTGGACACACACGAGCCGAAACAGGGCGCGGGAACCTATTGTGCGAAGCGTTGCGCTTGGCTGCGCGAGAGTCTCGCCGCTTGTGGGGATCGGCCCGTTTACATCTTCATGCACCATCCGCCATTCGATGTCGGCCTACCTTGTATGGACCGGATAAAGCTGTCCGACGATGCCGCCTTCCAAGACATTGTCGCCGAAGCCAAGAACCTGCGCCATATTTTCTTCGGACACCTCCATCGGCCGGTCAGCGGTTCTTGGCATGGCATTCCCTTCTCCGGTGTGCGGTCGACCGTGCACCAGGTGCCGCTCGACCTGCGCGACCGCGACGAGGTGCCCTACAGCGGCGCGGCGCCGCAGTACGCGGTGATTTTCCTGGAGGCGGCGCAAACGACCGTCCATCTGCATGACTTTCTAACCGAGGTCGAGCTGCCCGGGACTGTCGAACGCTACCCGGTCCTGGCTTGACCGGCGATTAGGTTTCGCCGGCTTCCGCGAGCGTGGCCGGGCCAACGCTTTCGCGTTTCGTCCGGCGCCAGGCGCCGTCGCTGCCGCGTTCCCAGCTGGTGCGCTGCCAGCTGCCGTCGGCGGTCTCCTCCCACCACCAATTGGCACCGCTGAGGTCGCCGACCCAGGCGAAGGCGATCAGACAGGGAAGGTCGGCGGTCCGCAAAGCGTGGAGGCGATGGCTCGGCGTGATCGACCATTCGCCCGGCGCCAGCCTGAAGGGATCGCCCCTGCGGCCGTGCTGCAGCGTCAGCCCGCCGGCACAGACGTAGTAGATTTCCAAGGCGCTGTGCTGGTGCGTTGGGTAGTAGAGATCCGGGGCCAGTAAAAACAGCCCGCAGACCATCCGATCCGTCCTGATCAGGCCGGTGCGCCCGGCCAGTTGCCCGGCCACCATGCCTTCGGCAAGACCCGCCGGCAGGTCGTCGCCACCGCTGGCGGTATCGAAAATCTGATACCACCGAAGCAGGGGTGCCAAGGCCCCTACGGCACCGCCGAGGACCGGCGGGCAATCCATGCTGCCGAGGCAGGCCGCGAGGTGGGCGCCGACGGCGCGCGGTTCGGCCGTTTTCTCCGCCGGCTGGGCGGCCGTGGGATCGAGTTCGGCCAGCGCACTCACGAAGGGGGTCAAGCCCGGCTCTTCGGCCAAGTGCGGCCGAAGCGTGCCGCCGAGGGCCGCGATGTAATCCGCTACGGCTTTGTTGAGGGGCTCCGTCATGTCACAGGGTTTCCCGATGTTGCGGCCCCTGCCGCTTCAAGGGCTTTGGCGGGGCTTTCCAGTTGCTCGATAAAGACCTGATGGATCGCTTCTGCGGTGCGCAGCAGTCGGCTGCGCAGGGCCATGAAGTCCGACATGCCGACGGCGCGGGCAAGCGTGGATTGCAGGACCTTGGGCAGGCTGTCGGCATCGAACGCCGGTCCGACGGTGAGGCGCAGGGAGCCCTGTAGCTGCCGAAAGAAGCGCGTGGCATCGATCAGGGCCGCCGCCAGGGGCGCCTCCAGGACGCCCGCCGCGGCCAGCCGGGTAAAGGCCTCTTGCGTGCCCGTGGCCAGAACGCTCGGGTCTTCATGGGCGTGACGCAGCTGCAGGTATTGGGCCAGGAACTCCAGGTCGATCAAGCCACCGCGCAGGTACTTGACGCTCCAGATTGTCTTGGCCGGTTTTTCCGCCTCGATGCGTTTGCGCATGGCGGCAATGTCTCGCAGCAGCGCATCGGGATCTCGGGGGCGCGTCAGGATATCGCGGAGCCCGGCCTCGATCTCGTCGCGCAACGGTGCCGCACCCGCCACCACGCGCGCCCTGGTGAGGGCCATGTGCTCCCAGGTCCAAGCGCTTTCCCGATAGTATTTCATAAAGCCGCTGAGCGGCGTGGCGATGGGGCCGGCGTTGCCCGAGGGCCGTAGGCGCATGTCGATTTCGTAGAGTTGCCCCTTGGCGGTTTTAGCGGTGACCGCACTGATGAAGCGTTGGGACAAGCGGGCGTAATACTGGCTGGGCGCCAAGGCCTTTTCGCCGTCGGAGGTCTCCTCGCCGCTTGCCGGGTCATAGAGGAAAACCAGGTCCAGGTCGGACGAGACGGTCATTTCGCGGCCGCCCAGCTTGCCCATCGCCAGAATGGCCATGCCGTCGTCCGACAAGCGGCCGTGGCGCCGTGCCAGGTCGTCGACCACCGGAGGATAGAGGGTTTTCAGTACCACATCGGCGATATCGGAAAGCGCCCGGCCGGTCTCGTCGACGTCGATCTTTGCTCTGAGAATGGCGATCCCCATGCAAAAGCGGCGATCTTCGGCCCAGCGCTGGGTAATGTCCAAGGTGTCTTGAAGATCGCGCGCGTCGTGCAGCTGTTCCGCCAATTCTTCGGCAAAGACTTCGGCCGAGGGGAAGCTCTCGATGAAGTCCTGGTCCAAGACGGCATCCAGCAGCCCGGGGTAGGCGCCCAGCTGCTCCGCCAGTAGCGGGGCGCCGCCCATTATTTCCGCCAGCACCTCGAGAAGCGTCGGATTGGCCTGGATGGTGGAAAAGAGCTGCACCCCTGCGGGCAGGCCGGCCAAGAACTTGTCGAAACGGATCAGAGCCCGGTCGGGGTCGAGGGTTTTCGAGAAAGCCTCCAGGAGAGCCGGCATGAGCTCTGTCAGATACTGGCGACTGCGGGTGGAGCGGGTGGCGCGGTAGCGGCCGTGATGCCAGCCGCGCACCAGCTCGAACACCTTGGCCCCGTCGTCGAAGCCCATGCCCTCCAAGGTCCGCACCGTGTCCGGATCCGCTTCGCCGCCGGTGAAGACCAGATTGCCGGGGCCGGCGAGGTCGGCGCCTTCTTCGAAAAGGTGGGCGTAGGTGTCTTCCACCAACTGCAGGGTGGCCGTGAGCTCGCGTTCGAAAGCCGCAGGGTCGGCGTAGCCCAGGAAGGCCGCCAGAGCCTCTAGATCCTCCGCTTTGTCCGGGAGGTTGTGGGTTTGTTTCTCGTCGGCCATCTGGAGATGGTTCTCCACACGCCGCAAAAAGTAGTAGGCCGACGTCAGCTCATCCGCCGTTGCCTGGGTGATTTGGCCGGCCGCGGCGAGTGCGGCCAATGCCGCGACGGTCTGCGGATTGCGCTGACTGTGGTCGCGACCGCCCCAGATCAGCTGCTGCGTTTGCGCAAAGAACTCGATTTCACGGATGCCGCCGCGCCCCAGCTTGATGTTGTGGCCGGCGACGGCAACCGTGCTGCCGCCCTTTTGGGCGTTGATCTGCCGTTTGATCGAGTGGATGTCTTGGATGGCATAAAAATCCAGGTGATTGCGCCAGATGAAGGGACGCAACTCGCGCAGAAACTCGTGCCCGAGGTCCAGGTCCCCGGCCACGGGCCGGGCCTTGATCATGGCTGCGCGCTCCCAGTTTTGTCCGAGGGTTTCGTAGTAAGCCAGGGCGCTGAGGTAGGAAACGGCCAGCGGCATGGCGCCGGGATCCGGCCGCAGCCGGAAATCGGTGCGGTAGACGAAGCCGTCGGCGGTCCGTTCTTCGAGCATCCGGCCCAGCTCACGGGTCAAGCGTATGCAGCCCTCCTGGGGGCCGCGCCGGTGCTGGTAGTCGATTCGTTCCGGATCGAAAATCGCAATGAGATCGATATCGGAGGAAAAATTCAATTCACGGGCGCCCAGCTTCCCGAGACCGAGCAGCACATAGCCGCAGCCCTTCTCGATATCGCTCGCGTTGCCGGGCAACAGCTCGCCGCGTTCTGCAGCCTGTCGCAGTAGAGCGGCCAAGGCAGCCGACACATGGTGGTCCGCCGTATCGGACAGGGCGGTCAAAACCTCGGGGACCTGCCAGGTTTGGGTGACGTCGGCGAGCCCGATGATGAAACTGGCACGCCGGCGATAGCGTCGCAGGCGGCGCCAAAGGGCGGCCGGATTCGCCTCCGCGGCAACTTCCGTCTTGAGCTGTTCGGTAAGTTCGCTTAGGAGGATGCCGGGGATGGGCTTTCCAGGTACACCGTCGCGCCATGTGGGCGCGCGCCCGAAAAATGCGGCAAAGGTTGCGACTTCGGTGACAGCGCATTGGCTTAAAAAGCGAGAGTTGGCGAAGAGTCCGGTCAGGAGCTTCCGGCCGAGGGGGTCCGCCGCGAGGTCCGCCATGAAGGCGGCCAGTTCACCGTCTTCTTCGCGCAGCTGCCGTTCTTGCCATTTGGCGAAGCCGAGCTCAGCTTGCTCCGGACGGGTGCAGCGGGGGAGTTTCGCCGCTTCGAGCTGGAATGACATGGCCTGGCTTACTGCTCCTTGGGCTGGGCCGCTTGCTGCGGCAACGCAGAGTGCGAGACGCCATGCTGCCGGTCAAGGCCCGCTGTGGGGCAAGCCGGCGGAGCGGCCGGCATGATCAGACGCGCCACGGTCCTGACGTTCGAGATCGTGCTCGGCATCTTGGCGCTGTTGGCCATACCGGCCGCGGTGCTGCTCTGGCGCTTGGGCTCAGGCCCGGTGGAGGTAAACTTCCTCACGCCCTATATGGAAGAGGCCTTTCAGGATTCGATTGGCGACAGCAGAGTGGAAGTCGGGGCGACGGTCTTGGAATGGCAGGGCCTGTCGCGCTCCATCGAATTGCGGGCGCAGGACATACGCTTCCTCGACTTGAAGGACGACTTGGCCCTGGCCTTGCCCGAGGTCTCGGTCCAGCTCAGCGTGCGGGCTCTGCTGCAGGGCGTCATTGCGCCGACGGTCATCAAGATCCGGGATGCTTATCTCTATCTGGTGCGCCAAAAAGACGGCAGCATCTATTTGAAATACGCAACGGCGGCGCCGGCCGAAGGCGCGGCCCCCGGGACCCAGGTCGGGGCGGCCCTGCCGGAGTTTCTCAACCGGCTGGTGCCCGCGCCGGACCCCGGAGACCCCTTGACGCTTCTCAATGAAGTTTTGGTGGAAAGCAGCACGGTCTTCATCTTGGACGAGAAGGCGAACCGGACTTGGCGCTTCCCGCTGTCGAGCTTGGCTTTAGAGCGTGACGAGCTGGGACTCAATGGCGAGCTCGCCCTGACTCTCGGCTCCGGGGACGACGCGCCAAGCCTGGAAGCGGCCTTCCTTTATGACAAGGAAACGGAAATCCTCGACCTTTCCGCCGGGTTTAGGGATGTGGCGCCGGGCGAGTTGGCCGATGCGTTCGAGGCCTTGACCCCTTTGCGGGCCCTGCACTTTTCTCTGGCCGGCAACATTTCCACGGCGATGGACGCGAGCGGTCGGTTCTCTCCCGTCGCCTTTACGCTGGAGGGCGGCACAGGCGAGGTGGACCTCACTGCCGTCGAGCGGCCGAATCTGGCCGTTCGCGGCCTTTCGATCTCCGGGCGTTTCGACCACGAAGCGGGCACGCTGGAACTGAGGCCGGCGCGTCTCGACCTCGGCACCAAAGAGACCGCCGGTCCCTCTGTCTCCCTGACCGCCACGCTGGTGCGGGATAGCGCTCAGACGAACCGTTATCTAGTGGCGGCCGAGGTGGTCGGTGAGAACGTGGCCATGAACGATTTAGAGAATTACTGGCCCGAGGACATGGGACGGACCGCACGGCCCTGGATCACCGGCAACCTGCGTGACGGATTGGTCGACCGGGCCACCCTCAGGACCAATTTCGCCGTCACGCGACCGGACCCCGACGCCGCACCCGGAGACCAAGGCGACGCCGCGGAGGTGGACGCGGACGCCAAAGCTTTGCCGGTTTCTCTGGACCTGGAGATGCAGGCCTTGGAGGGCGAATTCACATTCCACGATGTCGCCATCCACTACTTCCGCCCGATGCCGCCGGCCAGGGGCGTCGCCGGGACGGCCAGCTTTAACCGTGACGGTTTCGATGTTGCGATGACCGCCGGCCATGTCGGCGGGGTCGAGCTGACGAAGGGCGCGGTTAAGATCCGTGGCCTGCAGTTGAAGGAAGGCCAGACCGATACCTTCGAGGAAATCTGGATCGACACCCGCAGCCGGGGACCGGTCGCCGATATCTTGGGCTTGCTGGACCATGAGGAGTTGGACCTACTGTCGCACCTCGGCATCTCTCCCGAAGGTAGCGCCGGCACGGCCGATACCCATCTGGCGTTCTATTTTCCGCTGAAGAAAAGCCTGGCGCTCGGCGATGTGGAGGTGACCGCTCAGTCGGACGTGGCAGGCTTGGCGATACGCGGGATGGCGATGGGCCAGGACATCACCGACGGCCAAGCGCATATCGAAATCAACAACGCCGGCATGCGGGTCGCGGGCGCGGCTTCGGTGGCCGCCGTGCCTTTCGAGGTCGACTGGTCCGAGGCCTTCGACGACAGCAAGGACTATCGAACCCATCTGCGCGCCGTCACCACGGGTTTGGGCGATGCCGGCCGGCGCGCCCTCGGGCTCGACTTCGGCGAGGTTCTGAGCGGGCCGCTGGGCGTGTCGCTGTTTTTGACCTTGCAGGAAGACGGGGTCGGCGAGGCGAAAATTGCGGCCAATCTGCAGGAGGTCGCCATCTCGGTCCCGGCCATCAATTGGCATAAGGCGGCGGGGGTGGCGGGGGAAGCCCATCTCGGCCTGAAGCTGCGGGACCTGAAGCCCGTCAGCTACGACAACATTGTCTTGCGGGCCGGCGATCTGGAGGCGGAGGGGCGCGGCAAGCCGACGGCAGACGGCCGCGGTATCGAGACCCTGTCCCTCGAGCGCCTGGACTTTCCGGGCGGCGCGCTCAAGAACATCTCCTTGGCGCTGTCAAAGACGCCGATCGACATCACCATCACGGACGGCCGGATCGACGCGGCCTATTTCCGCGACGAAGACCAGGCGACGGCCGACGACCCGGCAACCCCCTTCGCTTTGCGGGCAGCGCATTTGACGGCGGTCGACTTCGGTCAGGGGCGCCAGCTCCATGACGTGACCCTGGAATTGGCGCAGGACGAGAGCGGCTGGCGGCGTATTTTTCTCTATGGCGAGATCCCGCAAGCGCACTGGACGCCGGACCGCTTTTTCGTGTCCGAGACCGCCTCGATCCCTACGGGCGGCTTGACCGGGCGCGACGGGACGGAAGCGGTGCCGCCGGTGGAAAGCGAGCTGGCGGCCAAGAACGAGGTACCCCAGCGCCGCGAAGTGCTGATCGACCTGGCGCCGACCCCGGAGGGCGGTCGGAGCTTGAAAGTGGAGACCAACGATTTTGGCGG
>Ga0102949_1000020_pt1 | contig 13609 bp, 11 predicted proteins | sample SalPon2A_B_D1_MG_FD_78503 | JGI IMG/M metagenome (GOLD analysis project Ga0102949, IMG submission 78503) | Soil microbial communities from South San Francisco under conditions of wetland restoration - Salt Pond MetaG R2A_B_D1_MG | ecosystem: Environmental > Terrestrial > Soil > Wetlands | place... | reverse complement strand
GAGACGGGCGAGGAGCGAGCGCGGCGGCCGCCGCCCGCCCGCCGCTGGCGCCTGGTGGCCGAGCAGCGAGACCCGCCCCTCGCTCGGCGCCAGGGCGGCGGCGAGGACGCGCAGCAGCGTCGTCTTGCCGCAACCGTTGACGCCGACGAGAACGGTCAACCCGCCGGCACCGAGCGTGAGATCGACGCCACGCAGCGCCTCCACCGGCCGCCCGCCGTCACCGCGGTAGCGGTGGGCGACGCCGGTCAGCTCGGCGATGGGGGTGGGGTGCCTCGACTCGGTGCTCATGGAGTGCCCGCCGTCATCCTAAACCGCCCGATTTGGCAGAAAGAGGGGCTCCATATAAAATACCCACATGAAACCTGTACAGGTAATGTTCGACGAACGCCTGTTGGCCCGCCTCGACGCCACCGACGAGGTCCGGCGCGACGGGCGGTCGGCGGTGTTGCGGAGGGCGGCGGACGAGTACCTGCGCCGCCGCTTCCGCGACGAGATCGACTCGGCGTACCGGCGAGCGTACGCGGAGTCGCCCGGCCTCGGCAACGACTTCGCCGATTGGGTGGACGAGGGCGCATGGCCCGAGAGCTGAACCGCGGCGAGATCTGGCTCTACACCTTCAAGCCGCCGGACAAGCGGCGGCCGGTGCTGGTGCTGACCCGTCAGCAGGTGATCCCCCTGCTGAACACGGTCATGGTGGCGCCGATCACCTCGTCGATCCGCGGCGCGCCGAGCGAGGTGCTGGTCGGCATCGACGAGGGGTTGAAAGGCGACTGCGCGGTCAACCTCGACCACGTGCAGACGGTCGAGAAGAGGCGGTTGCATCGCTTCGTCGGAACGCTCGAGGGCCGCAAGATGGGCGCCGTCTGCCGCGCCTTGGCCATTGCGGCCGGGTGCGCGGCCTGAGCGCTCAGTCGTCCCCCGCGTACACCATCGTCCCCACGTGCTCGCCGTCGAGTGCCGGGATCAGCAGCTCCGGTTTGAGGCCGTTGATGATCTGGAAGCGGTCGACCAGCCGCGCCCGCGGCACCAGGTCGAGCAGGATCTCGTCGAAGGGGAGCGTTTCGAGCTTCCTCTCGCGCAGCTCGGCCACCGAGATCTCCGGGATGAACTCGGCGTCCGGGTGCTTCTTCGGGTCCTTGTCGTAGAGGCCGTCGACGTCCTTCACCAGCGTGAACGTCTTGCAACCGAAGCACTCGGCGGTCAGGTAGCTGCCGGCGTCGGTGCGGTGCGGCGGGATGCGGCCGATTGGCGGCGGATGCTCCCAGATCGAGTACGGCGGGTCGCCGTTGAAGATCACCCCCGGCGCGGCGCGGACGAAGAACGGCAGCAGGTGGCCGAAGATCTCCGGCGGGATCGCCACCACTCCGTGCGGCGCCAAGAGCGTGCCCAGGATGTGCGCGTTGCCGAGCGCGTCGGCGATGGCGAGCTGCGCCAGGACGCCGGTCGGCAGCCCCAGGTCCATGCCGATCGAGAAGACGTGGCGGGTGCGTGCGCCGCCGCCGGTGCCGATGATCAGCGTGCGGCTGTCGAGCGCCTTGCCGATCTCGTCGACGAGCGGCAGCACGGCGCTGCGCCCGCGGTCGAGGATCGAGCCGCCGCCGACCTTCACCACCCGCGCCTCGGGCAGCATGCGGAAGGTCGGCGTGTCGCCGCCGGTCGTCCGTTGCAGCTCGCGGTCGATCAGGCTCTCGCGCATCAGCAGCGAAGTGACGTGGTGCCTCGCGTCGGGGTCGGTCTTGTCGGCTTCGTCAGCCTTGTCAGCCTTGTCGGTGCGGTCCTGTTCGCTCATCTCTCTCTCCCTCCCTCAGTCCGCTTCGATCAGCGTGCCGACGTCCTCACCGGCCAGCGCACGCGTCAGGTTGCCGGGCTTGAGCCCGTTGATCACCCGCACCGAGCGCCGGTGCTGGGCGTTGCCCATCAGCTCCAGGACGGCGCGTTCGACCACCACGTCCGGCAGGTCCATCTCCTCGATCTCGGCCACCGTCGCCTTGGGGATGAACCTGGCGTTCTTGTCCTTCTTCGGGTCGGCGGTGTAGAGACCGTCCTCGTCCTTGACGTAGATCATCGAGCGGGCGCCGAACACCTCGGAGACGAGGTAGGAGCCGGTGTCGGTGCGGTGCGGCGGGATGCGGCCGACCGCCGGGTTCTGCTGCCAGAAGGTGTAGGGCGGCATGCCGAAGAAGACGACCGCCCGGCGCTCGACGAGATAGAGCGGCAGCTGCGGGAACTGGATCGGCTCGATGAACGGGATGCCGTGCTTGGCCAGCAGGTAGTGCAGGATCCTCGCGTTCTGCATGCTGACGAAGGTGCCGAGCACCGACAGCACGCCGACCGGTAGCCCGAGGTCGATGCCGACGCTGTAGGCGTGGCGCGCCCGCGTCCCGGCGCCGGTGCCGAGAATCATCTGGTGGCGCGACAGGTTGTCGACGATCTCGTCGACGATCGGGAACATCGCCTCGCGGCCGCGGTCCATCATCGACTGGCCGCCGATCTTGACCACGTTCGCCTCGGGAAGGATCGGCAGCACCCGGCCGGCGGTCTGCTGCTGCACCGCCGCGTCGGTCAACGATCCTTCGACCAGGGTCCGCCCCAGCCCGCTCAACAACTCCTGTGCCACGTCCACACTCATCGCGTCCCCTTGTCCTGTTCTGAATGTTTCGGCAAACGGATGGCGGCGAGCCGGTAGCGCTCGGTCGCCTCCGCCTCGACGTCGAGGCTGCCGTACTTGTCGCGAATCCAGTCCTCCAACCGGCGGAGCACCTCTTCCTGGACCTTCGGCGCCAGCGTCCGGCCACCCAACCCCGGCTTGGCGCGCCAGCCGGCGACGGCGTCGCGGGCGCGGTGGACGACCCGCCAGGAGGCGGCGGTCGTCTCCGGCAACACCTCGCCGCCGCGCGCCGCCAGGGCGCCGGCGATCTTGCCCTGCGCGGCACCGGCGCGCCGCGGCTCCACCCCGCCGTGCTCGGCCAGCAGCTGCCGCATCCGGCGCCGCAGCTCGGCGCGCAGGCCGTCGCGCGGGCTGCGCGCGCAACCGAGGACGACGACGGCCCCGGCCGGGCTCGCCACCCGCAGCGCTTCGTCGACCAGCACCTCGGGCGGCAGCAGGTGGGCGGCGCGCGACAGGAAGACGAGCCGCGCGCTGCCGTCGGCGACCGGCCAGCGCTGCCCGGCGTCGGCGCGCACCAGGACGCCGCCCTCTCCCGGCACACCCCCCAGCTTGCGCCGGAAGACGGCGAGCATCCCGGCCGACAGGTCGAGCCCCACGTAGCGGGCCCGCCCGCCGCTCACCGGTTCGGGCGCCAGGTGGACGCCGACCTGGCCGGTGCCCGCCCCGAGGTCGAGGAAGAGGCCGGGGCCGGGCGGCGCCAACCCGGCGACCACCGTGGCGACCCGCCGGGCGACCTCCACCGGCAAGCCGGCGCGGAGGTCAAAATCGGCCGCCTGGGCGTCGAACGAGACCGCGGCCCGCGCCGCCACGGCGGCCGTCAACCCGCCCTCCGCACGACGTGCAGGCTCTGGCGCCGATGCAGCGGCTCGCCGGTCTCCGAACCGGCCATCGCCCGCATCTTCGACAGGCTGACGCTCTTCAGCAGCGCGAAGACCGGGTCGCCCTCGCGCAACCCGAGGTGGTCCAGCGAGCGGCGGGTGATGCGGGCGAGAAGGCGGTGCGGCCCGAGGTCGACGCTCACCTCGGCGAACGCCGAACCGGCCGCCTCGCGCATCTCGGCAACGGTGCCGGCGAGGACGTTCTGGATGCTCACCCCCTGAGGCCGGCTGGTGGCGAGCGAGACGTCGCGCGCCCGGATCACCACGCAGGCCTCCTCGCCCTCTTCGAAGCGGCCGCGGCGCGGCACCACCAGCGGCTGGCCGGCGAGGTCGAGCCAGGTGAGCTGGTAGTCGTCGTCGTGGCGCACCACCCGCGCCTCGACCACGGTGGCGGTGCCGGAGCGGCCGGCGTGCGGCCCGAGGTCGAGGCTTTCGAGGATCTCGCCGGTGCGCCCCTCGGCCGTCACCCGGCCGTCGGTGAGCACCAGCATGCGGTCGGCGAGCAGCGCCACCTCGTCCACCGAGTGGCTGACGTAGAGGGTGGGGATGCCGAAGCGGGGGTGGAGCGCTTCGAGGTAGGGCAGGATCTCCATCTTGCGCGAAGCGTCGAGCGCCGACAGCGGTTCGTCCAGCAGCAGCAACCGCGGCTGCGCCAGCAGCGTGCGGCCGAGCGCCACCCGCTGCCGTTCGCCGCCGGAGAGCCCGTCGACGCGGCGCGGCAGCAGCGGCGCCAGGTCGAGCGCGTCCACCACCTCGCCGAAACCGACCACCTGGCGCAAGCGCCGCGCCCGCCGCTTCGCGTAGCGCAGGTTGCCCTCGGCCGACAGATGCGGGAAGAGCCGTGCCTCCTGGAACATGTAGCCGACCGGCCGGCGGTGGGCCGGCAGGTCGACCCGGCGGCGGCTGTCGAGCCAGCTCTCGCCGTCGAAGCTCAAGCGGCCTTCGGCGTTGCGTTCCAGCCCGGCGAGGATGCGCAGCAGGGTGCTCTTGCCGCTGCCGCTCGGTCCGAAGACGGCGGTCACCCGCGCGGTGTCGATCTCGGCCGCGGCGGCGAGGTCGAAGGCGCCGAGGCGCACCTGGAGGTCGAAGCTCAGCACGTCAGCGGAAGTGCAGCGGCAGCCGGCGGTTGACGGTGTAGACGACGGCGAGGACGAGGAACGAGAAGACGAGCAGCAGCGCTGAGAGCACGTGGGCTTCGGCGTAGCGCAGCGTCTCGACGTGCTCGTAGATGGCGATCGAGATGACCCGGGTACTGCCCGGGATGTTGCCGCCGACCATCAGCACCACCCCGAACTCGCCCACCGTGTGGGCGAACGAGAGCACGGTGGCGGTGAGGAAGCCGCGCATCGAGAGCGGCACGGCGACGGTGAAGAAGGCGTCCCAGGGGGCCGCCCGCAAGGTCGCCGCGGCTTCCATCGGCGCCGTGCCGACCGCCTCGAAGGCGCTCTGCAGCGGCTGCACCATGAAGGGGAGCGAGTAGATCACCGAGCCGATCAGCAGACCGGCGAAAGAGAAGGTGAGCGTCGAGTCGGTGAGCCGCACCCAGAGCCCGCCGAGCGTCGAGGTCGGTGCCAGGAAGATCAGCAGGTAGAAGCCGAGCACGGTCGGCGGCAACACCAACGGCAGCGCCACCACCGACTCGACCGCCGGCCGCAACCGCGACCGCGTGCGCGCCAGCCACCAGGCGATCGGCGTGCCGATCACCAGCAGCACGGCGGTGGCCGAGGCGGCGAGCTGCAAGGTGAGCCAGAGCGGGCCGAGGTCGGGTAGCTGGAGCGTCTCCCCCATCTTCACTCGACGCCGTAGCCGTAGGTCTCGATCACCGCCCGCGCCGCGTCGCCGCGCAGGTAGGCGAGGAAGCCGCGCGCCGCCGCGTTGGTGGCGGCGCGGTCGAGCAGCACGGCGTCCTGGCGGATCGGCTCGTGCATGTCGGCGGGCACGTCCCAGCGGCTGCCCGGCGTGCCGTTGCGCGGGCTGAGCACGTAGGAGAGCGCCACGAACCCGACCTCGGCGTTGCCCGAGGCGACCATGGCGTGCGCCTGGCCGATGCTCTCGCCCATCACCATCTTGCCCTCCAGGCTCGCTTCGAGACCGAGCCCGGCGAGCGTCTGCCGCGCCGCCTCGCCGTACGGCGCCAGCGCGGGGTTGGCGATCGCCAGCAGGCGGAAGTTTCCGCCGCGCAGCGTCGCCGGCCCGTCGCAACCGATGCGGCCGGCCTCGGGGCTCCACAGGGCCAGGCGCCCGCGTGCGTAGGTGAAGCGCGACCCGGCGACCGCCAGGCCGACGCGCTCCAGCCGCGCCGGCCGCACCCGGTCGGCGGCGAGCAGGACGTCGAACGGCGCACCGGCGACGACCTGCGCGTAGAGCTTGCCGGTCGAACCGACGACGACCCGGATCGTGTGCCCGCTCTGCTGCTCGTAGTCCGCCTCCAACCGTTCGACGACCTCGGCGAAGTTGGCGGCGACGGCGACGGTGGCCTCCTCGCCGGCCGCCGGAACGGCGACGGCGGCGAGGAGCACCCACGCGGTGACAGCGAGCACCGCACCCGCGCGCCGCCCCAACGCCCGGAGTGGCGTCATGGCGCCCGCTTCGCTTGCGTCTGCCCCCCTGCCTCCATCGGCGGTTGGCCGGACGCGCCGGCCTCGGCCAGCCAGCTCAGCGGGTCCGCGTCGGCCGGCCGCGGCCGGTCGAGCTGCTCGTGGGTGCGCGGCTCCGGGAAGCTGTGGTCACCGACCGACATCAGGAACTGCGGCCGCGGCTCCGGCTTGAGCTCCAGCTCGTCGAAGCGGTAGCCCAGCACGTGGAGCGACGCCGCGTAGAGCTTGTCGACGGTCGGCGGCCGCTCGAAGTACTCGGGCCGCACCGCGCCGGCGATCTCCTCACCCGAGGAGACGTCCCACAGACGCACCGTCTGGTCCTCGGAGCCCGACACCAGGTAGGCGCCGTCGGGGCTGAACTCCACCGACCGCACCCGGCTGCGGTGCCCTTCGAGGCTGGCGACCTGCTCGCCCGAGGCGACGTCCCAGAGAGCGATCGTCGCCTCCGAGGCGCCGGCCAGGCGGCTGCCGTCGGGGCTGAAGGCGATGCTCCAGATCGCCGCGTCGTGCTCGATGCGGGTGATCTCCTCACCCGAGGCGACGTCCCAGATGCGCACCGTGCGGTCGTCCGAGCAGGCCGCGACCCTGGCGCCGTCGGGACTGAACTCGACACCCCAGACCCGGCTCTCGTGGCCCTTGAAGCGGGCGATCTCCTCGCCGGACTCGACGTCCCACACGGAGACCGTGCGCAACGCCGAGCTGGAGGCGACGCGGCGACCGTCGGGGCTGAACGCCACGTCGAGGAAGCCGCTCGCCGCACCGGGCAGGCGCATCTGCACCTCCATCTCCTGGCGGCGGTCCTGCGGGTTCTTGGGCTCCGCGGCCAGGAGCCGGGCGACCTCCTCACCCGAGGCGACGTCCCACAGGCGCACGATGTCGTCGGACCCGGCGGAAGCCAACCGGCTGCCGTCCGGGCTGAACTCCACCGCCCACGCCCGGTGCAGGTGGGAGCCGATCTGGGTCCCCTCACCGCTGGCGACGTCCCACAGCCACACGCTCTTGTCGTCCCCGGCCGAGGCCAGGCGCTTGCCGTCCGGGCTGTACGCCACGTCGCGGATCAGCGACGTGTGGCCCCAGAGCTGCGCCACCTCGGCGCCGCTGGCGACGTCCCACAGGCGGATGCTGTGGTCCTCGGCACCCGAGGCCACGAGCTTGCCGTCCGGGCTGTACGCCACGCCGTTGATCTTCGCCCCGTGGCCCGGCTGCCGGGCGATCTCCTCCGCCGCAGCGACGTCCCACAAGCGGATGCTCTTGTCGTCCGACGACGACGCCAGGTGCGCGCCGTCGGGGCTGAACGCCAGGCTGCGGACCAGGTGGCCGTGGCCCTCGAGCCGGGCGACCTCCTCGCCCGAGGCGACGTCCCACAACCGGATGGTGCGGTCGGCCGAACCCGAAGCGAGGTGCTTGCCGTCGGGGCTGAACGCCACCGTCCACACCCGCTTGCCGTGACCCTTCAACTGGGCGACCTCGCCGCTCGGACCGGCCGCGGTGAGGTTCCACACGCGCACGTCGCCGTCTTCCGACGCCGCCGCCAGCTGCCGGCCGTCCGGGCTGAAGGCGACCGACCAGGCACGCGGCGCGTCCTCGTTCTGAAGCCGCATCCGCTCGGCGCCGAGCGCCACGTCCCAGATGCGGATCGTCTCGTCCCACGCGGTCGAAGCCAGGCGCGAGCCGTCGGGGCTGAACGCCAGCCCGGTGACCGTCCGCTCGTGGCCTTCGAGGTAGAACCTCTCCTGGCCGGTGACCAGCTCCCACAGGCGGACGCTCTTGTCGGCCGAGGCCGAAGCCAGCACGCTGCCGTCCGGACTGAAGGCGACACTCTGCACGCCAGCGTCGTGGCCGTCGAGGACCAGCAGCTGCTCACCGCTGGCGACGTCCCACAGGCGGATGGTCTTGTCGTAGGAGCCCGACGCCAGGTGGCGGCCGTTGGCGCTGAAGGCTACCGACGCGACCTGCCCGGTGTGGCCGTCGAGGCGCGCCGTCTCGGCACCCGAAGCGAGGTCCCAGAGACGCACCGTGCCGTCGGAAGAGCCCGAGGCCAGGCGGCTGCCGTCCGGGCTGTAGGCGACGCTCCAGACCGACGCCGTGGCCGGCGGCGAAGCCCACACCTGCCGGAACACGTCGCCGATGACGCCGGGCGACAGCACGCCGTCGAAGAGGCCCTCGCTGCGCTCCAGGCGGCTCGGGTCCTGGCGCACGGAGGCCAGGGTGTAGAGCCACGCCTGCTGGCGGCTCTCCGGGGCGCCGCCTTCCTCGACGGCGGCCCAGGCCTCGACCGCCCGGCCTTCGAAGCAGCAGGCCCGCTCGCTGCCCTCGGTGCCGGCAGCGGCGCGGTCGAGAGCCGAGGTGCCGCGCACCGGCCAGACGGCGAGCGACGCGGTGTGACCGGCGAGTCCGCCGATCCCCTGTTCGAGCGACATCACCTGCACCGTCCCGGCGCGTGCCGAGCGGGTGGCCGACCAGTAGTCGTCCGCTTCGACGTTGCGGAAGGAGGACTCACCCGAGTCGTAACAGTTGCGGCCGACGTCGTCGCTGAGCGCCACCGGCCCGCACGAGCACTGCACCATCAGCTCCCACTCGTCCCGCGTCGGGAGCCGCCAGTCGCCCGGCTCGGAACCGTCCGACAAGCCGCACCGGCCTTCCCCGAGCCGGCCGACCTCCGTCTTCGCCTCGGCCCAGGGCATCGGCTCCAGGCAGCCGGCGTCGGCCAGCCAGGTCAAGCCGGAGAGGGTGTCCTCGACCGTGCCGTCCCCCTGATTCACGTACCTCGGCTCCTCGGCCCCGGCGACCCCCGCCAGCAGCACGAGAAGCGAAACTGCGACCAGCCAGCGCGATGCTCTCTTCATTCCCACTACCTCCTGGAAACGGCGTGAGCCGCCGTCGGCGAAGACACCTGGAGGGCGGCCGTGGGGGCCGCCCTCCTGAGCACCACCCGGTCCCCGGGTGGGCAACGGTGCCGCCGACAGCGACTCGGCTGCCTATTGGATGGGCGTGTAGATGTTCTCGTCGACGTCGATCTTGCAGCTCGAGGCGTCGGGATCCCCAGCCGGTGCGATGCACAGGTCGGAGATCATGCCGAGGCGCGCGTGGTGCAGGATGTGGCAGTGGAACAGCCACCGCCCGGTGCCGCCACCCTCCTCGGCGCTAGTCACCCCGAAGATGTCTCCGTCGCCACCGAACGGCTCGCTGTAGTCGTACGGGAACTTGGCCAGCAGCTGACCCCAGGTGTACTTGGTGTCGTCCGGGATCTTGAACCGGTCGTTCATCTTCTGCCGGTACTTCAAGGCGTGGCCCGGCTGCATCACCTCGACGTCGACGAACTCGTTGTAGTCGTAGGTGTAGAGCGGCGGGTCGTCGAGCACCACCGAGTCGGCGACCCCGTCTTCGTCCGTGTCCACGTCGCTGAAGGTGTGGATGCTGATCGGCTGGAACGAGAAGCCGTGCTTGTGGAACGGGTGGTGCGCGGCACCGGTGTTGTTGGCGTAGACGAACTCCACCACGTCACCGATGTGCGCGTAGCGCGTCGCACCCTGCGTCGGTACCTGGTCGCCGGCGACGGCCATGCCCGCGTAGCTGCCCTTCACCGCGTTGATGGCGGGGAAGCGGGTGCCGTCCGCGACCCGGTTGCCGAGCATGATGTTCTCGTCCTCGGAACCTTCGAACGGAACGCTCAGGAACGGATCGATCGCGTTCGGCACCTCGGCCAGCTCGACCGCGGTGACGCCCTTGATGTTCTCGAACGGCCGGTTGACCAGCGTGTGCGACATCAGCGGGTCGCCCTCGGCGATCTCGTAGTCGGGCAGACCGAGGATGTCCGGGATGACCTTGATGCGGACCAGCTTGCGCGGCATGATGTCGCGGTTGTTGGCGTCGCCGTCGCCGATCGTGTTGTCGAAGAACGGCGTGAACAGGCCGTGCGGGTAGTCGATGGTCCAGATGAACATCTCGTCGCCGGAATCGAGCCACTCGCCTTCACGGTCCTTCGGCAAGACGACGAACTCGACGCGCTCGGCGACGCCGATGAAGTCCTCACCGCGGCGGATCACCGTGTCGTAGTCGCGCGGCACGAAGGGATCGGCCGGCGGGATCTCCGACTGGCCCTCGATGCGCACGTGGTCGAGCAGGCCGTTTTGACCGCCGACGCGGTAGAGCGGCAGACCCTGGTCGCAGGACAGCGGGTCGTCACCGGAGAACTTCACCGCGCTGCCCGGTGCGTAGCACTGGCCGGTGGTCGGCCGTCCGGTCCGCTGGGCGGGCACCGGGGTGCCGCTGGCACCCGGCGGCTCTTCGCCGTCGAGCAGCAACCGGAAGCGGTAGAAGCGCTCGTTCGACGAGTTGATGAAGGCGACGCGCGCGCCGCGGCCCTCCGGCACGTAGACGGTCGGGATGTTGCTGTCGCTGGTCGGCACCTCGTCGTTGACGAAGACGTACTCGCCTTCCTTGACGATGCAGTCGCCGGGGCCGCGCTCGCAGACACCGTCACCGTTCAGATCCGGCGCGATGTTCGGCATCAGGTTGTTGGCGACCTCCTGCGGCGTGTAGAAGTCCTCGAACAGGGTGCCGTTGCGGTAGGCGTCCTTGTTGAACTCGTTGGCCACCGTGGAGTCGTGGAGCTGGAAGACGTGGAAGTTGAGCGGCAGGATGCCGTGCAGCGTCAGCACGTCCTCTTCGTACGAGCGCACGATGAGCTTCGCCACCATGCCGCGCGACTCGGTCAACAGCGGCAGCACGTGCGGGTGGAACCAGTAGATGCCCGGGCGATAGAGCCGGTACTGGTAGAGGCGCTGGTCGCCCGTCTCGATGCCGAACTCGGAGACCGGCGTGCCGTCGCTCTCGTTGTCGAGCTCCATGCCGTGCCAGTGGACGATCTGCTTGTTGTCGGCCGGGGCGAAGAAGCCGGTCTCGAGGGCGACGCCGTTCGCCGCCTCGGGCAGCTCGTTCTTCACCGTCAGCTGCAGCACGTCGCCGACGTGACCGAAGACCGTCAGGTCGCCTTCGCCGTTGTAGGTGGTGGCGTTGGGAACGGTGACGGTGCCGTTCACCTTCATGTAGCCGTCCTGGAAGGTGAGCTGGTAGAGGAGCTGGCAGTCGTCGGCGTCCTCCGCGGCGCCCTCGGAGACGAGGCCGCCACAGGCGATGCCGTTGGGATCGTTCTGGAAGGTGCCCTCGACGTCGACCAGCTCGTAGTCCGGCATCGGCAGGTCGCGTTCGATCTCCTCCATCACGATCGTCTTCTTGATCAGGAAGAAGGGGTCGCCGGTAGCGGCGGCGTTGGGGCTCAGCGTCAGCAGGAGGGCGAGCCCGCAGCCAAGTACCAAGAGGCGGCGTGAGTCCATCATGTTCGGATCCTTTCCTCAGTCGGGTCCAGGCCCTGAGACCAACTCGGACGGGACACTGAATTGTTTTGTCCTGCGAGAATTCGAGAGCTATATAGCGCAAGGGGGATGCCATCGGAGAGGGAAACGCTCATCAAAGAGATTGCGCAAGATTTACTGGAAAGACGTAACTACCCTTGAGGTCAACAGATTACCGGGCTGTTACAGATTCGCTCCTCGCCGCCGCGGGCTGCGTGGGACCGCCAGGCGAGGCTCCGGGCGCGCAGAAAACCGTCCAAATAAAGAACGGGGCCGCCAGGTTTTTCCAACTATTGGAAAGAACCCGCGCAAAAGTCCTAATGCGCATTAGAGGAAATGTTGTCCCGGTGCGGCCGATTCGAGGCACGGGATGTTATACAGAGACTGCAATGCTGATGTAATGACTTACTCTCAAGCGCCTGAAGCGTGGGGCGTGGAGTTCGCTGACGAACCGCGAACGGACCGACGAAGGGTGCCCGATGGACGCGAGAGGGACCCTCGGAACCGGGGTGGAGAGCTCCGCCGAGTCATCGAATGGGACACGCGGCCGTGTTCTCATCGTCGACGAGCAGTTGAGCGATTGCCCGCTGCTCGCGGGGCTGCTGCGTGAAGAGGGCTACGAGTCTTCCCGCACCGCCAACGCCTTCAAGGGTCTCGACCTGCTCGGCAAGGTGCGGCCGGACGTGGTCATCATGGAGCTCGAGATCCCGGGGCTGGACGGTCTCACCTTCATGCACCGGGTGCGCACCCTGTCTCCGACCACCCGCATCGTGATCATGACCGCCCACGGGTCGGTCGACAGCGCAGTCGACGCCATGAAGCGTGGGGCCGACGACTACTTCGAAAGACCGTTCGACCTCGAAGCGCTGCGCCTGGCGCTGCGCCGCGCCGTGGCGCGCTCCGCGCTGCTGCGCGAAGGGCACAGCGAGCACGAGCCCTACACCGGCGCCGCGGCCGCCCTCGGCGTCATCGGCGACCACCCGTCGATGCGCGCCGCCCTGGAGCGCGCCGAACAGGTCGCCAGCAGCCACGCCACGGTGCTGCTCAGCGGTGAGACCGGCACCGGCAAGAGCCTGGTGGCGGAGACCATCCACCGGATGAGCGGCCGCCGGCGCGGCCCGTTCGTCGAGGTGGCTTGCGGCGCGCTCTCCGACACCCTTCTCGACTCCGAGCTGTTCGGCCACGAGAAGGGCTCCTTCACCGGCGCCACCAGCCGCCGCGAGGGCCGCTTCATGCGCGCCGCCGGCGGCACCCTCTTCCTCGACGAAATCGCCTCCTGCCCGCCACCGATGCAGGTCAAGCTGCTGCGCTTCCTGCAGACCCGGCGCTTCGAGCGGGTCGGCGGCAACCAGACGCTCGAAACCGACGTGCGGCTGCTGGCGGCGACCAACCGCGATCTCGAAGGTGACGTCGCCTCCGGCCGCTTCCGCGAGGACCTCTACTACCGGCTGAACGTGGTCCAGATCCAGCTGCCGCCGCTACGCGAGCGGCGCAGCGACGTGCCGACCCTGGCGGCCGCCTTCCTGGCCCGCTTCGCCGAGGAGAACCGCAAGCGCCTCGCTGGTTTCAGCCGCAAGGCCACCGAGCAGCTCCTCGCCCACTCCTGGCCCGGCAACGTGCGCGAGCTGGAGCACGCCGTCGAGCACGCGGTGGTGATGGCGCGCGGTCGCAAGGTGATGCCGCACGACCTTCCCGACACGCTCGGCCGAACGCCGTCCGACCCGCTGGAGGTCGAGATCCCCGGCAGCACCCTCGCCGACATCGAGCGCGCCGCGATCCTGAAGAGCCTGATGGCGGTCGGCGGCAAGGCAAGAGAAGCCGCCGCCATGCTCGGCATCTCGAAGAGCAAGATCTACTACCGGCTGAGGGACTACGGCAAGACGATCGGCAAGCGGTTGGGCACCGAGGGGGCGAAGGACGACGGGGCGGAGTGAACGGCTTTGCGGCTGCAAAACTGAGGGGCAGGCTCGGGTAGCATGGCGAGGACCCTCTGGTCCACGAAGGAGCCAGCTGAGCGATGGTCGAGACTTCCCTATACGCCCATTCGCTGCTCGGAGCAGCGAAGTCGCAGTGGCAACCGCTGCGCCAGCATCTGGAGGCGGTCGCCGAGTT
>Ga0102949_1000019_pt1 | contig 14078 bp, 7 predicted proteins | sample SalPon2A_B_D1_MG_FD_78503 | JGI IMG/M metagenome (GOLD analysis project Ga0102949, IMG submission 78503) | Soil microbial communities from South San Francisco under conditions of wetland restoration - Salt Pond MetaG R2A_B_D1_MG | ecosystem: Environmental > Terrestrial > Soil > Wetlands | place... | reverse complement strand
TACGCGATCCGCACCGCCTCCCGGCGGCGCTTCGCCTCGAGCTTGTCCAGCAGGCTGTGGACGTGGTTCTTGACCGTCGACAGCGAGATGCCGAGGCAACCGGCGATCTCCTTGTTGGCGAGACCGTCGGCGACCAGCTCCAGCACCTCCTGCTCGCGTGGCGTCAGGCCGGGCGAGGTCACCGGCGGCGGTTCGGCCGCGGCGGTCAGCTCGACGATGCGCTCGACGACCCGGGCCGCCACCTCGGGGGCACACGAGGCGCGTTCCCCGGCCAGCCGCCGCGCTTCGTCGAGCAGCTCGTCGAGGCTGGCGCCGTCGGTGGCGTAGCCGCTCGCCCCCGCCTCGATGAAGCGCACCGCGTCGTCGCAGCCGGCGAGACCGAAGGGGAGGATCCTGGTGGACGGCAAGCGGTCGGCGAGCTCGCGGACGGCGGCGAGCGCCGCCTCGCAGCCGGCGGCGGCGTCGACCAGCACCAGGTCGGCACCGCGGCCCTCTCCGTTGTCGCCGGCGAGCGCCGCCAACGCTTCGCCGGCGCCGGCGGCCACCGCCACCAGCTCGACGTCGCGACGCTCCTCCAGGCTCGCCCGCAGCACGTCTCCGAGCAACCGGCGGCCGTGCACCAGCAGCACCCGCACCCGCTTCCCCTCCCGCCCGGCCACGCTCAGCTCGCCGCCCGCCGGCGCTCGCGCAACCATCCCTTCTCGTAGGCCCGCTCCACCGCCGCCTCGCGGTGGCCGACGTCGAGCTTGTCGAGCAGGTTGTGGACGTGGTTCTTGACCGTGTAGACCGACAGGTGGACCGCTTCGGCGATCTCGCGGTTGGTCATCCCGTCGGCGATCAGCCGCAGCACCTCGAGCTCGCGCGGCGTCAGGTCGAGGGCGTCGACCTGCTCGCGGCGGTGGCGCTCGCGCGCCAGCTCGCCGAGCCGTCCGAACATCGAGAAGGCGAGCCGCGGCGGACAGGCGACGCCACCGGCGAGGACGGTTGCCAGCGCCGTGTCGAGCTCCTCGAAACCGGCCTCCTGGAGCACGTAGCCGCGCGCTCCGGCCTCGATGCAACGCAGGTGGGCGTCGCGCTCGCCGTCGAGGCCGAGCACCACCAGGTGGACTTCCGGATGCTCCGTGGTCAGCGCCTGGAGGTCGCCGTAGACGGCCTCTCCGGGCTGGCTGAGATCGACGATCACCAGCTCGGCCCCGGCGTCGCCCGACGCTCGGTCGAGCCACTCCCCCGCCGCCTCCAGACCGTCGACCGCGGCGGCCACCCGGACCCTCCCCGCGGCTTCCAACCGTGCCGTGAGGCACTCCCTGAACAACCTGTGGCGCCCGACCAGCAGCGCCCTCGCCAGCTCTTCCATGCGTGAGTTCTCCCCGTCAGAGGTGTGTCTCCAAGATCGACAGGCGTGCGCCGCGCCGAAACGTTAGGGACCCCTCCCCGACCGCCCGTCGTTCCCCTCGCGGACCGGGAGATGAATGCCGAATTCACTAAGTATTCTAGCCCGGATAATTCACCAGTGCTCGTCGCGAAAGCGTGCAGAGTGCGTCAGCTCGGGCGACCCGGAGCGACGAGTGACCGAGGCGTACTAGCAGTACGTTGAGGGAAGCGAGGAGCGAGGACCGCCCGAGATGACGTGCTCGGTGCGCTTGCAGCAGGCGCTGGTGAACTATCCGGGCTAGGGGCATGCTGCGTGCCTTGTGAAGCGTGCCGGAGGGTGACGGGCGGCGTGCTACGCTGCTTCCGATCGACCTCGCACAGCCAGTCTGGAGAAGCCGCCATGCCGCCAGTCCGCCGTCACCCCGAGCGCTACCTTCCGGCCGTCCGCGCGTCGCTCTGCGCCCTCCTGCTCGCCCTCGCCGCCTGCGGCGACCGCGTCGAGCTGGTCGGCGTCGTCGAACGCACCAGCCTGGAGCTGACCGTGCCCGAGTCCGAGGAGCTGGCCGAGCTGCCGAAGCGGGTCGGCGACGCGGTCGCCGCCGGCGAAGTGGTCGCCCGGTTGCGCTCCGAGGTCGCCGAGCTCGACCTCGAAGCGAGCCAGGCGCTGCACCGCGCCGCCGAGGCCAACCTGCAGGCCGCCGAGCGCGAGTTCGGGCGCTACGACCAGCTGCGCCGGCGCAACGTGGCGACGGCGAGCGACCTCGACGGCGCACGCCGCACCCGCGACGAGGCGGTGGCGCTCCTCGCCGAGCGGGCGGCACGACGGGCGCAGGCCGAGCGCCGCCTCGCCGACCTGACCGTGCGCACGACGGTCGACGGCGTGGTCGATCAGCTGCCCTACGAGGTCGGCGAACGGCTGCCGGCCGGCGCCGTCGCCGCCGTGGTGCTCGCCGACGAGGCACCCTGGGTGCGCGTCTGGCTGCCGTCGCGCGCCGTCGCCCGTCTCGCCCCCGGCGCCGCGGCGGTGGTCCACGTCGAGGGGATCGACGGCGACCTCCGGGGCAAGCTGGCCGAGATCGCCCGCGAAGCCGAGTACACGCCGCACTACGCGCTGACCGAGAAGGAGCGCGACAACCTGGTCTACGAGGCCAGGGTGGTGCTCGAAGCGGCACCGGCGGACCTGCGACCAGGGTTGCCGGCCGACGTCCACCTGGCGCTCGGAGCGCCGGCGAAGGCGGCGGACGAGCGGTGAGCGGCACCGCTCACCCGATCCTTCGCCCAACGCCCGAGGAGCCGGCGGTGATCGAGGCCTGGGGGCTGTGCCGCGATTTCGGCCGGCTGCGCGCCGTCGACGAGGTCGACCTGACCATTCGCCGCGGCGAGGTGTTCGGCTTTCTCGGCCCCAACGGCGCCGGCAAGTCGACGCTGCTGCGCATGCTGGTCGGCGCCGTGGTGCCGAGCGCAGGGCGGGCGCGGGTGCTCGGTTGCGAGGTGCCGCGCGAGGCCGACCGCCTGCGCCAGGCGATCGGCTACATGACGCAGCGCTTCTCGCTCTACGAAGACCTGACGGTGGACGAGAACCTCGACTTCGCCGGCGAGGTGTTCGGTTTCGGCCGCGACGAACGGCGGCGCCGGGTCGAGCAGGCGGTCGAGACCTACGGCCTGGCGCGCCGCCGCGGCCAGCTCGCCGGCACTCTCTCCGGCGGCTGGAAGCAGCGCCTGGCGCTCGCCACGGCGACCGTCCACCAGCCGGAGATCCTGGTCCTCGACGAACCGACCGCCGGCGTCGACCCGTCGCAGCGGCGCCGGTTCTGGGAACAGATCTTCGAACTGGCGGCCGACGGCGTGACGGTGCTCGTCTCCACCCACTACATGGACGAGGCGGTGCGCTGCCACCGCCTGGCGATGCTGCGCCGCGGCCGGCTGGTGGCGCTCGGCGAACCGCGGGCGCTGGCCGACCACCTGGAGGGGCGCGTCGTCGAGGTCGACGCCGAACCGCCGGAGGAGGCGGTGCGCCTGCTGCGCCGCCGGCCGGAGGTGGCGAGCGTCACCCAGCTCGGCGACCGCGTCCACGTGCTGCTCGCCGACGAAGCGCCGGACGCCGCCGAGACGGCGCCGCGGCTCGCCGCCCATCTGCACCAGGAGGGCTACGGCGACGCGGTCGCGGAACCGGCCCGCCCCGGGCTCGAAGACGTCTTCGTGGCCGCCACCCTGGGCGGCGAGCGCGAGGGCGACCGCAGCCACGACGGCGACGGCCGGCTACCGGCCGACGACACCTTCACCGGCGCCCGCACCGGCGCCTTCCGCGCCGTCACCGACACGGTGCCGCGGCCGGCGCCGCCACCCGGTGACGGGGAGGACCGGTGAGCGCCGCCGAACCGGCCCCGCAGCGCCGCTTCGACCCGGTCGCCTCGCTGTCGCGCCTGCTGGCGGTGGCGCGCAAGGAGGTGCGGCAGCTCGGTCGCGACCCGCTGACGCTCGGTTTCGTGGTCTTCGTGCCGCTGGTCCAGCTGGCCCTCTTCGGCTACGCCATCAACCAGGACGTGCGCGACGTGCCGACGGCGCTGCGCGACCGCTCCGGCAGCCCGGTCAGCCGGCAGCTGGTCGAACGGCTGGAGGCGACGCAGGCGATCGAGGTGGTGCACGCGGTGACCACCGAAGCGGAGGGGCGGGCGATGCTCGGCCGCGGCGAGGTGCAGGCGGTGATCGTGGTGCCGCCCGACTTCGCGCGCCGCTGGTACCGCGGCCGCGGCGCCCAGGTGTCGCTGCTGGTCGACGCCACCGACCCGCTGGTCGCCCGCGCCGTGCGCACCGCCGCCGACGGCCTCGCCGCGACGGTGGCCGAGGAGGCGGGCCACGGCGGCGCCGGCGGCCTGTCGGCGCGTGTCGAACAGGAGAGCGAGCTGCGCCGCGCCGCCCCGATCACCTTCTCGGTGCTCACCTACTACAACCCGGAGCTGCGCACGCCGGTCTTCGTGGTGCCCGGGCTGCTCGGCGTCATCCTCACCACCACGATGATCCTGATGACCGCCCTGTCGCTGGTCCGCGAACGCGAACGCGGCACCTTCGAGTTCCTGATCGGCACGCCGGTACGGCGCGGCGAGCTGATGGTCGGCAAGCTGCTGCCCTACGTGCTGATCGGCCTGATCCAGATCGTCCTCGTGCTGGTCGCCGGGCTCGCCCTCTTCCGGGTGCCGATCGAGGGCTCGCTCTTCGCCCTCGCCTTCGCCTCGCTGCTCTTCATCGCCGCCAACCTGACCCTCGGGCTGGTCATCTCGTCGCTGGTCAAGACGCAGCTCCAGGCGACCCAGGTCGCCTTCTTCTTCTTCCTGCCGTCGGTGCTGCTGTCCGGTTTCATGTTCCCCTTCGAAGCGATGCCGGAGCCGGCGCAGTGGCTCGGCGAGCTGCTGCCGCTGACCCACTACATCCGCCTCTGCCGCGCCATCCTGCTGCGCGGCGTCAGCGTCTTCGAGCTGTGGGGCAGCCTCGCCTGGCTGGCGGCGATGTTCGTCGTCGGGTTGGTGGCGGCGACGCGGTTGTTCGAGAAGCGGCTCGCCTGACCCGGACAGCTCCTCAGCGCCGGCCGGCCCCGCCCTGCACGCCCTTCAGTCCGCGGCCGCCCGCCTGGGCCACCTCGTTCGCGAGGAACGGCCCGATCTCCTCCAGCGGCAGCACCCGGGCGCCGGGCGTCAGGCGCAGCGCCGCCTTCGGCGCCACCGGGCTGCGTGCCGTCTTCGGGGCCTGCACCACCGTCGACCCGCCGGCACGGTGGACGGCGGCGATGCCTTCGGCGCCGTCTTCGGAGGAGGCGGTGAGCAGCACGCCCACCACGCGCGGGCCGTAGGCGCGGGCGGCGGACTCGAAGAGGACGTCGATCGACGGCCGCGAGAAGGCGACCGGCGCCTCGGTCGACAGCGCCACCCGGCCCTCTTCGACCAGCAGGTGGTAGTCGGCCGGCGCCAGGTAGACGCGCCCCGGGGAGAGCGGCTCCTTGTCCTCCACCTCCCCCACCTCGACCGCCAGGCCGCGGCCGAGCAGGTGGGCCAACCGCGACTCGCCCTGCGGCGAGCGGTGCTGGGCGACCGCGACCGGTGGAAAACCGGGGCCGAGGGCGGCGAGGACGACGCCGAGGGCGTCCAGGCCGCCGAGCGAGGCGCCGATCACCACCAGCTCGACGGGACGCCGGGCCGGCCGCTTCATCGCACCCGCCGGTAGAGCCGCAGGCTCTCGTCGGCCAGCGGCTGGTACGACTCGAAGCGCGGCGTGAAGCGCAGCGACTCGCGCTGCCCGAGACCGAGGACGCCGAACAGCACCAGGCTGTCGTGGAACAGCTCGAGCACCCGGTCGCGCAGCTGCTTGTCGAAGTAGATCATCACGTTGCGGCACATGATGAGGTGGAACTCGTTGAACGAACCGTCGGAGACCAGGTTGTGCTGCGAGAAGACGATCGGGCGGCGGATGTCGTCGCGCAGCACCGCGTTCTTGTGGTCGGCCGTGTAGTAGCCGGAGAACTCCTCGCGGCCGCCCGAAGCGAGGTAGTTGGCGGTGTAGCGACGCATCACCGACAGCGGGTAGGCGCCCGCGTTCGCCTGCTCCAGCAGCTCGTCGGAGAGGTCGGTGGCGTAGATGCGGCAACGGTCGAGCAGCCCCTCCTCGTGCAGCAGGATGGCCAGCGAGTAGACCTCCTCGCCGGTGGCGCAGCCGGCGTGCCAGATGCGCACGAAGGGCCAGGTGCGCAGCAGCGGGACGACCTGCTTGCGCAGCGCCCGGTAGACCTGCGGGTCGCGGAACATGCTGGTGACGTGGACCGACAGGTGGGAGATGAAGCGTTGGAGCGCTTCCGGTTCGTGGAGCAGCCTCTCCTGGAGGGCGGAGAGGGTGTCGAGCCGCTCCTCGACCATCGCCCGCTGGACGCGGCGGTGCAGCGAAGCGGGCGAGTACTGGCGGAAGTCGTAGCCGTAGCGCCGCGCCACGGCGGTGAGCAGCAGGTCGAGCTCGATCTCCTCCAGGCTCTCCTCGCCCGCGGTGCCGACGCGCCGGCGCGGCAGCGGCGGATTGTCGCCTTCCGCGGTCACCGGTAGAGCCAGACCCGCAGCAGGCTGAGCAGCTGGTCGGGGTCGACCGGCTTGGTGACGTAGTCCGAGGCGCCGGCCTGGATGCACTTCTCGCGGTCGCCCTTCATCGCCTTGGCGGTGAGCGCGACGATCGGCAGGTCGGCGAAGCGCGGCTGCTTGCGGATCTCGCGCATCGCCTCGTAGCCGTCCATCTCCGGCATCATGATGTCCATCAGCACGACGTCGAAGCGGCGCTCGCCGCCGCCGTCGCCGTCGTCGGCCCCGCGGTCGAAGTCCTCGGCCAGCCGGTCGAGCGCGTGGCGGCCGTTCTCGGCGTAGTCGACCAGCATGCGGTGCTGTTCGAGCACCGCGGTGATGGCGAAGACGTTTCTCATGTCGTCGTCGACCACCAGCACCCGCTTGCCTTCGAGCGCCGGGTCGCCGTGCGCCAGGCTGCGCAGCATCTTGCGCTTGCGCTCCGGCAGGTCGGACTCGACACGGTGCAGGAAGAGGGCGGTCTCGTCGAGCAGCCGCTCCGGCGAGCGCACGTCCTTGACGATCACCGTCTCGGCCACCTGGTGGAGCTCGATCTGCTCTTCGGTCGACAGCTCCATGCCGGTGTAGACGATGATCGGCAGGCGGGCCAGCGCCTCGTCGTCCTTGATCTCGCGGATCACGTCCATGCCCGACATGCCGGGCAGCTTCAGGTCGATGACCATGCAGTCGTGGGCTTCGGTGCGCAGAGCGGTCAGCGCGTCTTCGCCGCTGGCGACGGCGGTGATCTCCACCCCCTCGTCGCCGACCAGCTCGACGATGGCGTCGCGCTGCGTCTCGTCGTCCTCGACCACCAGCAGGCGGCGCACCCGGCGCTCCAGGAACTCCTGGATCTCCTGCAACGAGGCGGCGATCGCCTCGCGTTCGACCGGTTTGACCAGCACCGTCACCGCCCCCGACTCGCGGCCGCGGTGGACCTCGCCCTTGGCGGAGATGATGTGCACCGGGATGTGGCGCGTCTCCGGGTCGTGCTTCAAGCGGTCGAGCAGCACCCAGCCGTCCATGTCGGGGAGCACCAGGTCGAGGGTGATGGCGTCGGGGCGCAGGCTGCGGGCGCATTCGAGCGCCTCCTGGCCGCGCACCGCGACGACGCCGCGGAAGCCGTTCTCGCGAGCCAGTTCGAGGAGGATCTCGGCGAACGTCTCGTCGTCCTCGACGATGAGCAGCACCCGGCCGCCCGGTTCGATCGCACCGCGGTCGTCGCGCAACCGGGTGCCGCGCTGCACACCGACGCCGTCGGTGGCCGCCTCGGCCGGCTCGTCGTCACCCCGCTCGCCGGGCGGGCGCAACGCCGGCGGCGCCAGGGACCGGCGCTCGCGCCCCATCGCCGGGCCGGCGATCCGCTGCCGACCCTCGCCACCACGCGGCATCTCCACCGGTTCGTAGACGCGCGGCAGCCAGAGGCGGAAGGTGGTGCCCTCCCCCTGCTCCGACTCGAGGCTGATCTCGCCGCCCAGCAGCTGCGCCAGCTCGCGGCTGATCGACAACCCCAACCCGGTGCCGCCGAAGCGGCGGTTGGTGCCGCCCTCGGCCTGCTGGAAGGCTTCGAAGACCAACCCCTGCTTGTCCTCCGGGATGCCGACCCCGGTGTCCTCGACCTCGAAGCAGATCACCCGGCCGCGGCCGCCGACGCGGACCGGCGACTCGCCGCGCTCCAGCGCCTTGATGCGCAGCGTCACGCCCCCCTCTTCGGTGAACTTCAAGGCGTTCGCCAGCAGGTTGCGCAGCACCTGCTTCAGGCGCAGGTCGTCGGTGACCATCCCCTCCGGCAGCTCGTCGTCGAGCTCGACGTCGAAGCTCAGCTCCTTCTCCTCCGCCAGACCGGAGAACGAGAGGTCGACGTACTCCTTCAAGTCGGCGAAGGCAACCTCGCCGCGTTCGACGGCGATGGTGCCGGACTCGATCTTGGCGAGGTCGAGGATCTCGTTGATCAAGGCCAGCAGGTCGGCGCCCGACTGGTGGATCGTCCGCGCGTACTGCACCTGCCGGTCGTCGAGGTTCTCGGACGGGTTGTCGGCCAGCTGGCGCGACAGGATCAGCAGGCTGTTGAGTGGCGTGCGCAGCTCGTGCGACATGTTGGCCAGGAACTGGCTCTTGTAGCGCGAGGTGAGCGCCAGCTGCTCGGCTTTCTCCTCCAGCTCCTGGCGCGCCATCTCGACCTCGCGGTTCTTCGACTCGACCTCGTCGCGTTGCGCGGTGAGCTGCCGCGCCTTCTCCTCCAGGTCCTCGTTGGTCTGTTGCAGCTCCTCCTGCTGGGTTTGCAGCTCCTCGGCCATCCCCTGGCTCTGGCGCAGCAGGTCGTCGGTGCGCATCGTCGCCTCGATGGTGGCGACGACGATGCCGAGGCTCTCCATCAGCTGGTCCATGAAGTCGAGCTGGGTGTCGGTGAACGGCTGGAACGAGGCCAGCTCGATGACCCCCTTGACCTGGTCCTCGAACAGCACCGGCACCACCACCAGGTTGCGCGGCGTGGCTTCGCCGAGCGCCGAGGAGACGCGGACGTAGCCCTGCGGCACGTCGTGCACCAGGATGCGCTTCTTCTCCAGCGCCGCCTGCCCGACCATCCCCTCGCCCTGCTCGAAGCTCTGGTTGAGCTGCTTGCGCTCGGAGAAGGCGTAGGAGGCGTAGAGCTGCAACCTCGCCTCGCCGTCCTCGCGGCGCATCATGTAGAAGGCGCCGTGCTGCGCGTCGACCACCTGCGCCAGCTCCGAGAGCACCTGGTGGGCGACGGTCAGCAGGTCGCGCTGGCCCTGCAGCATGCGGGTGAAGCGGGTCAGGTTGGTCTTCAGCCAGTCCTGGTCCTCGTTGAGGCGGGTCGTCTCGCGCAGCGTCGCGATCATCTGGTTGAGGTTGTCGGAGAGCACCGCCACCTCGCCGCGCGCCTCGACGTCGATCGACTGCGTCAGGTCGCCCTTGGTCACCGCGGTGGCGACGTCGCCGATGGCGCGCACCTGGCGGGTCAGGTTGCCGGCCAGCTCGTTGACGTTCTCCACCAGGTCGGCCCAGATGCCGGCGGCGCCCGGCACGTCGGCCTGGCCGCCGAGCCGCCCCTCGACCCCGACGTCGCGGGCGACGCCGGTCACCTGGTCGGCGAAGGTCGACAGGGTGACGATCATGTCGTTGATCGTCTCCACCAGGGTGGCGATCTCGCCGCGGGCGTCCAGGTGCAGCTCCTGCTTGAGGTCGCCGCGCGCCACCGCGGTGACGACGATGGCGATGCCGCGCACCTGCTCGGTGAGGTTGCGCGCCATCACGTTCACGTTGTTGGTCAGCTCGCGCCAGGTGCCGGAGACCCCCTCGACCTGCGCCTGGCCGCCGAGCACGCCCTCGGTGCCCACCTCGCGGGCGACGCGGGTCACCTCGTCGGCGAACGAGGAGAGCTGGCCGACCATCGTGTTGATCGTCGACTTGAGCTCCAGCAGCTCGCCGCGCGCCTCGACGGTGATCTTCTTCGACAGGTCGCCCTGGGCGACCGCCGTCGTCACCTCGGCGATGTCGCGCACCTGGAGGGTCAGGTTCGAGGCCATGAGATTCACGTTGTCGGTCAGCTCGGCCCAGGTGCCGGAGACGCCGCGCACCGCCGCCTGGCCGCCGAGCTTGCCCTCCACCCCCACCTCGCGCGCCACCCGCGAGACCTCGTCGGCGAACGAGGAGAGCTGGTCGACCATGATGTTGATCGTCGACTTGAGCTCCAGCAGCTCGCCGCGCACCTCCACCGACACCTTCTGCGACAGGTCGCCGCCGGCGATGGCGGTGGCGACCTGCGAGATGTCGCGCACCTGGAGCGTCAGGTTGGTCGCCATGCCGTTGACGTTGTCGGTCAGCTCCTTCCAGGTGCCGCGCACCCCTTCGACCGACGCCTGCCCCCCCAGCTTGCCCTCGGTGCCCACCTCGCGGGCGACCCGAGAGACCTCCTCGGCGAACGAGGAGAGCTGGTCGACCATCGTGTTGATCGTGTTCTTCAATTCCAGGATCTCGCCGCGCGCGTCGACCACGATCTTCTTGCGCAGGTCGCCCTCGGCGATGGCGGAGGCGACCTGGGCGACGTTGCGCACCTGGTCGGTGAGGTTCGAGGCCATCGAGTTCACCGCGTCGGTGAGATCGCGCCAGGTGCCGGAGACGCCGCGCACGTCGGCCTGGCCGCCCAGCTTGCCGGCGACGCCGACGTCGCTGGCCAGCCGCGTCACCTCGTCGGCGAACGAGGAGAGCTGGTCGACCATCGTGTTGATCGTGTTCTTGAGCTCGAGGATCTCGCCGCGCGCGTCGACCGAGATCTTGCGCGTCAGGTCGCCCTGGGCGACGGCGGTCGTCACCTCGGCGATGTCGCGCACCTGCGAGGTCAGGTTCGAGGCCATCAGGTTCACGTTGTCGGTCAGCTCCTTCCAGGAGCCGCGGACGCCGTCGACCTTCGCCTGACCGCCGAGGCTGCCCTCGACGCCTACCTCGCGGGCGACGCGGGTGACCTCGGCGCCGAAGGCGTTCAACTGGTCGACCATCGCGTTGAGCGTGTCCTTGAGGTCCTGCATCTCGCCCTTCGCCTCGACGGTGATCTTCTTCGACAGGTCGCCGGCGGCGACGGCGCGGGCGACCTCGGCGATGTTGCGCACCTGGTTGGTCAGGTTCGAGCCCATCGAGTTGACGTTGCCGGTCAGCTCGGCCCAGATGCCGGAGACGTCCTCGACCTCCGCCTGGCCGCCGAGCACGCCCTCGGTGCCCACCTCGCGCGCCACCCTCGTCACCTCGTCGGCGAACGACGACAGCGAGTCGACCATCGCGTTGATCGTGTTCTTCAATTCCAGGATCTCGCCGCGCACCTCGACGGTGATCTTCCGCGACAGGTCGCCGTTGGCCACCGCCGTCGTCACCTCGGCGATGTCGCGCACCTGGTCGGTGAGGTTCGAGGCCAGCTGGTTGACGTTGTCGGTCAGCTCCTTCCAGATGCCGGAGACGTCCTTGACCTCCGCCTCGACGCCCAGCGTGCCCTCGGTGCCGACCTGGCGGGCGACGCGGGTCACCTCGGCGGCGAAGCGGTTCAGCTTGTCGACCGTGGTGTTGATCGTCGCCTTCAGGGTGAGGATCTCGCCCTGCGCGTCGACGGTGATCTTCTTCGACAGGTCCCCTTCGGCGATCGCGGTCGTCACCTCGGCGATGTTCCTCACCTGGAGCGTCAGGTTCGAGGCCATCGAGTTGACGTTCTCGGTCAGCTCGCGCCAGACGCCGGAGACCTCCGCCACCTCCGCCTGGCCGCCGAGCACCCCCTCGGTGCCGACCTGGCGGGCGACGCGGGTCACCTCCGAAGCGAAGGCGGAGAGCTGGTCGACCATCTTGTTGACCGTCTTCTTGAGCTCGGCGATCTCGCCCTGCGCGTCGACGGTGATCTTCTTCGACAGGTCCCCTTCGGCGATGGCGGTCGCCACCTCGGCGATGTTCCTGACCTGGAGGGTCAGGTTGTTGCCCATCGAGTTGACGTTCTCGGTCAGCTCGCGCCAGACGCCGGAGACGCCGCGCACCTGCGCGTGGCCGCCGAGGATGCCCTCGGTGCCGACCTCGCGCGCCACCCGGGTCACCTCGTCGGCGAACGAGCCGAGCTGGTCGACCATGGTGTTGATCGTGTTTTTGAGATCGAGGATCTCGCCCTTCACCTCGATGTTGACCGTGTTCGACAGGTCGCCCTGCGCCACCGCCGTCGTCACGCGGGCGATCTCGCGCACCTGCGAGGTCAGGTTCCAGGCCATCAGGTTGACGTTCTCGGTCAGCTCCTTCCAGGCTCCCGAAACGCCTGGCACCTCGGCCTGGGCGCCCAGCTTGCCGTTCACCCCCACCTCGCGGGCGACGCGGGTCACCTCCGAGTTGAACAGCGCCAGCTGGTTGACCATGTCGTTGACCGCCTTGCCGTGCTTCAGGAAGTCGCCCTGCAAGGCCTGGTCGACGCCGTGCAGGTCGACGGCGCGCGACAGGTCGCCCTTGCCGACCGCGGTCACCACCTCGGCCATCTCGTCGGTGTGATGGGTGAGGTCGTCGAGCATCTCGTTGACGCCGCGCAGGTAGCGCGCCCAACCGCCCAGCGCTTCGCCCTTGCGCAGCCGCTTGCGGGTCCTGCCCTCGCGGCCCACCGCGTGACGCAGGTCCAGCAGGTCCTCGCCCATGTTGGCGGCTTGCTCGGCGAGCTCGTTGAAGGTGGCGCAGATCTCGCCGTCGAGGCCGGAGAGGTCGTCCGGCAGGCGGGCGTCGAAGTCGCCCCGCTTGAGCGCCCGCAGGCCGGCCAGCAGCGAGCGCTTGGTGATCGCGTCGCGCTCGCGCGCCTCGATCGTGCGGGTCTCGCGCGGCGCCGCTTTCTTCGCTGCCGGCTTCTTCGCTACCGCCTTCTTCACCACTGCCTTCTTCACCGCCGGCTTCTTGCGCCGCGAACCGCTCGCCTCAGCGGCCGGTTTCTTCTTGCCGGCCGCCGGTTTCTCGGCCGGCTCGGCGGCGTCGGTCTTCTTCTCAGGGTCGGCTTTCGCCATCGTGCTGACTCCTCAGGACACGTCTCAACGCCGACGGTGCGGCGGGTTTCACCAGGTGATCGTCGAAGCCGGCGCGGCGGGCGCGGCGGCGGTCCTCACTGCGCCCGAAACCGGTCAGCGCCACCAGCCGGAGCTCGGACGGCGGCATCGTCTCACGCAGCTCGCGGGCGGCTCCATAGCCGTCGAGGCCCGGCATCGCGATGTCCATCAGCGCCAGGTCGGGCTTCCAGTCGCGGATCAGCTCGACGCCGTCGCGACCGTTCGAGACCACCCGCACCTCCTGGCCCCAGCTCTCCAGCAGGGCCTGCAGCGCGTGGGCGACGTCGGCCTCGTCCTCGACCACCGCGACGCGCAGCGTCGGCAGGTCGCCGGCGTCGACCTCCTCGTCCGGTGCCGACGCGTCGCCCTCGACCCGCGGCAGGCGGACGATGAACTCGCTGCCGTGACCGCGGCCGCGGCTGAACACCTTCACCGAGCCCTCGTGGAGGTCGACCAGCTGCTTGACCAGGGTGAGGCCGAGGCCGAGCCCCTTGCCGCCCTCGCGCTCCTGGACGAACATCTCGAAGATGCGCTCCGCCATCTCCGGTGCGATGCCGCGGCCGGTGTCGGCGACGCGCAGCACCGCCTCACCCTCGTCGGCGGCGCAGGAAACGCGGATCGAACCGCCCTCCGGGGTGTAGCGGATGGCGTTGTTGAGCAGGTTGGAGATCACCTGCACCAACCGCACGCCGTCGCCTTCGACCACCAGCGGGTCGTCGGTCACCTGCACCGACAGCTCGTGCCGCTGCTCTTCGAGCTGCGGGCGCACCGACTCGATGGCCTGCTCCACCAGGTGGCAGAGGTCGTGGCGGGCGAACTGGAGGTCGATCTTGCCCTGCGAGATGCGCGACGCGTCGAGCAGGTCGTCGACCAGCCGCGCCAGGTGGGCGACCTGCCGGCTCATCGAGCAACGGACGCGCTCCAGTCCGTCGTGGTCGATCTCGAAGTGACGCATCAGCTCGAGGCCGGTGACCAGCGGCGACAGCGGGTTGCGCAACTCGTGGGCAAGGAGAGCGATGAACTGGTCCTTGCGCCGGTTTTCTTCGCGAAGGGCTTC